>BNJS01002167.1_pt1 | contig 362145 bp, 416 predicted proteins | sample 8540461 | NCBI WGS metagenome assembly BNJS01 (sample SAMD00202454, study PRJDB9452) | human saliva metagenome | isolation source: human saliva | place: Japan
GTCCTGTGATGGCATAAACGTCCCAAATAGAACCCCAAAGGGTAACTGTGTAAGTGCCTCGTGAATTGGGGGCAAAATAGACGTAATTTTGGTCATTGAGGATTGCTGCGTCAAGTATTTCTTTAATTTCGTTAGTCATAAGTGTTCTCCTTTAATGTAAATAATGTCGACAGTGGGACTCGAACCCACGCATGCCTGACGTGTCTGTGAATTTAATTCGATAGTCAGTAACTGCCACTGCGAAGTAAGACGGGCGAAGTCTTACAATCTACCGATGTAGGGGCTCTACCTGCTGAGCTATGTCGACAAAAGAAAAAACCGCTTATTCAGGAAGCACCTGAGCGGTAAAATCACGAAAGGTGTGATTTTCATAGCAGCTGATGGCTTGATTAAGGTCTGTCAAGCTGTGGTCACCGAGGTCGTCACAAATAATGTCAAGGACTTGTTCAGAACTACGGTGATAGAGGGAGTGTCTAAAGGTTTTAAAAGTCTTGACAACGGTGTACTTTGTCATTGGTGGTTTCCTTTCGTTAGAAATCGCCATGAGGCGTAGGTCAGAAGTCCTGCCACGAGAACGCTAACCATAAGGTAGCGAACAAGGGGCACGAGACTTCCGATGATAATGCCTAAGGCAAGAGGGATGCGACCGTTTTTAATATTAGCCATGAGGCTATCGATAACGTCATAAAGCATACGTATTATCCTTTCTTACAAGAAAACAATGTCATGATAAGGGAGCTTGACATTATCTGATACAATGATGATGGTTTGGTCGTTACGAAGACCATCAAGTGCTAATTGTTCAAAGGCAGCCTTATAATGTGGAAAAATAAGGGTCTTGTAGTTATTGCTGATGCAAATAAAATCATCGGCGTTGTGGCATTTGAGGGTTGCAACTCCTTTACCATAATCAGGCATAGGGTCTGTGCTAATAGCAAGGATATGGCCACGGTGCTCACAAAATTGTGTGAGGATATCTGTGGCGGTTGCTGTTGGAAGGACGATACAACGGTGTCCACCTTCAATTTCAGCGGTGAGTTTAGCGACTTGCATAGCGACAATACCGTCGTGACAATTAGCGATTTGTGTGAGATAAAGACCATTGTCTTTATCGGTCTTAGTGAAACAGTAGTCTTTATAGCGACCGTTAGGACAACTGTTGATGATATCAAGGAGTGGTCTAATGGTTGATAGGGTAAAGGTATCGTAAAGCTTGGCTCCGAGATAGATGTTTCCGCTGACGATACGGATGTCTTGATGCAAACGGTCAGCTTTTTCGAAAAGTTCTTCTAAGTAGGTCATTTGTTAGGATCTCCGATCGTGAAAGTGGTGTGTTTGAAAATGAAAATAACAGCCATGTACCAACCGAATTCTCAGGGCTCTTCTCTAAGAACATAGTTGGCGAGTGGCTGAATTTTTCCATTCGTGAAAAAATGATAAAGAATTTTGGCAAGGATGAGTCCGAGACCTGAAAAGAAAGTGATGGCACTCATGATTAGGGCTATAAGAAGTAGCCCTTGCCAAAATGGAAGTTGTTTGTTGTTCATCTTATCCTTTCTTTGTGAGAATATAACAACCGTCAGTACATTCGACAGTGAAGCCTTCAGCGTGACCCTTGATAGCAGCAATGAGTTTGATCATGTGGGTATCAGACAATGTGCCATAGAAGTTTGTGAGGATGTCATTAAAGAGGGTAATGATTCCTGATGTTGGGTCAATTTCGATGTTAGCGTTAATTTCAGTAGCTTTGTTGAGTAGATTTTGAGTGTAAGTGTTCATAAGATTTCTCCTTATTTAATAACTTTTGAAAAGATAGCGCAACCAGCAATAAAGCCGATAGTGAGCACAAGACCAGATTGAATGAGGTCTTGGTAGTGACTGCTAGCACCGAACATAGCATTAACAAGAAGGCAAGTGCCGATAGTAAGGCTTGTGCCGATGAAGAAGCAAACAGCAAAGATAGTAGATGTGATAAGTGTGAGTGAAATGAATTTCATAAGTGAGTTCTCCTTTGATTAAATAGCTAGGTTTTTCCATAACCGAAACCATGGGTTCGGGCACGCGCGTGAGCGTCGTGAGCCCGCAAAAAACCTTTGACGGTCTGTGAGATGGTCAAAGGGAAATCGTTTCTTTAATGAAACTAGTTAACGTTAACTAATCTCATTAAAGAAAGGTAGGGTAATACCTACCAAATTATTTTTGTTCTTTTCTAAGAGCTTTGATGACACTTGCAAGCACTTGTTCAGGCTCGTCCATTTCCCAATTGCATTCATCTGATGCAATCGTATAGTAGTTATTACCTTCAGGTTGGTCCAATTCAGAAAATGTAATGTCTGTGAGGTCTTGACTGATGTTGATGCCATGTTCGCCGTCTGAAAACCGTGGGTCTGTGTCATAGCGTGGAACGAGGTAATGTTTCCCTTGAGAAAAGACAATGAGACGCTCAGGTTCTTCATGACGATGGTGATGAAGGATTTCGTTAGACCATGCAGTGGAACGTTGCCCGATTTCGCAAAGCAGTTCGTCTTCTTCAGCCATAGATGAAAGGGAACAAATGTGAAGAAATTTACCAATGGCGTCTTCGATAAAGAAGCTTTTGTCTTCGGTAATGAGATAGAAAGCGGTTGTCTTTGGACGGTAGAAGCCACGTTCAGGATGGGTATTACGTGTGTTGAGCGTGCGTGTGTACATAATCATACCTCCTTTTGTCTAGCAATGTGGTTAAGATTAAGTTGTCTAAACTGATTGTAAATGGCTGTGCCAAAGGTTTGACGAGGATAACTGATAGAGATGTTATTGTATTCGTCAATTTTACAACCATGTTTTCCATAGCGTTGGATATTGACCTGTGTGTCATCATAGGTGAATTCGTGGTCAGGGTGTTGCTCTTGTAAGGCGACAAGAATGTTATCCATTTCGGCTAAGGAATAGTTGTAGCAAGCGTGATGCGTAGGGTATGGGAAGGGGTAGTAGTCGTCTCTAAGATTTTCGTCTTGGATATAACGAACGGTTTCAAACGAGACAGTTGGCCGTTTGAGACATTTGCGATTTGCCCAAAGACAGTTACGATTATCATAATCGTCATTTTTTTCAATGTGGTAGTATTTACCAACTTTAAAACGACGTGACGGAATGAACCAGAGGTTTTCCATGCTTTTTTTAGGAAGACCAAAAGTCAAGTGTTTGTTCATGACGTTTCTCCTTTGATTGTGTTAGAATGGAAGACCTGAATTATCTTCGATGATGTCGATGATTTTTGTGTTTGTAACAAGCTGACGATATGGGGCTGTGCCATAAGGACTGCTTGACGTACGGATTTGGTGGATGTTAGTGTCAAGTGCGTTACAGCTATAGCGAATAGTTTCACCTCGTTTACTCATGTGACAGTGAATGAGGCGAGGGCTACGAGGAAGAAAGCGACTGTTTGGGTCACATTCAGCCATAAGGTCATCAATGTCTTTAAGGGAAGAGGCAAAGCGGTAGGTGTAGTATGAGCTGTGTTTTTTTCTGGCGGTGTCATAAATATCAAATTGCACGTCGATAGTGACGTGGTCCGTTGGCACGGGAACCATGACCATACGTTGACGGATATGCCATGGGTCACGCTGACGACCAGATTGATAGTGACGGTTACGTCCTGGATGCAAGTTATATTGTTCAAAACGAGCCATTCGGTAGTAGATACCGCCTCGGGGATTACGTCTAGTCATAGTGTTTCTCCTTTGATTCTGTTAGAACGGAAGTCCTGATGGCGTTTTTTTGTGTGTTCTGTCGATAGTTGCGAATTTAAAGCGTCTAAACTGAGCGTAGCGACTGCTACCAAATTTTTGGCAAGGGTAGAGAATTTGTTTAGAACGAAAACGGCTAAGACATTTATGGTTGCGTCCATAAAACGTGATGTGTGCTTGTGTTGGGTCGTAATCAAATTGGTAACTTGGGTTACGTTTGCTGTATGTTTCAACAAGTGTGTCCATTTGTGCAAGGGACGTATTTGGGATGCATTTGATAGTTTTGTTACGGTCTTGACCGCCATAGGTTGTGTCATGTGGATGTGTGATATCTAAGACAAATTCCGTTTGACAAGCTGTAATGACTTGAGGAATATGTTTATAGGTAACAATTGACTTTTCGATGGTATTGCGCCAACGTTTGCGTATTTTGTAATAGTAGTGAACACCTATTTTACGACGATTGATAGGCAAATCTTTATAATGAATGGGCTTGTGACATTTTTCATAGTAAAAGTTTTTCATCATTTGTTTCTTCTTTTGATTCTGTTAGAATGGTTCTTTATTGACGTCTTTCATAATGGCCATAGAACGACGATAATTAGCTGTTCCAAATGGGGCATTGGTTGTTGTGACGATACGTCCAAGATAGTCTGCACCAACGAGATGGCGTAAAGTGTTACCGAACCAGTTACTTCCAACAATGAGTCTATTTTTATAATCATAATGACGGTGAATGAGTTTTTGGTCAGTGATTTGGAAGTCTTCATTGAGACGGTTGTGTTCGGCAATATAGGTATCAATGGCCGTAAGAGACATTGGTTCTGTGATGAACTTATGTTTCATAGTTTGGTCAGGTAGCGTGTCTTGAACAGATAGTTCCGCATAGCATTTGACATGTTTGGTTGGGTTAGAAATGTGAATAGGACGTTCATGTCGGTTTTGTTGGTCCCAATCATAATGATAGGGTCCTGATTTGTAGTGACAGTTACGACCTGGGTGAAGGTTAGTTTGTTTAACGTGTTCGACGTAGTTGCGACGGTCATTTATGTTTTTAAAAAGTGCTTTACGAATCATATTGGTTTCTCCTTTTAACAATAACGTTTAGGGTGTTTGGTTTCAGCTTGACGACGTTTTTCTTCTTTGCTCTTAGTGCGTGAGGCACCAAGACGGCACATCTTAAGGTGCTCTTGAAGTTCGTCAGGGGTCATTTTAGCTTGATAGTGCTGTTTGGGTTGCACAACCACTTTGTAAGTTTTCATAAAAATATTCTCCTTTTCATCTGCGCCTAAAAGGCGTTTTTTCCATAACCAAAAGCATGGGTCCGGGGAGGCGCGTGAGCGTCCTCAGCCCGCAAAAGAGCCGACAATCCGTTAGGGTTGTCGGAAAAAAATTAAAGACAAATTTTGTCTTTATTAAACACCTGCTTCAACAACATGGTTAAAGCCCATGTTGAGGTCAGTGACTTTTTGAATTTCGTCCCATTTGTTAGCAAAGGTATCCTTATATTCAGGCGATGGCTCTGCGGTTTTAGCATAGTTAATGGCCCCTTTGAGTTCATCATCAAAAAGTTTATGAGGTTTTGGTTCATCAAAAAATGCTTTACCGTTATGATAACTTTGTAAGCAGAACCCTTTTTTGACGTCATAAGATAATTCATGGCGAGCAAAGGGCCCAAAGTTATAAGAAATTGTATGTTTAGGGTTAAGGGCAAGATAGCATTTAAGGGTTTTCATGTCCTCTGCCTCTTGTTCGATAGCAAATAAGATGTCACGTGTTATCATAGGTAAATAAGTCCTTGTAATTGTAGTTAATCACTTTCTTTTTGTAGTATAAACAAATTCGATAGTTGACCAGGTTGTAGTCACGGTTGATTGTTCAAAGGTTGTTGCCAGTTTTTCAATGAGCAGCATGACCGCTTCTTTGTAATCAGCTGGTTTAACAAATTGCGTGTTATTGACACCTTTAATAATATAGACATCTTCACCGTCATCAGGACAACCCCAATCGACATTATAGACAACTTTAGCAGGGGTGATAACGGCACTTACATAGACGCCAGTTCGTTTATAAATATCTGTTGCAATAGCTTGATAATCTGCTTCAAAATTAGTGACGCATTCGTTATTGTGACCGTAGCCTTTGTTGATGCCAAGTGTAATTTCAAAGCATCAACGATTTGTTTGAGGTGGTTGTACATAGAGGGATTCCTTTCTTAAAAATAACAATCAGGATCAGTGACGTCTTTATAAGTTACGATATTGATGAAAATGTCGCCTTCCATCATGTTTTCGCCATCAGGACGGCGATAATAAGTAATATTTGGGTCAACGCTTTCGATAATAGCGTCAGGATAGTTTTCGTGGTTTCGTTGCAACCAATCGTGAACAATAGGCCCCCAAGCTTTTTGGAATTGCTCAGGAACAGGGATGGTAATGGTTTCTTCGTGTTTAAATTTCATGGTTATTTTCCTTTAAATTTATGACAATAGATAAGTTGACGGTCGAGATCAACAGTGTCATCAGGATTTTCGGTGATAATCACTTGGTCAATCCAAAGTTTATCAGGGAAATGATTAGTTACTTTTCCCATGCGGTCATAGGCTTTTTGGGCATTGGTGTGGCGTTCATGACATTGTTTTTTGCCATCTCGTTGACTCCAAATTTCATAAAAGATAGTTTTATTGTCATGGGATTGTGGCAACTGTTTGACGATTTTCTCAGCAATTTCGTCTTGGCGTCTTTTTTGATAACGTTCAGCTTCAGTTTTATCTTTAAAAGTTAACCCATCGACGACATAAACAGTATCTAAAGAAATATCTTCAGGCATTGTTGGCATTTTGACAGCTTCTTCAGGAATTTCTAAAGATAGTTTTTCGTTAGCTAAACAGCTTCATCAAAGTTTTCAAATGGCATAATGATCTCCTTTTTTTATGTTAGATTGAACGGTTTTTGAGTAGGTCAATAAAGTGGTTTACGTCGTTGATAATATAAGTGTCATTAATGACCCATGCAATATAAACATAAGTGTAGCGGTGACTATTTGACGAGTAGTCTTTCACAATACGGTTATAGCCTTTAAGGTTAATTGGCCCTTTCTTGAAACGGTCACGAATCAACTTGAGGTCTTTTTTAGAAATACCATCGTAAAAGAAATCAGTCATGCGTAGTTGTTTGTCAACTTTTAGCGTGAAATCTTTAAGTTGGTCAGTAACGAGTCCTGGTTCAACGAGACGTGTGTAACGACCGTACATTTTGTTAAAGCCTTCATTCCAATAGTAGCTCGCTTCCATTGTGATCATATCAGGCATGCGATTGTAGTTATCAAAACGTTTTTGATTGAGTCGTCCGCCGTTACGATGACGTGGGCGTGTATTGGCTTTATAAGTGGTTTGAATGGTTTTAAGATTGTTGCTCATGTGGTAGTGTTTCCTTTCTAGTCGTAATCAAGCGGCCTTTTGTCATCACATAAAACATGGGTTCGGGGAGGAGCGTCAGCTTCCTCAACCCGCAAAAAGCAAGCTAAGCGTTAGCTTAGCTTGAGAAAAAGCAAACAAAAAAAGCCAACGGCTTTTTTTTTGTGCTTATAAAAACGCCTAACAAACGCTCTTAAAGTGTCTGGTAGAGTTTTTTTAGGTCGCGTTGCGCATCTTCTAAACGAAGCGCTGTTGCCAGTTTCATGTGCGTGTCTTGCATGAGACTTGAGGTCGCAAGTTCACTGATGGTCTTACTGATGTTTAGAATTTCATGGTAGATCGCTTTCTTCCCAGAAGTTGAAAGTAAAGGTACTAATTCGTGTTCCAAGTGGCGTTCAATTGTGATGAGACGGTTGGCGTGATAGATATCTCCATCGATAAGTTTGCGGCAGAGGGCTTTAATAGATTTGTGTGTCGGCATTGGCGTGTTTCCTTTCTTTAGATTGAAATGTCAAGAGTACTTGTTATATAGTCCTCAGTGGCGTAATAATATTGTTTAAAAGACAGTTTACCATCTTTTTTGACCTTGATAGATATAAGTTTGATGCCAATCATAATGTTGGAAATCAATAAAGAGATTTTTTTCAGGAATGAGGTTGTCTATGAAAATGTGTGAACTGTTTATGAAGCGTTTGATCAATTAGAAACCATTGATATTCAGCTCCTTGTTTAGGGTCTCTAAAATGATTTCTGACAAGTTGATGAAGAATGCGACTAGATAGACCAGTCACGTCATCAAAAAGTTAGTCCATCACATCCTGAGAGGATAGTTTTTTTGTCGTTTCGTCATCCATCTCAATATAAACATCTAGCTCATTAGGGTTTGTTGGTGGGTCGTAATGAAGAGCTGTGATTGGTAGTAGTTTGATCATAAAAAAATCTTCCTTATTTTTAGAATAGGTATTGTGATAACAGGATTGTAATCGTTGTTATATTTTACTTGTTCAAATGTCAGCGTATTTTTTCTTGACCTAGATAACGGTAGGTTTTTAATTTCAAGGCCATTATAAAATGTGATGAGAGAGATTTTTAGGAATAAGATTATCAATGAATGACTCAAGATGTAAGGTTTCATCAACAGTATAAACTAAATCAGTCATAGTACGACTATTGACAAGTAGTTTGACAAATGGTTCATTTCGGTGTTTTTGACTGTAAAGGAAGGCGAAATGATCTTTAATAATTTGCGTCAAAACGTGATTTGTTGACGGTTGATTGTTTTTAAAATGTTCATCAGGTGTAATATCAATGATTAGATGATCATCATTTATGGAATGTAAGGATAGTTTAAACATTAGCTTTTTCTTCTTTCTCTGACTCTGGTTTATCGTATTTGTGCGTGCGTTTATCCCAAGGGATATCGTGTTTAAGTACCTTGTAGGCCACGTGAATAGCGATGACGCTAAGCACGATCACTTCTGCTTTGGTAAAGGTATGGCCAAGGAAGGTAAACCATGGCAAACCGTATTCTCCAAGTAGATTCATGGGCATTTAGCTCCTTTCTATTTAGAATGTTTTGAGATTATTATCTTTGGAAAGCTTTCGAAAGTCTTGTCCAAAGCCAGCGTTAATGAGATCATGTGACGCTTTTGTAAAGCTTTTGATAAGTTTTTCTAAGTGTTTTTTATTTTGTACGCGCGTTCGACGTGTCAATTCAAGACCTGCATGTTCAAAGGTGGCATTACGTCCAGTAAAGGTGATAAAGACACTGTTACTGTTAGCGAAAATGTGCTTTTGTTTATCTTCGGCCATAAGGCCAAAGCCTTGGTCTTTTAAAACAGGCATTAAGTCGTATAAGGGGTCCATAAAGGGTTCCTTTCTAATTTATTGTAGCATAGATTTGATTTTAGGAATAGACGTTGAGGCAACATTGCGAGAAGAAACTAGAGGTTGATTGCTAATGTTATTTAATCGATTTCTAATCAGATAACGATTAATAGGTTTGAGTTCTGCGGTTTCGTAATAATCGTCAGTGTTAATTGGTCCCATTTTAAGATTATTATAAGCATCGCCATCGTTTGGATTAAAAATGTCAAACAATGTCAAGTCACCTAGTGGTGTCTCTAAAAAGAGTTTTTGCAAGTCTTTTTTAGTGACAGTTTTAATGATGTGGATATTAGTTTGACGATTTGCTTGTCCAGGAATAGTCCATTCTAAGAGATAAACCTGATCGTCAAAGCTTCTAATGAGATCGAGTTGCGGTATGGTGTATCCATAGTTCATAGGATAACGAAAAAGAGGGATATGTTTCATGATTTCAGGCATTTGTGGCCGCGGCTGTAAGGCATCAAAGAATTTGTCAAGGAGTGTTTTTTTCATAGCGATTAGTCCTTTTTAGTAGTTGATAGAATAATGCTTTCGTCGTCTAAGATGAGATGATGGTAACGATTCATGTGTTTTTCCATAATTTGGTCAAAGTAAGGTTTGACTTTGCTATCAATCGTCTTATAAAGTTTTTGATTCGTTTCACGAGGAATTGATTCATCAGGGTTAAAAAGACTAGCCATCTCATCTAAGAATTCTTTTTCGTCGTCTGAGAATTGAATGACTTTTTCATAATAAAGGTCATGGTAAGGATAAATTTCGTAGATGTATGAGAAGAGGACATTTTTAGAATAAATGAAAAAATACTCTTCGTCAGGATCAGCCTTAAGGGCTTTTTGAATAGTATCGAAGTCTTTGTGGTCAGGATTGACCATGTAACCCCAAACGCCCGTTTCGTCGTAAAATGACACGGGCATGGCGATATCATTAAAGGTGAGATTATTCATATCGTTATCCTTTCTTTAAGCTAAGTCAACCGCTTTTTTGGCATAGTGATCTGCAAGTTCATTAATAGGGAAACCCTTATGGCTGTTAACCCAGATGAAGTTAATGGTTGTAAGGCCGTTTTCTTTGGCATAGTCAAGTGCTTTGAGACCTTTTTTCATGGCTTCAGATTGAATCTTTTTATAGCCCTTAGTGGCTAATTTGTAGATGCCTTCATAGTCATGAATAAGAGTCAATGTTGTAGCGCCTTCTTTAACAGCATAGGCAATGGCATTACAAAAAGCCAAGATTTCGCCTGAGACGTTTCGTGAGCCTGCATAGATTTCATTCGTTCCGTGGATGCTAAGATAATCGGTCATTTGGAGATTGTCATCGACGACTAAGGCTGCGCCACCATAGGTATTAGTTTTAGCGTTAAAGGAACCATCTGTAGCCATGACAAGACCGTCACGAGTTGTCGCTTCAAGGCTACCAGAATCACCGATAATGGTAACAGTTCCTGAAAGCCCATTTTCCTTATAGGTGAAGCTTTCATTTTCAATAGGCGTGTCTGAAAGCCAGGCTTTGGCTTCTTTTTCAGTCGCAAATTTGCGGTAAGACGCATTGCGATAGCCTTTAACGGCAGTTTCGCAGTCGCTCCAATTATCGAAGAGTTGATTTTCATTTTTAAACGCATAGTATGGCATGATAAATGTTTTCCTTTCTTTTTTTGTGGTAGAATTAATTATTTTCGTGGATTAAATAGGTGACGATAGCAATAACAAAGCTGACATAAAGAATGATATCAAAGATAAGACTGTAGTCCATAGATTGTTCCTTTCTTTAGTTACATTGGATTTTTGTATTGCAGATATTGAATTGTTTCGTTTAAGTCATCATAAGTTGCTTTTTTTGAGCAGCGTTTGGTAACTTCTAAATTCTCGTCTTTATCTGAATTTTCAATAATAGTTTTGACGCCATTTGATTTGAGGATAATTTGTTTAGGAGCCGTGTATTGTTCAACAGTTACATAGATGTCTTTTGTACCAATAGGTTTTAAAAAGATATGGTTATTCTTTACAGCGACGTAAAAACCGTTATCGGTAATAGTCATTTCTTTTTGATATATTTTATCTAAATGACGATAAACCTTACAATTGGCGATGAACCACAAGGTTTGTGGTTGCAAGGGTTTTTCAAAATCGATGTATTGCTCGATTTTTCCGTTGGTGGTTGCTAAAATGGCAACTGTTTTAGGAATGTAAGGGATATCTTTAATGATTTCTAATTGGTCTTCGCTGTCAGCATTATGATTAGCAACGAAAAGTTCTAAGGCGAATTTGTTGTCTTTGATAGTCATGAGTTTTCTCCTTTATTTATGGTATCATCTTTTTGAGTGTTTTTAGGATATCTGGACTGTAGCAAGTAGTACATTCGTCATTATATGAGACTTCTACAGTAATAATATCAAGTGGTTTGATGCTGATGTTATGACCTTTAAAGAGGACAAAAATAGCTTCTTGATTCATCCAGGCGGTTTTCTTTAAACGTTTAGGTAATGTTTCAAATGTTCTGAAACGATTATAAATAGCTTTGAATTGCGGTACAATGTCGCTATCTAAATCAATAAATTGGTCTTGAACACCTTTTCGACAAATATAAGTGTCGCCTTCGTGTTCTTCAAGATAAAGTGGATTCTTGCGACAGGTTGTCGCATTGGCGTTAGCACTGAGTTGTTCTATAGTCATAATGTTTTTTCCTTTTAATAAGCGCCGTAGTGGATGTCGTCAGCTTGTTGTTGTGTTTCTTTTTCTAATTGTGCTAAGACCTCTGAGACGTCTTCTTTTTGGCATTGTTTTTCGCTATAAAGTTTAATGGTGATTGATTTTGAACTATCACATGTCATCACGATATCATTTTTAAGTTTTACCGTAACTTGACGTAAGGTTTGGTAACGTGTGTGTGCAATATCAATGTATCCGTTAGATGCAGGTGCTAGTTCTGTTAGGGTTTCGGTGTCTGCATGAGACGTTTCTAATAAGATATTTTTATCGGTTACTTTAGCTTGTACTTGTTGTTCTTTAGACAGTCGTTGATAGATAGTAAGCAGTTGAATGATGATTTGAGGTCTGTTTTGTGATTGATTTTAATGCTATTTTTAAGGTCAGGGTGTAGCAATAGATCAGAATAACCGTCTTGTTTGATAATATAAAATTTATTATCATGGACGTGATTGTAGATATTGATTTGTTCTTCTATAGTCATGATGTTTTCTCCTTTAATTAGGGTAGGATGGCTATTTTGCTGAGCGTATCGAGATTATCAAGGGAACGTGTTATCGTTTGTTTGAGATTATATTTGTAATAGTGCTTAACTTGAACACCATCATTAAGTGGATATAGTTTGATTTCATTCCAACCTGTATAGACCGTAACGTTATCACGATAAATGAATACGTTTTTCCATTTTGTTCTATCAATAGCCTGATAAATGTCGATGAGCTTTGTCATTTTTTCAAAGACAGTTTTAATGTCATCGTCTTCAAAATAGTCTAAGGGAAAGGCGAATCCTGCGATATTCGCATGAAAAAGGATATCGTTTTTGATAAAGAGTTGCCCTTTATGAGTTTTGTTATAGACTGTTATAAGTTTTTCTAAAAGTTCTTTCATAATGTTTTCTCCTTTAATTAGGGTATAATCAAGATACCAATTATTCCAGATATCTTGATTGAAAAGTTATAATTCTTTCAGTTACTTGAATACTGAGACAGTTTGTGTTTTTTTTTTTCTGAGTGCTTCAATAGTGTTATTGATTTCATCAAGTGGAACGTCAGCTTTAGCGGTATAATAAGCCTCTATCCAAGGATGAGTGTCATTTGGCGTTACAAGAACGTCGATATCGTCTTTCGTAAAATTGATTTTTGTAAAATTTGGCAGATAGGTTTGCTCAACCGTAACCGTTTGATTTGAGGATGGTTTTAAAACAGTTTTGTGATTACCTTCGTGAATTCGATACAGTCTTTATAGAAAAAAGGATGTTCTGCTTGAAATGTTTTATTTAAAGCGTTATAAATAGCAATTAGTTTTGTAACGGTTTCAAAGGCAGTTTGGATGTACGCGTCATCAGGATTTTTAGATAAATTAAAATAGTTAATGAAAAGTTCAAGTTTTGGGACATCTGAATGCGTGAGACGATAGAGGTTATTGTGATACGTAATGGTAAATTGTTCCTCATGTGTTTGATTATAAACGTTAACAAGTTTTTGTACGCGTTGAACCAATTCTTGTGTGATCATGAAATAATCCTTTCTGTTGCTTGTATGTCAAGATTTGCATAAGTCATATTTTCAAAGAATGAAGTCATGGCTTTAAAAGTGTTTTCGATATTAGTACTTGTTTCAAAAACACTTAAAGGAACGGAAATGTTCGGCATGAGTTGATTACTCAAACGATAATTTCCCTTATAGTTTTCGATAGTTAGGTGGTTGTGATGTGTCTGATTGTAAGAATCACAAAGGCTTTCTAATTGATTGATCATAGCTATCCCTTCTTTACAATATGAATGAGACTTCGTCAGGCAATTTATCAATAGCTTTAACGGTAACTTGACCAACACTCCAGTCATCGATATAGAAGGCGTTTAAGTAGTCTGTTGATTCAGCGACAGCTTTTTCGAGGTCTTCTGGATGGTCAAAGGATTGACCAAGATGTTTAGAGAAGTCTCCAAGCGTTCCTGCAGCCGTAACAGGGCCATTGACGGTCATGATGGTAAGTAGATACAGGGTATCGTCTTCAGTGACTGCGTCAATTCAATCGGTATCAAGGGTTTCAGGTTCGTTTTTAAGAAAGACGTCAAACCAATTGATGTCAAGAACTTCAGTGATGGCTAAGTCTTGTTTCATTTCAAATGGCGTTGGCGAGAGTATCAGCATCAGTAAAAGTGCCGATTTGGATAAGGCCATCGACAAAGTAAGGGTTAAAAAAGATAACGACTTCTTGATTTGGATACTCATCAAGAAGGGCTTGAGCAAGTTGTTTCATAAGTGTTCTCCTTTAATTATGGTAAATTAATTTCTAATATATTTTGAAATAGCGTCAAAAAGATTTTCTTTTGTGACGGTGGTAGTTATTGAGTCATCATTTTTATCTAGTTGAAAAATAATGTCAAAATGGCTAAAGTCAGGCGTTGCATCAGCCTTGTAATGCGGTTTGATAGTGATAATATAAAACAAGTTAGTCATTTCAAGAGCGCCATTTTCAATAAAAAAGCATTCTTTAAACTGGTCTGGCAATTGATGATAGAGCGCAATATCGTTTCTAATATCGTCAAGATTGAGGTCGTCGTAGAAGGAAATAAATCGTTTAAGACGTGTTGCGTGTCTAGTCACATACCAAAGCACGACTTTTGTGCGATTAACTTTTGTTAGTTTCATGTATTCATCATCATTATGTGTGCCATTAAAGTGGTTTACGAAGTCTTCAAGAGCTTCTTTTTTTTTTTGAACAAATTGATAGTGTTCGTAGTCAGCAGCTTGTTTAGCGACTGTGGTTGATTGAAGAGCACTTCTTTTGTCATCGAGTTCTTTTTTGAGTTTTTCAATCTTATTTGTCAGACTAATCGTATTTGTCAAATACTCTTCTTTAGGGTCATCACCCATTTCGATTTTTTTGGGAGAGATGTCATTGATTGTTAGCTCATGACGGCACATGTCTTCAAAAAGACGTTCAATGTCTTGATAACTTTGGGTACAATAGTTTCCTAGTGTTTCACCGTTAGCCGTAATGGTAACAAATGGATAGTCACTGTTGTTGAATAGTTTTTCAATTTCGTTCATGACATAGTCTTTCATAATTCTTTATCCTTTCATAGCACTTTTTGCAAATGTGGCAGGGAGATTTCCAAATGCCTTTAGTTTATCTTGATGGAAATGTCCGCCTTTGGTCAAATCAGCAAAGGTTGGGCCGAGGTCTTTGCGTGGGAAGAAGAAACGTTTATCGCCATAAACTTTAGCGGTGATGCCTTTGACAACAGGGGAGCAGTCAGAGAGTTCTTTGAGGTGTCCGTCGCTGTAGCGCATACGGATTTCAGTTCTAGGGTTAACGATATCGTCATGAGAAACATCATAAGGAAGGTCAAAGTTTATTGACTTCGGTGTAGTAGGTTGTATCAAACCCATAACTTGTAATAATATCACGAAGCACGTCTAAGTCTTTTTCAGGTTCGTCAAAGATGACTGATTGTGGCAAATGTCTACGGTTGTAGCTCGTTGCCAAATCGCTCAAAATAGGGTCACCTGAGGATTCCCAAAGGCTAAAAGTAGCCATAAGAATGTTGTCGTCTAGTTTCAAGTAGTCACTGAGGTCGTAATGGTCTTCAAAGAAGGGTACTAGACGAGGACTGGTGATACGAAAGAAATCTTTGGCTTTTGGATACAAGTCTTTAGCGCGTTTCAGCATGTTTTGAAGAAGGACAACAGCCGCACGGTTAGTACGATGGAAGTAAACGGTTTGATACATTTGATAGCGTGCCATAATGAATTCTTCAATGGCAAAAAGGGCACGCGCGTGAAAGACGATGCGGTTGTTTTCAAGCGTAAAGGCACGAATAATGCGCTCTTTATCATAGTTTCCAAAACTTGTGCCTGTGAAATAAGCGTCACGAAGCAGATAGTCCATGCGGTCAGCGTCCAGTTGACTAGAGATAAGGTCAGTCACATCTTTATGGGTAGATGTATGCGCAATCACATCAGCGACGTCTTTTGAAAAGCCTGCTTGGTAGCTTTCTAGCACCTGGTGAATTTCCGTTTCTGGACTGGTTAAAATCTCACACGTAACCGCTTCATGGTCAGTGCCAAAAAGGGTTTCAAAAGTGTGACTAAAAGCGCCATGACCGATGTCATGAAGGAGCCCTGCGATAGACGCAAGGTAAGTTTTTTCGGTTGTCCAATCGGGATGGTTTTCCAAGTGTTGACCAATGGTTTTCGCCAAGTGATAAACCCCAATGGAGTGACTGAAACGTGTGTGTTCAGCGCCTGGGAAGGTGATTGAAGCGGTAGACAGTTGCTTGATATTACGCAAGCGTTGGAATTCTTTAGTGTCGATAAGACGGGTAATGAGTGGGTCGGTGATCACGATATCACCGTGAATCACATCGCGTATTACAGTTTCCATGGGGGTGTGTTTCCTTTCTAGTAAATAGTTTTAGTAATTGTAGCTAGTTTGTTGTTTTTCCATTCATAGACTTCTTTGAGTTCTGGTTCGATGTCGTCAGGAATAGTCATAGATTCGACAAAAATACGGTCTTTGTCCTTATAGTCGTCAAAGCACCAACGATAGCCGTCAAGGTTACTTTGGATAAGGGAATAGTCACTGACCCAAAGGGATGTGTAGTTTTTAGCCTTGTCGACAATACGATACAATTTCATAGTTAATCTCTCTTTCTAACAAAGAATCAAATAATCAGTCAGATCTTTAATGGTTGTAAAGGTCTTTTTTTCAATAGTGTCGTTATAGACAGTGTCTAAAAAGGTGACATAGTGGTCATCGCAATTGATGATTTCGATACTGTAGTGTTCGCTAATCAGGTCGATATGACGACCTTTAACGCGAATGCGTGGCAGTTGTTTGTAATAGTTACTATAGGCGTGGCCAATGGCAGCACAAAGGTCGTGCATAAGTGTTATCCTTTCTTGGTTAAATTTTCTAAATGAATACGGTCGACTAAACTTAGCATGTGAGACCGTGGATACTCTGGGCCAAAGGCACCTTGAGGGAGCTTGTGGTCTTCGTAATGATCCATCTTATAGAAATAGCCAAAGAGTTCAGCGTCATTTCGAAACTCTTGATAAATGGGTTTTTGTAAGCGACTTAAGACTCTCCAAGAATCATCAAATTGTCGAAAGAAAGTTTGAAAATAGGTATAATTCCCTGAATGGATGCGACGTTCCACGTTTGACGCGTCATTGTTAACGTAGAGTTCAAGACAGGCGCCAACGGCTTGAGAGCGTGAGACGCCTGCTTCGCAATGAACAAGAATGTGATAATCATATTTTTTGGCAAAGTCACCGATGGCCTTGATTCGTCTAGCTTCTTTTTTAGAGAAAACAGGTAAATCAAGTCCTGTTTGTTCTTTAACGGTTTTTCTTGGGTCAAGTTTAGACGCCGCAATGTCGATAAAAGGGACACGAAAAACGTATTTGAGGTTTTTAACAGGGCGAAAGACAACGGGACAATCGGCTTCGTAGCGCGTATCTGTAATGGAAACAATGACATAGTCTTCTTTCTTAAAAGGCCCACCATAGTGTGCCGATAAGAAGGCTTTTTCAGCAGACATGACGGTAATTTTTGGCATAAGTTTCTCCTTTAATTGTGGTATAATCAGCTTTTACATCGTGATTTTGAAATTTGCGGTAATCATACACGCGTGTTTTTTGAATGGATATTTTTTATTAAGCCTTACCGTTTCAAAGCTATCTTTGACAAAGTGTCCATTATTAAGGGTGGCTTTAATGAAACGTGTTGTAGCGTTTGTTTTGCTTAAAAACGTATCAAACAGAATCGTGCCGTTTGTGATATCTTTAGTCGCTAATTCAGATTCAATGGTTGCGAGGTCTTGTATTGGTACTTTATAATTTCTAGATAATACAAGAGCGTCAAAACTGTCGTTAGTCATAGCGCGTTTTCCTTTCTTAGTTTAAGACAAGATTGCAGTAGTCTAGATAGCTTTTAAGGGTATCGATGAGACTTTCAAAGAAGTAGCTGTAATCGGTAGCCAAGTGATCTTTATAACACACTTGATAGTGGAAATAGTCGCCTTGAAGACGTTTTAAGGCAACTTCTGTTGTGATTTTTGCTTGGCGACATTTTGAGCGTTTTAGTGTTTTGTCCGTTTCATAGTAAGCTTCATTTAAACTTTTTAGACTTTCGGTTTCAAGTTTAAAGCCATTTTTAAAGAATTCTTTCATAATCTTAACCTCGTTTTTGATATTGATTACGGTAAGCGACAATAGTAATATCAGTTTCATTCAAAATAAAGTGACGGATATCATTCCAGTCGCCACCAGCAAGTCCACAACCGATATAGGCAGGGACGTAAGCAGGTTTTCCTGCTTTTTTGGCACGCGCATCAAAGCGTTTAAGGGCGCTTTTTAAGGTTAACGTGTCCGTATAGCAGATACCTGTCATGCGGCTATTACCAAAGGTAAATTGACTAAAGCTGTTGCAAATAACAAGGTCACTACTTACACGAACGGGTTGGATCCACCCAAAGCGTTCTTTGGGGTTGGTGTAGGTTTTAGCGAAGTTATGGTAGGCTTCTTTGATTTCTGGGTATTTACTAGCGAGGCTCTTAGCGACGCCTGCGCCCATGACATTTTGGCAGTTTACCTGATGCATAATATAACCGTCTGTGATAGCTGTAATATCTCCTGTAATTTCTCGGGCCATAGGATAAGCCTCTCTTTCTAATAGTTTTTTTCGACAAGACAAAACTGTCTTTTTCACAACCTAAACCATGGGTTTCGGGGAGGCGCGTCAGCGACTCAACCCGCAAAAAAGCCGTCAGGTGCGTTAGCACCTGTGGGTCAAAACGTTCGGACATGACCGAACGTTTTTAAAGAAACGACCTAAAAACGTTTGTCCATTTTTGTCCGAGATTTTGTCCGAAAACTTAAATTCTCGGACAAAATAGGTGGACACACTGTCTAAAAACAGCAAAAATGAGAGACCTCAATCCCAAGCCCCGTAAGTTTTCATTCGCTTTCATGAAAAGAAAAATGAGAAAAGGCCTTCTCGGACAAAATTTTGTCCGAATTTGTCCGAAAAACGTCCGATTTTGTCCGAAAACTGATTTCTCGGACAAAATTCTTTGTGAAAATTTCACGAAGTACTTTGAAGGTTCAAGTGAATAATGGCTGTATAAAATTTTTGTCCGAAAAATGTCCATTTAATCTGATTCTCAGAAAGGGTGGTAATCCCGCGTGGTTGTTTGTTTTCATGCGTTTTCAAAAATCCCTCTATTTTCATTTTGTCCGAAAATGTCCGAAATCTTGAGAGCGAATTTATGAAAGCAGACAACCATGCGGGTTTGAGGTCACTTTTTTGTCCGAAAGACGGTTTGGAGCTAAAATTCTCGGACAAATTCTCGGACAAAATAAGCCCTTCTCGGACAAATTCTCGGACAAAATAGAGTGACTTGGAAAAATATTCAAATCATGTATAAAGCCCTGCATATAGGGTGCTCAGCGAGTTTTCTAAGAAGAAAATGAGAGTCTGAAATCGCTTTCAAAAAAATATTTTCGGACAAATACTCCAAAAAGTTCTATATAAAAAATAAAAAGAAAAAAACTATAGGGGTTTTTTTGGGGACGGACATTTTTCGGACAAATGCATATACGGGTCGTTCGTTCGTTTGTTTTTTTTGGCTTTTGCTTTTAAGGCTCACACGTGCGATATTTGGTTTTGATTTTTTCTTGCGTATTACTCCCACCTGTGCTATACTAAAGACAAATCAAAAGAAACGAGGACTAATTACGATGCGCGTACTTTTACGATACAAGGAACCTGTGTGCTTACTCTTAAGTTTTGCAGCCATTTTACTAGTGGTGACTGTATACGGGTTGACACATGGCTTTGATAGTAGCGCAACCGTCGACCATAAAAGCCCTCAGATTTTGCAGGAATTGCTTCCTGTGGATGACTAGAAAGGATATTAAATACTATGGTTATTGTAACAACGAAAAACGCAGACAACACTTATAACGCTCGTATCAATGGCTTTGATACGACCATTACTCGTGATGAGGCAGCGCAATTCATCTTGGCAGGAAAGCTTTGCCGCAAGGTTAATCAACCTTATACATCGCTCGCTCAACTAGACCGTTATGTGAAGGCGGCGTAAATGAGCAAACTCGATCGTTATGCGAATGCGTCGGCAGGAAAACGCGAGGAATCAATAGCCACCCACTAAAGTGGGCAATTTGCTTGACTTCTTTATAGTGAGTTGAGCAGATTGTGATTGATTAGCCTTAGTTTTTTAAAACTCCGTTACTTGTAAATATATAGGTACCGTAGGATGTCTGCCTAGTCCCACGCTCTACGCGTCATTATTAAACCGTTCTGATTGGCAGGAACTGTGTAATGACGATAGAAAACTACAAGATAACATTGGCGAAGGCAACAAAGGGTTCGTTTATACCCGCTTACCGCATAAAATAAACACAAAATCAATTAGAAAGGACTTTGCCAAGATATATGATAAAAACATTAACCACACAAACAACGCAAGTTTGCGTCTTAGACCAAAACGGTAAACCGTTAATGCCAACCACTCGTCTTGGCAAAGTTTATCGTCTCTTAAAAAAACAAAAAGCTCATATTGTGTCGTATGAGCCATTTACCATTCAATTGGATTATGAACCTGACACACACATTATTCAACCCATGACACTTGGTGTTGATAGTGGCGCTATTCATTCAGGTTACTCTGTAGCCAACGAATATCGTGAATACTACAGTGCTGAAATTATTGCGCGTGATGATATTACTAAACGTCTCTCAGATAGACGTATGTATCGACAAAGTCGTCGTTATAGAAAAATACGTTATCGTAAACCACGATTTAATAATCGCAAAAACAAGAAAAAAGGTTGGTTACCACCTTCTCTTGAACAAAAAGTAGCGGTTCAATTAAATGAAATTGATTATTTGCATCGCTATTTCCCTATTGAAAAAATCATTGTTGAAGTTGCGGAATTTGATATTCAAAAAATCAAAGACCCTGACATTTCAGGTATCGAATATCAACAAGGTACTTTGCAGGGTTATAATATTCGTAATTATCTTCTTGAAAAGCACAATCGTAAATGTTTCTATTGTGAAAAAACTGTTTCTGATTTTGAAGTTGAGCATATGCTACCAAAAGCAAGAGGCGGATCTAATCGTATTGATAATCTAACCTTATCTTGTCATGATTGCAATCAGAAAAAAGATACATTGACCGCAGAAGAATTTATTAAACAAACCTTACCTGCTAAAAAAGCAGCTGTGAAACTAAAACAATTACTTAATGAAAAACGTTTGTTTGAATACATGGCTTACATGAATGCTACACGATGGGCTCTGTATAACGCCATTAACGAAAAATATCCAAATGTAGAAATGACTTATGGTTACATTACAAAATATAATCGCATTAAAGCAGATCTCCCAAAAGCTCATCATATTGACGCTAAATGTATCACTGGTTTTGCAACAGTTCCATCTATTGATCAAACGGTTGTTAAAATAAAAATGCGTCGGCATAATCGCCAACTGCATCGTGCAACTTTTAGTAAAGGACATGTTCGTAAAGCAGCATGTTTACCAACGGTTACCTTTGGTTTTCAATTGTACGACCTTGTATTATTTGATAATCATCGTTATTATATTAAAAGTCGTCGAAGTTCAGGTTCATTTGATCTTGTTTCTGTAGAAGGTTTGAAGAATGAAGCACGAATTTATAAAAAATTAACATTGTTGGCGCATACAAATGCTTATTTGACTAATCGATACGTTGGGTTGTAGAGCGTCGTCAATAGACAGTGCAACAAGGGATTTATTAATTTATAGAAAGGACGGTCCTGATTTTTCGATTAAGATTGAAGATTTTTTGGACTATTTATATGAGTAAATTAGATCGTTATGCCAATGCGTCTGCCGGGAAACGTGAGGAACGCATCTTTTTAGTGTTTGCCAAGTTAAACACGAAACGTAGCTTTTCTGCCTTTGATCTCATGGCACTTCAAGACATGAATGGGGAGCTATTACAGGTAGCTCCTAAAACCATGCTCAGTTATTTAAAGGCTATTCAATCGGCACAAGTGGGTCAAGAAACTTATGCCAAACATTTGAGGAAGTCTTTTGATAGCCATGCCTATGCCGTAGGCGACCATGAACAATTGGTTTATGCGCGTGAACAGTACCGTAAATGGCAAGGCTTAACAAAATTACCTAAAGAGGAATTGGCGCAATTTACCTTTAGTAGCAATCATTATCTAGACCCTGAGACCTTCTATACACGCTTAGAACAGTCTCTCTTGGTCTTTGGATACCTGGCATTGAAAGGATGAAAACCTATGTTAGAACAACTAAAAACGGCTGGCTTATCAGTGGTCAGCACTTATAAAACATTAACAAAAGCAGGTGACGCTTTGAAGACCGTCACGGATAAGGCCAATAAGGACTTATTGCATCTTCAAATAGACGTCAAGACATATGTATCAAACCTTCATCGTGACTTGATGGAAGCTAAAACGGCAGATGAGGTTGCAAAAGTAACGGTTAAAGGTCTTAGTGATCATGCCGCTTTTTGTCGTCAGTTGGATGATATTAAACGTTCTGTGGATGTGGCTAAAGACGCTTATGTAGAAGTGGGTGGTGTTTCTGGTCATCGTTTTAACAAAGACCTTGTAGACATCATCAAGGAAGACTTGGATAAAGCATCACTCATGTTTTGTCTAGCTGATCATGTGCGTAAGGTCTGTTCTTATGATTGCTAGTAGGCAGTTAATTCGGTTAGAATCAGATGTCAGGACGTCACGTTTACCTGAGACTAAAAAGGAGCAGTATCTCAAGTGGTTGTCAGACATGCGTCATGTTAATCGTGCGCTGACCTATCGTGACGACCTCTATTTTGCCTTAGAATATTATGCGGCTTGTCTCAAAGAGATTAAGGAAAGCCTGAGGACGCTTGTATGATTTGTGGCGTGATTGCTTTGATGGCGTTAATTGGTTATGTGATTGTGATTTTGTGGAAAGAGGAAAAATGACTGGTTTAGCGACACTTGGATATGATTTTTGGAAGGAAAACTAATGGATTTTGAAGATTTTTTAGCTTATTTAAAGACGATACCTCTACCCTCATCTTATCAAGAAGCCATTGATACCTTAAAAGCGACACTTGGATATGATTTTTGAAAGGAAAACTAATGGATTTTGAAGATTTTTTAGCTTATTTAAAGACGATACCTCTACCCTCATCTTATCAAGAAGCCATTGATACCTTAAAACCTTACGGCTCTGTCATTATTTCTTTTGAACGCACCTTGGGTCAGCCTGGTGACAGCCTTGTCTTATCTGACCCTGAGGCTCTAGCCTTGGCTTATCAGTTCGTCTATTGGGCTTTGCGTCGTGACGCTGTAGATATCAATGTCCCTTTGATTGAAGCCTCTATTGGTCCTATGTTGTCCATGGATATTATGATTAGTAACGTTGGTTGCGAAACGCCTTATACGGAAGATGCCTTAGAAATTACGCGTATAGATTGGGCAACGCTATTTGTTCATTTACGAGAATATTGTGGCGTCATCTTGACAGATGATGTTAAGCGTTTTATGTATGATGAGGGTGGGCTTCATGGCAAGACAAAAACCTTTGTTAATTGCAATGTGCTCTTTGAAAGGATCGGCGAATGATGATTTATGTATTTGAAGGACGTGACTTTCCAGGATTTTCTCAGTTGAGCGTCTATTCGCATAAGGGATTAGTTTATTCGCATAAGGGAAAAATTAGGGATGTTTTAAAGGGTAACAATTTAGCTGATTATGACCGTTCTATTAATCAGACTCCTTTAACGAGCGTTTAAAGGATATTGATGACGCTGTTAAAGCCCTTAATGGCGTTGAAAAACTCATTCGTGAGTTTGATATGGATGTTATCTATGTCTTAGATTCAGACGCTAGCTATGTGCTAGCCAAACAAATTCTCTACAGTTATCGCTTGCTTTTAAAAGAAGTGCGTAAAAAGATGATTGATAGTTTTGAAGATGCTGGTCTTAAGATTGATGGCGATCTCATGCGAAAAGATTGGGATTTAATAGAATTGTTAGATGGCTATTCGTCATTACTTGATATTAAATGAGAATTGTGGTAGAATGACTTTATATTGGTTGGGAATCCCTGGGTAGCTTTTCGAGGCTATTCTAAAAACCGTAGAGACGATGTTTCTACGGTTTTTAGGTGTCTTTTTGAGGATCTTGTGATAGACTAAAGGTAAGATTAGAATTGTCGTTGATGGAAAACCTAATTTAGCTTATCCTTTGTCAGATGACGAAACGTTAATAAATCTTCGGACTGAGCATAACGCTACGCTTCAGCCTATGAATCAAAGTCTTGATAAAGTTGAATTTAACACGGCTAAACCTGTCACTAAGGCGATACTTGAAATCCGTCAGAATGCTTTTGGGTTAACCCAAGACGTTTTAGTTTTGGAGTAGGAATTATGCCTAGTTATATTGCTTTTTTAATGTCTGGATATATTTTGGTAATAATTTGTGGTATAATAATTTTTGGAATGTGTGTTTCTTTGTCATAAAATAAAAAATAGAAAGGACTAATCCTTATGCCTTTGCGCGTATTATTATTTTTATTAATTTCTTCTGGCGTTTTAATGCTCTTTTCGTTTGCGGTTCTTCGTTATGTTTGTAAGACTAAAGATAAAAAAGAACGCTTTTTGAACGGTCTTGTTTTTTTCATAAGCACTCTTGCTTTTGGTTTTCTTTTTTATTCTGGAACTCAAATGCCTATAAAGGTTGTTAAGACAATGCCTTTAGACCTTTATCGAACGACCTTTCGTTTTGATCAAGGCCTTGACGATACACCCCATACGCTTATGGATAGCTCTATTCGTGAGCAATTGTCTGCTAGTCGCTCAGTAAGGCTTTATCCGTTAGATCATGGTGTTGATGCGGTAGTCGTTAGGGGAAAAGCCAAGGGACAGGTGCGTAAAGCCTATGTGGAAACACGTCAGACAACAAAAGGACTTCCTTGGACAACCGAAATTTTGGTCCTAGAAACCAAGTAGATATGCTATAATAAAGGTAACGTAACGAAAGGAATGTTTTTTATGGTAGTAGTTAAACAATTAGATCCAAAATACCCACGCTTAGGTTATGAGGTGCAAAAAGGCTTAATCATTGATATGCCTAATGGGGATGGTAAGGCTGACATTGTTAAAAACGAAGATGGCTCTTTGACTTTGTCTGAAAACGATGGCAAAGATAAAGTGACGCTTAAGGGCGTGGCTTTGAGTGATTTTGTTGATCATGATGTGCGTCTTAAGTTGAATTATGGTTTTGAAGATAATCATGTCACTTTAGAGAATGTTGTTATTGATTCACCAGCGTCAAGACTGATTTCTTATGAAGGTAATAATACGATTTCAAATACGGTTCTTAGTGGCCATAATGTCATTACGATGAAGGGTCAAACGCTTGCTGATAGCTTTATCAAAGATAGTAACTTGGAACGTACGAGTGTTACTAATGGCGCTATTAAGCGTAGTTCTTTGATAGCGAGTCGTGTTGATGATAGTAGCGTTGTAAATAGTACGGCAGATGGTGCAGTAGTGACCATGGATAGTTCTGTAGAGTTGTCTGATTTATTTGGTGACCATGTGACGGCTGCCACTGTTGGTGGTGTGCATTCTGGTTGGGATGGCCATTCTTGGGAGTTCGATGAACGTCATTTTGAAAATGGCTATTTTGTAGGAAATGGTAAAAACGTCAATCAACAGGGTTTTGATCACGGTTACGTTCAAGTGGCTGATGAAGAGGCTTATGCAGACGGTTTGGCGAATTTGGCCGTTAATGGCAACCTTCCTTATCGTCCTGAAAAAGATAATTATCAGTTAAGTGATATGATGAAGGAACGTATTGAAAAAGCCATGGCGCGTGTTCCTGAAGATGATAAGGTTGAAGCCGTTGAATTGGCACCTTTCTTAAAAGAAGTGATTGAACCAGCTAGCCTAACGGACGCTGAAATCGAACAAAGCATTGCTGAAGATACGGCGCGTCGTGAAGCAGATGACTTTGTCATTGATGAGAGTCAGTTTGAGGTTAGTTCGCAACAAGGTTTGCAGCAATAAAGAAAGGACATGCTCATGCTTTTTGCAAGTCAATTTTGGGATTTTATTAGTGTTCTTGTTTACGCGCTTGTTATAATGTTAACTATTCTTGCTTTTATCGTGGATTTGCTTGTTCTTTGGTGCCTTTGGGAACTGTTTTGGCATTGGCTTCGTAAAAAATCTTGGTTTAAAAAGAAAGGATGTACGCATGACTGACGATGTAAAAGCAACAGCTTATACCCAAATTAGTCAGTGGTCTGACTGCTCTTATGACGACTTGGCAAAGACTAGGAACGCTTTAGGTGATGACCCTTTGGCAGACACCTTTAACAGACGCTTAAAGGGCCTCGATAAGGCAGTGCGCAGGCTATCGGACTTAGAATCCGTTGTGAAGAGTTTTGAGTTTGACTTAGCCTACGCTTATCCTTTGGTCGTTAAACAGATCTTGTTTAGTTATCAAGTCTTATTGGATGAGATTAGAGACGATTTGATTAGCGAAGCCTATGAGAGTACCTGTCTTTTAGGAAGAGAGCTTAAACAACGAACCTGGGATTTAAAAGAACGTTTAGACGATTGGATGGGCCTTGTAGATGATCATTTGTATCATTAAAACAGCTAGGAATAGCTGTTTTTTTAGTAGAAGACTTGATGACGTTGGGTAATTTTTGATTTAGCGGTTTATTTGTTTTTGGAAAAAAGTGATTATGACGTTGGGTACGTTGGGTAATTTTTTGGAAAAAAGCGGTTATGCCGTTGGGTACATTGGGTAATTTTTGAAGTGATGACGCTAAAAAATCGCAGGATTTAGCGGTTTATAGCTTATTTGTTTTTGGAAAAAAGTGGTTATGACGTTGGGCACGTTGGGTAATTTTTTGGGAAAAAGTGGTTATGACGTTGGGTAATTTTTGATATTTTTGAAGTAGCAATGTTAAAAAAATCGCAGGATTTAGCGGTTTATTTGTTTTTTGGAAAAAAAGTGGTTATAGCGTTGGGTACATTGGGTAATTTTTGGACGTTGGGTACATTAGGTAGTTTTTGAAGTAGCAATGTTAAAAATTGCATAATAGGATTTTAGTAACAAGTTGTGTTTAATGACGTTGTTTTATGATATACTAAAAAGAAAAAAGGATGTTAGTTATGGCTAAAAAATTAAGTAAAGAAGATTTTTGTTATGAACTTCAATCTGGTTTAGTGGTGAGATTGGACGGAAATGATAGTGATGTTGTGATTGATGACGATTCTAATGGTCGTTTTGCTTTTTCTCAGGATGGTTGTAACTATGAGGTTACGTTTAGCGATATAAAGATTAAAGATGGTGCTAAACTGATGATTCGTTTTTGGAATTATGGTTCTGAGAAAAAATCTGTCGTTATTCGATTAGAAAACGTTGTTGTTACTGCACCAGAGGTAGTTGTAACGGTATCTGATGGCGATAATGCTGTTGTGGACACCTGTTTTTATGGCGATGATCAAAGTGCTGTCGTGATTTGTGATGGTGTTGTTGCAGATAGTGTGATTTGTAATAGTCTTTTAGATTTATCAACGGCTAAACAAAGTGAGATTCGAAATAGTCGGTTAGAAAGTTCAACGGTTGAAAATAGTTTGGTGACAAATAGTTATTTGCGTTTTACAAATGTGGCAACGAATAGTTTTGTTGAATTATCATCTTTGTGTTGTGATGATGTAACAGCCGCAATCGTTGGAGGGGTATCATTTGGTCGTGATGGTTTAGGTATTACAGAATGGCGAACGTTTAACGATGGTTATTTTGTTGGGCGGGATCATCATGGTTGTTTTGAAGAAGTGCCTGATAAATTGGTTTATACGGAAGCACTTGTGAGTTATATACTTGATCGACGATTGAAAATGAATTTAGACGTACGTTGTAGTTCATATGCTCTTTTTTGTCATTATGATGATTTTCATAGCGATTTGGATAATTATTGTCCTAGTGACCTATTTAGAAGGGACGTGAAAAAGCGTTGGGCGTTAGTGCCTGATTGTTTTAAAGATGATCTTAAGAAAGACGTACCATTTATTGATATGATTTTAACGGACAACGCATAGAAGGTTTTAGTGACCTTCTTTTTTTATGATTGAACGGTTTATTTTTAGAAAAAAAGGTAGTGAAATGGTGTGCACAATGTGCACTTTTGAATGGATAAATCGCATAAAGGAAATGGCTTGTTTTTGGAAAAAAAGGTGGTGTGATGGTGTGCACAATGTGCACTTTTGAATGAATAACTCTAAAAAACGCCTAAGATAGCGGTTTATAGTATGGCTTGTTTTTGGAAAAAAAGGTGGTGTGATGGTGTGCACAATGTGCACTTTTGAATGGATAAATCGCATAAAAGAACGGTTTGTTTTTGGAAAAAAAGGTGGTATGATGGTGTGCAAAATGTGCACTTTTTGAAGGTTGTCTTGTTGTAGTTTATCATTAGATAGTGGTTATAATAGTGTATTAATACAATTGATAATAGTTTTGTCGAATTATCGTCCTTAGGCTTTGATAAGGTACATCAGGCTAAACTTGGTGGCGTAACTTGCGAACCTGACCCTTTTAGTCTCAAAGATCGGGTTTTTAAGAATGGCTATTATATCGGTAATCCTGAAAATGGCTATGATCCGATTCAGGTCGCTGATGAAAAAGCTTATACGGACGGTTTAGCGATTCTTTCCGTTCATGGCGATATTCCGTACGAGATACGTTCTGGGAACTATGAACCAAGTAGCGATTTAAAAGAAGCCATAAAAGAACAATGGGAAAAACTTCCTGACTTTAATAAAACGCATACCGATGAGTTATATGAGTGGGCACCCTATGTCAAAGACGTGGTTGAGGCTGATTTTGTCATTGATGAAAGCCAATTTGAGGTTAAACCACAACAAGGCTTGCAACGTTAAAGAACCTGAAGAGGTTCTTTTTTAATACAAAAACAACAGATAGTTGTGAGAAATATTGACTAAGGATGTGTGCTATAAGTAAAAAGGATGCTTAACCGTTCTCTTTTTTATGCGTATTTTACCACAAAAAAACTAAGGTTAAAAGACCTTAGTACAAAAATGTATCTTTCTGAAACGTTTGAACAACAATTTGCGTTATAAAATTAGTTTTAAATTTGTGATCTGATGCCACATATTCGGTTAATGTTTCTTGACCAATTGTCGCTTTAGTGTCATCGACGAGTGCTTTTTTAACGTCAGCTAAACTATAGGTTACAACATCATCTTCTAAAGCAATTTGCTTAAAGTAGTGCAGCCCTTGCTCATAGGCTGTTTTAAGGTTTGTATAGATGGCTAAATTAGCTGTTTGGTTTGAGGGCAACGAGAGTCCAGGCATATTAGTCTGAAAGGTCGTTAATTGCGAAATGAGGTAAAAGGTCATGGGCTTTTCTTTCTATTTCAAAAAGGTGTTGTGTTTTTTTATTATTTCAACATATCATCAAGCGTTTTATTGCTCTCAGGCTCTTTATAAATAAAGCGTAGCGCACTGCGATGTCCTTTATGTTTCAAGATAGGTTTTCCAAAGATAGCATATTGGGTGGTTTCCGTGCCGTATTGGACTTTATCGAGGACAGGACCATCACCGTCAACGATGACGTTTTCGATGTCTTTTTCTTTGATAAATTCACCTTGCGTCAATTTGATTTTATTGGTGTCTTCGACATTACGCTGTTTGGTTTTAGACGTTACGGTGACGTAATTGCTATAGTTACCTTTAACAGCAACAGTTACCTTTTTTTCATTCGGATGTATCGTGCGCCATTCGGTTTTAGTAACAGGGACGTCACTTCCACATAGGAAGTTTGCAATAAAGAGTAGTCCAAAGAAAAGGAAAGTGGTTAATCCAAGCCAAGGGCCAACATTTTTTTTAAAATCCCATTTGAGGTCGTCATAGAAAACAGGTGCTGTTAACAATAAGGAAAAGGCAAGTGTGCCAAGTAATAGCCAAATGCCAAAGGATGTAAACATGTGTGTTGATCCTTTCTGTTTTTCTTTTAGTGTATCATCTTTAGATAGATTTTCCTAATAAAAAACTAAGGTTAAAAGCCTTAGTTAAAGAAATGTTTAAGTGTCTTGTCTGTAGCATCGTCGAGATGCACGGTGGCGATGGTTTGGCGTTTTTCAGCATCTTTTTTATCGGTTAATCCAAATCACTTGCTATCAGTGTGACGAACGCTATAGGTAATGTCTGTCACGGTCGTGCCAGAGCCTTTGGTTTCAACTTTATCAATGGCCTTTGAGGCTTTGTCGGTGGTTAGATAAGTGTGTTTGAGATCGCCATTTAGCTTACTACCTTTGGTAAGTACTTGAGATGGCGTGACAAGGCTAAGTGGTTGATCAATCGGCACTTGGACATCGTAGGTGACTTTGTGATAGCCTAAGCCTGCTCCGATACCTAATATAATTGTTAAGAAAACGAAGCCGACGCAGCTTTTGAGAGGGTCTTTATCTTTGATGATGGCTGGGACTAGTGTGAAAGCAGCGCCGATAAGACCGCAACTAATAGGAATTAAAAAATCGAGCATAAGGTTCCTTTCTAGTCAGTCAATGGGTTTAACATTTTATACACAATTGTGTTAAAGGCTTCAAGTTTCTTGATAACGTGTTCACAATTGTCGTCAGGGTTATAGATAGTAAAACTATTGATTGTTAGTGGCATAACCGTTGTATCTGTAACCATGAAGGACACACTATTGTCACGATAATTAAGTTTGATAACTGTAGGTGTTGCTGTTGATTCATAAAAGACAATATTGTTATCTTCTTTAACTTTGCGGTAGTTAATCGCTTCAAGGGCTGGGATAAGTTGATTAAACATAGGTTTACTCTCTTTCGTTAAATATGTTTGTATCACCGTTCGTTACTGTAACGGTCAAAGTTTTGTGTTCATGTTCTTTTTGAGTAGCTGGAATGCCAAAAAAGAGATATTGGTTGGTACGCTCGCCATAGGTTAGCTTGGTTACGGTTGTTCCATTTTTAGGGCCGTCAATGTAGATTTTAGAGACGGTTGTTTGGACGGTTTGTCCGTCTTTACGAGCAATTAAGGCACCTTTGGGATTGGCATCAATAAAGCTTCTAAAACGTTTGTCAGTAGGTTTCATAGCTTGGCCGTTAGCGACATAAGTGACATCAACCTTGTCGGTATTTGGGTGGATAACTTTACCAAGGGTGTGGACATCTGGGACGGATAAGGCTAAAATACCGATATAACAGATAAGAAAGCTGATGCCAGAACAGCCAAAACCAAGACCAATGCGAGCTTCGTCATCGTCAAAAAGTTTTGGGAATAACTTTCGAATGACTTTATAGCTACTGTAGGCTAAACCAACGATAGCAGAGATAAAAATGATTGCAATCATATATAGATTTTTTTCCTTTTTTTCTTTTTAGTTTATCAAAAATGATATGATTTCACCACAAAAAAACTAAGGTCAAAAACTTTAGTCAAAGAAATGTTTAAGTGAGTTGTTCGCTTGTTTGGTGTTGATAATAGCCATTGCTTTAGGCTTTTCGCTATCTTTTTGAAGCGTTAAACCAAAGACTTTTTTATCAGTGTGTTGTTCGGTGTAAGAAATGTTTGCAATCGTGTCACCATCGCCGTTGATCTTGACGGTAACTTTTTTTGTAGCGTCGCCTGTGGTTAAATAACCTTCAGTATCAATGTTTTTGATGTGATTGCCTGGTTTTAGCACTTGTGTTGCTGTTACTAAGCTGATGGTTGGTTTGACGGGGCGCGTGACGGTTGAGGTGGCGTCATAGGCGAAAAAAGTAGCAATTATGGAAAATGAAATTACGCCAACAAGAAAACCAAAGAGATTGGCTAATAAAATAGCGCTTAACTTTGAGTCAAATTGTTTATAAAAGTAACCGAGAAGTACTAAAAATGAAATAATATGGCAGATTAATAATAGAATAAGCATAAATTAGTCCTTTCCTTCTATAATAGAGCCTTTAGTGTCTTTAAAGGTGGCTTCGAGAATATGATCACGTTTTTCAGGTGCGCGGACAGGGACGCCAAAAAGTGTTGTTTGCTTGTCATAGTAACCGTAAGAAAGCGTATTTAGCTCAAGTCCAGAACCTTTAATGATAATCTTGTTAGCCCTTTTTTGAGCGGTTTCTTGGTTATTTGTAGCCGTTAGAATGACTTCGGTATTTTTCTCAAGGAAGGGCTTGAGACGTTGGTCAGACATATCTAGCGTTTGGTTATTAGCTGTTACCGTCACTTGGATTTTGTCTTTGTTGGGATGGATTGTTTTATAATGTGACGTTATCGTGCTTGACGTAAAACTATAGAAAAACAAGGCACTACCGCCTAGACAGGCTAGGGCAAAAGGGATATAAACGTTAGGGTCGTTGACCTCTTTTCGTCTTAAGGTTATATAGATAGGTAGGTAGAGTAGTATGGCTACGATGAGTGCAATGAGTAAAACAATTTCCATGGATAATTTCCTTTTTTTCTTTTAGTTTATCAGAAAAGGATGACATAAGCTAATCAAAAATGACTCTACAATTTTTGGTGGTCATTTGTGAGTGATTATGTTAAACTAAACTTAGAAAGGACGTTTTTCTATGAAACTTGTAATTATCTTGATTATATTTATTATTTTGGCGGTCATTCATGTGGCAACGCACGCGCAAACCATGCGAGCAGATGGCAAAACGGTGACCAAGATGACGCTGATGGTCATGTTTGCAACCATTGGCCCTGTTTACGCTTTTGGTGGTTTTATTGGTTATATGCTCATGCCTTAGCTTAGATGCTGATGTTTTTTAAGTGTATTGTAACATAAAAGAAGGAGACTAATTACAATGAAATGTTATTGTCATTGATGGTGTTTTTCGTTTGGTTTAAGGACAATGCGAAGGACTTTCTGCGAGGTTTTACCGATCTGGTCACCAAAATAGTCGTCATAGGTTGTTTTAGTGCCGTATTCCAAGTGATCAATTGTGTTGCCTGAGTTAACGATGTCAACAGCATTAAAACAATATGTTGCTTGGTTATTCGATAGACTGATTGTGCCTTTCGAAATGGTTTTGAGGTCTTTTAGTTGGATTGTTTTCTTACCTTGGGTGATTGTAGCGTTTGTTGTGTCGATTTTCTTAAAGTCTTCTTTTGTTTTAGATGTTGTCATGACGTTAAAGAGAAAGACGGTCGCTATGATAGCGAGAACGGTTGCTGCAAACGATTGAAGGATGACTTTAAAAAATTGTTCTAGTGGACGTTTGGCGTTAAGGTATCTCATGTCATAGGCCATGAGACAAAAAAAGAAGATGTCTGTGAGGATAAAGGTTAGTTTAAGGGCCACGGATAATAAACCTTTCTAGTGTGTTTTCTTTTATTATAGCATGGGGGAGTTGTTTATTAAATTGTTTACTGAATGGTAATATGGCTTTAATTGTGGTAAAATGATTATACAAAAAAAGGCCGCCTAGTTATATCCTGGGATACCTTCGACGACTTCTAATATAGTTATTATAGCATCTTATTTAACTGATGTCAAAAAATTATTGCATCACTCTTTAAACAATTTATCAAGATCGTTTTCTTTGTAGTTAAGACGCAAACGATTCGTTGTTGCTTTGTCTTCATAAAGCGTTTGTCCAAAGAGGTTTAACGTTTGGCGAGCTTTGCCATAGTCAATGGACGTCACACGGTCACCATTACCGTTAACAATAATTTTTCGAGGTTACGAGACGCCGTTTGTTTGTGATCAGCGATGCTAATTGTTCCGCTGTCTCCCTCAATCGATTTAGGAATGTTATCTTTAGGCAAACGATAAGTTTCGTAGTCTGTTTTAATTGTTGCTTTAGCGATTTGAGCATTGGGATAAAGCGTGTGCCAGGTGGTTTTGATTGGTACCAGATAGATGAGAAAACCGCTAAAAAAGACGATGAGACCAAATCCAGCAAGCAGACCTATGACTATTGATGACTTGGTTTCTTCTGTGCGATAGAACATATAAGCTAAAAAACCACCTGTGATAAGACTGATAGTGATGAATAAAACATAAAATAGTGGATAGAACATGTTTGTCTTTCCTTTCGTTAATAACTTATTTTAAGCACATGTTCTTTAACGTCGCCTTTATAGAACAGATGGCCATAAATCTTAGCAGGACGGTAGATAGTACCGTAGCTAATTTTAAGTGGCTTTTGACCGGTGCCTTCGAGTTTAAGGTCATCGTAAGTGTAGCTTTTACCGTCGACAGTTAGTTTCCCTGTCCAATGCAAATCATCTTTAGTCACTTGGTCTAGCGTTTTAATGACTTTGTAGTGTTTGTTAGGGGACTGGTAGCTGGTTAAAGTGGCTTTGTCGTTAGGAAGCGTCACCCATTCGATTTGATCTTTGGTCATAGTCTTTTCGCAAATGGCTTGGAAGGCTGCGGAATAGAAAATAAAACCGAGGATAAGACCAAGTGTGGCACTGATTTTGAGATTTTCTTTAATTGGTCGGTCGCGGAAGTCAAATAGGCTAAAGCCTATTGTGCTAAGAACAATGACAACAAATAAACTAACATTAGCGATAGTCATAATAAATTTCCTTTTTTCTTTTAGTTTAACAGGATCAGGATGAATTGCAAGCTAAAACCAGACGACTATAGGGAAATATGTTATAATAGAACTATAGTTAATAGAAAGGATTATTGACGAATGACTGTTTTTTTGATTCGGTAGCGCTTAATCGACTGACGGTTTTTGAGAAATCTGCTTCTGATGTTGATTTGATGGCTGTTGTTGTCACTGAGACAATGAATCGAAAAAATGTTGTTGATAGTATCGATGTGACGGATAAGGATGCCATTCGTCAGATGTTTAGAAAATGCACTTAGTAGATTTGGAAAATGTTGATCGTACAGGCTTCTTGGCAGCTTATGTGGAAAAGCGAGGTCAGAAAGAACCTAGCTTTAAAGTAGCCTATGAAGCTGAAGTAGCCTTGATTGAGAACGAATTAAACTAAAAAAAGACACCAAGTGTCTTTTTTATTTTTGAGTTATTTTCATTATATCATAATTTTTAGTTATATTATCAAAATAAAAAAAGGTTATTTGAACCTTTTTTTCTTAATCACCAAAGCGTTTGTTAAGCTCGTCTGACTTGAAGACCACGCGCATGCTAGTTGTTTTTTTCTTCGTTAAAGGATGAACCAAAGTAGCTGCGATAGTTTGTTTTTGTTCCGTATTCGATATGATCAATCGTTGAGCCGTGTTTGCTATTAACGAGCGTGATGTCGTCGACCTTACGTTTAGCGGTTGTTTGGCCGTCTGACAAGCTGATGGTACCTTCTGAGAAGCCTTTGAGGTCTTTTGGTTTGGTTTGATCTGTTAGTTGCAAGGTCTTCTTACCGCTGGTTAAGGTTGTGGTAACGTTACTTGTGTTGAGCTTGTGATAATTTTGACTTGTTTTTGGCGTTGATAAAACGTAGATAACGCTGACTGATAGGAGCAGGGCAAGGAGGACGCTAATGAAATAGCTTATGATTGTCGAAAAGATTGTTAGTAGTGCGCTGTCGTTCGGTTCATTGTCGTTCTTGTAACTGACAATGAAGAATATGACAAAAAATGATAACGCTATCGTTAGTTGAAAAGCCATGGGTAAATTTTCCTTTTTTCTTTTAGTTTAGCAGGTTGATAGGCTTTATGCAAGTGAAAACCTAACTGTCGTTTTGTGCAAGTGAAAACTTGACCGTCAAAAAATGTCCCGTAGGGCGTTTTTTGACGGCACAAAAAACGTTGATAGCGTTAGCTATCAACGCCCACAAAAAAAACCTGCTTTTGCGGAACGCAAAAGCAGGGAAAACAAACGTCAAAGGAACGTCAACTTAACGTCAAATGAACGTCAACTTGACGTCGAATTAGCGTCAAAATACTGTCAAACAAAAGCCAATTTAATGACTAAAAAACACTGACGTGTCGTCAGTGTTTAGTTTGCTTTTAGCGATGACAGAATTTGAGTACGGACATCATCGACACCATTTGGGGTGTTAGGTAAGAACAATGTTTGATTCCCTTTGGCTGCAAAGGTGTTGAGGGTATCGAGATATTGGTTGGTGAGAAGGATAGACATGATTTGTTCTTCAGTCATGCCAACGTTAGCTTCTTTAAGCTCTGCAATCGATTCAGCGAGTCCGTCAACGATGGCTTTACGTTGTTGAGCAATACCGACCCCGTGAAGACGATCTTTTTCAGCTTCGGCTTCAGCAGCCGTGACAATTTTGATTTTGTCAGCTTCAGCTAATTCTTGAGCAGCCACGCGCTTACGTTGAGCCGCATTGATTTCGTTCATAGACTGTTTCACTTCGGCGTCAGGCTCGACCTTGGTGATTAAGGTTTTAACAATGACGTAGCCGTAGGTGGTCATTTCTTCAGCGACTTGATGTTGGACCTCAAGGGCAATTTCGTCTTTCTTTTCAAAAAGTTCATCAAGCGTCAATTTGGAACAGATGAGCGTAGAGCATCTTCAATATAAGATTTGATTTGGGCTTCTGGACGCATGAGTTTATAGTAAGCATCGGTCACATTACGTTCATTGACACGGTACTGCGTCGCGACATTCATCATAACAAAAACATTGTCTTTGGTTTTGGTTTCAACGACAATTTCACTTTGTAGGAGACGTAATTGGATGCGTGATGCAATTTTATCAATGCCAAAGGGTAATCGGCTATGAATCCCACTGGTTGCAATTTTGTGATAGCGACCAAAGCGTTCGATGATGGCTACGGATTGCTGTCTGACAACAAAAACGGTGCTGAGGGTTCCGCCCAGAAAGACAAGAACAGCGATAATAAGAAGAATGAATAGTGCCTGCATGGCGAATTCCTCCGATGGTTTTTTCTTTTATTTTAGCACTTAGAAGAAATTAGTCAAGAAAAAACACGGGGGGGGCTTTTTTGATATAATAAAGGTAACAAAAAAGAAATTGAGGTTTTATACTTATGATTGAAGACATTAAATCACCGTTTGGTTCAGATTTTGGAAAACCACGTCCTTATGACTTTGATACGATTGGTTTTTCAGAAAGCGAGCTACGCGCTATTGAAAATGCACAAATGGATGCAGTGGCAAGTAGTCAGGTGGCACGTGTTAGCTATGCAGGTGTCCCTTTGTCACAAGCTGTTCGAGATGGTGCCGTCAAAGAAGAAAACGGGGTCTATTGTTTTGGGAATTGTAAGGTGTCTGCAAAAGGCTCACCAATTGTAGCTTTTGACGATCGTGGGGGCGACTTTATTATGACCAAGGCAACAGGTCAGCGCTTGACGGTTGAAAACAGTCAGATTGATGATGCGGATATTTTGTTTGATGCTGATATTACGATTAAAAACAGTCAATTACGTGGAAAAACGGAAATTAAATCTCATGTGATTGATGACGAGTTTTATCAATATAATCAGGTATCTATTATTGAAGATAGTTATGTCTTAGATAGCAAGATTGATTCTAGTACGGTGAAAAATTCGCGTGTGATTGATGCTAACATGCGTGGTGGCTCACATGTGGAAAAAGCGACGCTTGTTAACTCTGGGATTGATCAATCAGAGATTAAAGAGGCGATGGTTGAAAAATGTGGTTTGGTTAATAGTGATGTCATTCGTGTTGGTCAAGTGAGAGAAACGGCTATGTTTGTTAGCAGCATTAAAGATGTTGCATCTGTGGCTAAAAGTCAACTTGATTTTAGTAATATTGTAAACAGTGGTCGTGTGGAGCATGTGGACGCTCATGATGTAAATGTTAGTGAGTTGTCTGAATCGAATGTTCAGTTGCGCTCAGATGCTAATAATAAGCTAGTGGTTAGTCCAGTGGTGTCTGATTCTAAAGTAGTTGATAAGTTAGCTGATCTGGGTAACGACGATGTGACGATTGATGAAAGTCAATTTGATATGAGTCCGCAAAAGGGATTGCAACAATAAGATGAAATGGCTTCATTGAGCTGTTTTTTTTGGTATATTAAAGGTATCAAGACAAATGAATTGATGTTTTTGATTTATGACAGATTTACTTTTTGGAAAATTTAATCTGATGGATGTTTACGATGATTTTATATAGTTATAGAGCGAGGCTGACTCTTGATTTCAATAGGAGGTGGATTCGTGAAAACAGTGGTTTAAGTTAATTAATGAATGAACATCTATTATACATGTATACCTTTTTCTTGATTATTGCTTTGAAAAAAATATAATAAAGTTAAATCAAATAGAAAGGAGGATTCTCAAATGACCATTTTATCAGGTGTTAAATTGAAGCTCTATTCAAATAAAGCACAAAAACAAACGATTGAACAAACTTTTGGAAACAGTCGTTTTGTTTGGAATCAATTTCGTAACATGCAAGAAAATCGTTATGAAGCAATGATTGATGATTATAATCAATACAAAGAACAGGCCAAAGAAAATGGCGACAAAATCATCAATCCTATTTACATCGGGGATTACGATATGCAAAAATTGTTAACAGAATTGAAAAAAGAGAATTCTTGGCTTCATCTTTCAGATGCAACTGTTTTACAAAAAACATTATCGACTCTTGATCGAGCTTATAAAAACTTTTTCAAAAAACCTGATCAATTTGAAAAACCAAAATTTAAATCACGCAAACATCGTAGTCAATCGTTTACTGGTAAAGCAAATAAATTAAAATCAGGAAAAATAAGCGTCTACGTTGCAGGTCCCCGTTATGTTTATGTGCCAAAATTAGGTTTTATTAAAACATCTAAAACTACCCGAATTAATGGTCAAATTAAAGAATATACTGTTATTCGAGAGTTCTCTGGTGATTATTATATTAGTTTTCAAATCGAAGAACCCGACCGTGAATTACTTGTGAAAACCAAACAATTAATGGGTGGTGATCTCGGTTTGACACATCTTTTAACCTTATCTAATGGTCTTAAATTTCCAAAATTTAGTCCTGGACAAACACTTGCACTTAGCTTAGAAGCTCAAAGTAAGGCGTCTAAGAGCATGGACCGTAATTCAAAAATTCTAACAACAAACGAACTCATTTATCTTATTGAAAAAGGTATTTTTGATGAAGATAAATATGAAACATCTGAATTGTCTGAGTTTAAGAATCATGAAAAACGTATGCGAAAAAGTGCTAAAGCTCAGAGAAAAGTTGCTAATAAACGTCATGATTATTTGCACAAGCTAACAACCGTACTTGTTAAAGCTTATGACGTTATTGTTTTGGAAGATTTAAAAGTTAAAAACATGCTAAAAAATCATAAATTAGCAAAAGCCATTTCTAATGCCTCTTGGGCTACCTTTGTTTGTTTCTTACGTTATAAATGTGAATGGTATGGGAAATTGTTTATTCTTGTTCCACCACATTACACCTCTCGTATATGTCATCAATGTGGTTGGGATAGTGGTAAAAAACCTCTTGATATTCGTAAATGGACATGTCCTCACTGTCATGAAACACATGATCGTGATATTAATGCTGCTATTAATATTCTTTATCGTGGTCTTGAGACTTATCTTCAATCACAATTGATACTTTTAAATGAACAAGTTAAAAATGGTTATTTTTCAACTGTTTTCTTTCAAGTGGCGTCTCAATGGCTTAAACAAACTATTAGTTATTTTAATCGAGCTTTAGAAATAGCTTGATAACCTCATAAAAGGTCAGGGACTGGCCTTGGTAAATAGTCGAGCCTCTGTTATCATGATTAATATTCTTATTAATCACCGTATGATAAGCTTACAGAAGAATAGTTATCGAATTCTAGTGGTTCGCTGGATGCTCGATTATTCTTCTATGATGTTCCCAGAAACCGCTCATTTTAGTGAGCGTGTAGTTCATGAAGGTCATATTTTTGTAAATGGCGTGGAATACCGTTATTGGTCGCTCAAACATTATCACTATTAGAAAAAAGAGCTTGATTTTAAGCTCTTTTTTAATCCCTCAAAAAAAGCGATTAGCGTTAGCTAATCGCGAACGCATAAACTACAAAAGACCTGGATTAGGTCTTTTGTAGTTTAATGACGATACGTTTCCATTTTTTCGTGGAAATAACTTTCCATCATTCCGTAAGCTGTATATGTAATGGCGTTAGCACCTGCGTCAATAGTGGCTTCAATAGAGGCGTCTGTTTTACCACCAGAAGCGATAATCGGGAAATCTGGGTATTGTTCGCGTACCCACTTGACAAGTTCGACTGTATCTTTACCACCACTGACGTTAAAGATGTTGACGCCTGCATCAATATAAGGTTGGAGGTCACGGGTTTTGTCGATAACCGTGTAGATGACTGGAATGTCTACATAATCGCGTACCATTTTTGTTGTCTCTACGGTTACAGGGCCATTTAGGACAATCGCAGTGGCATTGTTTTCTTCGGCATGGGTCGCTAGACGCGCGGAGCGGTCTCCTTGTGTGAGCCCACCGCCAACGCCTACGAGAATAGGGGCTTTAGCGACGAGGGATACGGCATTTAGGATTTGGGTATTGGGTGTAAAGGGATAGACACAAAGGATGGCATCAGCGTCGGTGTTTGCAAGAAGGGACACGTCTAGGGAATAGACGATGGATTTGATACGTTTGTCATAGATAATGATGCCTGATGCTTTTCGGATGCTCTCAGGCATTTTGATGATGGTGTTACCAACTGTAAATCCAGTCATGTTTTTACGTCTTGATAAGTATCAAGCCTTTCTATAATCGTTACTTTGATTATAGCATAGTGGTTTGTTTTTGTCTGTTAAGAAGGTAAGGACTATTTAAGGGCGTTAGTCACAAAATCAATATAGGCAAGGATTTTGTGTTTGTTAGGTCTGTTTTTGGCATAGTTTTTGAGGTCTTCTGTAGAGCTACTAAAGGTAGGAGAATGCCAGTGGTCAGATGGTTTGATATAGGTGATCATATCATTGTTTTCCCAATGTTTAAGTACAATGTAGTCGTCATTTGAGCGTAGCATGACGTCGTCATCACTATCCATATAGGCTTGTCCAAGGACGGTAATGTTTCCATAAAGGTTGACATGTCCTAAGATGGTGCTATTGTTTTTGACGGTGGCTTTGTCGAAAACGCAAGCTGAACCTGAAATAACAGCGTTGTCAATAATGGCGTCGTTAAAGACTTGAGTGTTATCTTCGATTTTTGCGAATCCATAACAACGAGCGTTATCATAAACTTGGGCATTACCAGAGACGACAACATGGTCATAAAGGCGGGCTTTACCGTAGATTTTGGCGTTACCAATAAGGATGACGTTTCCATAAAGAATGGCATTATCACTGACGGTTGCTTGGTCATAGATGGTGACATTTTCATTGATATTAGCTGACCCACTAATAATGGCGTCATCGCAGATTGTGGCGTTATGATGAAGAGTAGCATTGTCTTTAACAATGGCGTCATCCATAGCTTTGGCATTGTCAAAAATCCAAGCGGTGCCTTTTTGACTAAGGTTTTCTTCTTTTTCGACGTAGCCTCCAAGGTTGCCTTTTTTGACGACACCAAAGTCTTTTAAGGCGCGAATGCGGTAAAGCGTGACGCCGTCAACGGAAATTTTGTGTGATGTGTCTAATTTGAATTTCTTAGGTTCTAAGTCTTTGACGATGGTCGCATAAGATTTGTAGCAATCGCCCCATGTTTGGCTATGCGTGTAGCCATACGTAATGAATTCTTTGGTGTTGCCGTCAAAAAGGATACGTTTATTTTTATCACTTTGAAGCCATGTTTGAGTGTCTACGATATAAGTGATGTAGGTGTTGTTGAAGCCTTTAAATGTGGCATAATCATTCGTTGAAGTGATAGGTTTTGCGTTTTCAGGAGATCGAGAATGGTGTAATCTGAAATGGCGAGATCACCAGAAACATGGGTGTGTTTTTAATGAATGCGTAATCACAAATAGTGGCGTCACCTGAGATGTTAGCGTGTTCTTCAATATGTGCATGATCACAAACATAGGCGTGGCCGTTAACAGTTGCGTTACCTGTGATGTGAGCGCCGTCGCTAATTTGAGCAAAGTTTGAGATGATAGCTCGGTGACCGACAAAGGCATGTCCTCTAATATCGGTTTGATCACGGACTTGAGCGTTGTCTGTAATGGTGGCATAGCCACCAATCGTAGCGTCGCCTGTGACAAAGGCTTCTCCACGAACAGTAGCGTGACCTGTAATTTGGGCATTACGTGTGATAGCCGCTTCTTCAGAAACATGTGCGTTTCCTGTGATCTTAACGTTATTGTGGGCTGAGGCTTTGTTTTCAATGACAGCCTTGTCTTTGATGAGGGCGTCGTGATGGAGTTGGGCATTATTAAGGACACGCGCGTCATCCATGGCTATAGCGCCTTTAAAAATCCAAGAGGTGCCGTTTTGGTCAAGGTTAGCTTCGGATTGCACGTAGCCACCGAGGTCACCTTTATAAATGTTTTCGCCTGATGATGTCGTAAAGTTTTTTAAGGCTTTGATGCGATAAAGGGTACGTCCACGGTAGGTTGTTGAGGACGAATAATCGAGTTCAAATTTTTTCATAGGTTTCCTTTCTTATAGGAATAATGGGTGTTTACCGACAAGTTTAAGTAGTTGTTTATAAAAGCGTCTTTGGTCGCTGGTTTTAGCGGAGCGAAGGAATTCTCTAGAATTGCCATAAAACTTGTTGTGATACCACATGTTGTTGGATTTAGTGTAGGTAATGTAGTTGTTTTCTGGGAAATGGCTATTGTCGTCAGCATCGTTTGATTTGACGCAAAAGACATCGTTTGGAGAATCAACAATGGCGTCACCTGTGATGGTTTCGTTGCCATCGAGAGTTGTTGTGACGTGGGCAAAACCAGAAACATGGACGTTGTTACGAAGTGTCGCGTCACGATAAATGCGGGCGTATTCACTAATGCGGACGTGGTCATAAAGATTGGCGTCGTCTTTAATTTGAGCATTACCTGTGACAATAACGTTTCCACGTAAGGTAGCTTTGCCGTAAACAAGGGTGTTGTCTGTGACTTGACTAGTGCCAGTAATAGCAGCATGTTCATAAATTTGGGCATTTCCTGAAATGCTAGCCTTGTCTTGGATGAGGGCATTGCCATAAACAGATGCATTGTTATAGATTCTTGCATTATCTCGAACAATAGCGCTATCTGAAACGCTAGCATGATCTGGATAATGGCATTGTTTGTGACGAAGGCATCATCTTCAATAAGGGCCTTGTCTTTAATGATGGCATTTCCATGAATGTGAGCATTGTCAGTAATAAGAGCGTCACCAAAAACCTTGGCGGTGTCATGAATCCAAGCGGTTCCGCTGTGACTGAGGTTGTTGTCACTTTCGATGTAACCGCCAAGGGTGCCTTTTTTAATGGTGCCAAAATCTTTTAGGGCACGGATGCGTCGAAGAGTGACGTTATTGACCGTTACCGTATCGTCGGAGAGCAATTCATATTTAGGATTTTCTCGTTCTTGGGTCTTGAATTGGCTTTCGACAAAGGCGACGCATTGTTCGTAGATTTGACCTTTAGCCTGGCTTTCTTCATAGCCTTTTGCGATAAGGTCTTTACTTGTTCGGTTAAAATAGTTGGCATTCCAGAGTTTGTTAGAGGTGGTATAAGCCATGGTCTCACCATAAATGTTTTTAATGACCATATAATCATAATCAGAGGCTACGACAGCATCACTTGTAATCATTGTGGATCCGTCAATGGTGACATTTCCTTTAATGGTTGTGTTACCGCCAATAAGGGCGTAACCTTTGATGTTAGCCTTGTCTTGGATAGTGGCACGTCCTTTAAGAGTAGCGTGTTCGGTGACGATAACCTTGTCTTTGATACGAACGGAATCTTTGAGTTTTGCATGTCCTGAAATGGTTGCTTTTCCCTCAACACGCGCCTTATCTGCGACGTGTGCTTGTTCTGTGATGTGTGCGTGTCCAGAGATATGAACATTGCCTGAACAAATAGCTGCACGGTCAACAAGAGCATTTTCTGAGATAAGGGCCATGACACGAACCGTAGCGCCGCCTGTGACAGTTGCATGGTCTTTAACAATGGCTCCGTCTTGAACGGTGGCTTTTTGGCTGACAATGGCTTCGTCTTTAATTTTGGCGTCACCTTTAACGGTGGCTGAGCCCATGACTTTAGCATTGTCATAGATCCAGCAATTGCCGTCATGGCTAAGGTTTCTGTAATCTTCGATGAAGCCTCCGAGGTCACCTGCTTTAACGTCAGCGAAGTCTTTTAAGGCCTTGATGCGACAAAGGGTACGACTTTGGGTAGGCGTTTCAAAGTAGGTAGCTGTACTTTCATCTAATTCATATTTCATGAGTTTGTGCTTTCTATAATTGCAATGTAATGTTGGTAGATAGATTTGGCTTTGTCTGTAGTAGCGCTATTTAAGAGGTCTTGGTGATTACCAATGACGCCTGTATCAGCGACCCAGGTTTGGTTAGATACGGTGTAGGTCAAATAGCGCTTTTGTGTGACATCATTAAAGCCAAAGACGTCGTTAGACTCACTAATAATAGCGTCATTGATAAGATGTAGAGAGTCTTCAAGTTTGGTTTTTCCAAAGACATGAACGCTGTCTGTAATGAGGATGTCGTTGTAGAGTTTAGCCTTACCGTAGACATTAGCAAAGCCTTTGACACGTACACGATCATTAAGGTAGGCGTCATCATAGACTTTAGCGTAGTCTGTGACTTGTACGTTGTCATTAAGCATGGCGTTGCCATAGACTTTAGCATGGCCTGAAAGCGTGACCTTATCGTTAATACGAGCACTTCCAAAAACCTCTGTGTCATTAGAAACACGCGCTTGACCGCTAACTAAGCTGTCACCATAGACTTCAGCTTGGTCAGAGATGTGGGCTTTATCACAAACCAGAGCTGATTCATAGACTGTGGCATGGTCTGACACACGTGCCGTGTCGTAGATGGTTGCGTCACCTGAGATAATTGCATTGTCTGAGATGATGCTGTTATTACTAACGGTAGCCTTGTCGTTGACTTGGGCGAAATTTTTGACAATAGCGTCATCTGTAACAGTAGCGTCATCTGAGACTTTTGCGTCGTCCATGACTTTGGCGTCATTATAAATCCAACAAATGCCCTCTTGACTAAGGTTGTCGGTCGATGCGACAAAGCCTCCGAGGTCACCTTTTTTAATGTTGGCAAAATTCTTAAGCGCACGAATACGGTAAAGGAGACGGTTTTCAAAGGTAATCGACTGTTCTCTGGCTAATTCGTATTTTTGAAGAGGTTCTTGAAGGGTTTCAACGAATTGGATGTAGTGCTGCATATATTGACGAGATTTTGGTGAGGTGATAGCATCTAAGAGGTCATTTGTTGTGCCATAAAAATCTTTGAAGCGCTATTTGTGATTGTGCGTCGTGTAGGTAAAGTAGTGATTTTTAGGTAGCCAGTGGGTTTTAAAGACAAAGATACCTTTGGAATCATAGAAGGTATAGCTGCCTGACAGATGGGCGTAGCCATCGATATGGGTACCGTTTGTGATGGTGACCTTGTCTTCAACAATAGCATTATCTGTGACTTGTGCGCAACCGCTAATGAAAGCGTGGTCTTTGATTTGGGCGTTTCCTGAGATAACCGCACTATCTTCAATAACAGCGTCATCGGTAACGATGGCTCGGTCACGAATAATGACGTCATCAATGATGACAGCACGTTTTGAAACAATGGCATGGTCACAAATGTCGACATTTCCAGAGACAACGGCATTATTTTTAATAATAGCATGTCCTCTGGCGGTACAATTGTCACAAAGAACAGCCTTGTCTTGAAGGATAGCGTAGTGACTTAGCGTTGCTTCGCCTGCAAGTGTGGCGTCATCACGAACTTGCGCGTGGTCAAGGCTGGCAGCGCTGTCGTAAATCCAACAGTTGCCTTCGTGGCTGAGGTTTTCTTCGGACATGACGTAGCCTCCAAGGTCGCCTTCTTTGATGTCAGAAAAATCTCGGAGGGCTTTAATTTGATAAAGTTTTTGGTCTTCGTGAATGATGGGATTGGTGAGTTCATATTTTTTTAGCATGGATTTGTTCCTTCCTTAGCTAGTGTAATGAGTAGTTTATATTTTTTAGTATGGGCTTGTTCTTTTTTTAGTGAGTAGTATGAGTAGTCGATAAAGGTCTTTTTGTTTAGGTGTTTTGGCGGACGCTAAGAATATAACCATGGCGTCCCCGTGAACTACACGCCCACTGAAGTGGGCGGTTTCTGGGAACATCATAGAAGAATGATCGAACATCTAACGAACTGCTAAAGTTCGATAAGTATTCTTCTGTAAGCTTGTCATACGGTGATTAACAAGAGTATTAATCGTGATGATAGAGGCTTGACTATTTACCAAGGCCAGTCCCTGACCTTTTATGAGATTATTACGCTATTTCTAAAGCTTGGTTAAAATAGGTAATGGTTTGTATAAGCCATTGAGAGGCTACTTGGAAGAAAACAGTTGAAAAATAACCGTTTTTAGCTTGTTCGTTTAAAAGCATTAATTGTGACTGAAGATAGGTTTCAAGACCGCGATAAAGGATATTAATAGCAGCATTGATATCGCGATCATGTGTTTCATGACAGTGCGAACATATCCATTCACGGATATCAAGAGGTTTTTTACCACTATCCCAACCACATTTATGACATATACGAGAGGTATAGTGTGATGGTACAAGGATAAATAATTTTCCATACCATTCACATTTGTAACGTAAGAAACGAATAAAAGTAGTCCAAGACGCATTAGAAATAGCTTTTGCTAATTTGTGATTTTTTAGCATGTTTTTAACTTTTAAATCTTCCAAAACAATGACGTCATAGGTTTTAACAAGTTTTGTTGTTATTTTATGTAAATAATCATGACGTTTATTGGCGACTTTTCGTTGAGCTTTAGCACTTTTTTTCATACGTTTTTCGTGATTCTTGAACTCAAATAAGTCAGACGCATCATATTTATCATCATCGAAGATACCTTTTTCAATAAGATAAATGAGTTCGTTTGTTGTCAGAATTTTTGAATTACGGCCCATGCTTTTAGAAGCTTTACTTTGAGCGTTTAAACTGAGTGCAAGTGCTTGTCCAGGGCTAAATTTTGGAAATTTGAGACCATTAGATAAGGTTAAAAGATGTGTCAAACCGAGGTCTCCACCCATTAATTGTTTGGTTTTCACAAGTAATTTACAGTTGGGTTCTTCGATTTGAAAACTAATATAATAATCTCCAAAGGACTCTCGAGTAATCGTATATTCTTTGATTTGACCATTGATTCGGTTAGTTTTAGATGTTTTGATGAAACCTAATTTTGGTACATAAACATAATGAAGACCAGCAACATAAACGGTTGTTTTTCCTGATTTTTGTTTTTGTGATTTACCTGTAAACGATTGACTACGATGTTTACGTGATTTGAATTTTGGTTTTTCAAATTGGTCAGGTTTCTTAAAAAAGTTTTTATACGCTTGATTAAGAGTTGATACTGTTTTTTGTAAAACGGTCGCATCTGATAGATGAAGCCAAGAATGTTCTTTTTTCAATTCTGTTAATACTTTTTGCATATCATAATCCCCGATATAAATAGGATTGATGAGTTTGTTACCGTTTTCTTTAGCTTGTTCTTTATAAGAATTATAATCATCAATCATCGCATTATAACGGTTTTCTTGCATGTTACGAAATTGATTCCAAACAAAACGGCTGTTTCCAAGAGTTTGTTCAATGGTTTGTTTTTTTGTGTTTTATTTGGGTAGAGTTTCAATTTGACACCTGATAAAAATGGTCATTTGAGAGTCCTCCTTTCTATTTGATTTAGTTTTTATTGTATGTTTTTTTAAAGTGATAATTAAGAAAAATGTATGTTGTTTTTAGTTGTTTTTACAAAGTTTACATATTTTTTTCATAGTTCTTTCCAGACGTTTCGCTATCGGCGTAAGCTTTTTCAATAAGTTCTTGACCAGTGCCATAGAAACAGCCAACGCACCACATGTGGTTAGACTTGGTATAGGTAAAGGAACGTCCGCTTGACCAATTGTTTTTAAAAACTTCGTAGTCGGTACTTTTAGCGATGGCAGCGTCGCCTACAATTTCAGCCATACTTGCGATAACGCTATTGTTGAGAATGGTGGCGTCATCACCGATGACGGAATAGTGAAGAACCATGGCCTTATTTTTGACGAGAGCTTGACCACAAACAATGGCGTTATTTGCAACACTAGCGTTATCGGTGATCGTTGCGTGGTCTTTAATGGTAGCTTTATCTAAGATTAAGGCTTTACCTGAAATGCGTGCATGTCCTGAAACATGGGCATTGTGCCAGATGTGTGCGTTATCTGAAACGTCAGCGTACATGTCGCAAAGGGCATCGTATGAAACAACTGCATGATCTGAGATAGTAGCGTTTCCTGCAACAGTTGCATTTAGTTTAATAGTGGCGAAATTTAATGATTGCGTTGTTTTTAACAATGGCATTGTGGTTGACAGTAGCCTTATCTTTGATGACTGCGTTGTCAACAACACGTGCGTTATCTGAAACAATCGCGTCATCGTAGACCCAACAATTGCCGTCTTGACTAAGATTGGCTTCTGATTGGATGTAGCCTCCGAGGTCGCCTGCTTTGACGTCAGCGAAGTCTTTGAGGGCTTTGATGCGATAATGAGGAAGGCGATTGAGTGTGATTTTGGTTGATTTGTCAAGTTCGTATTTTTTCATGAGATTTCCTTTTTAAGTGATTGGGCAAAAATAATAAAGGGAATATAGTCAGCTTTATTGTTGACGGAACTGTTATCGATAGCTAGGAGTAGTTCTGTGGTTGTTCCATAAAAATGTTCAGCAATATAGAAACTATCTATGTACCAATAGTCGTTAGCAAAACAATAGGTCATGGCTTTACCGTTTAGCCCGTTGATGGTAATGTAGTCGCTATTTTTTGAAATATGGCTGTTACTTGAAGAATGGTGCGTCCATAAATGGTGACGTCATCGCCATTAATAATAGCGTCTCCATTAATGAGGGCGCTATCCATAATAAGGCTATTGCCTTTGACTTGAGCGTTACCGCAAATGTTGGCGAGTCCTGTGACGATGGCGTGTTGGGAAATAATAGCATTGTTTTCAATGAGTGCCGTGCGTTCAATTTTGGCATAATCGCGAACAATAGCATTGTGGTAAACGGTAGCGCTTTGGCTGACAGATCCTTTGTCTAGAACCTTGGCATCATCATAAATCCAACAGGTACCGTCTTGACTAAGGTTTCGATAATTTTGAATGTAGCCACCGTAATCGCCTTTAGTAACGTCAGCAAAATCTCTAAGAGCTTTGATGCGATAGAGAGTGCGACCTTCAAAAGTGATGGATTGGTTTTTATCAATGGTGTATTTTATCATAATTTTTCTTTTTCCTTAACGTCGTTTAGCTCATTAGCCAAATCAATAAAAAGTTGTGGCAAGTCTTCTGGACTATCGACAGTAGCTTCGCTATCAAAGAGAATAGTTAGTGGGTCTGGGTCGTCAGGGTAACCGTAGCTGACGGTGACATTGTTACGCTTTTTGGTATGATTGATCCAGTCGTCAAAGGTTTGCGCGTGAAGCGTAATGCTGCCGTCTGGATTGAGACGGAAAGTAAATGTGGTATCGTCTTTATCCCAATCGAGTTCGTCGTGGACGTCTCCAGTGAGGCCCGTTGATTTGCAGATTTCTGATTGACCTAGGACGTCAATAATGGTAATATAGCGTTCCATGTCACTAAGAGCTTTGTCAAGCGATTTGGCTTTTGAAGGATAAGAATAGTTAAAGTAGAATGAGTTGAGAAGAGGACGATAGTAAAAATGATTGTTGCCATAGCTTAAACCAAAGTGTTTATCTACAAAAGCTTGAATCTGTGGGCTTTCTTTGGTCACTTGTTCTAAGGTTTTGATTTGCGTATCAAGACTTGTCAGTTGACGTTGGGCTTTATGGATTTGTTTAACAAGTTGTGTTTTTTGGTGTTGGAGGTCATTGATAGTTTGTTGTGATGTCATGATTTTTCCTTTCTTAGAGAAGTTCTACAAGTTTGTAGTAGAAGCTCATATTGTTCATGGCTTTAGCGAGGTCGTCATCGTTTTGAAAGCGTTCTTTTTGCTTGTGCCAGAAGTCTGCTAGACTTTCAAGGTCACTAAAAGCGGTATCTGCAGGAAGTTTTGTGTCAAGGATAATAACAGTTTTGTTACGGTCGATAGCGCGTTCCATTTTATAGCGAAGATCAACAAAGTGGCGAAGAACTTGCGTGGCAGGATTGCTTCTATTTAGTTTTTGGCGCGTGTTAGTGGCGTTCTCGTCGCTCATAAGTTTTTCTCGGTAGTAGGTGAGTAGAAGGTCAAGGTCGATATCTGTTTTTGACCAACCGATGCGTTCAGCAAGAGCGATAAGTAGAGGTTTCATGAAGTTGTTTCCTTTCTTTGAATTAAAAAATAGCTTTAAGACGGGATGAACGTCTTAAAGTTCAAGAAGGGCTTTGCCTTTTTCAGTGAGTTGGCAAATCGGATAGTTGCAAAAACTACTTGGGCGAATGCGTCCTGTATAGGTAAAGAGACCGTTTTTTTCAAGGACATAAATGAGGTTAGCAGGAGCATTATTGGTATCGAGATAGAACATATCAGGACTTTCGAGTGTGTCAGCGAAATTTGTGGTAAGGTCACAATAGTAGCGATCACCGTATTCATCAGGTTCGGTAGTTAGGACAACGATACCGAGGTTATCATTGATGTAGCGCGTGGCTTCAAGTTTTGCAGTAATGGTTTCTTTGACGCTGTTTTTAAAAGTAAATGACATGAGGTTAAGAGTCCTTTCTGTGTTTTTCTTGAGATTTTTGATCAGTTGTCTGAACATGGGACTCTTATTCAGGTCAACATGGTCAGTTTTTAAAAAGTCTTTAAGGGACATGGATGTTTCCTTTCTAATTGTCTATCAGATTTTTGATTTCTTGGTGGGCTTTTTCTTTTTCAGTTTTTTGAGGATCAGGTTGATAAGATACTGCCACACGTGCGATGTTTTCAGTTCTTGTGACTGAATAGTTCCAAAGTTTAAAACGATAAGTGCGTTTAGCAAATTCAATGCGTTCAATTTGTTCGCTTCCTGTAGGATCATCTTTTTTAAGAGGGCTATCTTTCGCCACAATGGTTTCTGTTAAGCGTTCACTATGACCTTTGGCACCGTTTTTGGTGAAGATGAAATCTTTAGTAACGGGTGCTTTAGGGTCGATGCTTTTGGCTGAAATGGTGACCAATCGGGAAAATTCAGGTAATGTGATGTTATAGCCATCTGCATCTTTGATGTTGATGTTGATTCTTTGGTTGTTTTTATAGACTGTTTTATAGTCGCTTGTTTTAACGGTTTCGGTTGTGACAAAGTGGGCTTTAGGTGGTTCAGTGTTGAGAAGATAGGTTGGGATGAAAAGGCAGATGACGCTAAAAAGCATATTGACCGCATATTGACCACCTGCATGACGGTTTTCTTTATTCTTGTGTTTTTTTTGATATTGGTAAGTATTTATAAAGAATGAGAGAAGGAAAAGAATGACGATAATGGTGATAATATAGTCTCTATAGTCTAAGGTTGGTAGCATGGAATAGCCTTTCTGATTAAACTAGTGTGAATAGCTCATAGTGATAGCGTGTACTTTCAAAGGCGACGTGAAACGCTGTATCATCGTTGATGCGATTTTTGACGCGATTCCAATAGTTGGCCATGTCTTTAAAGTCTTTGTGAGCGATGTGTTTGTCTGTATTAATAATAATGAAAGGTGTATTTGTATCTAGGAAATGGTCAGCTTGGTGCATTAAATCGACAAAGTAAGACATGATTTCAGATGTGGTTGAATAGTTTCTTAAAAAGAGACGATTGTCTGCGATAGCTTTACTGTCTTCTTTGATGAGGTTTTTGTAGTAGTCAAGTTGTTCGTTAAGTTGGATGTCATCAGCTGACCAGCCAAAGATGTTAGCAATAGTGAGTAGTTCGTTTTTCATAAGTTAGTTTTCCTTTCTGATGTGCGTTTCGTAGATGTTTACAAGAGTTTCTTGTAGGTTGTCTACAGTTGTTGGATAGTTATCTGATTTGTTTTGTATGGAAACAGATTGATTGTCATCGATAATAATGTTTATGTTATTTTCGTCTAGCTTTTGAATAGTTTTTAAAAGAGCAACGAGTGTTTCAAAAGGGATGTTTCTTGGATTCTTGATTGTTGTTCTGTATTTATTATGGTAGAAATCAAGTTGATTGTCATTAAGTTGTGTCACAAAGCCTTCTTGGAGAAGTTTTTGTTTGAGATTAGTCATAACTGAATGTTTTTTAATTGTTTGATGACTTGTTCGTTAACAAATGGGAAGAATTGTTCAGGTTTTAATGCTGATGGCAAGTCAAAGTCAAGCGTAATGCGTGCGTTTCTGACGAGTGGGCTGTTCCAAGGGAGTTTTTTAGTAACAGTGACATATCCTAAATGGGATGAATTTTTAGCTCTATGACATTCAATGTAGTGATCTGAGGCTTTAAGGATGATGCGTTGGTGATACATAAATTGTTCGGCATTATATTGGTAGCCATGTGCTTCAGCAAAGACGCTAATGTTATCAGGGAAGTATTTGAGAATGTTAACGTGACTTTCCCAACGTGGTGTGTTGTTCATATTTGTTATCCTTTCTAATTTATGAGCAGATGCGTTCTAAGAGATCAATAAGTTGTTCGTCAATAAACGCGAAGAAGCGTTCAGGCGTTAATGACAACGGTAGTTCAAGTTCCGTTGTGACGTAGGTGCTTGTGGCAAGGGGATGATTCCAAAGAATTTCTTTGGTGATTGTGACGTGACCTAGCATGGATTCATCTGTAGCTGTGCGAAGTTCAACAGTCTTTCCTGGGGCTTCAAAGACAAAATGTTCTTTGTAAGGACGACAGTTGGTTTCAAAGGTGTGACTGTAAGAATAGCCGTGGCCTTTAGCAAAGGTTTCGATGTCTTTGGGAAACCAGTTGCGGATGTCGCGAGTGTGTGTCCAGTTCATGTTTGTTGTTCCTTTCATTGATAAATTTTAGTATGTCTGTCGTCAGGGAGTAATTTATATTTTTTAGTTGTTATTGTATTTTTTCCTTTGTTAATTGTTTTGAGTTATTAGATGCAATGTAATCTATCAAACGGATCATTGCTACGTCTAATTTCAGGATCACCGATGGTGATGTCTTCGTCGATATCGATGCTACCACAGACTTTGATATTGTTACGGACTTTGACCTTGCCGTGGACTCTAGCGTTCTCGACGACTTTACCATTTCCTGAAATAATGGCATCGCCATAAACAAAGGCGTGGTTATTGACAGTGGTGTCATCTTTAACAATAGCGTTTCCATAGACATAGGCATGCCCAGAAACTAAGGCGTCACCAGAAACACGTGCATTGTCATAAACAGCGGCCTGGTAAGCAATATCGGCAGTTCCAGAAACTTTGGCGTCGCCTGCAACAGACGCATAGTAGTAAACTTTGGCGTCATCATAAACCCAAGCGTTATCAAAGTGAGATAGGTTTCGTTCACTTTCGATATAGCCACCCAGGTCGCCTTTTTTGACGTTTGCAAAATCTCTGAGAGCTCTGATGCGATAGAGTCGGTGATTATCATAAACGATAGAGTCTTTAGGGTAAAATTCATATTTTTTCGGTTCTTGTTCGGTCATTTGTTATTTTTTTCCTTTGTTTTTGATGTTCTTTATAGGGATAGCCGTTCGTTTCGAAACTACAACTGTAAGAGTAGTCGTGAGTTTCAGCAAGGGTCTTAATATCTTTAGGAAACCAATCGCGAATAGCTTGATTAATTCACATGAGGCAAGCAAACCACCCACTTTAGTGGGTGGTTATTGATAAGTGTTTATCTTCTCATTGGTAAAGTTTGGCATATAAACGGTAACGTTAATAGGCTGTTGTGATGGCTTTTTAGGGGCGCTTGTAGCACGTCCATAAACTGTAGCATTAATGTCTGTGGCATGTCCGTAGACGGTAGCCGTAATAGGATGTTGTGGTGGCGTTTTTGGGGCGCCTTTGGAATGCTCGTAGATTGTTGCGTTAGGGATGCCTGGAAAATTTATCATAGACGGTTTCCTTTAAATGTTGTTGGCGATTAGGGTTAGCATGTCGTTTTCAATAAAGGTGACAAGGTCTTTGATTTCAGAAATGTCTGTAATGGGTTTTTGTGTTTTTTTCCAGACAATAAAGTAGCCGTCACTATTGTCAACATACGATTCGATGACGTTACCGTGAAGGTAGCTGATATCATTAGGGTTTGTCAATTTATTAAGTTGTTCGGCGTTTAGGTCGTAGACATATTTGTTAACTTCTGTTGCTGTTTCGATGAGCTGGAAATGTTGATTAAAGATGTTGATTTGTTGGTCTGTTAGCATGGTGTTATCCTTTCGTTATTTGTTGATGATTTCTTTAATAATAGCAACGTCAGGGGCTAAGATTGTCATTAGAACTGTTAACGTGACTGCAATGACGGTAGCTGTGAGGAAAATTAAAGTTTCAATTTTAAGCATTTTAAGACTGCTGTCTAAGAGATTACCGTTGTTGTCGGTGTCTGTTGTTAGCCAAGCGAGAAAGATACTGAAACCAATGACAATGAGCATTGTATTTCTTACGGTACCTAGTGAACTATAGATAATATATTCTTGGCGGAGTTTTGGATAATTGTCAAGAACAGTTTGTAGTGCGTTTGTTGGGATTTTGAGGGTTTGGGCCAATTGTTGAAGTAGTTGATCCATAAGTTGTTATCCTTTCAATAAATGCGTGATTAGTATAAGGTTGACGTTTCACGCGCAAGCGTAGCGTCTTTCCAAAACACAAACAATGGGTTTCGGGGGCGAACGTGAGTTCGCCAGCCCGCAAAAAACGTTTTAACGTTAGTTAAAACGAATAAAAAATCACTATAGTAAAGACTTATTGTCTTTACTATAGTGATGGCGGATTTGTATCCGTACGCCTGCGGGTGGCGTGTTTCATTTCAATCAACGCACCCCTACGGAGTGCGACAAGTGTGTTCGGATTTTCAGAAACGAGTGTCTTAATTTCAATCAACGCACCCCTACGGAGTGCGACTTTTATAAGTTTGTACTGGAAGACGTTGCGAGTATTTCAATTAACGCACCTCTACGGAGTGCGACTCTATTTCAATCAACGCACCCCTGTGGAGTGCGAATGGGGACTTATTTTGACATCAATGGCATCGCAATATTTCATTTCAATCAACGCATCTCTGAGGGATGCGACTTTATCCGTTTCCTTTGAGTTTGGTGGTACAATATTTTAATCAACGCATCTCTGAGGGATGCGACTTAGTATAAAGGTTGTAGCGCATATTTCAATTAAGGCACCCCTGAGGGATGCGACTCTTCAGTAATGATGTTATTGAAGCGTTTTTTTCAAGAATTTTCAATCAACGCACCCCTGAGGGATGCGACAAAAAGTAGGCGTGGAAAAACTTTCAGGAATGTATATTTCAATCAACGCACCCCTGAGGAATGCGATTTCTGCTAATGGTTGCTATTTTCTACGTTGCTATATTTCATTTCAATCAACGCACTCCTGTGGAGTACGACAAAGGCTAGAATAGAGCCCTCATATTTTTTATTTATTTCAATCAACGCGCCCCTACGGAGTGCGATTTGTGTGGAGACATCGTAATATTTAGCCAGTCAATTATTTCAATCAATGCACCCCTACGGAGTGCGACTAACTATGATACGAAATTAGTCTGCGGTTGTCAAATTTCCAATCAACGCACCCTCTACGGAGTGCGACGCACGGTTGCTTGTTTCAAATTTGTTGCTTCTTTATTTCAATCAACGCACCCCTGTGGAGTGCGACTGTATTGTACGTTTGAAATTCAACGTGATATTTCAATCAACGCACCCCTGTGGAGTGCGACGCACAATAACGCCCATATACTCGTACTGCTTATATTTCAATCAACGCACCCCTGTGGAGTGCGACTGTCGATTGGGTTGTCAAAGTAATTGTTCATCTTTCAATCAACGCACCCCTGTGGAGTGCGACGTGTGCTTGTGCTTGTCGTCAAAACGCTCTGTGTATTTTCAATCAACGCACCCCTGTGGAGTGCGACTGAGGATGGCAATCCTGTAGACACGCTGAGCAAAATTTCAATCAACGCACCTCTGTGGAGTGCGACTCAAACACAAGAGCATCTTCTTGAGACCATGTGAATTTCAATCAACGCACCCCTGTGGAGTGCGACCACGCTTGCCATCTTCGCCTTTTTACGGATTGATTTTCAATCAACGCACCCTGTGGAGTGCGACGTTGACGCAATTGACGCACCTGGCAAAAATATTTATTTCAATCAACGCACCCTGTGGAGTGCGACCAAAAGCGCTTCGCAATAGCGGATATACTCGCAGATTTTCAATCAACGCACCCTGTGGAGTGCGACGTTAATCGTGAATTGAAAATTATGGACATGATGAAAATTTCAATCAACGCACCCCTGTGGAGTGCGACTTAACGCAACAATGACGGACTTGCAAAATCAGCCCATTTCAATCAACGTACCCCCTGTGGAGTGCGACGTCAGGTGAGACAGTTTACGCTGACAGCGTCCTCTATTTTCAATCAACGCACCCCTGTGGAGTGCGACTCTATATGTAGATGTGGCTTGCTCTCGTCCAAATGATTTCAATCAACGCACCCCTGTGGAGTGTGACTCAGAACTTCGAACAAACCAACCCAATCATTACCATTTTCAATCAACGCACCCCTGTGGAGTGCGACTACAAATAAATGTAAAGGGGCTTTTTCCACAATATTTTCAATCAACGCACCCCTGTGGAGTGCGACGTGTGTTTATGCGTATTATCAAAACGCTCCGTGTATTTTCAATCAACGCACCCTGTGGAGTGCGACCGTGTTTGAAAGTCCACCGTATATAAACGTCATAATTTCAATCAACGCACCCCTGTGGAGTGCGACCAATTGATTAACCATCGGAACGAAGCGCTCACCAAATTTCAATCAACGCACCCCTGTGGAGTGCGACCAACAATTTCAGGTGCGTCTCTACTTAAAGGAACATTTTCAATCAACGCACCCCTGTGGAGTGCGACCAACAATTTCAGGTGCGTCTCTACTTAAAAGGAACATTTCAATCAACGCACCCTGTGGAGTGCGACACTTTAAAGCGTACCGCACGCCCAAGGCCTTCCTATTTCAATCAACGCACCCCTGTGGAGTGCGACCACAAAGGATGAAGAATTATATTTTGTGGTGGGCATTTTCAATCAACGCACCCCTGTGGAGTGCGACTTGCTCTAGCGCAAAAAAATGGTGGCAATACATGCATTTCAATCAACGCACCCTGTGGAGTGCGACTCGACGAGTTTATCGACAAGATGTTCACATCTTTATTTCAATCAACGCACCCCTGTGGAGTGCGACACGCAACGCCACTCGAAGATCAGTATCTTATCATCATTTTCAATCAACGCACCCCTGTGGAGTGCGACGAACGTGACGGAGACTTTAAACTTAAAGTAAAAGCTATTTTCAATCAACGCACCCCTGTGGAGTGCGACCCTCATTAGCCATTATCTGCTGACGTTCTTTGATATTTTCAATCAACGCACCCCTGTGGAGTGCGACCCGCTCAGTATGGTTTTGTTGTGCCCGACTTACTATTTCAATCAACGCACCCCTGTGGAGTGCGACCTTTTCAATCATTGCATAATAATCATCAAGCGTTTATTTCAATCAACGCACCCCTGTGGAGTGCGACTGGAAAGCGAGGCTAAAAAATATCAAGGTACGCATATTTCAATCAACGCACCCCTGTGGAGTGCGAGGCCACCATCAAGCCGTTTCCAGTTCTTATGGGTTGGTTTTGTGTGAGTTTATTGCCAAAATATGGGGTTTTGGCTACTTTTTTGGGTCGAGGGCCTCAGTGTTTTCATGTGTGATCAAGCCTCGACTAAATGAGAAGGGTTCCTTTATCAGGATCGTAGGTATCATTATGACCAATGGTTTCAACACGATTTTGCCAATTTTTTCCAAGTCTATAAAAACGAATGCTATCTAGTTTTGGATCAATAATTTTTGTCAGTTTATCTTTAAGCTCTAGATACATTGCAGGTGTGACTGAACATTCGAAGACAGAATTTTGAACACGTTGGCCACAATTGGTACATATTTTAGCTACTTTTCGAAGACGTCTTTGACCGCCTTTTGTTTCGGTATTGACGTCATAGGCGACAAGCATTAACATAATTAATTGTCCTTATTATATCATGAAGGGCGGATATTCGTCAAGTTCGCCGTAGATGGTTTTTACCATGAGTTGCGCTTGAACGTATGGTAAGAGCATCAAAGGTACGTATTCGTTAATGAAAGGGTGTTTGATTTCATCGTGTTTACGTTGTTGCCATTTGTCTAAGAAGAAGGTTCTACCGTTGTCAGTGAGTAAGACACTGCCGTTTTCTTGAAGAAAGAAGTGTTTTTTCTTAAGTTGGCGATTGTTAATGAGAGAGATGACAAAACGGTCAACAAGGTAACAACGAAATTCTTCCATGAGGTCTAAAGCGAGACTGGCTCGTCCAGATTGGTCAGTGTGAAAAAAGCCAACGTAACTATCAAGTCCCACGCTTTCAAGAGCAGATTGACACTCGTGAGCAAGCATACTATAGCCAAAAGAAAGAAGAGCGTTGATGGGATCTTTAGGTGGTCTACGGCTACGATTGTCGAAATGAAAAGTCTCTTCATCTGTTAAAATGAATTGGTTAAAAAGTCCAAAATAAAGTGCGGCAGCTTGGCCTTCGAGACCACGAAGGGTGTCTTTGTTTGTTATCGTTGGAAGTTTTTTTAAAATCTTTTTAAATTCTTTTTTTACGATGTCGAATTGTTCGTTATCGACAACATTTTTATGGTCTTTTTGAAAACGGATGAGGTATTTATAGGTATTTGAGATTTTAGCTAGGATAATGTTTTTAGCAAAAATTAACGAATTGTCTTCATCTGCTATGTGGTAGTGTTTTCGACGTAACAAGACATTACCATGGGTTTTTCCGATGACACGACCACAAAATTGTCCTTGCGGGGTATGAAAAGATAAGCCAATTTGGTTTTCCATGCAAAGTTTCATAACTGCAGGCGATGCACCTAGATAAGAGAAACAAATGATGTTATCAAGAATATGATGAGGATAGCTTTTAATAATTTTATCATCTTGACGGATAGCGATTTCGTCGCCTTGTTTGGAAAGATATAAGTCTGGTTTGGTGAGATAGAGTGTGTTTAATAATTTTTTCATAACAGTTGACTAGTTGTGTTTGCGAGTTGCCTTGTTATATATTGAGAAACATCATGGGGCCATTTGGGATTGCAGATATCGATTAAGGCACATCCTTTACATTTTTTGGAATAATGTGGAAGTTCGATAGTGTGATTGTTGTAATAAGAATGCATGGTATCACTGAATTGTTGTACTTGTGCTCGTAAATCATTGTCGATAATGATTTTGATTTTTTGATTGGCTTTTCGATAATAGATATAACAATAATCAATAGTGCAGTGAAAAGTTTCTTCTAAACAGATAACTTGTGCAACCGTTTGCATGGCGTCTTCGATTCCTTGACCTGTTTAGATTCTTTATATTCGACAACATGTGGGATCCATTTTCCTGAATGTTTAGCTAATGGAATACCGTTGTCATTTTTTATAAATTCAACAGTGTCTAAAACGCCTTGGAGTCCAAGGCGTTTTGATGAGGTGTGGAGACTTCTAACAATTAGGATATCTCTGCGTTTATCTTCAACAAATGGATTATCCGTTTTTTGGTGGGCAAGATGTCCATTTGTTGTGTGATAATTATCAGACCAATAGTTTTCAAGTTGTGTCAGACCCCATAAATGTTTACAATAACAAAAATGTCGAAGACTTGATAAGGTTAAGAATTCGTCTTCAAAATACATGATTAGAAGCCTTCGATAATGCCAAGGTTGAGACCTTTGTTTTCGTAAGCTTTGAGTTTGTTTTCGTTAAGTTCAAATTCATCGGTATTAGCATTATAAGACAAAAGACGACGAATGCGTGAGGTTGAGACGTTCCCAATTTTGTTATTGTGTGTGAACCAATAAACATTTCGAATAGCCATTGATCCACTTGGACGTGCAGCTGATTGGTCATTTTCAAAGAGTGTGACGAGAGCTTGTTTGATAAGTTCAGCGTCTTCTTCTGTGAATCCTGTTTTTTCAGCGATAGTAGGGCTGATAGATCCCTGGAACACATACGTGGCATGCTCAATAAATTGTTTCATTCCCATTGTTGATGAATCTTTTTGACCGCCTTTTTCTTCACGGTTTGTGCTTGTTGTGATTTGCATAGATGTGATTTCGATAGGTTCTGTTGATGTTGCAGGGCTGATAGATACAGCACCACGGATACTTTGTGGAAGTGTATTTTTAGCGTCAGCAGTTGTAATTTTGTTAGTGAAGACTTGTCCAAAGCTACGAACATCTAACCATTGTTGGCTGATTTTTTGATTGAGTTCTGGAAGAGTTAACGATTTAAGTGTGTCTTTATCAAAAGCTTGACTGAAACGTGTCTCAAGAGATTGGATGCCGTCACTAGAACGGTCTGTTGATTGAACAAAGATTTGATAGTGTTCATTATCGTCATTATCTGCAAACATGTCTTGGAGACGATTGCGAAGTTTGCGTTTAAGAGCGACGTCGCTGACAAGACCATAACCGTCAAATGTTGTACGTGGCATGTTGTCAGCGATAGGGTCACCATTTGGGTTAGCGTAGTCAATGTCAAATGTTACGATGAAGTCAATTTTGTTGTTAAGAAGTGTAGTCATGGATTATTTCTCGCTTTCTGTTTGCTTTGATGATGTGAATAGATAATTTTTTTCAGCTTGGTAACCGAAAAGATAATCGGTAGTTAATGGTTTGTTGAAATCAGGTGACTTACGATGAGTGTCAATGAGTGTGAGGATTTCGCCTTCTTCTTTATTAAATTTTGTCCATAAACCGCGATGTTTGCGATAAAGGTAGTCGTTGTACGGTTTTACTTTATCTTTAAGGTTTTTAAGAATGCGATCAGGACGATTAATACAAGTTGTCCATAGACGTTGAGCATTTGTTTCTCGTGAGCTATTGTTGTCGTCAAGACTGTATTTGGTAGCTTCGATGCGTTCATAGACGGCGAGTAAGCGACCAAAGAGATAGGAACGGTCTGTTTCTGAATTATTGATCATGGGTTGATAGTCCTTTCTATTTAAAAGTGCTAATCCTTGATTAACAAGGTGTTTCCATTGTTTTGGGTAGCGTTTTGGGTATTTGAGGTTTTGCTCAATGCGTTTTAGAATATGTGTAGGAATAGGTTGTCCGTTAAGGAGTGCTGACAATAGACTTTCATGAAGTTGTGCACGATAGGTGCTTAAGCCTTTAGAAAGTTCTAAGTAGTCACCGCCATGATCTTGAGCAAACGCGTCATTGATGATGTTGAAGAATGATGGAGTGATGACAATATCATCATCTTTTGTTGTGATGGTCCATTGATAGGTTTTGTTCCATTTTTGAAGATTTTTAAAAAGTTGTGATTTTTTAATGGTTTCAAAATAGTTTAATGATGATCGACCATCTGACGATTTTCGAATAATGGCGATGTAGTAATTATCGTCAGTGAGTTTTTCTTGGCCTGTATAAAAACTATTGAGGATGGTCCGACTTTTTCGATCAGGTGTTATTGAATCTTCTTTTTTTGTTGGTGAGATACCTAATGTCGAAAGAAGGTTATTTGTAATTGTTTTATCTTCTGTTGTTGGTGTAGAAATATTTTTCCAAATGAGAAGATAGGTTGGATTGCTTTTTACTTTGGTCAATGCGATAACAACTGTTTCGGTTATTGCATAGATAATTTAGCATAAGGTGAATTTTTTCACTTGTTTGATGACCAATTTTTACAATGTCTGTTGTTTTTGAACTTGTTCCAAAATAACTACCTGTGAACATTTCTTTACGGTTGTCGTTAGCACTGATTGAAATAAGTTTAGCGTTTCCGATAGCACCACGATGTTTAGAAATGATGAGATCTTCTTTACCACTGATAGTACATTTTTTGTAGTTATCAGGATAATTTTTTTTGTTATATGCGTTGACAAAATTAATGTAAGATTGATGTAACTTTTGGTAATTGCTTACAGAATAGGTCTTATAATTTTTGAAATTTGGAATAGCAAATTCGATGTAAGTGTCAATTTTGATGGGTTGTTCTGTATCATTATATAACTTTTGAGAAAGTTGCTTGTCAAAATCAGGTTGATTGAGAAAATTTTGGATAGCTGTAATAAATGTATGAATGTCAGTATCTGTTTCATAGGCGAGCCATTCGTTGATGAATGTACATTTTTCTTGATATTTCTTTTTTTTCTTTGCTTTATACGCAGGAAGATAATATTCAAGTTTGTCTGTTAAGGGGTGTGGTGTTTTGTCACCTACACGGCGAACAGATTCTTCGGTGACAGGATAGATGATCCGTTGACCTTTGGGCATTTCATAAGCTGAAATAAGGTCGCCTGTTGGTGTCAATTCAACAACAATAGTGTCGGTTCCTGTTGCTCTATGGTCCGTATGATAAATAGGTAGAAGAATGGTATCTTGGCTTTGATCATCAACAAGACCTTGTTCTTCAGCCTTTTCATAACTGTTTAGAAGTGTTGTAAAAAAGTCCATAGTTATCCTTTCTGGATGTATTCATCGTATTCTTGTTCAATAGGTTTAATACCTTTAGGTGTTGGATAAAAGAGATAATTGTCAAGTGTGTTTACAATATCACATTTTTTATTTGGTTTAAAGCGGATGATACCGTTGACCATTTCGGTAGCTGTATAATACGCTTTTAGTTTTTCGTTTTTTGATGTCGGATAATTAAATGATTGAAACATGATACCGAGTTTAATGGTTTCATTTTTATAATACGATGGTGTGAGAATATAACGACCTTCTGAAATTTTATCAATGGTTGCAAAACATTCTCGTGTTCCTAGAAAGACATCTTTTCGTCCACCGAGTTCTAAAGCGCGTTTCATCATTTCTTCGTGTTTTTTAAGATTTCGGTCTTGTTTTAGGTCAGGCCGATTGAGGTTCCATTCAAAATGAAATTTGACAAGATATTCGACATCTGCAAGATAGGTTGTGAGCGATAAATCAGTACCATAAGTAGCGCCAATAAGATTACGGGTTCCTTGAGATTCGCGTTGAATTTTATTAATGACTTTGACTTCATCAATGACGTTGACAAAGGTTGGTTTTCGATAAACGCTGTCAATGATACCTTTTAGAGCTTGTCTAGTAGGGACATCATAACTGTATTTTTCGCCACCACCTTTGGTTGCAGGGTTTGTAAATAATGCTCTGTCACCTGTTATACGAGCATAAAAATAACGGGATTGTTTCATATTTGTTTTCCTTTCTTATAGTATAAACGTTGATGGCATTTCAATCAAGCCTTTTTCAGAAGTGTAATAATCATCTGATAAGATGTAGATATCGCCATATTGGACAGCTCCTTTTTCTTCAGGATTTCGCATTGCGATAGTATAGCGTTGTAAGCTTTTGACGAGTCCTTTGAGATAACCAAGCTGACTAGTTGTTAAGTTTTCAAGAGAACAAAGACCTTTTAATATTTTGATATCTTTTTCGGTGTTACCATAAGGGACAATGACGGTTTGACTTGTGTCGTTAATGAGATCAATAGCTTGACCAGCTGATTTAAAGTCTTGGTGTAACAGTAGTCCGTCGTCTAGACCAGCGTCAATGTTGAGGCTAAGTTTATCTAAAGCGGTATTGCTTTTAGAAATTCTATAATTCATATCTTTTTCATTGTCAGCATAATAACGCTTGTAAAAGAAGCCGTTTAGAGCTTCAAGATTGAGTGGAGATGGCTTTTGGAAAAGAACGTTCACGGTAGTTTGTTTCTTTTGGTTAAGGCCTTTTAACGGATTGGTGTTCTCATCTTCATCGGTTAATCGAACGAGCCATAATTGTCCTTTAGTTGCACGCGCACCTTCACGATTACAGCGTCCATTGGCTTGAACAAGTGAGTCAATACCTGCATAAGAGCGAATGACTTTTTCAAAGTCAACGTCAACACCTGCTTCGATTAATTGGGTACTGACAACGATAATAGGTTTATTGTCAATCAGGTCTTTTTTAATTTCAGCGAGTTTATCTAAACGGTGTTGAGCACACATATTAGTGGTGAGGTAATAACATTTACGGTTTGTTTGTTGGCTTACTTGTTCGTAGACCTCATCAACCGTTTTTTTTGTGTTGAAGATAAGGAGCGTTGACATATTATCTTTTAAGGTGTGATTAACAATATCTTCAATAGAACTGTAGTCATCACCATTCATCTTTTGGATGATGGTACGCTCGAACAATTGACGTTCTTCTGGTGTCATGGTGACGAGATCAGCATTTTTGGCATAATGAATGGGATATTTTAAACCACTAAAATCATAAGCAGGTTGCGTAGCTGTGCAAAGAACGAGGGTTGTTTGCATGACGCTTGCCATGAAATTTGCGATAAGATTAAAAATGTAGGTGACTTCGACAGGGAGCGATTGAACTTCATCAAGAATAAGAACGCTATTAGCTAAATGGGCAAAGCGTCGAATGTTGTTGGCACGTGGTTTGAAGAGCGTTTGGAAGAGTTGTACAGATGTGGTTAGAATGATTTGGTCGTCCCAGGTATCGGTACAATAACGCTGAAAAGGCACTGTCGTCGTTTTTGGTGTTATCGATAACGTTAGAGTGGTGTTCGGTAACACTTTTATTACCCATGACCTTACGGATAGCTTGGGCGTTTTGTTCAAGAATTGACAAGAATGGTGCCGTATAAATAAAGCGTGATTTGTTTTGGTGGGACAGTTGATGGGCTGCATAACGCATGCTGAGATTAGTTTTTCCTGCGCCTGTTGGCAAGTCAAGGCGATAAATACCTGCGGGATCTTTGTCGCCACGTTCTTTGATGGTTTCAGCTAAGGATGTGCGTACCTTATTAATAGGCGTTGTTGGTGACTGGAAACCTTTGTAGAGTTTTTCAATTTTTTTATAATAAAGACGATTCAAATCATCTCTATCAAGTGCAGGACGTTTTCGAATAATGGTATCATAGGCATTGATGGTATCAAAAATGTCTGCATTTTTTAAAAATGAAAGATACATACGCACATAACAACCGTCGTAATAAGCATTTTCAACAGGATCATTTGTTTCAAGATGTTTTCGACTGTTTTGATAGTCGTTATAAGCTTTGTTGATGAGGTCTTCTAGATTGTCATAACCGTGACATGATAGTTTTTTTTCAAGACGTTCTGCATAAGGGATGATGTCATCATCATAATGTAGATTGTTTCGTTCGTTAAACCGTTTAAGTAAGCGATTGTTAGTGTCGTATTCTTTAATATCCATGTAGATATCAAAGAGTCCGTGGTGAGCTGCGATGACGTAGGCGATAATTTCAGAGAAGACACTATGACCTTTTTGTTGAGAGATTTTTGTGCATAGATAAAGGGCACCTGCATACGAGTGATCGATATGCATATCAGGATTGCTAGTCAGTTTTTCTTGAAATTTGCGGTCAGCTTTTCCGAGGTCATGATAAAGACCAAGCAGAAAGAGGACGTGTCCTTGGTTAATGCTTGATGCTTCGTCACGCGCAAGTATGGCAACGTTATAAGAGTGTTCGACTAAGGTTTGAATGTGGTCACCGTCTTTATGGGCGAGAATGGTCATTTGTTTGAGTTCCTTTTAAATTTTTTAAGAATTGCTGTGATGAAGTGTTGTTTTGGCGGTTCATTAGAACTGTCATTTTTGGCATAGAAATGTGTTTGTGTTCCGCTTTCGTCTAGTTCCGTGCGTCCAGCATAATGCCAACCCAGGATGTCAAAATGTACGGCATTGATGTTCCCAGGACGTTCGACTAAGATGTTGTCGGGATCGTTACTGTTAACGAATTTGGTTTTTTTAATTTCAATAAAACCACGATTTTTAAAAGCTTGTTTATCTTCTTCGTCAGTGACAATATAATCGGTCTCATCTAGCAAGTCGTCTAATTGTAATTTTTTAATAGTGTCTTTCTGTTCGTTCATGCGTTTACCTTTCTATTTTTTTCTATTATAACACGATGTTCTACTAGCGCTCAATTCACGCGCTAGCGTTTTCCAAAAAACAAACCATGGGTTCCGGGGGCGGACGTTAACGTCCGCCATCCCGCAAAAAATGGTTTTTTAGCGTCAGCTAAAAAACTTATTGACAAATCAGTAGTGATTTGTTAAACTATAAATGAGCCGTGAGATACGGCTTTGTGTTAATTTTTCTTATTTTTTTCATTAGTATAATCGTTTTTCGTTCACGATTGTACGCCTTTCAGTTAAAGCGATGTCTGAGATGGGCGTCGTTTTTTTGATAAATTTCTTGACAAGTTGTTATCAATTTGTTAAGATATAAATGAGCCATGAAATATGGCTTAGTTGTGCTAGCTCGTTAGTATATTGTTCATGAATATGTTATGATTGTAATTCTTTCAGGAAAAGTGATGTTCCATATTAGACATCGCTTTTTTGTTGGTTTTCTCACGTTACTTTTGCTATAATAAAAGAAACAAATTCACAAAGGAAACTTATATTATGAACTATATGCATTTATTGGTTGGTCATCCAACGCAAAATTCTAAGAAATTTGAAGTTTGCTATGTGCTTGGTGACACAGCTTATGTTCGTCCCAAAAGACTAAAAGAAGACGCTAAGGTTGCTTTTATTGATTGGTCTGATACGGTTTTAGGACGCTTGCAAGCTGCTTACGACCGTATTCCTTTGAAAGACGATCGTGATAGCGTTTTGGTTGATTATCGAAAATTAGTTGGTTGTTTAAAAGACGCGTTTGTTGTTTTGCTAGATGGGTCTTATGAACCGTCAGAACTCTTTGAGGAAACGTGCTCGGATAGCGATTTGCGACGTGTTTTTTTAGCGGCTTTAGAAATTTTTGAAAAAGATATTTCTACGGTATTATGTTCAAAAACGAACGATATTTGGGACTTTTTAGAAGAGTTAGATACATCTAAAATTCCTGATAAAGCGGTGTTTAATCGTTTGCAAGAGCGTTATGTGGACAAGGGTTTTTCGGTTTTTGCTCTATCTGAAGCTTTAGTTGGTCATCATTATGGCATGATCGTTGGTGGCTCGAAGACCTATCAAAATTCGCTTTTTGATTTGATTCGTCCTTTTGATGCTTTGCTTTTGGTCCATACGTCGTTAACAACCTTGGCTAAAATTGAGCAAGGCACTTTTGGATCAGAAACGATTGATGGGCAACTATTAAACGTTATTGGTGATTGGTTACATTATTTGGACGACGTTGTCGATAGACAGGTTACATTGGATGAATTGTCAAAAGAAAGACGTGTGGCTAGTTATAAAGCGATGTTTAAAAAGTTTCTTGTCCATATGCTTGATTTTAAGGGCGTATCTTTAGATTTGTTTTCAGATGTATCATTGTCGTCTGTGGTATTGGATGAACTTAACGAAGAATTGTTGATGCCTAATGTGTTAACGAGTGCTAAAGATGATGCGATTGCTGATAGTGTTTCATCTGAAGTCATACCTTTTAAACAGACGACATCTTTGTTAGATGATTCTTTGGTAAGTTTGACGACAGCAACATCTGAATTAACAAATGATACTGTTGATACGTTGAATTCTATTAATACAGAAATTGTTGAATTGAGTGAGGCAATTGCTAGTACGTCTGAAAAACATCAATTGAATAGTTTGCAGTATTCAGAAGTGTTATCAGAACCGATAGGTGTATTTGAAGATTTGGGTAATAAATCGATGGTATCCACCTGGTCGGCTGATAATAATGAATTTAGGGAATTAGCATCAAGTGAAACGTTGAAAGATTATGCGGTAAAACATTCGGTTGATTTGTTTGATTTAGAACCTAAAGAAGATATTGTTGGTGACTCTTTGAAAAAGATTAAGGAGTCTAATGTGGTTTATGTGAAACAATCTATTGCTGATCTTTCTGATACCTCTAAGGCACAATTTGAAGATAATGCGTTGATTAAAGATATTTCTAAGAAAGATACGTTTTATGATTCGTCTAAGGTACAGTCTGAAGAAGATGTTCCTGAGTTAGATGTTGATGTGCTTAAAAAAGACACGCTTTATATGGAACCGATTCGTAAAAAAGGGACTGTTGATTCACCATTTTTCTATTCTTGGTGTGATCCCTCGATTACTGAAAGTGATATTGTTGTGACGGATAAAAAACCAGGTTTTTATACGACAGGTTTAGAAATTGCTTTAGACAACTTACCGCCAAAAGATGTTCTTAAAAATGTTTATGTGGACTACGGACCGTTGCGTGCGGCTGTACAATTGTGCTTGATGCAAGACTTTTTCGATGTTCGTGTGATGATTGATGAATTATCAACGGCGTTTAAGGAAATTGGTCGTGGTGATTATGCGAATGACGATGTCTTACGTGGTGAAAAAATTACCTTTTTGCGTAGTGGTTTGATACGTTGTCTTTTGGAGTTCAAACGTTTGACAGCTCCTCTTTGTGATAATCAAACTGACGATAAATTCGGTTTTGATGTGAAGACAGTTCAATCAGTCTTACACAATTTGGTAGAAACCTATGGTCGTAATGAAGGAATCATCGAGCATTGGTTTAGTGTATCTGACGAAACAAAAGGCTTGATTAAACAAGCTCTTGACTATGTATCAGACGATACGATGTTTGTCAAAGTGCCTGTGTCTCTTAAACATACGGAATTTAGCGATTGGTTGACCGAGAAAGAATGTGATGCCTTGTCTCAACTTCTTTTCTTTGATGCTAAGAAAACGGACTGGTACCGTTCAAAAGCTATTGAAAAGGATTTGATGGAACGCTATAAAGATTGTTCTTTGTTACCGCTTGATTTTTTGAAAGACGATACGGTGACGAGTCCGAGTCGCTATCGTAAAAATGCCATTGAAGCTTGGGATTTTACCATTCAATCGCTTTTGCCACACCCTCTTGCAACCGTGGCGGAATATGTGATTCGTTATCCTTATAAAGGTGGACGTGAAGATTTGGAAAAGGCTATTGCTTGGGCGAAGAAAGCTGAGAAGTCACTTCCTTATCTTCAAGCAACCGTTGGTTATGGAGATAGTGTTGTAGATGATCTTCCTAAGGTGACGAAGGAACTGTTTCCAGATTGTTCTGAAGGTCAACGTGACGTCTTACGAGCGGTGCAAAAGGCTACCTTGGCGCTTCGTGGCAGTCTTGGTTATAGCGAGCCTGAGGACGCTTTGAGGGACGTGACGGATGGCGTGAAGAAACTTTTGGAAGAAGTATAATATTTTTCTTGACTTATTTAAACAATTGTAGTAACATAATTATATCGAAATGGGGCATATTTGTTTATGTCTGGGAGGGTCTGATGCGTCAGTCCTCCTTTTTTATGCGTTTTGTTAATTGTAGTGGGTTGTTTAATTTTAGTTTGTTTGAAAAATGTAAATTTTTAATTTTTATATTGTACCATAATTTTAGTTACAGTTTTATTGAATATCTTGTGAAAATGTTTTTAGAAACAGTCGATTGACAGTTATTCGTTGTGGGTCTTGGTGTTGCGCTTTTAACTGTGTTGAAAAAACGTAAGAAAAAAGACCAAAAGCGTTTTGTTGATTAAAAGAACGATTATTTGTTCTTTTTTAGTTGATTTGATTTCGCCCCGTCCCTCAAAAATCAGCGCTAGCGTTAGCTAGCGCTGCTCAGAAAAAAAACAGAACCTTGGCGGAACGCCAAGGTTCTGTTAATTTGCTTCTTTGGTGTTTGCGGTTAAGTGAGTAAAGGGAATGAGACTTTCTTCGGGTTTGAAGTCGTGGGTGATTGTAAGTTGGTTGTTGGTGATTTTAAGAGTGACCTTAAGTGTTTCAGTTTTTGGGTTACTTCTATAGATTGATATCCAAAGAGGTCCGTGGTTGGCATCGTAACGGTTGGTTGGGAAGGTTACCTTGAGTTCGTCGATATCTTTGAGGTATTTGTGATAATCGTTAGGAATGTCGGTGACGTTAACGGTTTTAGTAAGTTGTTTAGGGTGATTATCGACATAGGTCTTGATGGTTTCAAGGTCGTGTTTGAGGTCAGAAATAAGTGTGTTAACGACTGTGTCGTTTATGGCGATAAGACTATCGTCGTGTGTGATGATGACGTAACCGTTATCTGTAGACTTAAGAACGATATCACTGGTTGATGGATTAATGTTATGGTGGTTTTCTTGAGAAAAGATATGAATGCGACAGGGATTGACGCTTCTGTTAAATCGAAGGTAAAAGAGGTGTGTTTTTAGCGATTCTTGGTCAGGTGTTAGACAATTGGCTAAAGCGTCTTGAATATATGGGTAGTCAAAGAATTTGAGATAGTTATAAGTATCGCCTAGTTGTTCTTTGAGATAGTGGTTATTGAGGTGTTCAATAAGTGTGTTAAAAACAGGATAGCTTGTGTTGCAAATAATGTCTTGAATAGTGCTATCAGACATATCTTCGTTATCGAGGATATAGTTGACACTTCTTCCGTGACGGTTTGAATGTTTGGATCAAAGATAAAGTAGGGTTCTTTTCGGAATGGCGAGTAAGGGATTTTGACAGGTGTTTGGATAAGTTTTGTAAGTTGTCCTGTATAGCGGTAATGGTCTTGAAAGGCTTTAATGATTTCTTCTCTTGAATAATCTTTTGGATTTGGTTTAATGTCTGTGAATTTCATGGCTGTTTCCTTTCTTAGAGGTCAAAGCGTAAATGGTTAATTTTTTTGTAGAGGGCTTTAATTGTCGGAATGATTTGGTCAAGGTCTGTGACCGTTTTTTCTGTGTCATAGGTGATAATAGGATTTTCGTCAGGTTGACAAAGATAGTCGTTCCATGATTGGTAGGTGATGGTAACACCGTTTCTAATTTCTTGGGCTTCATCAGGATGCGTTTGGGTCGATAGAGCGATGGTGATGCTTTGGTCGTCATTGATAGTGATGTGGCATTCGGTATCGTTATCACTTCCAAATGGTTGTGCGCCGTATTTTGTGAAGAATTCGTCAGGGTAGACGTTAGAGTAGTGTTCTTTAAGTTGTGTTTTGATGGCTTCTTTTAGTGGTGTAATTTTCATGAGTGTTTTATCTCCTTTTAGCTAATTGTGTCAGTATTTTTTGTTTATTCAAACGGTCAATAGCTTTACCTAAGTCCTTAAGACTTTTTGGGATGTTTTTATAACCCTTGATAGTTTGTGAGACGTGGTAAAGTGGTGGATTGCTTAGAAAACTTGGAATTGGTTTTTGGTCACATTGAAAAGTGGTAGTTGTGGTTGGTTTAGTAGCCTTGTTAACGATAATAGTGGTGTTCACGGTACCGTCGTCATAGATGGTGAAAATAGTCTCAATGCTTGTAGGGACGGGGAAAGCGTCTTTTAATTTTTGGATATTGCTATCAAGGGTGTCATAGCTTTTATGACTATTCAGGTAATTGATGAGTTTTTCTCTGATATGGCTTTGTTTCATGTGTTACTCCCTTTCTTTAAACTCTAGTTTTTTGATTTTCCTAATCATTTTTTTGATGGTTGGGACGATTTCGTCAAGTTCATTAATAGTTTCAGATGTTTCATAGTGACTGATGATGACTTCGTCAAGTTTTTGATTATAGGCATCCCAACCGTAGTGCTTAATGGTGACGTTATCACGTGTTTCCTGGGCGTCGGTGGAGCAAAGTTCAGCTTTTAATGGTGACAGTGAGTGTTTTATCAGAATTTAAGGTCAATTGACAAGTAAAATCGTGGTTGTTAAAAATGTGACAGTCTTCGCTGAAGATTCTATTAGTGGTACGTTTATAGGTTTTTTTGAGTTTTTCAAGAATTTCTTTTTTAGTAATGACTAATTTCCTTATAAATCATAAATACTATAGCCAGCAAAGTCAGCTAAGATTTCTTTGTGTTCTTCAAAGAGCTTGCATTCAGCAAGCGCTTGGTCAAGGTCGTCTTGGGTTTCGATGGCTTTGCCTGGGTCCATCCAGAAGATGCGAGGGTTATTGCGATTGGCTTCTTTAATTTGTGGCCAGTCGGCAAGATAGGTATTGAGGGCTTGTTTGTTTTTAAGTTGTCCTGTGGCTTGTGCTTTGACAAAGACAGCCACGCGTTGTTTTGGGGTCATGGGGTTCCTTTCTATTGGCCTTGGTAGAGCAGTTCTTCTAAGTCGTTAAGGGTGCGGTCAAGTACGCTATGAAAACGGTCATCGACGTCACGGAGGTCAATTGGGTCTAAAGTGATGATGGCGATTGGCATGTAATCGTTAGGATAACCGTGATCGTAAGTTTTCGTGAGTTGTGGTAAGGGCTTGACACGAACGGCTAATCTATCTTTTAGTTAAATGGATTTTAGTCGCTGAATTAGCACTCAGGGCGTAGAAGTCATCGATGTCTGAGTTTAAATAGTCGTTAATTAGAGTATTAAATCGAGGATCATTAATGAAATGTTTGAATTTATTGTAGACAAGTGTGTCTTTGTTTAAAAATGAATAAAGTGACATGAGCGTTTCCTTTCTAGTCAATAGTAAAGTCAAATGATTTGATGTTTTTTAATTGAAAACCGAGGAAAAGATTTTCTTTGAAATATTCGATGAACCAGCGTTTGCGAAGAGCAGCATGGTATTGGGTTTGTGGTTCTTTTGGGTTGTCTTCACTGAAGTCATTTTCAAGATAGGCACGGTCAAAGGCTTCGTGTTCGACGGACATGAAGTCGTAGCCGTTATCGATTTCAAGATAATAAGTATAATCAAGAAGATACAAGAAATCATCAATTTTAGTTTGATTCCAGTTCGTATCAATATCAATCGTAAAGACGGTTCCGTCATAGTTACTGTCGTAGTCGAAGTTTGTGTAAAGGTTGCTTGGGAAATTGCCAAAAAGACGGACAGTGAATTCACGATGATCTTCTATTTGCTTTTGATAGAATTTGAGTTGGTCAATAGTTGTAAGGTGTTGAAGTTCAGCAATAGGCGTTTCGGCTAAGAAAGCGTCACGAATAGGGCCTTGGTAGCCACCGTTAGTGCTTTCAAAGCTTTCGCCTGAGTTTAGAGTGAGCTTGTAGTTAAGATAGAGTGACATATTAATAGTTTCCTTTCATGGTTTTAAGATAGATGTGATGAGTAAATATGAAGTGCGAAGACGCGACCGATAAGCGTCTTTCCAAAACCTAAAAAATGGGTTTCGGGGGCGACCGTGAGGTCGCCATCCCGCAAAAAATATGCAAAACCGTTAGGTTTTGCTTTAGCGGTTTTGAGTTGACAAGCGTCAGGTGAAAAGTTTACAATAGAACTATGAAAAAATGTAAAGAAAGTGAGTTTTCTTATGAAAATTAAGCGAGCAAGTGGCGTCAAGCGCGTGCTTTATGGGACAGCAGCGGCAGGCGCTCTTTTAGCAAGTAACGTGAGTGCGGATGAAGTAACGGGTAGTCTTCAATTAATGAGTGACAAAGTTAAAGAAAGAACGACAGAAGAGAATCCACATGTTTTTCCTTATGAACGTGATCAGTTGCAATTGACGACATCTGGTGATAAACCATTGCCAGCGGGGAGTAAATTGAAAATTAAGGTTGGTTTGTCGGATCCATCAAGTTTGTTATCAAGTCCAACTATTGAGGGTAAATCATTGGTGTCTGAAGGTGATGGCGTTTATTCGCTTGATGTGTCAGGCATGGCTCCTGGGAAATTAACAGAGTTGGTTGTTAGTCTTGGAGAATGTCTTTCTAAACAACCTTCGTTAACGGTGACAATGACATATGATTTATTGATTGATGGTAAGTCTGTTAGTACGGTGTCTTCGAAACGTATTGTTACTCGTAGTGTGTCTGCTTTTGAGATTGATAGTTCTGGGTCAGCATATTCTGTTGTTTCAGATGGTTCAAAAGAATTAGCGTCAACGTATCAGTCAAGTGGTGATGTGTCAACAGATGCAGGTGTTAAACGTATGGCCTTAACCGATTTACGTAATCCTGTTACATTGACGGCTGACCGATTAGAAGGTGTTGGCGCTACGGATATGTTTGTTGATATTGATGTTCCTGATGGGGTGTCATTGGCAATCAAAGATACTGCCGATAATGTTACTAAATCTATTTTTTCAGAGTATCGTTCAGGTAACCATTATCATATTCCAAAAGCTGTTTTTGAAAACGCTGACGGGGGTATGTATTCTAAAATTGTGTTTAATTCATCTGAATTAGGTCGTAAAACGGTAGCTCAACAAGGATTATCGTCTATTTTTGATCGAACCGTTGTTTCAGATGTGTCCGTTAAGTTATCTTATAAAGATAAAGATAATGTGTCTAAAGTTTTGGCAACGGCAACGCCTGTTAAATTATTTACAAGGGTGACGCTTTCTAAAGCGACAGATGGGAAAATTCATTATGCTCAAAAAAATAATGTAACGTCATCTGTTTTTGGTTATAGCGCTGTGAGTAATGGCATTGACGGAACGTTATCTATTGATAGTGATGTTGTGACGACGTTGAAACCTTTAGTTTTTGATTTAAAAGATGATTCTGTTATTAAAAATCGAACAGTTTCTTTAACGCAGATGTTTAATTCTGTTAAAAAAGTTCCATTTGTTGTAACGGATGTTGCAACGGGGAAAGTTTTAGGTGAGTTGGTGTATGGTAGTTCACGTACAAACTCTCTTGTATTACCTGATTCGGTAACTAAGATTAGTGTTGCTCCTAAGGTACCATCCGTAATTAATGGATCTGCTGATTCTCGTAGTTATATGTCAGTGTCTATTACGGGTGAGAGCGGCGATGCTGTTGCGATAGCTACAGATATGGCTGGTAAAAATGAAACGAGTCGAGTAGTTCGTCAAGTTAAAGGGTCATATGATGATGCGTCAATTACATCTACACATACGATTTGTTAGATAAATTGACAATTAAAGGTAGGGATGAAGATTTGGAACGTTTTGTTCCACAAGATTCTGAAGTAGGGATGTCAGCGTCGTTAGATTTAATGATTGCTAAAGAGGTTTCTACAGGCTATGCTAATAAGGTTCCTATTAATGGCGTAACGGTTTCGTTCACACTTCCTGATGGATTGATGTTGAAACCTAATGATAGTCCTAATGGGTATGATATTGTTAAACAAGATGGCCAGTCATATACGCTTCGTTTTAAGAATCCAATTTTGAATATAAATGGTGAACGAAAGAGTGGTCGTTTATCTGTTAATGTGATATCGACGTTGCCTGCAAAAACACGTGTTTATAAGATTCCTTTTACGTTTAATTTTGATTCTAAATTAACACCTTTTATTGTCAATCCAACAGATAATGTATCGACATTTACGCTTGTAGCTTATACGGCGAAAGAATTGCTATCGACGTCTGATATTGATTATGCAGGTTTGAAAAATCAAACAAGTGCCATTCTTGATGCGTCTCATAAAGAAGCGGTTGTTAATTCAAATTTGATGAATATGACGTCTTCTAATGTTGCTAAGTGGGAAAGTTTAGCTTATATTCCACAAAAAGGGATCGATGGTTCTACGGCAACAGCTAAATTGACGGGCGCGATTACAGCTCCTAAAGGTTGGAAAGTGCTTTATACAACGGATAAAGTGAGTGGTGATCGTGAGGCTGATGCGAAATTGAATTTTGTAGAAACTCCAAGTGATTTTTCTCGTGTAACAGCTGTTAAATATGTGGCGACAGCACCTGTTAATCAAGTGTCGATAACAACGTTTAAGGTGCCACTTGTAGTGATCAATGAGCCAGGTGCTAAGTACGTGTATCGTACAGATATCACAACAGATACGGCTTCTCATATCTTGTCGGCGCCTGTGTCTATTTCTGTAAAAGAAGCTGAGTTGAAAACACGTTATCTTGAAAAAGGAACAGATAAAGTTCTTTCTCCTGAAGAAAAAGGGAAGAAAGATAAGAAAGATATTCCTGAGTATACCTTTGTGGAAACTAAGGTTGATGGTGATGTGACCACGCATTACTATACAAAAGAACTCAAGACCCGTTATCTTGAACAAGGAACCAATAAAGTCTTGTCTCCTGAAGAAAAAGGAAAGAAAGACAAGAAAGAAATTCCTGAGTATACGTTTGTCGAAACCAAGGTTGATGGTAATGTGACAACGCATTATTATACAAGAGAACTCAAGACCCGTTATCTTGAACAAGGAACCAACAAAGTCTTGTCTCCTGAAGAAAAAGGAAAGCGCGATAAGAAAGATATTCCTGAGTATACTTTTGTGGAAACAAAAGTTGATGGTAATGTGACAACACATTATTATACAAAAGAACTTAAGACCCGTTATCTTGAACAAGGAACCAACAAAGTCTTGTCTCCTGAAGAAAAAGGCAAACATGATAAGAAAGCGATTCCTGATTATACTTTTGTGGAAACTAAGGTTGATGGTAATGTGACCACTCACTATTACACACGTGAACTCAAGACGCGTTATCTTGAAGATGGAACTAACAAAGTCTTGTCTCCTGAAGAAAAAGGGAAGAAAGATAAGAAGGATATTCCAACCTATCATTATGTGCGTACAACAACAGAAGGTATTGTGACAACGCATTATTACACGCAAGTCTACACGCGCTATATCGATATTGCTGACGGTAAAGAAATTGCGGAGCGTGAAAAAGGAACCTTTGGTAAGAAAGATATTCCTGAGTATCGTTTTGTAGACACTCAAGTCGATGATAAAGGAAACACGACGCACCGTTATGAACAAGTTGGCACACAATACATTGACAAGTCAACGGGTAAAGAAATTGCGTCTCGTGAAAAAGGCACTAAACCTAAGAAAGATATTCCTGACTACCGCTTTGTGGAAACCAAGAAAGATGACCACGGTAATACTAAACACTACTATGAACAAGTGGTGACTCGTCATGTGGCTAAAGAAGATGGTCACGAAGTGGCTCCTATGGAAAAAGGAACGACTGGTAAGAAAGATAATATTCCTGATTACCGTTATGTGGAAACTAAGAAAGACCCTAATGGGGATACGCGTCATATCTATGAGCAAGTCGAAACCCATTATATTGATAAGAAGACGGGTGAAGACTTGACGCCGCCTGACAAGGGAACAAAAGGTAAGAAAGATATTCCAGGTTATCGTTTTGTAGAAACCCGTAAGACGCCTAATGGCAATACGGAACACGTTTATGAGCATGTCAATACCCGTCATGTGGATTTGTTAACAGGTGTTGAATTGTCACCTATGGAAGAAGGCTTGACGGAAAAACGTCAGATTCTTGACTATGTTTATGTGGAAACACGTACAGACCCTAATGGTGACCGTCGTCATTTGTATAGCCAACAAGCAACGCGTTATCTTGACAAGATACCTTGAAAGAGTTGGCGAAGACGGAAAAAGGCACGCATCCAAAACGTGACTTCCCAGATTATCGTTTTGTGGAAACCAAGGTTGATGGTGTGGTAACGACCCATTATTATGAACAAGTGGAAACACGCTTCATTGATAAGGAAACAGGTAAGTCTATTAGCGATCCTAAGAAGGGTACTCATGGGAAGAAAGATATTCCTGGTTACCGTTTTGTGGAAACCCGTAAAACGCCTAATGGGGATACAGAACATGTCTATGAACAACTCATGACCCGTCATATTGATAAGGCAACTGGTAAGGAATTAACGGCTGCTGAAAAAGGGCTTCATGGAACTCGTATTTTCCCAGGTTATCATTTTGTGGAAACTAAGACGGATCCTAATGGGGACTTGCGTCACTTCTATGCCCAAGTCGTGACCAAACACGTGGATATTTTAACTGGTGAAGAAGTCGCTAAGTCTGAACAAGGGATTAAACCTAAGAAAGATGATATTCCAAATTACCGTTACATTGAAACCAGTAAAGATGGTGATGGTAATATCATTCATAAATATCGTCAAGTGGTGACACGTTTTGTGGACCGTCATAGTGGCGCTGAAATTGCACCATTTGAAAAAGGCACAACGCCTAAGAAGGACATTCCTGACTACCGTTATTATGAAACGACACGTGATGATAATGGTAATACCCGTCATGTTTATGAACAAATCACGACACGTTATATTGATAAGGTGACTGGTAAAGACTTGTTACCACTTGATAAGGGAACAAAACCTCAAAAAGATATTCCAGGTTATCGTTTTGACCATACGGAAAAATTGCCTAATGGCGATACCAAGCATTATTACGTGCAAGTGGTGACCCGTTATGTGGATGTGGATACGAAGAAAGAATTAGCCGAGGTTGAAAAAGGAACGCAACCGAAACGTACCTTTGAGGGTTATTACTTTGTTGAAACGAAAACCGATAATGGGGATACGACGCATTATTACAAACAAGTGGTGACACGTTTCGTGGATAAATCGGGTAAAGATTTGGTACCGTCTGAAAAAGGTAAGAAAGATAAGAAAGACATTCCTGATTATCGCTATGTGGAAACAAAGGTCGATGAAAAAGGTAATGTGACACATATCTATGAACCTGTGCCAAAACCTGAGCCTAAGCCAGAGCCAAAACCTGAGCCTAAGCCAGAGCCTCAACCTGAGCCTAAGCCAGAGCCTAAGCCAGAGCCTAAGCCAGAACCTAAGCCAGGGCCTCAACTAGAGCCTAAGCCAGAGCCTAAGCCAGAGCCTCAACCAGAGCCTAAGTCAGAGCCAAAACTTGAGCCTACGCCAGAGCCTCAACCTGAACCAAAACCTGAGCCTAAGCCAGAGCCTAAGCCAGAGCCTAAGCCAGAGCCTAAGCCAGAGCCTAAGCCAGAACCTAAGCCAGAACCTAAGCCAGAGCCTGAGCCAGAGCCTAAGCCAGAACCTAAGCTAGAGCCTAAACTTGAGCCTAAGCCAGAGTCTGAAAAACCTGTGGTTGACAAACCTGTGGTCAATAAAGAGTTGCCTCATACTGGTGATATGGCAGAAATGGCACAATATGGTCTTGGTCTTGCAAGTCTTGGACTTGTTGGATTAGCACGTACAGCGCTTGCTCGTCGTAAGAAAGATTAAAGAAGGAAAAGCCGATTGGCTTTTCTTTTTTTAGTTTGTTTTAAGGGTGGTTTTTTGCTATAATGGGAATGTAAAACTATAGTTTAATTTTAGAAAGGTACCTTTTTTTATGATTCATGTTAAAACAGCTGCTGCAGGCGTCATTTCCTTGGCAGCGGCACTAGCTGGCAGTGTGTCGGCTGATGAGGTAACACTTGGTCAAGGGTCAACTGCGGTTAAAAACGCGGATGGCACTTTTACACAAACACTGACGCTTAATGCTGATCCGACAACGACAACAAAAGTTAAACCAACCGATTTGTTGTTGATTTTGGATGGGTCAGGGTCACTTCTTGGAAAGAATGTGGCTAATGGTCCACGTGTGGTGGATACGGCTATTAAGGATGCTAAAGATTTGCTTAATTCGCTTCCTGACGGTAGTCAGGTGTCGATTATGTCGTATACGGAAAATAATGGCGATTCTTATCATACGCCTTATTACACGAAGCTCTTGTCTAAGGCTGATGCGCTTAAAATGTTGGATGATTTAATTGCCTTGACACCAACAGCCAAAGAAGATTTTTATCGTGTCTGGACGCCTTATGCGGAAGCTCATAAGGATCAATTTTTACCTGTAAAGGATATGTCTTATGAAGATGCTTATGCCATGCAAGAGCATAAGCTAGATAATGTTTCTGTTGTTCAGTTCACTGATGGTTGGGGATATAAAATTTATAACAACGACCAATGGTTGACGGAAGATATTGACCATTCTTTTGCGGATTGGGCTAAGAAAAATGCCAAGACCTTTATGAGTGTGGTTTATCCAACCATTGAAGATAAAGAACGTGAACAAAAGAACAATTTCACTGAACCTTGGTCCATTCAACAAATGAAAAAAGCAGGACATCCAAATGCCTATAACGCGAATGGTGTGCCTGATGGGAAACGTGAACAAGACATCATTGATGCTTTTAAACATACAGCTATTGAAAAAGCAACCGTCAACAGGGTCTATTTCTTTGACACCAAGTGGCTCGCTTCAGATTAAATCGGTGACAGTAACAGCACCTGATGGAAAAGTCATTGCTTCTAATGTTGCTGATTTGAGCAAAGTAAAAGCCTTTGACCAAAAAGGGGCTTATAAGGTTGCTTATACTTTTTACTGGTGCAGGGTCTGTGACAGGTGATTTGACCATTGATGGTAAATCAGATAAGAAAACAGATACCTTAAATGCGGCTCCTAAACCTGCTGAACCTGCTAAACGAATTGAAAAAATTCCGTATCAAACGAAAACTGTTGATGACCCGACGCTTCCACTTGGAGAACGTAAAGTCGTTCAAAAGGGTGTCGAAGGCGAAAAAGAGATCATTGGTGGAACAACAACGTCATCTCGTAAATCTGTTGATCTGTTAGCGATTATTGATACGTCGCCTTCAATGGTTGAGAATTATGGACGTGCGCTTGATTCAGCTGAAAATTTGGTTAAATCAATGACGGATAATGATACCATTACTTTTGCACATTATCAAACCAATGGCCTTGATTCGTATAATACGGGTAACGGTAAAGCAGATGGTCCTAAAGCCAATTCAAAACCAATGTTTCTTGGGGCCATGACAGAGCCTATGACGAAAGCGCAAGCGATTAAGTATTTAGAGGATGCGAAGACCTTTAAAGTGGGTAGCACTGGCGTTTATATTGATGATTTCTTAACATCTCAAGAAAAATTGGGTTATAAATTCCAAAAAGAAGATGGGAAAGGTTTCCAAGATGTTTATATGGCTTATCACAAAGGTGATAGTACCATTTCAGTCATTCAGTTTACAGATGGTTGGATGGATAAAGAAGCCATTGATAGTGATTTTGCAGCTTGGGCGACAAAAAATGCAAAGACCTTTATGACGGTTTCGTATAAGAATAATGGTAGTTCTAATGGTGGACCTACTGATTTTTCAATTAATAATATGAAAGCGGCTGGTCATACCAATATTTATGATGAACGTCAGACGCCAATTGATGATGCGAAGATTGCTAAACAGTTTGAAGAAACAGCGACTGAAAAACAAGTACCTCGTAAAGAAACAGTGATTAAATTACCTGTTGATGAAATTGTTCATGTAGGTACCAAGAAAGAAGCAATGCATCCTGGAACGGTGTATCGTGCCAATCCAAATGAAACGGCAGGAACCATTAAGGTTGTTCAAGAAGAACAAGCAGGCGAACAAATTCCTGGTTCAGTGAATGCTGTCAATGGGGCTGATACGGTTAAATATACGCCTAAGGTAGATACCACAACGTCAAGTAAGCGTTTGCCTCAAACAGTGGTTATTTTTACTGAAAAAGATACAATTGGAAATCAATATTTTACAGGTAATGATGGTCCAGATGCTCATCAAGGCTATTATCCAGATGTGGATAAGTTTAAGGCGCTTTATGATAACATGATTCCAGGGGATCGTTTGATGTTTGTCTTGGATGAAAACCTTCCTGAAACCTTCCATGGTCAAGTCTTTGTCTATGAAAAAGGCAAAGACGAGCTTGTCAATAAACAAGCGGATATTTGGAAGCATCGTAATGAGAAAGCGTCTGCGGCAACAGGTGTTGATATGTTTAAAGCTGTTGGCATGACTGACGCTGAAGTGAAACGTGCGGATATTCGTTTCTCTATGGATGATTTGACGTCTAATGACCATATTATTGAACAAAATACAGCCTTGAAAGACTTTATCACAGCAGGTAAGTTGTTGACCGTTAATATTGATACAAGCATGTATCCAAGCCATTCTTTTGATGCTCGTCGTCATACGGAAAATGCTCTTAAAAATGCTAATATCAAGTATTCAACCAATAATAATGGGGTGATTACAGATGCTGATGTGCATGTGACAGAAGAACATAAACATACGGCTTCTGTGGCTGACCAAACGGTTGTGGTTTCTTCTAGCGACCCTACCGTAACGCTTAAAGGCGTGATGGTGAATGGTAAAACTTTTGGTGATGGTCAAATGGTAACGGCTAAACTAACAAATGTGCAACCAGGTGAGGTAGCTATTCAGTTTAGTTATGATGGTAAACCTACAAAAGATGCTACGATTACTGTGACAGCCAATGGTCAAACACTTAAGACCATTCCTGTGAAAGTTAGTACAACGCAAGGGTCTAATAAGCCAGGTCAAGAACGTATTATTGAAGTGGGGACAAAACCTAAGACAGATGTGACAAAATTACCATTTGAAACCAAATACATTGAAGATCCTAATTTAGATCGTGGGGTTGAACGTATTGTTGAAGTTGGTAAAGAAGGGTCTTCGTCAGTGACAACGACGTATGGCTTGACACGTGAGCGTGACGCTTATCGTGATAGTGAGGATTATCGTGATCCTAATAAGGTGTCTAAGGGTGTTTTGAAAGAAACAGCGGAAGCGCCTAAGGTAACGCCTAAGGTGGATCGTGTGATTGCGCGTGGAACACGTGGGATTACGCGTTTTGTAGATAAAGCAACGGGTGTCGAACTTGTGGCGCGTGAAAAAGGCAATGTGGCGAAAAAAGATATTCCTGAGTATCGTTTTGTGACTACCGAAACGTCTAAAGAAGGTGACGTGACACATTACTATGAACAATTGGTGACACGTCATGTGGATAAAGCGACAGGTAAAGAGATTGCACCAATGGTTAAAGGTTTGACCAATAAACAGCCTATTCTTGGTTATCGTTTTGTCGAAACAAAGACTGATGCTAATGGTGACCGTCGTCATGTCTATGAACAAGTGTCAACACATTTTGTTGATGAAGCTGGAAAAGAAATTAGCAGCACGGTTAAAGGGATTGTGGCTAAGAAAGATATTCCAAATTATACCTATGTTCGTCAGACAACGGCTGATAATGGCGATGTGATTCATGTCTATCATGCCATGATGACGCATTTTGTGGATGAATTGACAGGTGACGTGCTCGCAAAATCTGAAACGGGTAATCAACCTAAGAAAGATATTGCAGGCTTTACCTATCATATATCTAAGATTGATGGTGAAGGTGATATGCGTCATTTCTATAATGGTGTGGTGACGCGTTTTGTAGACCGTATTGCAGGTGCTGAAATTGCGCATTTTGAACCAGGACGTGCACCTAAGAAAGACATCAAGGGTTATCGTTTCTTTGGCACAACGGTTAATGATAATGGTCATACCCGTCATGCTTATGAAATGATTGTGACACGTTTTGTTGATAAAACAGGTAAAGAGTTGAAGAAACTTGAAAAAGGTCACACGCAAGAAGCGAAAATTGATGGTTATCGTTTAGTATCTAAAGAACTTAAAGACAATGGTTATTCAACAAAAGCTGAAGATAAAGACTTGATTTACACTTATGAAGAAGTGTCTACACAATTTGTGGATGAATCAGGTAAAGCGCTTGGCGAGAGTGAAAAAGGTCTTAAAGAAGCTAAAACGATTGATGGTTATCATGTGGTAGAAACTAAAGTGGCTCAAAATGGCGACCGTGTGCATGTTTATGCAAAAGATGAACAACCTCAGGTAGAACAATCTAAGGTAGAACAACCTAAGGTAGAACAACCTAAGGTAGAACAACCTAAGGTAGAACAACCTAAGGTAGAACAACCTAAGGTAGAACAACCTAAGGTAGAACAACCTAAAGTGGAACAGCCTAAGGTAAAACAGCCTAAGGTAGAACAACCTAAGGTAGAAAAACCTAACGTTGAGACTTCTAAAGTGGAAACATCTAAAGTGGAAACACCTAAAGTTGAAACTCCTAAAGTGGAAACATCTAAAGTGGAAACACCTAAAGTGGAAACACCTAAGGTAGAACAACCTAATGTGGAAGCACCTAAAGTTGAAACTCCTAAAGTTGAACAACCTAAAGTGGAAACACCTAAGGTAGAACAACCTAAAGTGGAAGCACCTAAGGTAGAACAACCAAAAGTGGAACAACCAAAAGTGGAACAACCAAAAGTGGAACAACCAAAAGTGGAACAACCTAAGGTAGATACTCCTAAAGCTGAACAACCTAAGACTGAACAACCTAAGACTGAACAACCTAAGGCTGAACAACCTAAGACTGAACAACCTAAGACTGAACAACCTAAGACTGAACAACCTAAGGCTGAACAACCTAAGACTGAACAACCTAAGGCGAAAACAACGACTAATAAGGAACTCCCTGACGCAGGGGATACAACCTTGATGGCTCGTTTGTCAGCGATTCCAGTGCTTGGTCTTGGATTTGCCATGCTTCGTCGCCGTAAAGAACGTGAAGACTAGAAAATAAGGGTAGGTTTACCCTTATTTTTTTTGGGCTTTTTTGATATAATAAAGATAATAAATGTAGTTTTAGAAAGAGAGATTTTTATGTCAAAACAACTGAAGAAAGTGCTTGTTCCTGCAACCTTGGCGGCTGTAGTGGGCGGTGTTTTATATGATATGGATTCTTTTTATGTGCATGCGGATGGCATGACAACGGTTGTTGACGGTGGTCGTGACCTTGTTGAAAAAGATGTGCATGTGAATGGATCTGCGCAAACGATTTATGTTAATTACCGTTACAATCGTCCTGATGGGGAACATTGGTCAACAGGTACAGCTAATGTTATTGGGAATAAAACGCTTGTGACAGCTGCACATTTGTTCTTGGATTGGAACTATGATAAGTTGTCTGCGATTACAGGTGTCGATTTTTACATTGGTGCTAATGGTGCTGCGGTGACAAATGGGGTGCCGTCAGGAGACTATAAGAAGATTACGATGACGGGTGATGAATTCCGTAAGGCTGTTCATTTTTATAACAAGGATGGCTTTTTGAAACCTCGTGAAAAAATCACGCAATTGATTGACGGTCAACCTGATACAACTTATAGTATGGCTTCTAATGCTTACGATTTGGCGGCTATTAGTTTACCTGATGTTTTTGCTTTTAAGTCTAAAGAAGCTGGTCTTGGTTTGTCTGATCCTATGCGTTTAACGTCGTCTTATGAATTGCCTAAAAAGGGTGATACGATTTCTTATGTGGGTTATCCTGGAACGGGTAAGGATATGGAAAAACAATTGGCTAATGGTTTGTTTAAACAAGGACGCCAATATGGAACGAATGGTCCTGCGGTATCGATTTTGACTAAGGATTTGGGTGGTGATACGCATGCCTTTGACTCAGATGGGTTGTATGATCCTGAATCGTCATCGTCGATAGGGCGTTTGGCGGATAAAGATGCTAAAAATCATTTACATGATTTTGGTAATTTGGATGCGCCATTGTTGCAAATTAAGATGACGTCTATTCCAGGGGTGTCAGGAAGTGCCCTTAAAAATAGTAAAGGTGAAGTGATTTCTGTCATTTCAGGGATGACGACACGTCCATCAACGTACGGAACATTGTTTGATAATAAACGTTTGGATTGGTTACGTGGTATTATTAAAGCTGATACGGTAACAGGCGTACAGACAGATAAAGACGGTTCTCGTTATGTCTTTGACGATAATGGTTTCTTAGTCCGTAATGGTAAGAAACGTATTGGTGATTATGAGTTTACGACTAATGCTGATGGTAAAGTTGTTGCTGAACGTAACGCTAAAGCCGATGAAGATAAAGCGAAGGCTGATGCCGAGAAAGCAGCAAAGGAAAAGGCTGAAAAAGAAAAAGCTGAAAAAGAAAAGGCTGAAAAAGAAGCTAAGGAAAAGGCTGATAAAGAAAAAGCTGAAAAAGAAGCTAAGGAAAAAGCTGATAAAGAAAAGGCTGAGGCTGAAGCTAATAAAAAGACTTATGCTTATGCCATTAACGTGACCGTTATTGATGACGCAACGGGTCAAAAAGCGTTTGAACATGCTAACCCAATGGCTACTGATAGTAGTAAAGAAGCTTATGAAAAAGCTTTAGCAAAAGTGTTAGATCCAATTAAGGATCGTTTAGATGGTGGTTCTCAAAAAGGTGTGCCATTTTATGCGTTGTTTGATGATGTTTATACTAATAAAGCAACATCAGAAGCAGCTAAGGGGCCATTTACCTTTGTGAATTATAAGTTGAATGAGAACACGCGCGTGGAAGGTAATAAAACCATGCAACGTGCAACGGTAGAAGTGCATGTGACAAGTAAAGTGGCTGAGACCAAACCCGTTGAGACTAAACCCGTTGAGACTAAACCTGTTGAAACAAAACCTGTTGAAACGAAGCCTGTTGAAACGAAGCCTGCTAAGGTACATTATAGTTTAGACATTAGTGTTATTGATGATGCAACAGGTAAAATGATTAAGGCAAAAACAGTCACGGGTGACGGTGAAATACAATATCAAGGTGTTTTGGCCAGTCAAAAAAATGGGTTTGATGCCTATTTGACAAATGGTAAATATGAAGGACTACCTGTTTCTATTGGTGAAAATGCAAATGGGTTGGCGTATTCGTATCAATCAGGGACTTATCAACCTGTTTCGTCTAAGTTTTCTGAGGGTGTTCGTACAGAAAATAATATGATGACACGAACAGGTAAATTGGAATTGCATGTGACTAGTCAATTACCTCAAGATGAAGTGATTAATGTGACGTCAAAAGATGGACATGTACTCAAGACTTTGACGAAGCAAGATTTAGGTAATCGTTCAGTAGCTGATGTTATTGGTGCGATTCGTGATGGAAAAGGTAATGATATTCTTCCAAATGTAACGCTTTCAGCGAATGCAAAACCTGTTAATGTGGTGTCCAATGGTAAAACAGTGAAAACTTGGACAGTTGTTGTAGAGAGCGGTGTAGTGGTGCCAGTTGAATCTACAAAACCAGTTGAAACGAAGCCTGTTGAAACAAAACCTGTTGAAACAAAACCTGTTGAAACGAAGCCTGTTGAAACGAAACCTGTTGAGACGAAACCCGTTGAACCTAAACCAGTTGAAACTAAGCCTGTTGAAACGAAACCTGTTGAAACGAAGCCTGTCGAAACGAAGCCAGTTGAGACTAAACCAGTTGAGACAAAACCTGTTGAGACAAAACCTGTTGAGACAAAACCAGTTGAGACAAAACCAGTTCAACCAGTTGTACCTGCTGATCGTCCAGGAAATGAACCAGCACCTAAGGTGACGAATTATGATGTGACGGTGTCTGTTATTGATGACGCAACAGGTAACGTGCTTTCGAAGAAAGTACTTGATGGTACAGGTGAAGATGCTTATAAGAAGACCTTGTCAGATGCTTCTTCAACTATCAATGCTTATTTGAAGAATGGACGTTATGAAGGCTTATCTGTGACACCTAAGGATAATGCACTTGGTTTTGATACGGTTGAAAAAGCTAGTGACAAAGTTTATGAGCCTGTATCGTCTAAGACATCTGAAGGCATACGTTTGACGGGTACAATAACAACAAAATCAGCGACCGTTGAGTTTCATGTGACCAGTCAATTGCCTTATCAAGATGAAGTGATTGATGTTGTGACAGATAAAGGAAAATTATTGGATACGCTGAAAGCATCTGATCTTAAGGGTGATAGTGTGGCATCTGTGATTCGTTCAGGACGTGACGGAAAACATTTAATGCATGGGCGATTTAAAAATGTACCTGTGTCACGTGTGGATAATCCTGTTTATGTGACAACAGATGGTAAGACGGTTAAGAAATGGACAGTGGTTGTTCCAACGTCGTTTGTAGCAGGTGATGCGCCTAATAAATCAGTTGATACTGATAAACCAATTGTTCCTGATAAACCAGTTGAGACTAAACCTGTTGAGACGAAGCCAGTAGAACCTACTAAGCCAGTAGAACCTATTAAGCCAGTAGAACCTACTAAGCCAGTAGAACCTACTAAGCCAGTAGAACCTACTAAGCCAGTAGAACCTATTAAGCCAGTAGAACCTACTAAGCCAGTAGAACCTACTAAGCCAGTAGAACCTACTAAGCCAGTAGAATCTACTAAACCAGTAGAGCCTACTAAACCAGTAGAACCTACTAAACCAGTAGAACCTACTAAACCAGTAGAACCTACTAAACCAGTAGAACCTACTAAACCAGTAGAACCTACTAAACCAGTAGAACCTACTAAACCAGTAGAACCTACTAAACCAGTAGAACCTACTAAACCAGTAGAAACTAAACCAGTTCAACCTACTAAACCAGTTAAGACTGCAGAACCTGCTAAACCAATTGAAACGAAACCAATTGAGACTAAACCTAATGATTCGTTTGAGGCAGAACGTCAAGCACAAAAGGCTCATTTGGCTGAAGAAGCTCGTTTAGCAGCTGTGGCGGCAGGATTGATTAAAGACAGTGAAGCTTTCAATAAAGAGCAAGCAACTTATGCTGAATCTATTCGTCAAAATGCGCAGGCCGAATATGCACGTTTGTCGGTTGAAAAGGAAAAAGAAGACGCTGAGAAACAATCAGCTAAGGTAGCTGCTGATGCGAAACGTCAATGGTTTAAAAAAGAAGCTGATACGATTTTGTCTCAATTAGATGATGTGTTGAAAGCTTTGGATCGTCAATCAGATGATATTGCAAAAACCTTAAAAGAACGTTTTGGTGTATCAAGGCCATCGGTAAATAAGGGTGTTAAGCTTGATGATGTTACTAAGGTAAATAGTGTTTCTAAAGTGGATGACGTTACTAAGGTGGATACTGCCACTAAAGTAGATGATGTCACCAAGGTGGATACAGTTACTCTTGAGGGTGATAATGTTACTAAGGTAGACAAGGTTACTTCTAAGGGCAATGATGTTGCTAAGGTAGATAAGGTTATTCCTAAGGTAGATAAAGTCATTTCTGAGGTAGACAAGATTACTCCTAAGGACGATAGTGTTACTAAGGTGGATACAATTACTTCTAAGGTGGATAGTGTTACTTCTAAGGGTAATACCATTACTCCTAAGAGTGATAATGTTACTTCCAAGAGTGATACCGTTACTAAGGTAGATGTTGTTACTTCTAATGATAATACCGTTACGCCTAAGGGTAATAGTGTTACTAAAGACAATGGTATTACTTCTGATGGTGCTGCTAAGCGTGGTAATACGATTAAGAATGATTCGAAGACTACTAAACCAACGACAAATGCTGAATTGCCTGATGCAGGGGATTCTCTAGTGGCTCGTTTATCAGCCCTTCCAGTGATTGGTCTTGGATTTGGTTTGTTATTGCGTCGTCGCAACCGTGAAGAATAAGAGCTTGTCTAGCTCTTATTTTTTTGTGGGCTTTTTGATATAATAAGAGTAACGTCCTAGTACGCTAAATAGTAGACAATAAGATATAATTATTGTAAACTATAGACATACAAATAAATTAAATAAGGAGGTGATCTCTTATGGAATTAACAAAAAAAGTAGCGTTATATCCTAATCAAACAATGGCAAAAGTTCTTGATGATTTGTGTGATTATCGTCGTTATTGTTGGAATCAAGGATTGGAATTATGGAATGATCTTTATGATCAACGTGTTGAAATGGTTCCTGTTGATCTTCGAAAGAAATCACAATTAGCTATTAGGGATAAAAGTATTGTTTTTTCTGAAGAAGAACAAGAACTATTACATCTGTTTCCATCACCTTCAAACCGTGTTGTTCGAAATTTATTAGTTGCAGATAAAGCTGACTGGCAATATTCTTTATCTTCTCGTGTGCTACAATTAGCTATTAAAGATTTAGCAAATGCATGGTCTGCTTTTTTTAACAATAAAAAGCCTAAGAAAAAAGGTTCTAAAAATAAGAAAAAAGGTTCTAAAAAGACGAAACGAAAAGTCGGAAAACCTTCTTTTCGTTCTAAAAAGAATCCAAAACAAGGTTTTAAAACAGATAGTGCGCGTATTAAAAATGGGGAACTTGTTTTAGAAAAGCCTAAAGAATATAAAGATGTCTGGTATGGTATTTCTTTTAAAGGATATGATTTACCTGATGGGAAAATTAAACATTGTGCCATTACTAAAATTGGTAATTCTTATTACGCGTCTATTGTAATTGATTGTCTTGAACAACCTTTATCTAAAACAGGTAGAAAAACGGCTATTGATGCAAATGTAAATCATTTTGATTATACAGATGGTTCTTTTGCTGTTTTTCCAAAACAATTAGAACGTCTATATGGTCAAATTAAATATTATCAACGTTTATTAGCCAGAAAGCGTCACGAAAACGGCAAAAAAGCTACACGTTCAAAACAATATTTTAAAGTGAGAGTCAAACTTCAAAAATGTTATCAACGTGTAGCGGCCATTCAAAATGATCTACTTCATAAATTTACAACAATGATTTATCAGACCTATGATACAGTCGTTATTGAAGACCTTGATGTACAAGCTATGCAAATGCAAAAGAAAGCTAAAAATCTACATCGTTCATTATTTGGTCGTTTTCGTCTTTTTATGGAATATAAAGCTATCAAATTCGATAAAACACTTATTTTGGCTGATCAATTTTATCCATCAACACAACGTTGTTCGCATTGTGGTCATATCAAAACCGATGATGATAAAATCGGACTAGATGGCAATAAAAAACATGGAACAAAACACAACGAATACATTTGTTATTCATGTGGATTTGTTGCTGACCGTGATCAAAATGCAGTATTAAATTTATTAGCATTAGCTTAAAATTGTGTTATTGGAGGCTGGCTCAGTCTCTGAAGATAATTTTTATCTTCTTGATGTGTTAAGAGATTACCTCTGTCATTACCTGCTTTTTGCAGATATGGGAATGTAATTGTTGACGAACATGAGAAAAAAGAATCATCTGACGTTTAGAGATGATTTGTCTATGTTTGACAACTTTTTTTCAGAGCAGTTGGATCGTCAAGCTGAAGACATTGCAAAGACATTGAAAGAACGTTTTGGTGTGACGGTTACACCTTCGTCAGTCAATAAGGTTACTAAGATTGATGATGTTACTAAAGTAGATGACGTTAATAAAGTGGATAAGGTTATCAAGGCGGATGACGCTACCAAAGTGGATAATGGTGTTTCTAAGGTAGACAGCGTTTCTAACGTAGACAGTGTTTCTAAGGTAGACAGTGTTTCTAAGGTAGACAGTGTTTCTAAGGTAGACAACGTTTCTAAGGTAGTCAGCGTTTCTAAGGTAGATAGTGTTACTAAGGTAGATAACGTTTCTAAAGTGGATTCTGTTGTTCCTAAGTTTGATAATGCTACTTCTAAGGGTGATACTGTTGCTCCTAAGGTTGATACTGTTATTCCTAAGGGTGATGCTGTTGTTTCTAAGGTTGACACTGTTACTCCTAAGGGCGATACGGTTACTCTTAAACGTAATAATGTTTCTAAGGTAGATAGTGTTGCTTCTAAGGGTGGTACTGTTACTCCTAAAGTGAATGCTGTCACTTCTAAAGGTGATACAGTTCCTACGGTTGATAAGGTTTCTAAGATGATACTGTTACTTCTAAAGGTGACAAGTCTAAGACTATTTCGTCTGTAAGTAATTCTAAGTCATCGTCATTCAATTCTAAGACCGCAAATGCTGAATTGCCTGATGCAGGGGATTCCTTAGTGGCTCGTTTGTCAGCCCTTCCAGTTGTTGGTCTTGGATTTGGGTTGTTGCTACGTCGCCGTAACCGTGAAGAATAAGAGCTTACTTAGCTCTTATTTTTTTGTGGTCTTTTTGATATAATAAAGGTAACGATATTGTTTAAGAAAGTGAGAAGATATGTCGAAAGTTGTGAAACGATTACTTGTGCCTGCTAGTCTTTTGGCCGCTGGTTATTTGACAGTTAATGGGGGTGTGGTGCATGCCTCGTATGTCAAAGGTGATGGAAGTGATTTGCATCAGACGGATGTGACGAAAGACGGTAATACGCAAATTGCTTTTGTGGCTTTGAATTATAAGGATGGGTCACGCTCACATGGAACAGCGACCTTTATTGGGAATCGTACTTTGGTGACGTCTGCCCATTTGTTTGCAGAGCCTGGAAAAGGGGGTCATGCCGAGGATCAGATGGTCAATGATTTGGCATCGATTGATGTGATCATTAATCATAACTCGCAAACCGCTAATGGAAAACCAACGTCAGGACGTCGGATTCATATTGATAATGTTCAATTGCGTCAAATGGTAAAATTTTATAACGGGGATGCTTTTGTCAAGAAATATGGGTCATCGGCACGTTTTGATGCCAATACCTTTGTGCCTTATGATTTGGCAACGATTACGATTCCAACACCCTTAGCCTTTTTGACGACTGCAGAAGGCCTTGGGACACGTGACCCGTTGTCTATAGCACAATATACGCCAAAATATCGTGAGTTCATTCATTTGGCAGGCTATCCAGGGGATGAACCTGATGCGCGTGGAAAAATGGCGACACCGATTGTGCCAGGGAAATTGTATGAGGTATCGTCATCGACAGAAGGTCTTGTGGATTATGATTATGGAACCTTTTATACCTATGGCTTGTATAATCCTGATTCTATGGTTTCGAAACGTCAATTGACGGCTAAAGATATTCAAGATGGTTATAAGGATTTTGGGCCACTTGATACGAAAGTTTTGACCTATAATGGAACAGGTATCGGTGGGATGTCAGGATCATCTGTTTTAAATGACAAAGGACAAATTATTGGAACTTATACAGGTTCTGTGAATTTTCCTGAAAGTCGAACCTCTCGTAAGGGTGTTGGCTTGGTTCCTTTATTTAATGAAGCGCGCTTAAATTGGCTAAAAGAAGCCATTAAACGTGACTCGGTAACAGGTCTTGCGGAATATGGTGGAAAGACCTATCTTTTTGATACGGATGGTCGTCTTGTGCGCAATCAAGAAAAAACCTTAGGGGATACGGTTTATCAGATGGATGGGTCTGGTGTGGTGGTTGCTAGTCATAAGGTGGAAAAGCCAGTTGAACAACCTAAACCTGTTGAAAAACCTGTTGAACAGCCTAAGCCTGTTGAACAGCCTAAGCCTCAACCTAAGCCTGAACCTAAGCCTGAACCTAAGCCTGAACCGAAACCTGTGGAGCAGCCTAAACCTGAACCTAAACCTGAACCTAAGCCTGAACCTAAGCCTGAACCTAAGCCTGAACCTAAACCTGTTGAACAACCTAAACCTCAGCTTAAACCTGTTGAACAACCTAAGGCAGACCTTCCTCAAAGTGCGGCCGCCTTGTTACGAGACTTACCAAATGGGTTTGTGTCACGTGATGCTACCGTTAAATTGACTAGTCCTGCGGGTCTTGGAAGTGGTGTTTTGATTGGTCGAAATATGGTGCTTACGGTAGCTCATAATTTTGTAACAGAAGCTAAAAATGGCAATACCTATGAGACCAAAGATTTGTTGAAATCGACAGATAAGATTACGGCAACTTTATCAGATGGACGTGTCGTCTCTTTTGATAAGAGTGCCATTCGTTATTGGGATTATAAGGGTTATGTGAATGGCTATTACAATGATTTGGCGTTGATTGTTCTTCCTGAGGATGTGTCCACACAACCTGCGGTGCTTGAAAAAGAAGTTTCGAGTATTCAAAAAGGCGACAAGGTGAGTTTATTTGGTTATGGAAAAGGTCAATTAAAGTCGGTTGTTGGTACGCCTGTAGAATCGATTGAAGAGTATAAGGAAGGCGTTCGTGGGGTTGCCTATCAAGGAAGTTATCCAGGAGATAGTGGCGGTAGTTTGATTGATAGTAAAGGGCAATTGATTGGTTTAAATCAAAATGGTGTGGTTGATACACGTAGTGGCGGTATTTTATTCTCATCTGCACAATTAGCGTGGATCAAGGGTTATTTGGCTGGACAAAGGCCGACAAAAGAAAGTCTTTTAAAACCACAACCATCGAAACCTGTCGAAACAGTGCCTGAGGTGAAACCTGCAGATAACCCAATAGCTAAACCAACAGGCAAATCGCCCTATGTTTCTGAAGAAGCGCTCAAAATGGCTAAGGAAAATTTGTTGAATGGCAAAATGGTCGATAAGGCGCGTGTGCCTTTAATGTCTAAAGATTTTGTGGTAAAACAAGGGGTGACTTTGTCAGAGGAACAAAAGAAAGTGTTAGAGGAAGTGAAAGCTGCTTTTGACAAGTTACCTGAAAGTGTGCGTCGTGTGACCCGTGGGGTGACGGTTGAAGACGCAGATAACCGTGTCTTGGGTCATACGGATTCAACGGGTGGTTATGTGACCATTAATGCCAAGTATTTTCATGATGATAAAAATCCACAAGAAATTGATGTCTTGATGCATGAGATCGGACATACCATTGATGGGGCAACTTTCTGGAAAGATAGTTCAGGTGTTTATCATTCCTTGTCTCGTGATCCTGCGGTACAACCCTTGCTTAAAAAAGTGTATCCACGTTTAGCTAATTATGAAGGTTGGGCAAGCTTGTTTGGAACTTATGTGCAATTAGAAACAGGTATTGCTAAAGAAAAGACGCCTTATGATGATGAGATTTTAGCTTATTTCCGTCAACTATTGCCACTAGATAAAGCAACGATTAGTCAACCTGAGGTAAAACCTGAGGTGAAACCTGACGTGAAGCCTGATGTGAAGCCTGATGTGAAGCCTGATGTGAAACCTGATGTGAAGCCTGAAGTGAAACCTGAACTTGAGCCAGAGCCTAAACCTGAAGTGAAGCCTGAAGTTAAGCCTGATGTTAAGTCTGAGATTAAGCCTGAGATTAAGCCTGAGACTAAGTCTGAGATTAAGCCTGAGACTAAGTCTGAGATTAAGCCTGAGACTAAGCCTGAGACTAAGCCTGAGACTAAGCCTGAGACTAAGCCTGAGCCTAAGTCTGAGCCTAAGCCAGAGCCTAAGCCAGAGCCTAAGCCAGAGCCTAAGTCAGAGCCTAAGCCAGAGCCTAAGCCAGAGCCTAAGCCAGAACCTAAGCCAGAACCTAAGCCAGAACCTAAGCCAGAACCTAAGCCAGAACCTAAGCCAGAACCTAAGCCAGAACCTAAGCCAGAGTCTAAGCTAGAGCCTAAGCCAGAGTCTAAGCCAGAGTCTAAGCCAGAGCCTAAGCCAGAGCCTAAGCCAGAGCTTAAGTCTGAGACGAAACCTGAATCCAAGCCTGAGCCTAAGCCTGAGCCTGAGCCTAAGCCTGAAATTAAGCCTGAAATTAAGCCTGAAACTAATCCTGAAATTAAGCCTGAAATTAAGCCTGAAATTAATCCTGAAATTAAGCCTGAAATTAAGCCTGAAACGAAGCCTGAGGTGAAACCTGAGGTGAAACCTGATAGTGATTTTGAGAAAGAACGTCAAGCGCAAGCAGATCATTTGGCTCAAGAAGCTCGTCAGTTAGCCATTGCATCAGGATTGATTCAAGAAGGTGAATGGTTTAACGCTGAACAAGTGTCTTATGCTGATAGTGTTCGTCAAAATGCAGTTACTGAACATGATCGTATTGAGAAGGAATGGACGGCGGAAAAAGAAAAGGTTAGTCAATTAGAGGTTGCGAAAAATGAAACACGTCAACAACTGCAAGCTGATTTGAATCGTGTCAATGCGCAATTGGATGCTTTGTTAGTGATTTACAGTCTCGTCAGTGGCCTGTGTCTGTTAATAAGCAAGGTGATACGCAAGTTGATAAGTCAGTTGACAAGTACGTTAACAAGCCAATTAATGAGCCAGTCAATAAGCTCGTCGATAAGCCAGTCGATAAACCAGTCGATAAGCCGGTCGATAAGCCGGTTGATAAGCCTGTTAATGAGCCAGTTGATAAGCCAGTCGATAAGCCAGTCGATAAGCTAGTTGATAAGCCAATCGATAAGTCAGTCGATAAGCCAACTGATACGCTAGTCGATAAGCCAGTCGATAAGCTAGCGGATACGCCAGTCGATAAGCCTGTTAATGAGCCAGTTGATAAGCCAATCGATAAGCCAGTCAATAAGCAAGTTGATAAGCAAGCTGATAAGCAAGCTGATAAGCAAGTTGATAAGCAAGCTGATAAGCCAGTTGATAAACAAGTTGATAAGTTAATTGATAAGCCAATCGATAAGTCTGTTGATAAATCAGTCGATAAGCAAGTCGATACGCAAATGATCAATAATCGTCAATCAACGACTCAAGCAGAGTTACCAAATGCGGGGGATACCGTTATGGCTAAGTTAGCTGCTGTTCCTGTTCTTGGTTTAGGCTTTGCCTTGTTTAAAAAGAAGAAACAAGAAGACAATTAAAAAAGGCTCGCACAGTTGTGCAAGTCTTTTTTTGTTTACCAACTGCCACCAAAGCCACCGCCATCGAAGCCACCACCGCTCCAAGAGTCACTGCTCCATGAGCTACTACTTGACGTGTCATGATAGCTTGATGTGTCATGACTACTTGAAGAGCTATGCGATGGATGGCTGGCATGATAGTCACTAAGAAGAAGGGCAGTCCAGGTCGCATTATTAATGAAGTCGTTATCGTTTGGCATGAGTTTGTCAGAACCTTTATAATTGTATTGGCTGCGTTTAAGACGATCTTTACGATAGTAGTCATTACGACGAGTCACTGTCCAAGTAGGATTATCGACAAAATCTTTGTCTTTAGGATAGAGCTTATCCCATTTGTTGTAATCGTAATCACTACGGGCAAGTTTTGCATCTTGTTCTTTACGATAGTCATGCAAGCGTTCGTCTGTCCATGTGTTATTTGGAATAAAACCGTTGTCGTCTGGAAGGAGACGTTCGAGGCCTTTGTAGTCGTATTGACTGAAGATTTTACGTTCGGCGCGTGAGGCGATGTTTTTAAAGGCCATGAAACCACCGCTCAGTAACCCAAGACCCGCAAGAAGAATGGCTGTTCCTTCAGCCGTTTCTTTACGTTCTTTGTCACGTTTGGCTTTCGCTTCTTTGTTTTCTTTTTTGATTTGGTCAAGGGTCTTATTACTGTTGGTTTGAATAAGGCTTTGATAACTACTCAAATAGTTAAGTAGTCCTTGACTGTAGTTTTGATTTCGAAAGTCAGAGATAATGGTACGATTGAGATCCGCAATGCCTTGTTGGTCAAAGGCTAGTTTAGCGTTTGATGATGGTAAAGTATAGATATCATGCGTATCTACACTAATTAAGACCAAGAAACCAACTTTAGTATCATTATACCCGATTTTCCAGTCATTAGCAATTTTAGTTGCTGTGGCTTCCAAGCTATCGCCACTATAGCCGTGAATATTTGGCACAATGACGATGCCAAGTTGGGGTTTGAGTTTGGTTTGTTGATAGATACTATTAAGACCAACAAGTTTTTGGGTGACGCTTTCGTTAAGATAATGATGCGGGTCGTAAATGCCCGTTGGTGGCGCTGTTGTAGGAATATCTTCAGCGTGAGCTTGTGTGATAAAGCCTAGACTAAAGATTGTAAGACAAGCGACGAAGAAAAGCTTTAAGTGTCGCATGGATTTGTCCTCCTTTAACGGTACGTGATGAGACAAATGGCGTCTTTACCGTGGTCATTGATTGATGTTGAGATGACGGTATAACCTTGATCCGTGATGTCTTTGCATGCATTGTCGATAGCTGCTTCGATGTCTGCAAATTTGAAAATACGGTCAAGTGAGACGATTTTGTTTTTTGGATAAGTCATAAGAATAAGTCTTCCTTTTCTTTTTAGATTTTGTCTTTATTATAGCAAGTTGACGCTAATTTGCAAGTAGAAAATGATGACTTGTATTTGAAAAACCGCCCACAAAAAAGCCGACGTTGCGTAAGCAACGTCGGAAAAAGAAAAGCTCAATTAACCGTTACACGGTAACGGTTAATTGAGCGACAACTACCGTTTCCAGGCTTTAGCTAAAAGGTCTTTTAATTGGTTATCATAGCGGTCACGGATTGTTTTGAGATTGCTTTCAAAATGCGTTTTGTCGCCTTTTTGGACAAAGGTTGTGATAGCTTTTTGTTTGTTTAAAAGAATGTCTATAGCGGATTGTTGATAGAAAAGGTAGATGAGTTCAGGAAGGTCAGGAAGACTGTTTAGAAAGTCTGTTAGGTCTTGCTGAGCTTTCTTATTAAGGGAAGTTTGCATAGAGGTTCTTTCTAAGGGTTGTCTAAAGTATCGTTATTGATTAAGTTGTCTTTGTTTTCATTTAAAACTTTAAGAATAGCGTCTTTGTTTTTAGCGGTGACTAAAAAGCGTTCTTTGAAGGTCTCTGAATTAGGCATTTCTAAATTGTTCGTAGTAGGCGTCATAGTAATCCTCAATTTCTTTTTCCCAAGCGTCAATGTCTTTTTGATAAGGTTCGTAAATAGCGCTACCTGCTTCTTCAACAGCGTCAAAGAGTGCATTGTAGGCTTTTTGAAAGAGCAATAGTTTGTTAAACTGTTCGCTGTCTGAAAGGGTTTCCGCCCAATTGGCGATGGATTCTTCGGTTGCTTCACTGCCGTCAATAGAAATGAAAATGTCTTCAGGTTCGACGGAGTCTTCAACGTCTAGTTCAGGGATAATTTTTTGGGCTTCTTTGACGGCAGGTTTAATAGCTTCAAAGAAGTCATCAAATAAGGTTGAATAGAGGTTGTTGGCTTTTTTGTTAATGTTTTCAAGAGCGTCAGGGCTACTGTCATCAATGATAGTGCAAACACTTTCAAAAATACTAAGACGAGGGTCTGTGAAGGCGATTTGATAAATGAGGTAATCACATTTTTCGTCGTAGGTTAGGGTCTCATAAAAATGTTGACGGATGGTTGTCCAAAAGTTTTCAGTATCTTGATAGATGAAGGTGAATAAAGGGATAAATGTAGGTGAGGCATAGGTTAAATAAAAACGCCAATCTGATGGGTCGTTGTCAGTATAAATGGTGTAGGTTTGCCCAGGAATTAGGTTTTCAAGGTTGTGTCCAGAAGGGGCAATACGATTTAGGAATTTGATTTTGGCGTATGAAATCATGTGGGTTCCTTTCTAAAATTTTGAGATGAGGTCGTGAATGAGGTTTTTTAAGATGTCTTCGTCGTTATCAAGGAGTGCGGATGTTGCTTCATAAGTATAGGTGTCGTTTTCTTTTTCAAAGGTGATGACACAATCATCGTTGTAGAAATAGTAATAGGTGTCACTAAAACCTTTTTCGAGGCGATAGCTATTGCCGTTTTCCTTAAAGACAAGAGGACTCTTTAGTTGATTTAACACGGTTGCGATAGTGTTTTTACGTGAAGTCATAGCTAGTCCAAGGACGTTATTAATAAGTGTTACTTTAAGTTGTTTTTTGATTTGACGGAAAAGTTGTTGGTTGTTTATGAGTTGTGTTGATGGCAGTAAACTTTGTCCTTTTTGAATAGGGAAAACAATGGTTAGGGTGTCTTTTGTTAGTTGTTCAATGTGAACAGGGACATTGATGTCATAACGGTTGTCATCGATGTAATCGTCACTCTCAAAGTCATAGCCACCGTTATCATAAATCCAACGACGGCCGTTGTTAGATGAATAAAGGGTTGTTGGAAGGGTTTCGACGATTTCAAGATATGGACGAAGGGTTTCAGAAAGTGGTTGTTTGAGTTTGAGTGTGTGGGTTAGGACGTTAGGTTGTTTTTCTAAATAGGTGCGAATAGTGTGACAGTCTTTTTTAAATGCCATTTCATCTTTTTCTGAAAAGGGTTTATACAGTGACCATTGGTTGGTTTCAGGATCTTGCATGAGATGATTTTGAGGAGTGCTAGTGATAGCAATGGTACGGGTGTTTTTGATGGTATATTTAAAATGAAGCTCAGATGAAAGATTTGTGTCTTTTAAAAGGTCTTCGAAATAAGGGCCAAAATAGGTTTCTAAGACGGCTGATGAGGCTTTGGTTAGGCTTTTGAGATAATCGACAGCCAATTCCTTTTCAACGGTTGCAAGGAAGGCATCTTGGTTAGTGGTTTGACAGATAAGTCTTTGAAGAAAGGCTTCTGTGAAGCTTGGTTTACCTTCAAGGTGGTTGTCATAAAGTTGTTCAAGTGTTTTTGGAGCGATGTAGCCGATGTTGTCTTTTGTTTCAAGAGTTACGGGAATAGGTTCTGTGGTCTCGGGGATTAAATAGATGGGGTAACTCTTTTTTGTGATTGGGAAGGTGTCTGTTGGCATGGTAGTGGTAAAATAACGATTGAGTGCGTTCAAAACGGTTTTTCTGTCATAATTCCACGGATTTTGTTTGATGTCTGAAAAGCGCATGCGGTGTTTCCTTTCGTTAGTTAAGGTTGAGTTTCTAATTTTTTCTTGGTATAACAATTACTGTTCTTTTTTGGCGTCGTTATAACCTTCTTTGTAGGCATCTTCAAGCTCGTTAAGATAACTAAGTTCGTGACTAAGCTGTAAATAAATGCTTAATAGATTGGCATTAAGTGTGTAATAGGCAATTTCTTGTTTAAAGGTTACGGGCTTTGGAAGAGCGTCAAACTGGTCTTGTAACTCTTTGATGTCTTTGAATAAATTATTTTGTTTTTCTTTTTGAGTGATGATAGCTTTTGTAATAGATGCTTTGTAGTGGTGATTATTTTGGCAAAAGTCTTGGATATCTTTTTTGAGTTTGTGATAGTTGTCTTCACATGCTTTAAAGGCTTTGTCAAATTGGATTTTTTTGAAAATGTTAAACATAATTAGTCCTTTCTATAGCCTTCAAAGAGATAGGTTTTTTCGTCACCTGTTTGGCCATAAAGGTCGCAAATCAGTTTGTCTTCGTATTGGGTGGCGAAGATGCCATTTTTAAAGTCTTGACTTTCGAGATAGTTAGAAACACCTGAGATAGATTGTTGATCATAGGTATCGTAATTGTAATAGGCGATGTTGTCATAACGGTTGTCAAATTGATTGATAATGGTTGTGGCAATCCAAGCTTTGGCTGTCTCTAGCTCTTCTTGAGAAGCAGTATCGTCGTCATAAAAGGCGCGTTTAATGAAGGCGTTTGGGTAGTTGGCGAGTTCATTTAGGGTTTTTTCAATGTCTGTGGCGTGAAAGATAGCTGTAACAAAGGCTTTACAATCAACTTGGTCAGTGTAAGTGTGAACGGTAGGGGTTTTATTGTTTTGAAGAAAGTCTAGGAGTTGGTTAGGATGTTCTGTGTCAAAAATGACCTTGAGGTTAGCTGTTTCCATGAATGGTTTCCTTTTCTGTTGGAGATTTTTTAATTTTCTAATTCGTACAATTTTTTAGCATCTCTTGCTGCCGAACGAGCAAAAGATTCAAGTAGTAGTGTCTGAGTGCCGATAGAGAGTTTCTTTTTCTTGCATTTTTTAAGTAAGTGAAGTTTATTATTTTTCTTCAAGAATAATAATTCCAATAGAATGGTTTTCTAACTTTTCTAAAAACCATCGTTCGTTCGCTACTTGTATGTACAATGTATAAGGGAGAACTAAAAAGTTTTTATGCCCTAAAAAGCTAAGTCGTGCGGTAGATTTTAGGTCATTTATTGAAGATTTAATCTCATAGCATGTGATGTCTCCGTCTGACGTAATTGTCATATAATCTACGAATTCTTGTTCTCCTGTAAGAAAAGATTTTGTTTTGTGAGTTCCAATTTTGACTTCACGACACCCACTGACTCCTAATTTAGTTGTGTCTTTGAAAATTAGATATTCAATTTTTTTTGTTAATTCGGTTTTCATTGATTTTTTTCGTTTGCAAAAATAAAAATGGTTTTTTGGTCAATAGTTCTATAACAGAGTGCTGACGCTGTTTGTTCAATGTGACAAATAGCTTGTGGATTGATATCGTCAGGGAAAGCGTCGTATGTTTTTTGTGTCCCTGTTTCTTTTTCGTTAATCAGGGACGATGTCACAAAGGTCAGCGTAGACGTCTTCAAGGTAATTTCTACAACGATTAATTTTTTTAAAATCAAGGGTTAATTTATTTAAACGATAAGGACGCTCTTTGAAAAAGGGGTCTTTGAAGAATTGGGTGCTGTTGATGAAATCACCTTTTGAGATGCGCGTGAGGAAATAACCTTCAGTGTTTGTTAAATGTTCCATGGTGTTACTAAGGTTGAGCAGATGATTTTGTGTATAGATGATTTTCCAAATGTTTCGGTAGTTGTAAGTTCATGAAGGCCTTCTAAGAAGCGTGTGATGGTTTCTTTTTGATGACGAATGTGTTGAACATTTTTTGGCATGTTTAAACGATCAAAGCGTTTAAGGAGTTCTTGGTTAATCATGCGTTTGAGGTGAGCCAGTTGCTTTTCCACATGTTTTGGGCTACTGTGGACGGAAATGGTCACTAAAGACGATTGATTAGGGTTGTCTTTCCAAACGACAAGATTTTGATAAGGTTGTTTGAGATAAAGTTTAAATTGTTCGTTTTCTTTGTCGAAACGAACGTATTTAGTTAAGCTGTGGGCTTTGAGTTGTTCAATGAGATTTTGCATAAGGGGTGTTTCCTTTTTAATTAACTTTAGTTAGAGTGGCTTGCATGTTAGGCGTATCGGTTAAATCAACCTGACCGTTGATTTTACCTGTTTGGTGGTATTCAAGTGTAATAGTGCCGTTTTGATTGTCTTTAAAGGAGCCAACAAAAGCGAGATTCGTCAATTCCGGTACCACCGTATTGACCACCTGGAAGAACTTTTGCAAGGTCGTCCATAGTGAGGGCTTTCAGTTGATAAATGGTTGATGAGACTTGAACAAGAGATGTTAGGCTGCCACTACGATTAAGTGTTGGATTATCGTCATAGGTTATAACATAATTTCCGTCAGGATAAAAGGTTTCTTCAACTGTCATACCATTGGCGTCAAGACCACGGTAAGTGCCTTGGAAGGCTTCAGGGATGACATCAGGATCAGCTTGTGGCGTGGTTTGTGTGCTTGTTGGTGTGTTATTTGACGTTGCCAGTGTTGATGATGGGTTGGTTGATGTTTTATGTTCGTTTTTAGTACTATTTACAATTGTTACTATTGGGATAATAGACAAACCGATAAGGAATAAAATACCAATGAAAATATTAATAATTTTTTGGCGTTTACGTTCTTTGAGAACGTCTTCATATTCGTCAATGACTTGGGTACGAAGGTTGTTTAGTTCATTAAGAACGTCTGGGTCTTTTTCTTTGGCCATGGCCATATCGAGTTTAAAGATGCGTTCTTCATAGGTTATGTTTTCGTTTTGTCTGCGCGTGTATTCAGCTTGTGCTGCGATTTCATTTGAAATCCAAGAGGCGTCGTTATGGTCGAAACTCATGTTTTTCTTCTTTCTGAGGGTGTTTAGTGTTTTTTTACTGAAGACAACATTAGTAGGTTCATTTTCAGAAGAGTTGTTTAAGACGAACCGTAAATGGTGCTTTAGCGAAATTTGAAAAGTCTCGGTAGCTGTTTTTTAGGCTGCTGTAGAATTTAATAGTCATAATAAAATTACCTTTCTGTTATCTTGTTTTTAGGCTGCTGTAGAATTTAATAGTCATAATAAAATTACCTTTCTGTTATCTGAGCGCTAGCGGATAGCGCCTTTCCAAAACCAAAGCCATGGGCTTCGGGAGGATGCGTTAGCAGCCTAGCCCGCAAAACTGAGCGTTTTTAGCGTGAGCTAAAAACGTGATAGAAAAAAAAGATTTTTTTTCTATTGTTTCAATCAATGTATCCCTACGAGTTTCAATCAACGCATCTCTACGGGATGCGACGTAATTGTTTTATTTAAAGAAGTTATCGCTAGTCTGTTTCAATCAACGCATCTTTATGGGATGTGACGGTCACCATTAAACTGTTTCCAGTGTTTTTTTTTGTTGGTTTTATGTCAGGATTACCAAAATATGGGGTTTTGGTTTTTTTGTACGGTTATGTTTCCTTTCCGTAGGATAAAAAATGACTAACGAAGGGAACGAGCCTTGGTTAGTCGTCAAGAAATTTGTATTTTTGTTGCATGAGCTGAGCTTGGAATTTGGCGATTTCAAGAGGTAAGTTGATAGGGGCTTCTTCTTTATAGGTGTCGTTGTCATAAATGTAGCTGATTTCGTAGTAGCTTTCAATGAGTGCTTCTATAATTTCGCCAATTTGTGGCATTGCCAAAGGTTCGGTTTGGTCTTTAGGACGGTAGAGTATGAAATTGTAAATAAAATATCCGTCGTATTCTTCTTCTACAATACCGTAGGGGGTTTTGTGGTCGCGGTAGTCGTAATGAGACATGATTAGTCCTTTCGATGTTGTTGCATGAGTTTGGCTTGAAAGAGTGGAATTTCTAAGTGGAAGTTTTTAGGGACGGTCCATGGGTTGTTATAAGTGTAGTCATAATAATTATAAACGGCTTCGATGATTTCGCCAATTTCAGCGAGTGTCAACGGTTCTGTACTTGAACGGTAATATTCAAAAGATGTGCAGATGTCTTCGTCTTCGTTATAATGTGTTTCAACAGTTCCATAGGGTGTTTCAATAGTGTGTTTAGTCATGGGTCAGTCCTCTTTGAGTTCGGCTGTTTTAGCAAAGGTTTTAGCTTGATCTTCAGTATCAAAGGTTTTAATATAACCGCCGTAGTCGCTATATTTTTTAGCGTTTTCTTGACGGCTAGTGAGTTTGTTTGTGATTTTGATATCTGTGCCTACAATTCTAGGATAGCGTTTGGTTCCGCCCCACTGAGCTGAAACAAGGACGTACCAATTGGTTGAGATGGGTTTGTTTTTGACAGGTGGGAAATCTTTAGGATCGAGGGCTTCAAAATCGTTTAAATTATAATAATTGGTGCGATTGTAGAATTTTCCTGTATGGTGCCATTCACAAGGGAAGACGGCACCTTGGTCGACGGCTCGTTTTTGCCAGGCCTTGAGCTGACTTTTAACGACGAGACCTTTTTCAATAGCTTCTTGTGATCGAACGCTACGTGATTGACCGATATAGGGCATACGTTAGTCCTTTCGTTTCAAATTCATGATAATGATATGTGGGTAGTCTTTTGTTGCAAGCAGAGCGTTGTGTGAGGATTTCATATTAAATTCATATGTTTTTCGATTGACATTAATGGCATTTTTGAGTCGTTGTTTTGTTTCAACTTCAAGATAGATTGGTTGTTCGAGAGCGTTGTCAATGTCATTAAAATTGACACTGTCGTTAAAGGTGATATTATAACGGGAATTGTAGTATTCAAATGAATGGTCGTTTTATGTTCAGCGAGTGCTTTTTTAAAAATGTTTTTAATTTGTGTTGAAAGTGGCGTTTCCATGAGGTGTTTCTTTCTAATGATTAAAATAAATAGGCTTGTTTGAACAGTTAGCCATTGTTTTTTCGACAAAGGGGATGAGGTTTTCAGGTGCTAGGTCGAGGGGGAGTTTGAGTGGAATTCGCATAGCGATTTCTTCACTATGGGGAGTTTCTGTTATAATGCCTTTGTTATAATTGTAATGAACGCTGTTTAGAAACAAGGGATTAAGTTTTCCATTTGTTTGGTTGAGGTTTTGAATGGTGTCCTTGGTTGTTTTTGATAAGGTGATGGCTAGTTGTCCGCGTCCTGGTCGATAGACGTTGACAAATCTAATGAAAGTATCGGTATTTTTATCGATAGTGAATACAACAGGCAGGTCGTGTTCAATAAGTAATTGATAGTTGCGATAAGACGGGTTTATTTTTTGTAAGATTTTTGGAATAATGGCCATATTAGTTCACCTCATGAACGCTGTTAGCGTCTACGTAGCCACGCCAAAGCTCTTTGCCTTTGTCGTCAAGTTTAAGAAGATTAATAGTCCCTTTTTGATGTCCTGATTTAGAGCCACCGTCAATGAAATAACGGGTGATGTGATTACCTGCGACGTCTGTGACGTTGCCTGATAAAATAGGATGGTTTTGATTGGGGTTGTTTTGCTTCTTGATAAGACCTGTTGGCGTATGTCCTGTGACGATAGTTTTACCGTTAAAGTCCTCATGAATATCAACGGGCGGATTGATGTAAGCTTCACGCGTCCAAAGCATAGTTTTACGGTCTTGATTATGTAGCGCTAAGTCTAGGTCAAAGCCTGCGTGAACGAGGATGTTTTGTCTGTCTTCAAGATAAAGGGGTAGGCTTTTTAACCAGTTGAGCTCATCATAGTAGAAGTGAATGAGCTGTTCACGTAAGTCTTCAGGTGTGCTGTAGGTGATGCTTAGATTTTCAAGAGTTTCTTTTTGACCATTCAAGTACCACCAGTTGTCCTCATAGGGTTTAAAGGCAGCTTTTAGGATAAAGTCGTCGTGATTGCCAAGGATGGCTTGGCTTTACCGTTGTCGCAAAGGTCTTTGATGAAACGTAAGGTCTTGATGATGGCTTTTGGTTGTAGGTCAAAGCCGTCAATATAATCACCGCCAAAGCGAATCTGACAGTTAGGATCAGTCATCTCAGGTAAGTCTTTGAGGTGTTTGAGAGCTTCGAAATTACCATGGATGTCTGACAAATAGAGATAGGATGTCATAATTACTTCCTTTCTTGGATTTTTGGAATGTTGTAGGTATCGTTGTCTTTTTGGACGTAGATGTAGTCTTTATTTTCGCCTAGAATTTTAAATTTGGCGGATTTTAGATAGTCGGTGCGACTATTGACGTAGAAATGGGTTTTGTCTCGGGAAAGGGTATAGTCGTTAGCGTGTTTTTCTTGTTGGCTGTTTGTGTAGATGCTTGTGGTAAAGCTTGTAACTATTGAAAGGACGCATAATAGGGCTGAAAAAGTAGCTAGTATGTTTTTTTTTCGATAATTACTAGGATTACGGTAATAATGAGAAATAAGATGAAACAAATAAAGGATGTTGTTCCTATAATTTCAAAAAGTTTTGGGCTTGTTGATAAGGAATCGATAAGGTTGTTAAATGACATGAGTTTTCCTTTTTTGTGGTTATTTTCTTTACAAAAATACTTTGTTTTGTTATACTAATGATATAGTACAGGAAATGAGGTGAGTTTATGGATAATATGGCTGAAGCCTATGCGGTGCTTTTTGTTTACGGGGTACTTTTTGCAATTGTTGGGGTTATTAGTCTTCTTCAAATGCTTGTACGGATAGCTTTGTTTGAGCGTGCGGGTGTTGCGGCATGGAAATCGCTGATTCCGTTTTATGGATCCTTCGTGCAACATCAACTGACCTTTGGGGAATCCAATAAGTGGTTTTGGTTCTTTTGTTTTGTGCCTTATGTTAACGTGATTTATGTTTCTTACATGATGTATACATGGGCGCGTGCATTTGGTCGAACGAAAGGTTTTGGTGTTTTTGCGGTTTTCTTTCCAACAATTGCAATGGTTGTTTTGTGGCTTCAAGGTTCGCCTTATGAAGGTGTACAACCGCATCTTTTCGATCGTGGTTAAAAGGCTATCTCTGGATAGTCTTTTTAGCTACTTCTTTTTCAATGGTCTGAAGGTCTTCATGCATTTCTTGCCATTCGTTGATGGTTAATGTTGTAAGATGGAAGATGTTCCATTTTTTCCAGAAGGTGTAGCAAGGATGGTTGTGTGGCATTTCTTCTTGATTTTGCCAACTTTTGTAGGTGGTTGAGAAGTCGAAGGTTAGATTTGAATCTAGACGGTCGTATCTAACTTCAAAAAGATCTTTTGGGCTACCATCTTCGTTATAGGTGACAGGAATGGTGCTTTTGAGGTTGTAGTTGGGGTTATTAGCAAATCCTTGGTCGGTGTAGATTTTTTCGCAGATGTGTTGTTGAGCGTTTCTTGAAAAGTTTTTGAAGGCTTTTGGATGGTCGATGGCAACGTCAAAGAAATCAGTGGGATTGATGAGCGTATCATCTTTAATGAAGCGTGGTGTGTCATAGCTATTAGCTTCAATTTCTTTTTGAAAAGTGTTACGTAAGTTTCGAAGTTTGTTTAAATCGGCTTCGTCAATAGTGATAGGCTTAGGTTTAGCGGTAGCGTGTTTGGCGTTTTCAAGCATGGCGATGTTTCCATTTTTGGCAATACCGATGGCGTAGTTTGCAGGTGGCACTTGTTCGTGTTTAGGCAACAGGTCATTTTCAGAGAAGAAACCGCTGGTACTGATTTTAGCAAAATATAAGGTGTTGCTGACACCATTTTTAATGATAGGATTATCGAGAGTAATATCTCCAAAACTATTTTCGTGGTCTTTAGAATTGACATTGTATTTAGTGTCAAGTTCTTGAATGTAATTATGGAGGACTACTGCTGATGGGAGGTTGCGTAAATAGGTGACGCGTTGGTTATTTTTAAGAATTGGATTCATAAGTGTTTTCCTTTCTTGGTTGTTTTGTGGGATTTTTTAGATATAATGTATGCTATGCATGGGTATTTGGTTCAATGGGCGATTGAGGGGTGAGCGTCATAAATTTGTTTCCTTTTTATTTATTATTGAGTTTTGTTAGTTTGTTAACAGCGACATAGATCATTTGATTGAATGTTTCAAGTTCTTCAATGACGGTGTTCGCATTTTGGTCAGCGTTAGGGATAGGGTCGCGTTTAAGTTTGAATGGCATGATTGGAAGGTATCTGAAGGTAAAGATTGCTTCATTTGTGTCGTGATTGAGCATGACTGTAGCCGATAGGCCATATCTGTTGTTTTTGTAAATTGAGATGGTTTGATCTGTAGCATTTTCTTTAAAGTAGTGTTTTTTGTGTAGTTTTGGAATAAGGTTTTCAAAAGTTTCCATGGTTTTTTCCTTTTTAAGAGTCAATTGTTATAACAATAACACCGATTATTCCAGGTGCTATTGTTCAAAAGTCACATGGCCGTCATCATTAATGGTAATTTGTGTCACGGTCATGTAGTTAAATTTTTGATTAATAGCTTGGTCGACGATGGCATTAATTGGTGTTTCGTCGTCATACCAATGGTCTTTGTGGGTCATGAGCCAATCGGCGGTATCATTAATAGAGGATAGAATAGCTTGACGTTGATAGGTGTCCGTGGATCGCCATTCGTCGTGATACCAGACTTCATAGAGAATCATGGGTTTTTCCTTTCTGGGTAGATGAATTGTTGTCTGAAGCTTTCAAAAGCTTGGTCAAAGGTTTAATATGTACCGTCTTTATAGACGATGCCAGGGGTATCGCTGTTTAATGAATAGTTGACGCCTGAGTCGTCAAGCATTTGTTTGATTTCTTCACGATTAAAAGAAGTTGTCATTTTTATTCACCTGTCTGGTTGTGATATAAACAATGTTTGGTAGGGCTTTGTATTTTTGAATAAGTTGATTGCGTTTTTTAGTATCAAAGCTGTAGACAATATCTAATGGTTTTGGATAGCTGTCTTTAAAGGTGCCTTCGATAACAACGCGATGCGCATTAATGTCTTTATAGATTTTTTCTTTTAGCATTTTTAACTCAAGTTTAGCAATGTGTTGACTGTTTTTGGCGCGTCGATTAAGAATGTTGTAATATTCTTTGGTTTCTTTAGTTAAGTCATTGAGCAATTCCTTTTTGAGATGGGGATCGCTTTTTGTTTCGGTTAGAATATTTTTAATAAGGTTTTTAACTGGGTTGGTCATGTTGTTTTCTTTCTTTAATAGCTGTTTTCGTAAATGGTTTTACTTCGAGTGGTGATTGTTCCGTTGGTTTCTTTTTTGATAGTGATTTGCTTCATCCAACCTGTACCGTTTGGACGTTTGTCATTTGCGTGATTTTGCATTTCGTTATAAGCGTCTGCGGTGCTAGAAAAGGTGCCGTTACATTTGGTACGACGGTCGAATCGGTCACCATGTTTGGTGAAAATTTCATAATAGACAATTTCGTCAAATGATGATGACGGATAGTCATCAAGGCTTTTGACTTTGAGTTCGTCTTGGTATTTTTCAGCATCTTGAAGATTGTCGAAGGTTTTGCCGTTAATAACATATTGTCTTTTAATTTCTGTTGAGTTCATGTGTTTCCTTTCTGATTAAGTATAATAGTTGTTTACAAAGGCAAATCGAGGGGTGATTCTTCTGTGATTGTAATGTAGTTTAGTGGAATGTTGTTTTCTAATGCATGTTCTTTGCGACATTGTTCGGCGTCTTTTTTAGTTGTAAAGGTTCCAAGCGATTGCCCAGGGGCCGTGTAGTTAATTGTTGAATTGTAATAGGTTTTTTGATGGACATGGTATTTTGGTTTGACATAGCGGACTAAAAAATGTCTATTGCGATTTAGATACGACGATTCACCGAGGGGCGTGATGTCAACAATATAATAGTCTTTGTCTGTATAGTGTTTGTATAGTCGTTCAGTTTCTTCATCAAAAGAATAATAACTGTAATCAATAGTAACTTTTTCTGTGCAAATATCTCGTTTTGTAAACATAAGTTTGTTTTCTTTCTAATTAAGTATAACAATAAATAGGTGAGTCAATATCTTTATCAATTTGACAAAGGGTTAAAACAAGGTCATAGGGATGGTTTTCTTTGAGGTCCTCAAAAAGTGTTAAGGCTTTGTTCAGGTCAGTGTAAACACCTTTGAGCTTGTAGTCATTATCCCAATAATCGTCATCATCAGTTGCAGATGTATAGGTGATGACACCAATATAGTCGTCTAGTTTTAGGATTGAGATGAAGTCTTTAATAGGAATAAGTGGTTTAAATGTGTTGAGATTGATGATTTCTCCAAACGATAAGTCTGTGGTTTTTTGGTAGATGACAACTTCTTCCTTAAGGTGGTCTCTGAAACGGATTTTGAGTTTTTTAAAGATTTGTTTAAGTGTGATCGTTTGGTCTGTGATATCAAGAGTGACGTTTAAACAGTCCAGATATTTTTCATTATAGTTAGCTAAAATAGTGGTTTTGTTTTGAGCCATATAGTCAGCTAGAGCGTGTGGGTCAAAATTGTCTTTGGTAAGTGTAATGTTAATTTTGCTGTGATCCATAAGTCTTCTTTTCTAGGCCAGTTGGTTAAATTCTTCTAGGAGGGTTTCAAGGTCTTCTTTGAAGGTTTCTTTGGTTGATGTGAGTGATTTTTTAACGATCATACCTTCCTTACCTTGGTCATTGCAACGGTAGATGACGAAATCATTGATAGTGCATTGAAGATAGGAGTTTGCTATGTCAATGATAATGTTATCCATTTTAGTATAATCGATAACCACTGTGAAAAGGTTGGTGGTGTTTGTGAGAAGAAGCTTATGATAGCTTGGTGTATCAATGGATGTTAGTTTAGTAAGTAGATTTTTAGGAAGATTGTTAAGAATCCATAAAGTTTTGTCAATGGTGTTTTCAATAGTTTCGTCAATGAGAAAGTGGTCTGTCCATGTAAGGTTTTCTGTTAGGTCATAACTAGCGAATAAGTCATGTTGAAACACATCTGTTTTTAATCCTTTAGCTTTAAGGTTTTTAAGTAGCTTTTCTTTCATGAGAATTTCCTTTAAATATAGTTGTAAAGTTCTGTTGAGATGTTTCTGGTATCATCAGGATTATCTCCTGAATAACGCTCAAGCGTCGTTTCGTCTAGGGTCTTCATATAGGTATCAAGACTGTTTTCAAAGGTTTCAGGATGTTTGATGTTATCTAGAAAGTCTTCTTTAGTGTACCAGTCGTCAGTGATAGCGACAAGGTCGCAGATAAAGTCTGCTAGAACGTTGGCTTTACAGTCATTATAGCTATCTGTTTGTTCTTTGGCCTTGGTATAGATGGTCGTAACAACATCTGAAAAGTTTTGGATAGTTTCTTTTTCAGAGGGTGTAAAGGTTGTATTGTCAAAAGACCCACACGATGTACAAAATTCAGTGAACATATCGTGACCTCCTTAGTAAGTTAATTGAAGTTTATCACAATGAGTGATGAATTGCTCGGCTTCTTTCCAGGCTTCCGAACTGGCGTTATGGTTACGTTCCCCACGAAGTTGAATGATGTGATGGTCTTTGATTTCCATGGTGTAAAGAGGCTGATTTGGCTTTTGATTGTCACGGACAAAAACGATAGTGGTTTCGCCTGTGACAAAGTGTTTGCGTGTGTAAGTACCGACACAATGGCCAAGAAGTTTGCCTTCTGCAGTGAGTTCGGAAGGGGATTCAGGGAGCTTGAAGGTGTAGCGGTTAAAGCTGGTTTGGGCTTTTTCAAAGGTTTCAAGGCGTTTAGCCGTTTTTTTAGCCAAAGCCTTGTCTTCTTTAGAGAGGGCTTTTTCTTTTTGTGCTTCTAAGTAGGCCGTGTGATTGAGAACGATATTGGTGTGCATGTCTTCCCAATCTTTAGGCATAGCCAGATAGTCTTTTGATTGATCGAGTCCAAGGTCATCAAGCATGTTGAGATAGTCTTTATAATCACTCATACGGATGTCTTGTTTGAGGAACCAATGCATAAAGCGAATAGGTTTGACGTTTTTTGGAACAAGGTCTAAAAATTGTTTAAAGAGGGATTTTTTGTAAGACAATTGTGCGTCTTTGAGTTTGTCATAGAGGTTAGGGAAGGTCTTGTTGAAGACCTTGCGACAGTCATGATTAAAGAGGGCTTCTTCAGAAGAAAGGGTACTGTTTTTAAGGTAGGGTTTATTTTCTTTAAGAAAACGCATGGTCAAGCGACTCATGTTAGCATGTTCATGATAATAATTTGCGCCATAATAAGAATAGGTGCGCAAATCACCGACCATTTCTGAGTAAATACCTTTAGCATGAATTTTTTGAGCATATTCGATACGGTCACGGTATTTGTAAAGGTGAGGAAGCATGTTTTGGATGTCTAATTGATATTTAATATGGTCATCAAAGGTAAGGTGGCGTAGTTCTGATTGGGTTTGAAGACGGTTGCAAAGGGTTTCGGTGTCTTGATACATGTAGTAGCGTCCAAAGGCTCCTGGTTCAAAGAGGCTATTACTTTGATTTTGATAGCCTGGTTGGTAGCAATCTTTCTTTTTTCGATGAGAGTTATACCAATCATAATGGGCTTTGAGTTGTTTGTTATTACTTAATTGGTAAAAGTTAAAGAGTGTGATGTCAAAATCTTCCTTACCGTCTGTGAGGATTTGGGTGACTTGATACATTTGCATCTCAATGCGCTTTTTGGTAATGCCCATCCAGACGAAATATTCGGTGTTAGGGGTAAAGGTCAAGCGACTCTTTTTCGTTAAGCGTTTACGGATAAGCCCTGCGTGTTTAGTACGATCAGTTGAAATAATTTCGTCTTGTTTATTGGCCCATTCGTAGCGTGGGAAAAAGGTTTTTGTCCATTTAAAGAAAGCTTGTGGGGCATTAAGACGATTGTCGACAATGGTTTGAATGTCTGTCATAAAAACCTCCTAAAAGTCGCTGAAGAGATCCAATTGATTGTCATCAACAGGCGCCTTTTTTTTCTTAGGTTTAGGGGTTGGCTTAGGCGTTGTGCTTACTTGCACGCGCTCGAGTCCGTCGATAGGGCCCATGACAAGGGCTTCTGTAGTGAAATATTCTTTAAACCAGGTGTAAGCAACCGAATCATCGACCATGCTTCCCATAGCTCTATAATGTGGTCCTACAAGTTGTTGACTGGCTTTGTAGATAGCGTAGTCCATAGCACCTTTGATGGTGCGTTTGGGTTCGAGGTCTTTTTTAAGACTTTCCATGAGTTCTTGGTCGTCTTGATTGTCAACGAGCCAATTGTGGATACGGTCTTCGGTATCGGTATGAGGTTTTGACATTTCGTCGTCAAATTTTGAGAGAATAGTGTTTGTCATAAGTATGTTTCCTTTCCAATGGGTTTGTTTTAGTAGAGTTCTTGAAGCATCATGTCTTCGATAGCGAAGTAGCGACTGCCATAAAAGGCGCTGGTTTCTTCAGAAGGAATATCTTCATACATAACCGCTTCCATACGCTCGGCATTATCAATGGTGACGCCTTCTTTTTCAACATAATCTTCAATGGTTTCAATAAGGGTTGCAATTTCTTCCAATTTTTCGTCTTGACTCTCAGCAGAAACGTTAAAGGGAAGGTTTGCGAGTTGGTTACTAAGGGTTTCTTTTTGATCGTCTGTGAGTTCAATCATGGCGAGCTCAATGGTTTTATCGACGAGGATTTTAGCTTTTAGTTGAGTGACGGTAATCATGTTAAGGCGTGGGTCCTTTCTTTTTTGAATAATATGAATGGTTTTAGTTGGGGATGGCATGTTATTAATGTTAAAATATTTTTGCAAATGTGGCAAATAAGTCTCATCGTCTTGATGATAGGCATGAATTAAAGTCAAATCAAAGGGATAGAGAAGGTTTTGGATGATTTGAGATTCTGTCATATGATAACGTTCTTGACTTTCGCGTTCTAAGGATTCAAGACCCCATGACACATGGAAGATGAGTTCAAATAGGTCGGCGTTGTTAGCATGATAGGTTGTTGGATTGCTTTTTTGAATAGGACCTGTAACTGCATTTTCTTTAAGAGCGTCTCGCCAAGTGTCAATGATTTTAGCGGCTTCTTGGTCTTTAGCAACAAGTTTTTGATACTTATCAGACTCTTGGATGATTGGCCAGTCACGTAAAATAAGGTAACCGTCTGGTTTCAAGGCTTTAACAATGGTTGCCATAGTGTCACGATAGTCTTTGGGATAAGGTAACCGTCTGGTTTCAAGGCTTTAACAATGGTTGCCATAGTGTCACGATAGTCTTTGGGGCTGAGATAGCTAAAGAATTCGTGGAGGACACTTGAGAGATAAATGACGTCGAAGATTTCGTTTTGAGCGTCTAAATCCTCTTTGATTAAGTGTTTGATTTTATTTTCTTTAAATTGTTGATTGACAATAGGGGAGATGTCATAGTCGTAGTAAGTGGCACCTGTTTCTTCAATAGACGTGATGAAGTCTGGATTGAAGCCTGAGCCAAAATCAAGTAAGGTGATGCCTGGTTTTAGATAAGGCTCAAGGGGCTCTAGTTTGGCGTCTGTGGTTTGATGCATACGTTTGTTATAAGTTGGGTTTGTGTGATTTTCCATCAGTTTCCTTTCTTTTTAAGGGGATAGAGGTGCCAGATAAGCACGTAGTCAATGTTTTGTTCTTCGTCGAGGTATTGGCATTGTGGGGTGTGTTTACCCAGATAGGGTCCCCATTTGTGCCAACGCCAGCCACTAATGCGCCATCGTGATGATTGAAAACGGGATGAAATCCGAGCATATAAATAGCATTAGGGTTAGCCGTAAGGAATTTGTAAAGGCGTTTGCCTCGAATGAAGAAGGGATAACTATTATCTTTAGTGAGATAGGTTTCAAGAGCTTGCTGAAGATGCGTAAAGACTTGTGTTGCATTGTCTGAAACACCGTAACCTAAAGATGACGCAGGCCAATGTTTATAGGTTTCATAAGCTGTTGCGTGATCAATAAGGTTTTCAGGATTGAGATTTGTCCAATAACAGCCTTTGAAGGTCGTTTTTGTGTCTTCGTCAAGAACATGGCGTTTTTCAGTGGCTTGTGTGATAGCTGTATAAGGTTTAAACAGTTCGTCTTGAGCGCTTAAGAATTCTTTTTTATGATGACGACTAACATTTTGATTGTAGGCATTACGTGCTTTTGGTAGCACGCGCAAGTTATCAACCATGGGGATAGCAGGAATCTTTGGTTTATAGTTTTGGTTGATGGTTTCAAAGGTTACCTGGTCTTGATTTTGAGCTTGAATGAAATCATAGAGGCTGTTTGATATCGTTACTTCGATAGACTCATTATCAGCTGTGAGACGATAACCTGTGGTTGTTTTATAGACTGTCGGCATCGTATATCCTTTCTTCATAGGTTTCTTCAAGTAGGTTATAGACGAAGTGATTGCCACCTGTGACTTTACCTTCTTGGTGATAAAGATCTTCAAATAGGTCTTGGTCTTTGAGGTAATATTTGGTAATAAAGAGGGCAACTGCTTGACTACGGCTAACACCTGCATAGCAATGAACGAGTACGCGCTCAAAGTCTTTTGCTTCAAAATGGTTATCAAGGAATTGAATGAGTTCTTTGGCTTTTTTTTTGGTAAACATGTTAAGTGATTTGTCCTCGAAAGGAATGTAACCAATGTCATCAAAGTAGAGCCAACAAACGTCAACGTAGTTTGAATAGGTAAGGTAATTGACACGTTCTTTAAAAGGTTTGAATTGGTCATTGAAATCGTTAATGGCAATAAGAAGGGTTGGTTTTTGGGGTTTATAGCGCTTAATGAATTGTTTAGAGACCGCTTGACAGGGTCGGTTAGCGTCGAAGTGTTTATCCATAGGCGGGTTTCCTTTCTAGTAATTGAGTGTTACACGAATGGCTTCTTGGTCATAGGCGTATTGTGTAGGTTCCATGTGATCAACTGTCATGTTAGCGAAAGTGTCCATGAGTGAGTCGTTTTTGTAAAGATGTAAAAATTTGTTGTGGTCAAGAAGAGGTGTATTTGGGGTGAGGATGGCTGTGATATAATCGTTATCGGTTTCGCGATAGAAACTACCGTAAGCGTCTGAACGACGTGTTTTTTCAGCTAAATCATAGAGAGCTTTGTTTTTCTTGAAGTAACTAGGTGCAATGGCAATAGTGAGTTGTTTGATATCACAAACAGCGATAAGGTCTTTGAGTTTCATAGTGTGCTTCTTTTCTAAGTTGTTAAATAGATAAACGATTGCTTTTTGTTTTCGCCTAATGTAAATGAGACATAATTGAGGTTTGAGACGATTTTCGATTTCAATTAGGGGCAGAATTGGGGTCAGTTTTTTTATGAATTAATATTTTTTGTTACGCTTTTTTATTGATGTTTTTTTTACTCATTAGTGTATCTGTTAGTTAGATATGCATTTGTATGTGCTAATAATGTTAATTTTTTATAGCTTCGATTTGTATCTTTTAAGCCTTCTACAGAAACAAGATCAAATGAACCTGAACTTCGGCGACTTTTAATGTAATAACGATGATTATTAAATAACACAAGATCATATAACTGAAAACCAAAGATGATGGTTGGTAAACTTGCAGCTTTACGGACATGTCCTTTGCTAAAAGTTAATTGATGTAATTGACGATTGTGTCTACGCATTTTTATTTTGACAACCGTTTGATCTATAGATGGAACTGTTGTAAAGCCTGTGATGCATTTCGCATCAATATGATGTGCTTTTGGAAGACCTGCTTGAATACGGTTATATTTTGTAATATAACCATAAGTCATTTTGACATTTGCGTATTTTTCTTTGATAGTGTTGTATAAAGACCACCTGGTAGCGTTCATGTGTGCCATGTATTTAAACAAGCGTTTTTCATTAGGTAGTTGTTTTAATTTTGCAGTTGCTTTTTTAGCAGGTAATATTTGCTTAATAAATTCTTCTGCTGTTAGTGTATCTTTTTTCTGATTACACTCATGGCAAGATAAGGTTAGATTGTCAATACGATTAGATCCACCTCTTGTTTTCGGTATCATGTGTTCAACTTCGAACTTAGAAACTGTTTTTTCACAATAAAAACATTTACGTCCATGTTTTTCAAGAAGGTAATTGCGAATATTATAACCTTGTAGAGTGCCTTGTTGATATTCAATGCCTGAAATATCAGGATTTTTGATTTTTTGAATATCAAATTCAGCGACTTCAACAATGATAGTTTCAATAGGGAAATGGTGATGTAAATGATCAATTTCTTTTAGTTGTACAGCTACTTTTTGTTTTAAGGATGGCGGTAACCAACCTTTTTTCTCATTTTTACGGTTTTTGAATCGTGGTTTGCGGTAACGTGTTTTTCTAGACCGACGATTTTTGCGGTACATACGTCTATTTAATAGACGTTTAGAGATATTATCACGTGCAATGACTTCAGCACTATAGTATTCACGGTTTTCATTAGTTACAGAATATCCTGAATGAATAGCGCCGCTATCAACACCGAGTGTCATGGGTTGAATAATATGTGTGTCTGGTTCATAATTTAATTGGATTGTGAACGGCTCATGTGACACAATATGAGCTTTTTGTGTTTTTAAAAGGCGATAAACTTTGCCAAGACGTGTCGTTGGCATTAATGGTTTACCTTGTTGATCTAACACGCAAGCTTGCGTTGTTTGTTTGGTTAGTGTTTTTGTCATACGTTTTGACAAAGTCCTTTCTAATTGATTTAATGTTTATTTTTTGCGGTAAGCGGGTATAAATGGACCCTTTGTTGCCTTCGCCAATGTTAGTTTGTAGTTTTATATCGTTATCACACGGTTCCTACCAATCAGAACGGTTTAATGATAACGCGTAGAGCGTGGGACTAGGCAGATATCCCAAGGTACCTATATATTTACAAATAACGGAGTTTTAAAAAAACTAAGGCTAATCAATCACGGTTTGATTAACTCACTGTAAAGAAGTTAATTAAATCGCCCATTTCAGTGGGTGGTTATTGATCTAGCTAGGCTTCCAAAACACAAATCAAGCTAGGCTTCCAAAACACAAAGCATGGGTTCGGGGGCTAGCGTTAGCTGGCCAGCCCGCAAAAAAGCCCGTTTGGCGTTAGCCAAACGGGTGAAACATTAAACAAAAAATTTTGTTTAATGATATTGGGCATTTAGTTCCGCGAGACGATAAGGTTGATCGTGTTTAACAACTTTTTCGTGTGAGCGACAGCCTGAAGCTGCGTCTTCGTACTCGCGAAACGGACCCATGACGTAAGGGTTACGATTGTCGTAAATGTCAAAAACGTAGTACCACATAATAAAATTGTCCTTTCTGTTGTGACAATACATCGACAAAAGGTAACGAGCCTTTTGCCGATAACGGTGATAGAGACGTGCGGCAATCCACCGTCGTTGTAATTGTTTACGAAATGTCTGAGAGCACGATTTTTGTCAGACATTGGGTAGACAATGTTAAAGAAGTAACCGAAGTTACCGTAAGCGCACAACGTTAGCTCACTAGGCAATGCGTCAGATGAGGACGCGACGAGAAAGAGTTGCCTTAATTTTCTCGTACAAGACTCAGGGTGCGTTTTACGCCAGTCCCAAGGCTGGATGCTTTTTAATGTCATCTTAGGGCCATGTTAGTTATTTAGTTTTCTTTTAAAATCATATCAACTTGAGTGTTGGACAAAACAGAGTGTTTGACATATTTGGAATATTTAGCTAATTCACGATTAGCTCGTTTAATCAAATCGTCAGATGGTTCTAAATAGGTTGTGTCTGTAACGTGACCGTCTTTAATTGTTGCCAATAAGAAACGGTATTCATTTAGTCCTGAAACCAAGACGCAATCGACAATGATGCGTTCGTTAAAAGGTTCGTAGATGTCTTTAAGTTGGTCTGAGATAGACTTTTGGTAGTAAAGCAGTGGGACAATGGTCATTTGGTTGTTCAAGATATCATTAGCGTTAACAATAGCTTGTGCGAGGTTATCGACTTCTTCGTCAGGAAGCCAAGCATCGATGTCGAGAATAGAGTCATCTAATATAATTTCTTTGTACATGTGTTGGTTTCCTTTCTATGATGCGGAGAGAGGGATTCGAACCCTCAAGAACGATACTGTTCGTGCGAGCTTAAATCGCATGCGTATGCCAATTTCGCCATCCCCGCAAGGAGAAATGACTATATGGATAGTCGTAAATTATGATTCGTACAGGCTTTCAGCTGTTAAGCTACTATTTAACAAGGGATTACTTGTACCTAGTGATTTTTTGATAAAGTTGTTTGTTGGCATAAAATAAATCAAGCATATTTAACATTGCCTGTGTTGACGGATGTGTTGCTGTTATTTTTTTTGGTCCCTTTGTATCAATAGGTTTTCCAAAAAGTTCAGCAAGTTGTTTAAGTTCTATAAGATTAGGCAAAACAAGTCCTGCTTCAAGCAAATCATATCTTGGGATTTGTTTTGTAAGATCTTTTTTGGAAAGTCCTTTTGTGTGACGTTGATTTTTTAGTTGTGTACTAATATAAGTTAACATAAAAACTTTCCTTTCTGTTGTTTTAATGGAAAGTGAGGGATTCGAACCCTCGCGCGACAGAGCCGCCTAACGATTTAGCAAACCGTCCTCTTCAGCCTCTTGAGTAACTTTCCATGTTGCCCGCCCGACAGCGTTTGAGCGAGCAAGATTGATTGGAGTAATGCTTATGAACAAAAAGCATTTGCCCATCTGGGCAAACAAGTCGGAGGGTGTCTAGCCCTCATTTACAAGGTGAAAACTTGCGCGTGTTCTTGCGTTTCGATTGCCAAAGGTAACAAGGCGACGCTTACAAACTATCAATAAGACGTTTTGGCGATGTCTTATTTACGACTCGTGTTGAAAAAGTGGCGACCTTTTGGTCACTTACGCTGATAGCCCTTCATCGACTTTTATAGGCTATTCTATCCTGTCGCCAGGAATATACTCACGGTTTCGAGTAGAACTAGGGTAGCTGGATTCGAACCAGCGCGTCAGGGAGTCAAAGTCCCTTGCCTTACCACTTGGCTATACCCTATGACGCGAGCAGGATTCGAACCTGCGACCCACGGATTAAAAGTCCGTTGCTCTACCAACTGAGCTATCGCGTCTAAGGAAGATGTGGGATTCGAACCCACGCGCCGTAAAACGACCTAACGCATTTCGAGTGCGTCCCCTTCAGCCATGCTTGGGTAATCTTCCAGGATGTTATGATAAGTAAACCGTTAGTAGCCAGGATATTGGACTTCCATATAACCTTAGCAGAACTTCGACCTAACAATAGAAGTTAAACTTAAAACGATAGTTTTGGTCATAACCTACCGTTTCACTATTGTCGTAGCTACGAATATAGGTTTATAAGGCTTCGGCTCGTTAATGCGTTGGTTCATTAACACCTATCTGTGACCAGGATAACAGTTTGACCTAATAACTGTTGCCGTGGTAGCCCTTATCATAACGAATGACGCAAACAGGACTCGAACCTGTAACACATGGATTAAAGTCCATAGCTCTACCACTTGAGCGTTATTGCGTCATCTGTCGCTGAGCCTCGACAGGAAAACGTGAAAAAGTTAAAACACTGACGTCTCAATGTTTGTTAAAAACTCACGTTGAATGACTAACGTTCGGTCGCTGGCTATTGCTGTTAAGCGCTTTGGTTAATCGTTTTGGTTGAAAAAAGGTCCACGTCAGTGCGTAGCTGGCCCAAATGGCTGTGGACGGTTTGGCGTTTACGTTTACCAATGAATTTTCACTAACAAGGGATAGAACATGACTTCAGAGGGCGTAAGTTCTCTTACTGATACTATCAATTGCATTGTTAGCATTTCAATTCACATGTGTTCAAAACACATGATTTTTATTAGCATCCGCGTGGGACAAATAGAATAATTATTCTATAACAATAGATTAATATCTATTGGCTAAAAGGAAGGTGTGGGCTTTGAACCCACGCGCCGCGAACGACCTAACGGTTTTCAAAACCGTCCCCTTAAGCCAGGCTTGGGTAACCTTCCATAAAATAACTGTCCTCAACACATCTGACAGTTTGTCGCAGGAGAACCTTGCAACCTGCGATTTTTCGTAAATCGGCACAGTACATTCACGCCGACATCTACGTGCATTTTCTTATTAGGAAAATGTACTTCCTAATAAGCGGCTTTTATCCTCAACAATTCAAGCGTCTTGCAATCACGGACGACTGACAGCTGTTAAAGATAGGTGGTTTAGAGTGAGCACCAGTCCCCGTAGAGATTCTGGCACTAAGTCGCACTAGTCCCCGTAGAGATCCTAGCACTATAGGCACACTGGGAATCGAACCCAGATTTGACAATATGTTGTCATTCCAATATCGGTATCCCTACCTATATGCCATGAGGATTGACCTCGCTTTGATTGATAACCATATTGCTAGTTTTGTATAGTTTTTTCGATGAAAGTTACACAAATAAGCACACTATTTTAATCCGCGTACCTAAAACGTACGATGAGTTTTAACGTCTTTTTCTTTGACGTAATGCCGATTGCAGGGATCGAACCTGTGACCTGCGCGTTACGAATGCGCTGCTCTACCAACTGAGCTAAATCGGCTGATTGGGGCTGGGCCTCCCCAATTGAAACGAAACTTCCAAAAACGTTCCGATGGTCAACAGACTAGCGTCTATCGCGTAGAAGGCATCGATAGACGACCGTCAGACGTGCCGTTTTTTCATGAACAAACGTTTTGGGAACGTTCGTCCAGGGCGCGTAGTCGGTGTTCTTATGTGTTCATACGCTTGGGTTGATTAAGTCCAAACGTTGCTGATTAGCCGTAGCTAGTCAAACAATCACACACGAGGTCGACAATATAACGTCCGTACCTTAACGAATAAGGTTCTAGAGGTAGACCTCACACGGACATTTTTGTGATTCTTAGTGGGAACCACATGATTAGCAGGGACCCCTTTAGCTGATAGGCTAAAGCGGTATGTCATAGGGGGCAAGCCCCTTCCAAAAGTTTAGGTACTATTTCGCAGACTGCCATAAAAATCTGCCGTTAATGGCCGCTAGTATAAGCACCTCTTTGACTATTGCAAGTCGATTACGGGGTCAAGCCCCTTTCGAAAATGTGAGTGTTATTCCGCAAACTGCCGTAATATAATGTTTGCTGTCGACGGCCTCTAGTATTCACACTCTGTCGACTATTGCAAGTCGATTGGGGATAAACCCCACGACAAGAGCGTACCTTGTCGTATAGTCAGGCGCCACCTGACCATTAGTTGCGTTGTCTCAAAAACGCAATTGCCGTTTTAAATCATGCGCCAACGGTTGAGACGTCCGTTGTTAATGCATGATTTGTTGGCTAAACAGGTTCTACCCGATTCGAACGGATGGTTACAGATTTGGAGTCTGTCGTGTTTCCACTGACACTAAGAACCTATTGTATCGGGAAGACAGGATTCGAACCTGCGACCCCTTGGTCCCAAACCAAGTGCTCTACCAAGCTGAGCTACTTCCCGATGAGTTGATTACTTCAAAAACAGAACCTAACAAAGTAATCGTGGCAACTTCAGGCTGTTCTGAATGCGTTTGCCGTTTTTTTCTACTGGTCAGTTGGCGCTTCTGACATCTCTTTAAGACCATAAAGGTGTGATGACTGCCTGTTCCATCCTCAGTAGTGTTGTCTTGTGAGGCGCAGACAATTCCAAAATTAGAGCTTCCAGTAAGGCTCGGAATCTCCAGAATTAACGTCCCCATTTATGGTAGGGAACACCGCGACCTAGCGTTTCCGCTATTTTGCGTCATATCGACGCAATGGCCGTCATACAACTTTCGTCGTACGATGGTCACTTAGTCTACGAACCACATCTTTTGGGAAGCGTCGAGTTTTAACGTCTTTTCTTTGACGACAAGGATCATTCAATGAGCTTGAACAAACCCTTCTGGCTAACGGTCTCGACGGGAATCGAACCCGCGATCTTCGCCGTGACAGGGCGACGTGATAACCGCTACACCACGAGACCTAGTGAGCTGATGTTCTTGATTTTGAAAGCGCATTGTCAAAATAAGAGTCATCAGCTATGTGACAACTTGTTAACGAGTGTCTTAGACTGCGCTGTCCAGCGGTTCTGCTCTGAAAAAAGTTGTCAAACATAGACAAATCATCTCTAAACGTCAGATGATTCTTTTTTCTCATGTCCGTCATCAATTACATTCCCATATCTGCAAAAAGCAGGTAATGACAGAGGTAATCTTCTAACACATCAAGAAGATAAAAATTACCTTCAGAGACCGAGCCAGCCTCCAATAAAATAAGTTTAAGCCAATGCTAATAAATTTAATATCGCATTTTGATCACGATCAGCAACAAAGCCACATGAATAACAAATATACTCATTGTGTTTTGTTCCATGCTTTTTATTACCATCTAATCCAATTTTATCATCATCTGTCTTAATATGGCCACAATGTGAACAACGTTGCGTTGATGGATAAAATTGATCAGCTAAAATAAGTGTTTTGTCAAATTTAATGGCTTTATATTCCATATAAAGACGAAAACGGCCAAATAATGAACGATGTAGATTTTTAGCTTTCTTTTGCATTTGCATAGCTTGTACATCAAGGTCTTCAATAACAACTGTATCATAGGTCTGATAAATCATTGTTGTAAATTTATGAAGTAAATCATTTTGAATGGCTGCTACACGTTGATAACATTTTTGAAGTTTGACTCTCACTTTAAAATATTGTTTTGAACGTGTGGCGTTTTTGCTATTTTCATGACGTTTTCGGGCCAATAAACGTTGATAATGTTTAATTTGAGCATATAAACGTTCTAATTGTTTTGGAAAAACTGTAAAAGAGCCGTCAGTATAATCAAAATGATTTACATTTGCATCAATAGCCGTTTTTCTACCTGTTTTAGGTAACGGTTGTTCAGGACAATCAATTACGATAGACGCGTAATAAGAATCACCAATTTTAGTGATTGCGCAGTGTTTAATTTTCCCGTCAGGTAAATTATAGCCTTTAAAAGAAATACCATACCAAACATCTTTATATTCTTTAGGCTTTTCTAAAACAAGTTTTCCATTTTTAATACGCGCACTATCCGTTTTAAAACCTTGTTTTGGATTCTTTTTAGAACGAAATGATGGTTTTCCGACTTTTCGTTTCTTCTTTTTAGAACCTTTCTTTTTAGGTTTTTTGCTTTCAAAAAAAGCAGACCATGAATGTGCTAAATCTTTAATAGCTAATTGTAGCACACGAGAAGATAAAGAATATTGCCAGTCAGCTTTATCTGCAACCAATAAATTTCGAACAACACGGTTTGAAGGTGATGGGAACAAACGCAATAGTTCTTGCTCTTCTTCAGAAAAAACAATACTTTTATCTCTAATAGCTAATTGTGATTTCTTTCGAAGATCAACAGGAACCATTTCAACACGTTGATCATAAAGATCATTCCATAATTCTAGTCCTTGATTCCAACAATAACGACGATAATCACACAAATCATCAAGTACCTTTTTCATTGTTTGATTGGGATATAGTGCTACTTTTTTTGTCAGTTCCAAGAAAAATCACCTCCTTATTTAATTTATTTGTATGTCTATGGTTTACAATAATTATATCTTATTGTCTACTATTTAACATGCTAGGACGTTACTCTCGTTACAATCGTCGCATATTTTGGACGGTATTTGTCCAGGGATATGTCAAAAATAGATGAAAACGACATATTGTGGCAAAAAATTGCCGTTTGCTTACCGCATCATTATGACGCAAAACCTACGACACAATCGTCATCATGTCGTAAGCCAAAATTTAATGACCGTAGTTGCATCAATTTAGATGCATTGCTCACAACACAATTTTCATCGTATTGCAAGCGGAAGGTGAAAATTAATATGGATAATTTGCGCTCAAAATAAACGCAACTCCGCCAACAGGGCTCGAACCTGTGACAACTTGATTAACAGTCAAGTGCTCTGCCAACTGAGCTATGGCGGATGATTGATGACCAAACGAAAAGAGGATAGGTTTGTTACTCTGGAATAACAATACACGATAAGGTTTGTTTGGATCATCGATTGTTGTCTGTGAGAATCGAACTCACGACGCTACTAAAACGGGGTAGGGAAGCTTTTAGTAGTGTTTTACCACTAAACTAAGACAACTTGAAAGAAACAAAGGGCCATCGTGATAACGAGTCGCTATCAGAATGACGCAATGCTTCTATGACAATGGACAGGTCCCAAGTCTGTCGGCGCTAGGCTATAGGAGGAAGAAGACCGCCGTCTAAATCAGTCCTATTTTCTATTGAGTTGAACACATTGTCAGATGACAACAGGGTGCAAAGCTGCTGCCAATCAATCTTGAGTAACACGTTGCGAAGGCGTCACTCTCATTGAGGTCAATTGGGGGTTGACCCCAATTTTTCTGGTTTTGCAAGGTGATGTTTGTGATTTGCGGTCAAAAACATCAGAGCATTTCAATCAACGCATTCGCATGTGATGTGAAGTACTTTAGATTTGCGGTCAGAAGTATCAAATTCATGGAGTGCGAGGGAGACCCTTTCGATTTGCGGTCAAAAGTGTCAAATTCATGGAGTGCAAGGTACTTTAGATTTGCGGTCAGAAGTACCTAATCCATAGAGTGCGAGGTGCTTTAGATTTGCGGTCAGAAGCAGTCCTCTATGCCTCCTGCAGGTCTCGAACCTGCGACCCATGGATTAAGAGTCCACTGCTCTACCAACTGAGCTAAGGGGGCACACTGACACAAAGTAGTGTCAATGGGAAAGGAAACATATTATATGTTTTTTGTGCAAGTAGAATTACTTGCTATGAGCCAACACCACATCTTGTAGTGTTGACCGGAAGGAGAACAAAGAAATGTATTTTGCAAACTTACAGTTTGCGACTGCCGTTAGCATTTTTTCAAGCGACTAACAGCATCAGGAGGCTAAATATGTCATGGGCAAGAAATTTCTTGCCAATAGCCAGACAAACGGTTAGATTCGCCTGACTTAGAAAGCAGTATGACAATGAACAGTCAACGAATTGCAACGATTAACGTTGCAAGCACCGACGGTACTTTTTCAAGCCACCGTCGGCGTTTCATGGAGAATAAAGAAAAGTCACGCAGACGCCACTTGCAAGCGTCTGACAACGTCGGACTTTTCCATAACCGAAACCATGGGTCTCGGGGGCGAGCGTTAGCGAGACATCCCGCAAGGCGCCAGCGAAGCTGGCAAGAGCTAGCCGTTAGGCTAGCAGGGCGTTAGCCCAACTGTTCTTATAGTATAACATAGGCTTTTGAACAATGCAAGGAAAAACTTATTTATTCGTAATAGCTTTTCGAATCATATCAATTGGAATGATAAGAGCTGCGATAGCAAGCGCTAGACCATAATGTTTAAGATCCATTGGGACGGTGCTAAAGACTTTACCACCGAATTGAATGATCAAGGTTTGAACAATGGCAATCGAAATCATAACGATTGAGAATTTTTTGTTTTCGCCAATGTGTTCAAAGATGTTAAAGCCTGTGCTACGAGTGTTGAGTGAGTTGAAGATAATGGCATAGATAAAGACAGTGAAGGTAAAGGTTGTTACCATTTCAAAGTTACCCGTACCACTAGTAATGAAGTCTTGGATGCCACCGATGTTTTTAAGAAGAGCGAGACAGACAAGGGTGATGAAGACGCTGGCTGTGCCGATAGCGGTTTTCATGTAGCTTGTTAAAATGTGTGCCTTCTTAGCGACAGGTTTCGTCCATGTAACGTTCAAGCGTAGGTTCTTCACCAAAGGCGAGGGCAGCCAAAGTATCCATAATCAAGTTAATCCAAAGGATTTGAATGATGGTAAAGGGTTCTTTAAGCCCAAGAAGTGGTGAAAGAAGGGACATAGCAATGGTTGTGACATTGACTGTCAATTGGAAGATGATGAACTTGCTAACAGACTTACTCATGGTACGTCCATAGAGAACAGCTTTTTCAATTGATGTCAATGAGTTATTTAGAATAACAATATCAGACGCTTCACGCGCTACTTCCGTACCGTCACCCATTGAGAAACCAACGTCCGCTGATTTAAGGGCTGGTGAGTCGTTTACGCCATCCGGCATACTTTTCATACATGCGTTACGTGTATGTGGTGATTACTTGTGCCCCGTGTTAGTTTGCGTTGATGGTACAGGTGTGGTGAATGCTTTTTCAATTGACCACTTAGCCGTATTTAAACGGTTTGATAATGTGCTTCGGGATAAACCTAATTTATTCGCCCAATCGATTAATGTATGTGTTTCACCATTATAGGTTATATAATGATTAGTACTACGATTCATTGATTGTTCTGATTTAGGAATCCATTTACAATTTGATGGATTATATCCTTGATTATTATCACAACGTTCAAGTGTTAATGTGTCATTATATCCGTTTGATAATGCCCAGTTTTTGAATTTTATAAATTGTTTCCATTCATCACAAACTGTGATATTTTTGTCATAGTAATGTTCATGACCTTTACGTGATGGATTGCTACATCTACGTATCATATCTTGCCATATTGTATATAATCTACTTTTGTTTCGAGTAGCATATCCATGTTTGTGGTTACGTTTTTTTACAATCTCTGAATTATAGCATCCACAGCTTTTAGTATTTCCGGTCAGTAAATGACGAACTAATACATTTTTTACATGATTTCCACATGTGCAAATACAATTAGCTGATAATTTACCATTGTGTCTTGTAAATTCGGTAATCGTTAATCGATTAAACGTGTCACCGGTTTTAACAGGATGTGACTCACCTTTTATTGTTATTTTATAATTATTGTTCATTGTAATCACCAACTTATCTTTCAATAAGTGCTTGACTATATCATCATCTCAGGTGAGATGGTTCTCCACTTCCACATACTTATGTGTACTTCTTGCGAATAGTCGATGAAGGTTCCTCTGTTACCAAGGCTTCCCTGCTGATTGTGCATTGTTTTGTCTGTTAGCACCTTTACGGCTTTTTTTCAGCATAAGACATCTCTTCTCTTTTTTCTAACTTTCGTTAACCATTATAACTTGTATTTCTACTATTATGGTGGTGATAAGAGCTTTAGCAGTTTCCAGCAATTCAGAGAACTTGTCACACTATATCACTATAATGCGGGGCAATGGTGTCTACCCGTCATTCCGGCAATCATATCAAGGTCTTGTGCCAGTTTGACCAAACGTTTTTTATCTAATGGTAATGCACGTGATACAACACGAAGTTTTGGAAGTGCTTCTTTTAACTCTTCATCAGACATAGTGTCTAATTCATCGTGTGTCAATACAATATTATCATCAGATTTAATAATACCTGCTTCTTTAGCGATAGCAACAGCGGTTTCTTTACGGTCACCTGTGACCATAACCACTTGGACGCCTGCACGGTTCATGGTTGTAACGGTTTCTTTAATCGATGAGCGCACGTTGTCACGGATACATACAATACCAATCAAGACTTTGTCATCGCCATCGGTTTCAAGGATGGCAAGAAGACGCATAGAACGACTAGCTTGTTCAAGAGACAAGTCTTGAAAGCGAGCTTTGACGTCGTCTGTAAAGGCTTGTTTGTTACCATCTTTATCAAGGTAGTAGTGACAATCACCTAAGATAAATTCAGGAGCTCCTTTGATGTAGGTTTTACCAGAATCAACAGTGACACTAGCAAATTTAGTAGCTGAGTTGAATTGTTCTTTTTCCGTGATGGTTGTCGTGTCAAAATCAAGACTATCACGAGTGATCAAGAAGTCAAGAAGGGCACGGTCAGTAGCGTTACTACCAACAGCTGTTCCGTCAGCAATCATGGCGTCATTGTTGAGGCCGATACCGTTAATCATTTCTGTTTTAAGGCTATCTGACATGGTAGCAAAGTCAGGAGCGTTACTTTCACCCGTTGCTGAATAGAGGGTTCCGTCCGCAAGGAAGAAGTCAACAACAGAGAGTTTACCTTCTGTGATGGTACCTGTTTTATCACTAAAGAGGATGTTCATGTAACCCGCTGTTTCAATGGTATCAGGGTGACGAACAAGGATGTTTTGTGCGAGCAATCGTCCTGAGTTCATTGACGATACAAGGGCAAGCATCATTGGAAGTCCTTCAGGGACAGCCATGATAATGATGGTAACGGCAAAGAGGATGGTTTCAATAACCAAAAGGAAGAGTGAACCACCTGTGACGTTATGGGCTTTGTTAAGAGCAAGGAAGCCTAGAATAAGGTTGATAACCGCATAAGCTGCGCCTGCACTGTAACCAAGAACCCCAATATTATCTGCTAACTTATTCAATTTGCCTTTAGATGGTGATTCTTTAGCGTCTTCTTGAAGAGAGGTATTGATACTACCAAGAACAGTGTTATCACCGATTTGAGTCGCTTCCATAACGGTTTCACAGAAGTGACAACTGTTCCACGAAAGACTTTGAGTTCGGTAAAGAGGTCACTTGATGATGGTTCTGGATTATCTCCAAGAGGTTTCTTTGTAGCGTCTTCACTTTCACCGTTAAGAATCGCTTGGTTAACTTTCAAGTGTCCATCTAGGAGAATACCGTCAACAGGAACCTTGTCGCCTGATTGCAAGAGAATTTGGTCACCTTTAACGATATCATCCACAAGGATTTCTTTTAATTTACCGTCACGGTAAACTTTAGCATTGGTTTTTGAGGCTTCTTCTTGAAGGGTATTGAACTTTTGTTCATTACGGTATTCAGAAATGGCTGAAAAACCAGTGGACATGAGAATAGCGAAGATAAGCGAAATGGCTTCGTACCAGTTACTCTCACCAATGGCAGGAAAGAGCATGCCGACGAAGTTGAAGAGAATTTTAAGACCTAAGGCGGCTAGAAGAATGAGGATCCAACGGTCTTTGAAGGCTTCGATAAAAATAGAAAGAAGCGAATTCGCTTCTTTACTAGAGAGTTTGTTGTCACCATGGGCTGCTTTACTAGCAGTCACTTCTTGGGTGGTGAGTCCTTTAAATGTTTTCAAATGTTATGTTTCCTTTCTTGGGGATTATTGGAAAAGACTAGCCAAGCCATTGAGGTCAGCTTGTTTGCCTTGACCGATAGTATGGAAGGTCCAACCGTTACCGTTACGAACGAGTTCTGCAAAGACGATAGCGGTTTCTGTTGAGAAGTTGTCTTTAAGTTCAAACTTACACAATTCACGACCCGTGTCATGATTGATCAAACGTACGTAAGAGTTATTGACCATACCGAAGGTTTGTCCTTTTTCGACAGCTTTATCGATGGTAACGGTACATACAATTTTTTGGATGTTGCTAGGGACTTCATTAAGGTTGATTTGGATGGTTTCATCATCACCGTCACCTTGTCCTGTACGGTTGTCGCCCAAGAGGGTTACCCCAGGTGCTGTTTTGTTATTGTAGAAAATAACGTCGTTAGCTGAGTGAATTTTGCCGTCTGTCCAAACAAGGAAGTTGGCGATGTCGAGGTCATAGGCAGGGCCTGCAACAGAGGTGTCCCAACCTGCGGCCATATCGACATGGGTAAGTCCTGGTTCGACTTTTTCAAGATTTAAGAAGTTACTTTTGTCAAGATTGAGGGAGATACCTGCTTGTGTTGGGGTCACTTCTGTGGGTTGTGTGTTGCCTGTAAAGGCTGTAAAATCAATAGTCATGAATAAATCCTTTCTTAATACGTGTGTGAGATTTCGCCAATAGAACCGTTGAGGTAGTCGCCAACAGCTTTGAAGACCCAACCTTCTGCGGTACGGTTAAATTCTGCAAATTTAACAGCTGTGTAAGAGCCACCGTCTTCGGTCAAGTTAAAGCGAACGATTTCTTTTTCAGGGGTTTGTGATTGGTCTACGAGGCGAACATAAGCGTTTTTGACGTGACCAAAGTCTTGATGACGGTTGCGTGCTTCGTAAATAGCAACGCCAATGACAATTTTAGAAACGTTTGTTGGCAAGTTGTTAAAGTTGACGAACATGTTTTCATCGTCACCGTCGCCTTCACCCGTCAAGTTATCGTGGTCGAGTTGAACACCTTGTGAGTGTTTGTCGCCATAATAAACCGTATGGTTAGCGTTACGGATAAGTTTACCGTCAGCGTCTAAGAGGTTAGCAAAGAGGTCGAGGTCATAGTCACGACCACGCGCAGCGACGTCCCAACCTGCAGAAACACGAATGTTGCTCAAGTTGAGATTTGTTTTGGTCAAGTTCAAGAAATCTTGTTTTTCAAGATTGAGAAGTCCTGGTTTGTTAAGGTCTAGAGTAACTTCATGACCTGTTGCTACGATTGGTGTTGCGACAGGTGTTGGTTGTGTTGGTGCTTGTTGTGTTGGTGTTTGTTCTGTTGGTTGTTCAGAGTGGCCACCAAAAAGTTTGTTAAAAAATCCCATGAGAATTTCCTTTCTAATTAGTAATTACGATAGCGGTCGAGTAGATTTTGGAGATTGCCGTCAAGACCGTCTCCAATGGCTTCAAAGGTCCAACCGTTTGGTGTGCGGTTAAGGGCGCAAGCAATAATGGCTGTGTCTGTGGCATAGTTGTCTGTCAAATCATAACGGCAAATTTCATTTTCGGTGTTTGCGTCAAGAAGACGCACATATGCATTTTTGATCATGCCGAAGGTTTGATTGTTTTCATGCGCATTGAAGATTGTCATAAAGAAGACAATACGCTGAACACGATTTTTCAATTTGAGACAAGTCAATTTGAATACGTTCGTCGTCACCGTCACCTTGTCCTGTACGGTTATCACCTTCAAGATAAATACCTTGCGCTTTTTTGTTATTAAAGAAGATGACGTCTTGAGGTACCTGCTCAACTTGACCGTTAGCGTTCAAGAGAAAACTTGAGAGGTCTAGGTCGGCGGAAGGGCCTGCGACTGCCATATCCCAACCACCGCCCAAGATATAGCGTGTGATTTGAGGGGCTTGTTTGGTTAAGTTAAGCACGCCTTCTTTTTGAAGGTTAAGGGAACCTGAGTTGTTGTTTTGTGTGAATGCTGAAAAATCCATTTTAAATCCTTTCTTATTGTCCAATGACAAAGCCTTTTTGAATCATATCTTGTTTCATTGTTTCAAGTGTCTGAGTGTTGGTCTTACGTTGTTTAGCCAAATCGTCGGCGATTTGTTTTGACTGTTCGATACCTGAGAAGATGGTTTGATAACTGCTTTGAAGTTTATCAATGTCAAAGGTACCTTTATTAACGTCGCGCGTGATGTTAACCGTTTGTGTGGCTGTGTTTTGCGCATTACGCATCCAAAGTTCTTGGGTCTTTTCTGCTAATTTGTTATTAGCTTCACTTTGAATCGCTTGACGTTTCAATTGAATGGCATTGATGATGCACTGTTTGAAAATAGGAAGTGTGATGATGAATGATGATTCAATTTGACGAAGCAAATTAAAGTTAGAGACTTGCATGTTGAAGATCATTGGGCAGGTCTGCATGGCAACGTTTTCAGCTAAACGTAAGTCATAGATACGTGAATCGAGCATTTCGCTGATTTTTTCAAGACGTTGGTGGTACATTTGTTTTTGGTCTTCAGGCATGTTCTTTTGAGGAATAGAAGCCAATTCTTTTTGAATTTCTTCTTGGGCCAATTCACCAGCAACAATGTATTTTTCTAAGTCTTGATAGAAAGTCACATTAGCTTGGTACTGTTGTTCCAAGTCTTGTTGGGTTTTCATGATGTCGTTTTTGTTCTGTTCCAAAATGACACGGATTTTATCAACGTCTTTACCAAGATTTTCATACTTGGCGTACAATTTGTCAATAGAATTCATGAGATTGGTGAACATGCGTTTGACAGCTGATTGGTTTTCAGGAGGTGTTTCGAGTTCTTTGATATCGAATTTGTCCATGAGTTTTGTCAGTTGCACAATCATACGTGAGGCTTCTTCAGGTGTCACCCTGTTTTTGTGGTTGCGAGAATGCTGTCAGACATTTGTGAAATGCCTTGACTAGGCTTTTGGCCAAAGACGATGACAGAGTTGACGTCCATGATGTTGATTTCATTGGTCAAGTTTTTGACTTCAGGAAGTTGCTTAAGACGTTCCTTGTAAGCGTCATTGTTAGTCATGACTTCAGGCGCTTGAAAAGGTGTGTCTTCCGTCGACACAAGTTTTGGGGTTACAGGTTTAGTTTGAATCGGCATGTTGCCGTCCTCCTTTAGCTAAATAATTTACTAAATAAGCTTTGCTTAGGTGGTTTGAGTTCCGCTAGCGTTTGGTCATAGACGATTTGGTCTAGGCGAACACTATTAAAGCTTTCTGCTTGAAAGAAGGTACTGAGATCTGACAACCCTGCAGGTGATAATATAAGAATATCAAACCAATTTGGTTGAGATAGCCGATCAAATAACTGTGGGCTTTGGTCAGATGTTTGTCGCCTTCTACTACTATCATAAGCTTTGGGAGGGTATCTGTAAAGTCAAAACTGTCGATACATCGAACAAGGGGTTGGGTTAAGGTTAGAGCCATGAGGACAAAATCAAAAATGTCTTCTTTTTTAGTCAATGGTTCTTTAAAGACATGGGTATTGGTTAAAACGTCATTGATTTTATGAAGCATGAAGTTCTCAGTGGCATCATTGTAAGGGCCATAGGCGTAAAAAGGCAATTGTTTGAGTTTTTCAGGATCAAAACGACCGTCACTGTATTGACAAAAAGCCAATTTAAAACGGTCTGATGGATTTTCTAAGGGATTTGTAAAGGACGTGTCTTGCGTAAAGACCAGCGTATTAGGTGCTTTTCGGCAGTTGTCTACAAGGGTGAGATAATCCTTTTTGTTTTTATGCTCTCCCTCAATTTCAAAGAAAAAGTGAGGGACATAGACCGTCTCTTGATAGGTTTTAAAGCCTTGTCTAAATTTAGCCGCTTGATGCCAGTTTTGTTCTAAATCAATAAGACTGCCATTAAAGAAGACGGGTTCTGTTGTTCCGTGGCGGAATTGCCAAGGTTGATAAACGCCTGATTGATTAAGAAAGTTTGTGGTGAGGTTTTGCTCTAAAGTTAAGGTGAGCGATTGACTTTCTTGTAAGACTTGCCCTTTTTGCGCTCTTGCTTGAAAAGAGTCAATAGGAAGGATTTGTGTGTTTTTGTGTAGGGCTGCGTCAGTATCGATACTTGGCCACTCAGGAACATCTTTTAAGGGATTGATATAGACAACATCAAAGGCTAAGAGATGTAAGAGTTTTAAGAAATAGATATCATGACGACCAATGGTACCATAGTAAAAACAATGGTTGGTTTGATAAGCCGTATTCGTGTAGTCAAGATCTTGTAAGTGCAGATGAGCGTAAAGCAAGAGCTTGCAGACAAAATTAGCTTTGATGCTATCGTTAGCAAAGTTTTCTTGTTGGAAAGCAAGGTTGACAATGGTTTCGCAAGCGGATAAGAAGATTTGGTTGAGGGTTGGGTTTTGGAAAAGCCTAATGTCTTGACTTGCGAGTCGTGTCATATCCATTTGGGATAATTCATATTTGATAGCATTAATGAAGGTGAAATCTGCCGTCATTGGGATTTGGTTATCAAACAAGAGATTATGTCCAGGATCTGTTTTAATGCTTTCAGCAAGGGTGGCTAAGATATCATCGTAGCGTTCCTGTTTTTCAACGCCGATGTATCGGGTAAAGACAGGTTTAAAGGTGTTGTGAATTCCTTTACGAACGTGGATGGGCTTCCAAAGTTCGAAAGGGATTTGTTGAAATGGGGTTGTCAAATAGGTAGAGACCTCCTTTCTAATGGGGTAGAGTGGGTCGCCCAACAACCAATCGGTGTTCCCAAGACATAAACCATGGGGCTCGGGGATGGCGCGTTAGCGCCATCACCCCGCAAAAAAAATAGAATAGGCGTTAGCCTATTCTATCAAAAAAACAGCCATTTGGCTGTTTTTTAGTTAGTCTTCTTTACGACGTTTAGTGTTTGCAAGACCAAGACTACCAAGGATAAGGCTTCCTAGAGCAAGGAGACTCGCTCGCGCGTCATCACCTGTTTGTGGAAGGGTTTTATCTGTATAGGTAGGTGTTGTAGGAACGCTTGTAGGTTGTTCCTTAGGTTGTTCAGGAACGTTAGATGTTTCTACAACTTTAGGTTGTTCAGGAACTTTAGGTTGTTCAGGAACCTTAGGTTGTTCAGGAACTTTAGGCGTGTCTACAACTTTACGATAAACGTGCGTAATGACATCGTCTGTTTTTTCGATATGGTCATAGACATAGCCGTCGAAGTGTTTTGCAAAATGAAGACCTTTTTCTTCTGGTGCTAATTCGTCACCATCTACGGTGATGTAGCGTGTGAGTTGTAGTTTTTCAAGATCAACTTTAGGTGCATCATTAGGGATGGCACTTTGAACTTCAACATAAACGTGAGTCGTGATGCCATCTTTCTTAGGTTCAGTGTGGTCATATTGCCACTTGTCTTTAAGAACCTTATCGGCAGGTTGCGTGCCTTTTTTAGCGTCTTGCAATTCAACGCCTTTGTCAGTCACATAACGGGTCACGTCAAGGTCACCTTTGTCGAGTTTAGGTGCGTCATTAGGAATGTCATGTTGAATTTCGACATAAACATGAGTTGTGATACCGTCTTTCTTAGGTTCTGTGTGGTTATATTGCCACTTATCTTTAAGAACCTTATCAGCAGGTTGTGTGCCTTTTTTAGCGTCTTGTAATTCAACGCCTTTATCGGTCACATAACGGGTTACTTCAAGGTTACCCTTGTCGAGTTTAGGTGCGTCATTAGGGATAGCACTTTGAACTTTAACATAGACATGAGTCGTGATGCCGTCTTTTTTAGGTTCTGTGTGGTTGTATTGCCACTTGTCTTTGAGAACCTTATCGGCAGGTTGTGTGCCTTCTTTAGCGTCTTGTAATTCAACACCTTTATCAGTCACATAACGGGTCACTTCACGTTCACCCTTGTCGAGTTTAGGGGCATCATTAGGAATAGCGCTTTGAATAGCAACATAGACATGCGTCGTAATGCCGTCTTTCTTAGGCTCTGTATGGTCGTATTGCCATTTGTCTTTGAGAACCTTATCTGCAGGTTGTGTACCTTCTTTAGCGTCTTGTAATTCGACACCTTTATCAGTCACATAACGGGTCACTTCACGTTCACCCTTGTCGAGTTTAGGGGCGTCATTAGGAATAGCGCTTTGAATAGCAACATAGACATGCGTCGTAATGCCGTCTTTCTTAGGCTCTGTATGGTCGTATTGCCATTTGTCTTTAAGAACCTTATCTGCAGGTTGTGTACCTTCTTTAGCGTCTTGTAATTCGACACCTTTATCAGTCACATAACGAGTGACTTCAAGCTCACCTTTGTCGAGTTTAGGTGCGTCGTTAGGGATGTTACTTTGAACCTCAACATAGACGTGAGTTGTCACACCGTCTTTCTTAGGTTCTGTGTGGTTGTATTGCCACTTGTCTTTAAGAACCTTATCAGCAGGTTGTGTACCTTCTTTAGCGTCTTGTAATTCGACACCTTTATCAGTCACATAACGAGTGACTTCAAGGTCACTTTTGTCGAGTTTAGGTGCGTCATTAGGGACAGCATGTTGAATGTCGACGTAAACGTGAGTGGTCACACCGTCTTTTTTAGGTTCAGTGTGGTTGTATTGCCACTTGTCTTTAAGAACCTTATCAGCAGGTTGTGTACCTTTTTTAGTGTCTTGCAATTCAACGCCTTTGTCGGTCACATAACGGGTCACTTCAAGGTCACCTTTGTCGAGTTTAGGTGCGTCATTTGGAACGCTACTTTGAATAGCAACATAAACGTGCGTTGTGATGCCGTCTTTCTTAGGTTCTGTGTGGTTGTATTGCCACTTATCTTTAAGGACCTTATCTGCAGGTTGTGTGCCTTTTTTAGCATCTTGTAACTCAACGCCTTTATCAGTCACATAACGGGTTACTTCAAGGTCACCCTTGTCGAGTTTAGGTGTGTCATTAGGAATGCTTGTTTCAGCTTCTTTGTAGATATAAGTAATGGTTACAGAACCGTCAGGAATAGCTTTAAGGTCTTCTTTATCTTGACGAACAAAGACATAGGTTTTATTGTCTTTTTCGATAAGGTTATCATGGGTCAAGGTGATCGCTTCACCGGTTGGTTTTTCGCCTGTTGTTGTGTCAGGTTTGAGTGTCTTGCCATTTTCATTAACGAAGTGTTGGTGAACAGAACCCGTTACTTTTTCATAAACATAAGTGATGACAACATTATTATCTGGCGTATAAACGGTATCTGTGGTTGTACCGTTTCCTACAGCAATGTCTGCACTGAAGATTGTTGCCTTTTTAAGGTTTCCTTGTGTTTGTGTTTGTTTAAGGCGATAAACGTAGCCATCTTTTGTCAATTGATCAGGACGTTTAATATCAACAATATCTGTTTCAGCAACACGTTGCCCTGTTGTTGTATCGTTTGCTAAGGTATTTCCATCGGTATCAACATAATGTTGGGTGATGCTACCTGATGCAATCTTGTAGTAGTAAGTGATTGTGACTTCAGAGTTTAGCACCTGTACCTGTGAGCTTGAAGGTGTCGGAAGGATTTTCACTTACGAGATTGGCATTATCAACTTGTGTTTTGAGATCGCTACTTGCGTCAACATGGTAACGGTTATACACGAATCGTGTTGGTTCTGTCGTGTATCCGATATCAGGAGCGATAGAGATAATGCGTTGATGATTGCTATCGAAGGTCTTAGAAGTAGCTTCATCGATAGTTGTATGGGTTGGTGAGATACCTAAATTAAGGTTTCCAGCATGTTCATTACCACTTGGTAATTGACCTGCAAGGAAAAGATTTGTGTTTTCATCATTGTCATCAAAGACATAGTAGATGTTGACACGTGTTGGATTTACAATTGCTGTGTACACATGCGTTGTGATACCGTCTTGTTTAGGCTCTGTGTGGTCATAACGCCATTGTTTTGAAGGGTTTTGTCAGCAGGTTGTGTGCCTTCTTTAGCGTCTTGTAACTCAATACCTTTATCAGTCACATAACGGGTTACTTCAAGAACAGGTTTGTCAATTTGAGGTGCGTTATTTGGAATGCTTGTTTCAGCTTCTTTGTAGACGTAGGTGACTTCTACTTGACCGTCTGGGATTTGTGTTGGATTTTCTTTGTCTTGACGAACAAAGACGTAAGTCTTGTTGTTTTTTCCAATAAGATTATCATGGATCAAGGTAATCGTTTCACCTGTTGGTTTTTCACCTGTTGTTGTATCAGGTTTGAGTGTATTGCCATTTTCATCAACAAAGTGTTGAACGATTGATCCTTTGACTTCCTCATAGGTGTAAGTGATAACAACATTGTTATCAGGTGTGTAAACCGTTTGCGTTTGTGTTCCTTCACCAAGTGCAATGTCTGAAGCAAGGATGGTATTTTTTAAGGTTCCTTGGGTGTCTGTTTTAATGAGACGATAGGTTTTACCATCTTTTGTGAGACGTTCAGGACGATTAATACCAATGACATCGGTGTCAGCGACACGTTGACCTGTTGTGGTATCCTCTGCTAATTTGTTTCCATTGACATCAACAAAGTGTTGCGTGATACTACCTGATGCAATCTTGTAGTAGTAAGTGATACTTGCATGGGAATCGTTAGCACCTGTTCCTGTAAGGGTAAAGGTTTTGTCACTAACTAGCGTATCAGCGGCCTTATCAAGTTGTGTCTTGAGGTCGGTACTTGCTTCAACTGTATGACGGCTATAAACAAAGCGTGTTGGATTTGCAGTGTATCCAATATCTGGCGTGATATCAATACGTGGTTTGTTGTTTCCGTTAAAGGTTTTTGAGCTTTCAGCATCAATCTCAGTGTGCGTTGGAATAATGCCTAAATTAAGATTTCCGGTATGTTCATTACCGCTTGGTAATTGACCAGCAAGGAAGAGATTTGTATTCTCATCTGTATCATCAAAGACATATTTAATATCAACTGTTGTTGGGTTCGCACTTTCATAATAACGTGTAATGGTTGTTGTCCCTTGTTTGGTGACAGTTGTTACGGTATTTGGATTTTTATCTGTTACACGTTTGTAGGTCTTACCATTTGCGGTGACCTCATTTTCAAAGGTGTGTGTTTGAGGTGTTTCGGTAAAGTGTTTACCACTGTCTACTGATTTAATAACAGTATTTGTTTTCTTATTAACGTAATTGTAAACAATGTTTCCAGTTGCGGCTGTTGCGGTTACTGGCGTTGATAAGAGTTCTTTATCGTTTGTAAGTAAGACTGAACGATAATTGATAAGGTTATGATCAATATCCCCATTGAAGTGAAGTGGCAAGGTAAAGCTTGTCGTGGTCGTTGCAGGGACGGCGGTTGTGCTTGTAAATTTAAGTGCTGTCACCTTGCTGTAGTCTGAGACAGTATCTGTGTATGTCAGGTTACGATCGGTTTGATAGTTTCCTGAGATAGCGTCTGTTGTGTAGGTTACTTTCCAATTTGCTGGTGCGATTACAGGGCCTGTCAAGGTTGCTGATGCTGTTGAGTTTTCAATACCTGCTTTAGGGATATAACTCATCGCAACGAGTTGGTTAATAGGAGAATCTGTAAAGTTATTGACATAAGTGGTCGCACTAAAATCGTTTGCAATATTTGGAATGGTAACATTACTACCGCTAACGTTTCCTGCTGTAATGATTGATTCTGTTCCTGTTGATTTAGCGTCATAGGTAACGATATGGAGAACAGCTTCTGTGACATTGTTATCACTTACGTGACCGTCAGCAGTTACCGTACGAATACCTTCAGCCGTTGTCACACGTACAGGGATGTTATAGGCGTGATTCCCTTGTGGAAGGTTAACGTCAAGAAGAAGTTGTGAGTAAACGCCTGGTGATTGATCGTAGCGTGTGTCAACAAAATTGCCACCTGATGGACGGTGTGATGCATCCTCAATAGGACCACTGTAAGCAAGGTAAGAAACAGGTTTGTATGCTGCGCTACCTGGGTAAATGGCTTCTACTTTGTGATAGCTGATGTTGGGAGTTTTCCTTTTAGGATAGCAGTTGTGCGAATAGGAAGACCTACCTTAACGGTTTTATCAATAGGTGTAAAGAAGGCATACGAGTCGTCATCGAGTTTAAGAGCTGTAAGCTCATTGGTAATACGAAGCGTTTTTGTGCTTTCTGCGATGGTTGATCCGTCTTCACCAAGAAGTTTAACAGACATGATTGTTGTTTCTTCATTGATTTGTTTGGTGTCAAGGTCGGTTTTCCAAGCTTTAGCATCTTTATCGGTTGCGTTGAAGAAGATGTTATAAGTCATGCTTGTTAAGGTTGCATTTGGACCATAACCAACCGTGATATTTTCTTGCGGTGTGATACGCAAACGTGTTGCTTCTTTTGGTAATATCAAACGGTCGTTACTAATGACGCCAATTTTTTGATTGGTTTCCGCATTATAAACATCGAAGACGTGATTGTTATTATTTGCAAGACCTAATTGGTAATTACCTGTTGCAATGGGTTTATTTTGTGCGTTAAATTGGATTTCAACACTTGGAAGAGGAACTTCTTCTTTAATTTCGGTTGGTGACCCATTAGATGCTGTAACAGTGTAATAGTTACTCCATGTGGTGTTAAGAACATGAACAGGTGATTGATAAAGACTATCTCTAAATTTAAGATCACCAAGTGCTTCTTTTTCCGTTGCTAAGGTCGTTGTGATGTTAAAGTCTTTATCGACGTGTTTTGCTGTTTTAAGCGTTGTTAAATCGGTAGAAAGAGGCGAATCGCTGTAGTAATACGTGATGCGTCCTTTTTGATTTAATACTTTTTGATCGGGATTAGCCGTCAAAGCTTTATCTGCATCGATATGCGTATCCGCATATGTGGCAATAAGACTGTCACTTTCTGTTTGTGGAACGAGGTAATGTGCGGTCTCATTTTCGATATGTTTGTAAGCTTCAAGAGATGCTTTTCCATTACCTGTAAGAACGACATCTTTAGGAACTTGAATGTCAATGACACCATAAGGACGACGTTGTGTGATTTTTAAAGACGTATCTTCATTGGCTGTAAATTGGTTTTGAACACCTTTTCGTGTGGTAACCTTTTTAAAGCTTTGTTTGTTTTCTGATTTGTTAATAGTTGGAATATAAGGAACATAACTATCTGTGATGGTTTTTGTTTCAACAAGTTTTCCATCAATGATAACTTTGTAGGTTGTTGTTTTGATCGTTTTTTCAGCTACACGAGTGTTTTCGTTAAAACTATTGGTTTGAATGAGGAAATCTTTTTGGACTCCTGCTTTCAATCCTGCTAATGATAATTTAGCGGTTGTTTGGTTACTGGTCGCATTGACGTCAAATTGACCAGTCGCTTCAAAATCTTTTTTAAAGATGGCAGATTTATCATCAGTTGGTAAGTTAGTTGTAACGGTAACGTCAATGTAGCTACGGTCATCTAATTCACCAGTTCCTGATGCAGTCACGGTCAATGTATGGTTACGGTAAACATTTAAGCTAGTGATAGCATCGGCATTACTTTTAGCAATGACATCGTGATTGGTTGTTGGTGTTGTCACGGTTACCGTAATATCATTTTTTGGAACAGCTGCTGTGTAACGGGTTAATGTCGATAGACTACGACGTGAGCGCGTGTTAGTCAAGCGTTCAATGGTTTCTTGATTTGCTTTTTGCGCTTGTTCTGGCGTTGCTACGTGTACAAGACCATCGTACACGATCGTTTTACCATTTGCTTTAAGGCTGTTGACCGTTGCAATTAAGTCTTTGGTGTATTTGTTTTCGGTTGGTCGTGTAAAGCCATTTAAGAGGACATCAAAGTATTTTTTAATTTCAGCATCAGTCGCTGTCTTAATTTCTTTTTGACCTGTTTCTTGAAGCATGTAGGTGCCAAAGAGTGAGGCGAAGGCTTCGTAGTTAGCATAACCTGGGTAGGCTGTTTTAAGAAGTGGTTGAACTGCTTCATCACGAGAAAGAGAGTATTCACCTGATGTTGTTTTTTTGTAAGTGGCACCATCGATCGTGTGACCAACTTCATGATAAAGCGTTTCCACGGCTTGTTGTGGGTTAGATTCGTGGAAATAGTGCGCGTTGACTGTCACAATACCTGAGACAGAATAGGTTGCGCCAAGTGACCCATTGTTTTCATCATTAATAATGACTTTTTTAGTCACACTGCGAACAGGTGCAGGAAGATCATCATAACGTTCTTTAAGAGTTTCTGTGATACCTTCTTGTTCAGTTGTCAAGGTTTCAGGAACTTTGATGTTTTCTGCTGTTAACGCTTTTGATGTGTCGATATTATCAAAGGCTTCTTTAGCTGCCGCAATAGCCTTATCAGAAACATATGGCGATGTTTCTGTATTTTCAGTAGTTGTGTTAGCTACTGTTGTGTCAGCTACTGTTGTATTTTTTGTGGCAAGTATTGCTGTTTGACTGGCATGGTCAGTGACAACTTCTGTGGCGAGTGTGGCTGTTTTACTGGTGTCTGTAGAAACAGCTTCTGTTGTTGTGTTTGAAGGTTGCGCTTCATCGGCATGAACGATTGGTCCTGCCATGATAAAAGCACCTAAAATAGCGCTACAAAGTGTCCCGTAAACACGAGATTTGCGAAGTCCAAAGCGTAATTGCTTGTTAAAATTCATTAAAGGTCTCCTTTTAGGGTTATTTATACTTCTATTATAACACAAGGAGACCGATTTGGCTTAAGAAAAAGTTAAGTTTTTTAAAAGGGTTGGTGTTGATTAGTGATGTGAATTGCAAAGATGTTAGTTTGATGGTTGATTACTTGTTGTGGATTGTTACTTCCGTACAAAAGAGCCTTTTGGTTGATTACTTGTTGCGGGTTGTTACTTTCTGCATAAAAGAGCCTTTTGGTTAATTGTTGCGATTTATTACTCCCCCACACACAAAAGAGCCTTTTGGGCGGAGCCCAAAAGGTGATAGGTCAAAAGGCACGTTTTTCGTTAGAAAAACGTGAAAAAACGTTCATTTTTCGTCAACCAACCTTATGATAAAGATTAGCTGACGAAAAACGAACGCAAAGGTTCGTTTAACGAGAAAACTTAGTTTTCTTTTTTACGACGTGCAAGTCCAAAGAAGCTAAGACCTACCATAAGTGTACCAAGCAGTCCAAGGCGTGAAACTTTATCACTAGTGCGGGGAAGTTCTTTACCTTCTTGGTAACGTGGTGTTTGTTTAGGTGTTTCTTCTTTAGGGGTGTCGCCTTTAGGCGTGTCGCCTTTAGGTTTGTCGCCTTTAGGTTTGTCACCTTTAGGTTTGTCGTCTTTAGGTTTTTCAGGCGTTACGGTATTATCAAAGATGATGTCATCATCATACGTAACGGTTGCTTTCAAATGGTTTTCTGTGCTACCAATAACTTTTTCAAGGGTTACAGTGGCACGCGCAATGAGGGTATCATAAGTGACACTTGTGTCTTTACCAATGACTTCTTGAACGAAGAACTTGTGTGTTCCTGCTTGGTCAAAGGTCAAGTGGTCAAAGGTGATGTTACCTTTAGCGTCATTGGTTGCAAAGCCGTAGAAGAGGTTTCCTTGGTCGGTTTCTTCAAAGAGTGCAAACATGAATTCGCCGTCTTTGAGGTCACGACCGTGAAGCATCTTATGGAAGGTAAGGGTGACATCAGTGCCTTTAAGGTCTTTGATGGTGTTTGTAAAGACTTTATTAGTATACGTCACATTTGACACAAGGGCATTAAAGGTGTCATGGATATCTTTTGTAATCGTGATATCTGCCTTAGCAACGGTAGCGTCATAAATGACGTCTTCGTCTTTACCAATGACTTCTTTGACGAAGAAGTGGTGTGTGCCTACAGCGTCAAAGTCAAGATGGTTAAAGGTAATGTGACCCTTGGCATCATTTTGAGCAAAGCCTTGGAAGAGGTCTCCTTTATCGGTGTGTTCAAAAAGGGCAAACGTGAATTCGTTTTCTTTGATTTGACGACCTTTAAGGAGTTTATCAAAGGTGAGACTTGTTGTTACAGGCTTGAGGTCTTTGATGGTGTTATCAAAAGTGATGTCTGTTGGATAGGTTACCGCTGATTTGAGGACATTCACGGTATCACCAAATTCTTTAGTGACGGTCACGGTAACATCTGCAACCATGTTATCGTAAATGATGTCTTCATCGGTTCCCTTAACTTCTGTCACTGTGTAATGGTGCGTTCCAGGCTTGTCATAGTGAAGGCCATTGAAGGTGATGGTTCCGTCTTTTGTGTTACGAGCGCGTGCGACAACAGTACCTGTTTCATCATAAAGATTAAAGGTAAACTCGCCTGCTTTCAAATCGCGACCATGAAGGGCTTTGTGGAAAGTGAGGCTTGTATCAACAGCTTTTGTTTCTTTAATGGTGTTATCAAAGGTTACATCACTTGGATACAAGACTTTAGCGTTAAGGATATTAAGTTTATCACCAATTTCTTTAACAACAGTGACTTGAATACGAGCAGTCATAGCGTCATAAATGACGTCTTTATCGCTTCCTTTTTCTTCAGTCACAAGGTAGGTGTAAGTGCCTGTTTGTTTGAAGGTGAGGTCTTTAAAGGAAACACGACCGTCCTTGTCATTTGTTGCTGTGGCAAGGAGTTGACCTTTCTCATCACGAAGGTTAAAGGTGAACTCATTTTCTTTAAGGTCTCGACCATGGAGGGCTTTAGACAAGTTGAGGTCGATACGAGCGTCTTTAAGTTCTTTGATTTGGTTATCAAAGGTTGTGTCTTCAGGATAAACGACGCTAGAGACAAGTGCATTTGCAGTCTCTCCGATTTCTTGAGTGACTTTAACGGTGACATCTGCAACCATGTCGTCGTAAATCACATCTTCGTCATTTCCTTTGACTTCTGTCACAACGTAGTGATAGTCGCCTGCTTTGTCATAAGTAAGACCTGTAAAGGCAATACGTCCGTCCTTATCATTACTTGCTTGGGCAATGATTTGACCCTTATCATCACGAAGATTGAACGTAAATTCACCCGCTTTCAAATCGCGACCATGAAGGGCTTTATGGAAGACGATATCAGTTGTTGCTGCTTTTTCATCTTTGACTTTATTGTCGAAAGTGACATCTTCAGGATAAGTGACTTTTGAGACAAGAATATTTGCGTTATCACCAATTTCTTTAGTGACAGTCACTTGAATACGAGCGGTCATGGCGTCGTAAATGACGTCTTTATCGCTTCCTTTTTCTTCTGTGACAAGGTAAGTGTAAGTGCCTGCTTGTGTGAAGGTGAGGTCTTTAAAGCTGATACGACCGTCCTTGTCATTTGTTGCTGTGGCAAGGAGCTTGCCTTGTTCATCACGAAGGTTAAAGGTGAATTCATTTTCTTTAAGGTCTCGGCCATGAAGGGCTTTAGACAAGTTGAGGTCGATATGGGCGTCTTTAAGTTCTTTGATTTGGTTATCAAAGGTTGTGTCTTCAGGGTAAACGACGCTAGAGACAAGAGCATTTGCGGTGTCTCCGATTTCTTGAGTGACTTTAACGGTGACATCTGCAACCATGTCATCGTAAATCACGTTTTCATCGTTTCCTTTGACTTCTGTCACGACGTAGTGATAGTCGCCTGCTTTGTCGTAAGTGAGACCTGTAAAGGCAATTTTTCCGTCTTTATCATTACTTGCTTGGGCAATGATTTGACCTTTATCATCACGAAGATTGAAGGTGAATTCACCTGCTTTCAAGTCGCGACCATGAAGGGCTTTGTGGAAGACAATGTCTGCTGTAGCAGCCTTTTCATCTTTGACTTTGTTGACAAAGGTTGTGTCTTGAGGGTATTGGGTGGTTGACACAAGTGTATTCAAGGTTTCCCCAATGGTTTTAACAACCATGACATTAAGGTCTGCGATTTTAGTGTCGTAAATGACTTTAGGATCAAGACCTTTGACTTCTGACACATGGTAAGTGTGTGTCCCTGCACTGGTGTAAGTGATTGGTTTGAAGTCGATGTTTCCATCTTTGTCGTTGGTTGTAGTGTCAAGAACGTTACCTTGGTCATCACGAAGTTCGAAGGTGAACTCACCACCTTTAAGTGTTCCACCTTGGAATTGTTTGGTGAAGTGGAAGCTTGTCGATGCTGGTTGAAGGTCTTTGACCGTGTTGGTAAAGGTCTTGTCTTGTGGGTAGGTTACGGTTGATACCATGCTGTTTAGGGTATCACCGATGGTTTTAGCCACTTTGATGGTAACATCAGCGACTTTGTTATCATAAACGATATCTTCGTCGTTGGTGTTGACTTCTTTTACGGTATAATGATAGGTTCCTGCTTGGTTGTGAACAAGTGGTTTGAAGGTGATGTGACCTTCTTTGTCATTACTTGCGGTGTCGATGACATTTCCTTGGTCATCACGCAATTGGAAGCTAAATTGACCTTCTTTGAGCGTTCCTTTGCTAAGAACCTTGTCAAAGGTGAGAACGGTTTCTGAAGGTGTTGTTTGTTTGACCGTGTTATTGAAGATGGTGTCTTCAGGCATGGTTGTATGAGCAACGTAGGCATGTCCTTCTTTATTGATGGCAACAAGGATGGTTGCTTTCATGGTGTCATAGACAATGTCTTCGTCGTTTCCTTTGACTTCTTCAACGGTGTACTTGTAAGTGCCTGCTTGTTTGTAGGTGATTGGATTAAAGACGATGTTTCCATCTTTATCATTGGTTTTGGTATCGATGAGGGTACCGTCAGCAGCTTTCAATTGGAAGGTGAATTCACCGTCTTTAAGGTCACGGCCTGTCAATTCTTAGACAATTTAAAAGTGACGCTAGTTGGTGTTGTGATGTTTTCACCACGTGCGTCTCCTTTACCGTTAACGAGAGCAACACGAGAATCATAGCCTTGTGATTTTGGATCGGGTGCCTTGTAGGTGATGTCTACATGGTTGGTTGGATCGTAAGAGTCACTTTCTGCTTGCGTGAGACGTGTCTTATAGTAAAGGTAAATGGCACGGTCAAGTTTTGCAATCTTGAACTTAAAGCTTGTTGGACTTGTTTTAAGGTCTTGAATGTAGTGCATGGCGTTACCACCTGATTTAAAAGGTGAGAGATTATCGATGAATTCAGCCGTAATGGAGTCTTCAATCAGTTTTTGATTTGGGCCAAGTGTGTCTACGAGTTGGTAATCATTGAGAACTTGTTTAGACCAAAGGTACCCACCGTTCAATTGCAATACCCAATTGATAATAGATGGATCGGTTTTATCTTGACTACCCCATTTGGCAATCGCGCGTGTTGGACCTTCCTCAATAACGTTTTTAGAGCTGTGGTATTTAATGACGGTTCCGTTGATAGAGATGGTGTAATCTTTATCAGGTTCAATAAGCTCTGACCATTTAACACTGAGTTGCAAGTTCATGGATTTGTTCAATGGTTTGTTTTTGAAGTAATCATTAAAGGTTGTCACAATAGTGTTTTTAGCGCTATCTGCGACCGCTTGACCAATGACAACGCCTTCTGGATTAGTGACATCAAAGCTATACTTTGTTGGAAGGGCCATTTCTTTTGGTAGGGTGACGGTTACGGTATCACCATCATTGATGGTGATGTCATTTGGAAAATCAACGTGGTAATTAACGATATTGGTTGCATACGTCCCGTGACCATTTGGAAATTCCATGTGAACGTCAGGGTTTTCAACGATGATTTCAGTACCTTCTTTTGTAATTTTAGGTTCTGGTTTAACTTCAGGATAAGAAGGTTCTGTGTTTGCCGTTGCGTTTGTAGCAGTTACGGCTTCTGGTGTTTCACTAGTTGTTGCAGAAGAACTAGTGGTTTCACTAGTGGCTGTTTCACTAGTTGGGGTTTCACTAGTGGCTGTTTCACTAGTGGTTTTTGATGCAGGCGCTACGGTAGCAGGTGTTGTTTCTGCTGTAGGCGCTGCTGTTTCTGATGCTGTTGTTGGCGCAACAGGGGCTGTTGCGTTAGGGAGAGCTGTTGGTTCAGCTGTGGGTGTGGTTACTGCGGTGACTGTTGGAGTTGTGTCAGATGTTTCGATTTCGTTTGCGTGAGCTGTTCCCGTTCCCATGACAAGAGCAAGTCCCGTAAAGAGAGCGATGGTTCCGCACAAGCCCCATGCTTTTGTTTTAACAAAGCCAGGTTTTGCAATAATGGTTTCTTTAAAGTGTTTCATAATTTTTATACCTATTTTCCTTTTTTTTAGTGATGGTTTAGATGATTCCCACAATCATCTAAACCTTGTCTTTACAGTTCCCACCTGTAAAGACAAAAAATAGGCAAACACTATTTTTCCCCAACAAAAATAGGATTCACCTATTGATGTGGTTGGTTTCTTCTTAATAATGAAACCAATAACCTAAGAACCGATTGTTCCAGATTCTTAGGTCTTATGTGTTATTTTGATTTCTTTTTGTTAACCAAAATAAGTGCAGTGATTGATGCAGCAAGTGTTAGAAGAGATCCGATGTAGTTCAAGATGATATTTGTTTGTTCACCTGTTTTTGGAAGTTCTTTAGCAGTAGGTGTCTTAGAAAGTGCCATTTCTGAGGCTGTTTTAGATGTAACTGTTTCTGAGGCTGTTTTAGATGTAACTGTTTCTGAGGTTGTTTCAGATTTAGGCGATTCTGATGATGAGGTTGAGTTACCTTCAGATTTCACTGTTTCTGAGGTTGTTTCAGATTTAGGCGCTTCTGATGATGAGGTTGAGTTACCTTCTGATTTGACTGTTTTTGAAGTTGTTTCAGATTTAGGCGCTTCAGAAGATGACGTTGAATTACCTTCAGATTTCATTGTTTCTGAAGTTGTTTTAGATTTAGGAGTTTCAGAAGATGATGTTGAATTACCTTCTGATTTCATTGTTTCTGAAGTTGTTTCAGATTTAGGCGCTTCTGATTTTACTGTTTCTGATGTTGTTTCAGATTTAGGAGCTTCAGAAGATGAAGTTGAATTACCTTCAGATTTCATTGTTTCTGAAGTTGTTTCAGATTTAGGAGTTTCAGATTTGATTGTTTCTGAGGTTGTTTCAGATTTAGGAGCTTCAGAAGATGATGTTGAGTTACCTTCAGATTTCACTGTTTCTGATGTTGTTTCAGATTTAGGCGCTTCTGAGGATGAAGTTGAATTACCTTCAGATTTCATTGTTTCTGAAGTTGTTTCAGATTTAGGAGTTTCAGATTTAACAGTTTCTGAGGTTGTTTCAGATTTAGGAGCTTCTGATGATGAGGTTGAGTTACCTTCTGATTTCACTGTCTCTGACGTTGTTTCAGATTTAGGAGTTTCAGAAGATGAAGTTGAATTACCTTCAGATTTCATTGTTTCTGAAGTTGTTTCAGATTTAGGAGCTTCAGAAGATGAAGTTGAATTACCTTCTGATTTTTGCTGTTTCTGATGTTGTTTCAGATTTAGGGGCTTCAGAAGATGATGTTGAGTTACCTTCAGATTTAACAGTTTCTGATGTTGTTTCAGATTTAGGAGCTTCAGAAGATGATGTTGAGTTACCTTCTGATTTAGTGTTTTCCGAAGTTGTTTCAGATTTAGGCGCTTCTGAAGATGATGTTGAGTTGCCTTCTGATTTAGCAGTTTCTGAGTGTGTTTCAGATTTAGGAGCTTCAGAAGATGACGTTGAGTTACCTTCAGATTTCACTTCTTCTGAAGTTGTTTCAGATTTAGGTGCTTCAGATGACGATGTTGAATTACCTGTTTCTGAGACTGTTTCTGAAGATGAGGTTGAGTTACCTTCAGATTTAGTGTTTTCCGAAGTTGTTTCAGATTTAGGTGCTTCAGAAGATGATGTAGAGTTACCTTCTGAAAAGGCTTCTGAAGATGATGTTGAGTTTCCTTCAGATTTCACTTCTTCTGAATGGGTTTCAGATTTAGGGGTTTCTGAAGTTGAGAGCGATTGTGAAGGGGTTTCTGATGGCACGAGAGGTGTTTCAACAACGGGACGGTTTTTACCACCACCATCACCACGACCACCTGAAAGAACCGCTGTAGCATTGTATGGAACGGTTGTTTTTGGCATGTTGTCAAAGATGTAGTCGGCACGGTTGGTTGGGTTGTAAGATTCTGAGACAGGCTTTGTCAATTTACTTTTGTACCAAACGTAAATCATTTTGTTGAGGTTGGCAATTTTGAAACTAAATCCTTTTGGATTGGTTTTGAGGTCCAACAATTCGGACATAACGTCACCTTTTGAAATGTAAGGTGTGACACTGGTGATGTGTTCGGCACGAATACTGTCTTCAAGAAGGACTTGGTCAGGGCCAAGGGTATCAAGTAATTGGAAGTTGGTCAAGACTTGATTTGACCAAAGATTACCATAGTTGAGTTGGAGGGTCCAATCGATAATGCTTGGGTCTTCTTTACTTTGAATACCCCATTTGGCAAATTTACGGTCACCGTCTTGTTGAGCGATTTCTTTAGCAATGGCGATTTAAGAAGGGTGCCATTGACACTTGCTGTAAAGGTTGTGTTGTCTTTGACGTAGGCTGTCCATTTTTGGTCAAATGCAAGGTTGAGAAACTTGTTTTCAGGGTGTTTTTGAAGATAGTCATTAAAGGTGACGGTTACGGCATTTGTTGTGACGTTTGTGGCAGCTTGACCAATGGTTTCACCTGCTTCATTGGTAACAGGGAATTGTGTGCTTGTTGGGAAGGTCATCTCTTTTGGAAGCGTCAAAACAAATTGGTCACCGTCATTGATAGCAAAGTTATCTTCAAATTGCGCGTGGAAAACAAAGGTGTTTGTGGCATAAATGCCATGACCTTTTGCAAAGTCAATGTGGATGTCAGGGTTTTGAACCGTAATCGTTGTTCCTGTTTTTGTGTAAACAGGTTGTGGGGTACTTGTTGGATAAGCAGGTGTTGTAGTAGCTGTTGTGACACTTGGGTCTGTAGTTTCAGACGTTGCTGTTTCTGAAGTTACAGCTTCTGATGTCGCTGTTGGTGTTGTAGCTTCTGATGTTACTGCTTCTGAGGTCACTGCTTCTGACGTTGCAGCTTCTGAGGTTACGGCTTCTGAGGTTACGGCTTCTGAGGTTACGGCTTCTGAGGTTACAGCTTCTGAGGTTACCGCTTCTGAGGTTACAGCAGGTGTTTCAATAGTAGGAGTTTCTGGGGTTTCGATAGCAGGAGCAACAGCTTCAACAGTTGGTGTTGTGGTTGGCTGGTGTAACTTCGTCAGCAGAAACGCCAGGGCCCATGAGGAAGGCTATGCTAGTGAAAAGAGCAATGGTTCCGATAAGGCCATAGGCTTTACTTTTGATGTATTTTGGAGTAGATGTGGTTGTTGATGTGAACATAGATAAATTTCCTTTCTAAATTTCGGGGTCTTCTTCGGCGAGACCCACAAGATGCAGAGAATTGATAAGAAGTTCTTTTTGAGCCTTTTGACGACGCAAACGCCTTCGTTGTTTATAGGTTGGGTCACGTTCGTCCATAAGTCGTTCTAGAGGTTCTAAGTATTTCTCACTGTGTGAGGTGTAACAGTCATTGACAATGGCACTTTCTGCAATTTGCATAAAGTCATCAGGAGAAAAAAGTTTTTCCAGACGGAGAATAATACGAACGTCCATGCGTCGTTCTTCTCTACAAATATAGTTGATGGTTACCATGTCATTCTTAACTGTGGTTGAATTTTCGACTTGATGTAAGATGCTTCGGATGTCTTTTCGAGGGGTTGTTTGAATATAATGGTTAAAGGTTTCAAAGACCTCTTTAGACAGTCCTGCGTAAGGTGTGTGTTGGAGTTTATGGCTTTTTTTGTTTCTTAATTTTTCAATTCCTTTGGGTTGATGGGTGATTGTTAATGTGGTGTTTGGGTCATGCTGTTTGACTTTTTTTAAGATGTATTTGGCATCGTCATAACCTTTTTTGGTGTAGCGTTCTTTTTTAAGAATGTCTTTGGCGATAGCAATGAAGAGGTCTTGTGATAAGAGCCCTTCTAAAGCTCTTAGAGTGGTTGCAGTCATTAAGCTTTTTTGATTGTATTTACTATTAATGGCCGTGCGTTTAGATTGCATTTCGCTTTTGCTATACCCTTTGTCATAAAGACGTTGCGTATAGGTATATTTACGATTATTTTTAATAGTAACCATTTCTTGATGAAAACGGTCAAATAGGTCAGGATCAAGACCAGCATGTGGCACCTCACCAATGGGATGTGTCATAGCTAGTGGTCCTTTCTAATAACGATTGTGTTGAATGTTAAAAAGGTGATGTTTGATGACGTTGAGTTTTTGGTTTTCTTTGTCAAAGACCTCTTTACTTTTGAAATACTCGGTTTTGTGTTTTTGCAGATTAAGGAAGGCTTCTTGACCAAGATTATGCAGGCGGTCAGTTTGGTTTTTAATGTCTTGGTTAAGGTCTTCGTTTTGGCTATCAGGGAGTTTTTTATAGGTGTCATAGCTATCGGCAATATGACTAAATATGTCGTCCGCACGATTGACGTCGCTTTGCTTACGTTTCATGTCATCACGTGCTTTGTTGACGACTTGCGTCTGACTGTTAAGGTCTGTTTTTGCTTTTTGAAGCGCTTCATCGCGACTGTCAGCGTGAGTGGTCAAAGCAAAAAGACTAAGGGTTAGAGTTGATAGGGTGATTAGTTTTTTCAAGTGGTGTCCTTTCTAAATACCAAAGGTTTGGGTAATGAAGTCGATAATTTGGCGATGATCTAAGCGCTGATTATTTTCTTGAATAGTGCAATAGATATCGAATTGCTTTTCGTCAAATGCGGTCACGATTGGTTCTTTTTTAACGATGGCTTTAACATAACGCAAGGGCTCTCGCGATTTGAAGGGTTCTTCGATGATGATCTCATAGGCGTTATGATTATTACTGTTTTGTTTTTGTGGCGTTATCTTAATAATATAACCATCAATGGTGTTAGCTGCAGAGAGATTGTGTTTGAGACCTATATCAATAAGGTCTTTGTGGTCATTAAGGATGTTTTTGATTTGTTTTTCTAATTCTTTATTATTTTCTTGATTTTGTTGGATAAGGTCAATTTGTTCTTTGAGTGTAGGCATGGGTTTCCTTTCTAGGCTTCGTAATAGGTGCCGTAAAATGGGTAATTTTCATCATAAAAACCAAAGCAATTTCTGACAACTTTAACAAGACGTCTGTTTTCTTCTTCCATGTCGTTTTTTCGAATAATGCATTTTAGGGTATCAATGGATTGACCTGTAATGATAAGTTCAAAATGAAGCAGTTTGTCAGGTTCATAGTGGTCAGTCATTGAGTTCTTTACTAAGCCTTTTAGGTTTGTTAAAAGGCTTAGCAAAGAACGTTAATGACATTAACGTTCTTTTAGGCTAGTTAAGGATGACTGTTGGAATGCCATTTTCAGTTTCAAAACCGAGTTCCACACGTAATTTGCGACGTTCTTCTTTAAAGAGGTTTGTGATATTGGAGGTCTTAAAGAAGGTGACGTCACCATGGTCAAATTCTTCCCAAGCTACTAAATGTTTGGTTGGATCGGTTTGTTCAATCTGGGCATAGTTCCATGAACGTTTGTAGTTGATAAGACAGCGTTCTTTATAATTATTTTCAGACATACCACAGGAATTACTGTTGTTTTTGTATTGCTCGGCATAGTACATTTCGTAGTAGAAGGAAAGTCTATTTACGTCGTTTGAATTGTAATGAATGTTGTTTTTGACGCGTTGATAAACAAGGTCGATGAATTGACCTTCGGTGATGGTTAAGGGATTAAGCATAAGTGTTCTTTCTTTTTAGTTTTGATGTTGTGCGTATTTAACGATGCGCCCATCAATCGACGGGATCTAAGATCCAGAGTTGCATTTGATTGAGGTCATTTCGGCACCATTGAATAACAAGGCCTTCGTGGTCAGACATATGGGCGTTCATGTATGCGATAGCTTCAGGGCTCATGGCATGCCCGTAGGTTGAGGTTGGAATCATGTTGGTAAAGCGGTAGTCACGCGCTTCTCCGTTGCGATCGTGAATAGTAATGACTTTGTCAATTTGAGCATATGCTTCAGGGGTGTCATGACACCTGGATTATGACCTGCTAGATAGGTTGATTTGCCGTCGGTGACGTCAATAGTGTTGTAACCTTGAACGATTTGTCCAGCGTCAATGGCATGTTGGCTAGCCGATAAATCACTATAGATATTAGGTAGCGTGAAGTCGCCAATAGGAAGGTCTTTACCGTCAAAGGAAATGACATTGGTTTTGGTTGGAACTGCTGTTGTGCGTGGGTAGATTTTGTTGGCAAGAATTTGTTTACGACGATGAGTTGTTCTCGCAGGTTTAGTTGATTTAGGTGCATGTTTAGTTGCTGTGAGCTTAGGTGCTTTTGGTGCGTTGGCTGTTTTTGTAGGTGCTGTTGGTGTGAGTTTGATGGCTTTTGCAGATTTCGTTGCAGTGCGTTTAGGTGTGACAGTTTCTGTTTGAGGGGTGTGACTTTGAGCGCTGACAGGTGCGATGGTGTTAGTGTAAAGGGCAAAAATAGTAATAAATGTTGTGATGAAAACTAAAAGCTTTTTCATAATGAGTTAATTCCTTTCTGATAAATAGAGGGTATGACAATGATGACCGGTCTTATCATCGTCAATGCCAAAAACAGGAGTCGAACCTGTTTGCGTAATGCGTCTTCCAAAGACATTTTGGCACTTAATCAATTTTTAGAAACAGACGAATACGGTTTCGAATGTCTGTGATTGATAGGTTTTTAAGGGGGATGGTAGCTTCTTTGGTTTGTCCTTTGATGTGGAGATTTGTGGTCTCATCAAAAGTAACCGTGAAGGTGAGTTGTGGATAATCCTGTTTAAGTAGGATGATATTGTCAAGTAGTGTTTCCATAGTGTTATCCTTTTGCGACTTGTTCAGAGAAGGCAATGAAGGTTCTTGCGTCGCCACAATCGGTGCCAGTGAACTCAAGGCGAAGGTTGGTTTCAATGTTTCGAATGTTGGCCCATTCGTTTTCAGTAACGGCTTCAAGGGGTTGATAACCGTGACGGGGAAGGGGTTTTGTGGCGAGGGTTTGGCTAATGGCCTTGATTTGATGGGTTTCAGTATTGTAAGTGACAAGGACGTTAGCGTCTGTAGCTTGGATAATAATGTGGCGTTGGTTATTTACCGTGATGGTATTTCCGGGGTTAAATGTAGTAGGTTGCATAAATATTTTGTAGACGTCAGATTCATAGGATGACGTTCCTTTCTAATTGTAATAGTATTATCCGCACGCGCTTGCGCGTGCCAAAGGCATGCTGCCGAAGGCAGCATACACGACATAGCGACTTTTCCAAAAACGAAACCATGGGTTCGGGGGCGAGCGTTAGCGAGACAGCCCGCAAAAATAACCTGCTAGGCATTCGCCTAGCAGGTTATTTAGTATTAAGTGATGCGATTTTATCTTGTATCAGGCTCTCTATGCTGTCTAGTGGAAGGACATTGCCGTCATGGTCGTGAACAGGACTATAACAGAGACCTATGACATCGGTATCTTTGGTTTTTAAAACGCCTAGTCGATAAGGTTTTCCTGTTTCTGGGTGTCCAGAGAGAGGCCAGGCGTAGATTTCATAAAGACGTAGGGTTTTGATGATTTCTGCCCAAAAGTCATCGATGTTTTGATGAAGGATTCTAGAGCGTTCTTTACGGTAAGTATAATATGATCGTCCATTGTCCATGTTTTTAGACCAATCAAGGAGATGGTCTAAGAGATCGGATAAGGTTTTTTGAGCACATTTAGAGGGCGATTTGACACCCTCAATAAAAGTGATGATATGGATAGGATGTTTTTTGAGTGTTGCTTTGGTTGTTGTGGGTTTTGTTGTTTTTGCTTTGGGTGTTGTGGTTGTTTTAGGTGTGGTTTTAGTTGCTTTAGCTGTTTTAGCTGTCTTAGTTGTTTTAGGTGCGGTTTTAGTTTTAGGTGTGGTTTTAGTTGTTTTAGTTGCTTTGGGCTTAGTTGTAGTTGCTTTGGCTTTGGTTGTGGGTGTGGTTTTGGTTTTAGTTGTTTTGGTTGCTTTTGATGTTTTAGGTTTAGTTGCTTTGGTTGTTTTAGTTGTTTTAGTAGTTTTGGTTGTTTTGGCTTTAGTTGCTTTAGTCGTTGCCTTGGCTTTGGTTGGTTTAGTTGTTTTGGGTTTCGTTTCTTTAGCAGTTTTAGTTGCTTTGGCTTTAGCTGTTTTAGTCGCTTTAGTCGCCTTGGCTTTAGTTGCTTTAATTGTTTTAGTTGTCTTGCCTTTAGTTGTTTCAGTTTTAGCCGTTTTTTTAGCTTTAGTTGTTTTAGTTGCCATCAGTGTCACGGCTTTCTAAAAGGTATTGACGTCCTTGGGCTTGGATGTCTGTAAAGGTGGCTAGACGCACAACGGGATAGATGACTTTATAGTAGTATTCTAATTGGTCATTACTATAAAGGGCGTACGTTTCTTCAGGGTCTTCATCATTTTCAAGGTAGGTTTTTGAGCGTTCATACCAAATGTGGCATTGGGCTAGAAAGAGACGAGGTTCTTTGTCCAGAGGGAGTTCAATAGGAAAGCCGTCAATTTCTAAGGTTGAGCCTTCTAGAAAAGGTATGACGGTTTCAAGGTTTTCTATTTGTTTGGTGTAATAGGCAGCTGTTCGTTTGTTTGTTAGTTGGGTGATGAGCTGTTCTTTTGGTTTAATAGGTTCAAAATTTTCATCGTAAGGCATAAAAAAGAGTCCTTTCTTAAGAGATTTACTTGTTTTTATTATAGCAAAAAGGGTGCTTTTTGACTAGAATAGGACATTTTTTTGTCCGAGAAGGGCTTGATTTTGTTCGAAAAGTTGTCTGAAAAAGGGTTAAAATTTTGTCCGAAAAGAGTCAAAAAGGGCTAAAATTTTGTCTGAAAAGGGTTAAAAATCGTCCTAATTTTGTCCGAAAAGGGCTTGATTTTGTCCGAAAATGCTTTGATTTTGTCCGAGAATTACTGAACACTGTGTTCAGTATCTTTTCAAAAAAGTGCCTCAATCTCTTGCTGTGCTTGTTTTCATGAATTGTTTTCAAAAAACCATCGTTTTGTCCAAAACTCGGACAAATTTAGAGGTATTTTGTCCGAAAATGTCCGAAATTTTTGTCCGAGAATGCTTTTTCGGACAAAAACTCGACAAAAAGTTTGTGAAATTCGCACAAGAAGCTTTGGAGTGTCAAATGAATATTTCGAGTTGGTTTTCGGACAAATGGATTTTTTGGTAGGTCATTTTTTTGTGTGTTTATGCATTTTTAATCTTCGAGAGGGGTTGATGTATTACTGTGAGTTGTTTTTCATAAATTTTCATTAGAACTTTTTAATCTTATAAATATACGAAATCTTTGATTTTTTGAAGCGTTTTTTCTTATGAAAAACAAACAACGGCGCGATTTGTGGCGTGTGTTGACAAGAGTGGTTTTTGTGTTCTCGGACATTTTTCGGACAAAAATTTTTTTAATCTTCGGACAAAAATTTGAAGGTTTCGGACAAATTCGGACAAATTCTCGGACAAAATTCAAAAATATACATTTTGTGTATAAAACCTATAGGGACGGGCTTTGTGAGGATTTGGTTTTATAAATATGTTATGGAAAACGTTTTTCAAAGACCCCTTTTTCGGACATTTTTCAAAAAACTTTATAAAAATAGAAAAAAATTACTATAGGAGTTTTTGACGGGACAAATTCTCGGACAAAATTTTTTTGGGCGTGTTTTGCAGGATAAAAGTTTCAGATACTATTTTTTTAGCTGTAATTTGAGGTGTGCATTTTTTTCTTGCACTTTTAGTTTGGAATTTGATACACTAGCAGTACGAAAAAGACAGAAAGCGAGATATTTTTGTATGCCAAAGTTTTTCGGCAGATGCATTTAATAAAGCTGTAGATCGTGACGACGATGTTTATGATGACGATGTTTATGAAGAGGAAGAAGAGGAAACGCCTAAAAAGAAAGGTTTCTTTGACCGTTTTAAACGCGATAGAAAGGACGACGCCAGTGACGACCCTGAAGACGATGATGCTATCGATGATGGTGATTACGATGATGACGATGACGATTTTGAAGATGACTTGGAACCAGAAAATGGGCCGCTTAAGAAAATTATTTTCGGGATCGCAGGGGTCATTGTAACTTTTGGGGTTCTTGGCTTTGCCTGGAATGCCCTTGTCAACACGCCTAAGGCTATGTTTGCGAAACGTTTGAATGCCTATAGTGAATTGTCTGACCAAACGGTTAATGCGACTCTTGATGCAGGTAAATTGTCACTCTCAACCAGCGGTGAAGTGGTTAGTAAAGACGGTAATCTTCGTGTCATGCTTGATAAGACAGATAAAACGCCTAAAATTGACGTGATTTATCATAAGTCACTTTATGTGAACGGTGGTCTTTTGTCAACCTTCCTTGAAGATAATTTTAATTATAAAGCTCGCGGTCTTGATGATTCCTTTATTGACACCAAGGATATTGTTCAAGTTATTTTGTCTAAGAATGATGTGAAGACCTATGACAAGAGTTTGGCTGATTTTGGAAAGACCTATAAAAAAGCCAGCAAATCACGTGACACGGCTACGCAAAAGACCTTGACAAAGATTTTGAAAGATAAAGACACTTATGAACATAAGGACTCTATGTATCATGTGACGCTTGACGGGAAAGATCTTGATTTGTTGTATCAAGCTGCGATGACCGATGCAACGCTTGGAAAAGACCAAAAAGAATTGGTTGCGTCTTATGCTGATGCTTTGAATCTTAAGAAGTCTGATGTAAAAGCTAAGATTTCTGTTGGTGATAAAGGGAATGACCGTATGCGTCTCACGGTATGGTCTAAGAAAGACAAATTCAAATTGGTTCTTTCATTGTCAGGTAAGACAAGTAGTGGTGTTAAAGCACCAAGTAATGTCATGTCAACCAAAGATGTGAAGAAATTGTTTGATGATGTTCAAAATAATCTTGTTGCTCAAATGGACGAAGATGGTAACGTTCCTGGCGTTATTGACAGCAGTAAAGATGCTGAAAAAGCTAAAGATAGTGCTAAAAAAGACGCTAAAAAGTCAGCAGATAAAAAAGGGGACGGGATTAAAATCAAAGAATGAGTGAGATTGAAAAACAAGAATTGTCAAAACAATTGTTTGGTTCCCCTGATTATAAGGCTTTCTTAACCTTTTACCCACCTTATCATCCAAGTGTTAAAGCTTTTAAAAAAGCTTTAGAAAAATAGCAAAGGGATCTCCTGTTTGGGAGATTTTTTTGTTATACTAAATGTAAGCTTAAGAAGTAACTAGAAAGGATTTTAAATTCTATGGCTAATTCATTGGTTGAACGTCGTGAAGTGTTTAAGGACGTTGGACAATATTTTCAATATGAAAAAGGCTTCGTTCACATGGATGTTGAAGGTATCAAAGAACGTTTTGGGCGTGAGGTTCCTGCTTTGCAAACCGCGGGGGACGCCTTTAAATTTATAATGACTTGACCTCAGAGATTCTTGGTACACGTTTTGAGATGAAGAATCCAAAAGGGTATATGCCTCTTAAAAAATCAGCTTATCAAGTGCTTGAGGATGCTTATGTAGAGGCGTATCGTCGTAATTTAGATAGTTATGAGATGGGTAAAACCTTGACACGTGATGAACGTGTAGCGACCTATTTCATGCTTAAGAAAAGTCTTGAACGTATTCCTGAGGATATTAAGACAAATGTTAAGGATTGTGTTTCTAAACATGATGAGCTTGATGGGACTACAAAGACCTTGTTAAAAGAAGTTAATGGTGAAGGGTTAGAGACTTTGGCTGAAAACGTTGCGAATGCAACCATGGCTATTATTGACATGGAGTCTAAGAAACGTCGTATCGCCCATCGTTATGGGGCTGATGGCCGTCGTGAACGCTTAAAGAAATTGTTTGGGCAACGTGATGAAGCTTTAGCGACGTTTTTGGGTAAAGCCATTGAGCCTTATCAGGTTTCTGAACGTGCGGTTTTTGCGCGTGAAGAAGCTGTTGACATTAGTGCTGTCATGAGTGACCTTCGTGCCATGATGGGAATTACGTCTGAAGACGTGTCTAATCTTGTCAATAGCAGCGTACAAAAAGAAGCTGATAAAGAATTGATTTCTGGTGTCATCTGTTTGTATGAAGGACAAACGCCTGTTGGCTTTAAATATAAAGACGTGATCATTGACTTTAATGACAATACGGATGTTAAGGCTCTTATGGCTGAAGATGGTGCTGTCATGATCTATAAAGACAAGGATACGGGCGTTCGTTAAAGAATGTCGAAGGGCCTATGCGTATTGAATTAGGTAATAACGGTGCTCGTACAGGTAAAGCTGATTTATCAAATGTCAAAGCTGATGGTGATGTGACCATTAAAGCGTCTAAAGACACAATCGTTGTTAGTGATAGTACGCTGTCTGGAAAAACGGTGATTGAAAATAGTGTGGTTACCGATTCGTCTTTGGTTAACTCAGAAGTAAAAGATCATTCAAAAGTAGCTGCATCTACGGTAACACATAGCTTAGTGAGAACGGGTGTTGTTGATGCTAGTACGTTGGCAAATGCTGGTGTTTTACAATCTTATGCTTATAAGGTGTCTGGTGATAAGGCTAAGTTAGAACGTTCAGCACTTGCAGGAATGCAGGCAGAAGGTGACTATACAGATGCTTTAATGGTTTCTGGGTCTGAAGTAGGGTCTAAGAAAGACTTTACGGCTGCCTTAAATGACCTTCGTCATATGACGGATCAAGATAATTTTCTTGGTATTGATTATTTGAAGAAAATTGGTGAAGATACACTGTCTTATCAATTGCCTGATCAAGATGCGATTAACATTTATTTGCCTAATCTTGAAACAGCGGTTGTTGATAAAAAAGACAAGGGCTTTGCTTTGACAACACCTGCAGGTTCATCGGTGTCCTTATCGGGTGACCTTGTGGTAACAGGTGGTGATTTGCGTGTGTCAGTCGGTGAGATTGCTAGTTCTGTGTCTATTGATGGTTTGACCATTAATAATTATCATCAAGATAATGTGATTGCTGCTAGTGACCATGGCACAACGATTCTTAAAAATGTGGAAGCGACTGATTACCTTAATCTTGAAAATGTTTTTGTGGACAAGGCGACCTTGTCGAATGGGACAGTGCTTAACTCAACGGTTAAAGATAGTAAGGTTATTGATAGCCTTGTTTCAAAGAGTGTTGTTAATGATGCTCTTGTGGTTTCTTCTGAGGTTGTGAATTGTTCGCAAGTAACAGGTGATGCTATTTATGTTAAGGCAAAAGAAGAAGTGCTTGATGGGCATCGTTTTGGTAAGATTACTTACGATGATAAAGCTGATTATGACGCGGTTGTTGCTGATTATAAGGCGAATCGTAAGACTTATGCGACAGATGGCACCTTGCCTGGACGTTTGACGGAAGACAAAGAGGGTTGTCATTTGGATAATTTGGTGGTGACGTCAGAACTCTTGTCTGCGCGTGTGGACGTAGACGGTAAAGTGGATGCTGTCTTTAAAGATGGTCATGTATCGGTTGAAAAGACGTCAGCAACAGATAAAGTGGTTGTTGCTTTGACAGATAATGTGTCTGTTACTCTTTCTGGGGCACGTTTTGAAGGGTTTGATAACCGTTTGTTTGGTAATGTGACGGTTGTTGATAGTACGGTTAAAGAAGGGTCTAGATTAGAAGATGGGGTGAATGTGACACGTTCACTAGTAGACTCAACAACCCTTAAAGAAGTGACTGTTCTCAATAGTCAACTGCTTGGAGTGGATCAAAGAGATTGGCTCCATTGTTGATAGCACCGTGGTTAATAGTCGTTTGCAACAATCTGATGTTGAAGGCGTGAAAGATTTGTCAGAGTCAATCGTTCTTCAATCAACGCTTAAGGGAACGGGTCGTGAAACGGTAGTTGATAGTCAATTTTTGGAATCAGATGTCACGCTTCAAACGTCTCTTCACGATACAGGTATGGCTTGGGCCAAGACGACAGCGACAGAAACGCGTTCGTATGTGCTTGGTAATCCTGGTAAACGCTTGGAAACCTTTAGGTATCATGATCGTGAAGCCTTTGAAAAAGGAGTAGCTGCTGTGTCTAATGGTCAGTCTTATGAAGACGTGCTTCCGACTTACGAATCGATGCCTGTGCTTGATAAAGAAGATAACTCAGCGCTTGCGGATTATGACATGTCTATTGGTAGTCCAACGGTTGAACAAGAAGGAACGCCTATGGTTTCTGAGGTGGATAAATGGTTTGAAGAAGCCTTTGGTCCCTTGCCAGAAGACGATGAAACCGTTGTTGAAACGACAAAACCTTTTGAGTTGAGCAACGAGGCGGATTTGAGTGGGTTTCAAGTAAAAGATTTAATGGATAAGGTTGAAGATTATCAAGCCAAAGCTGTTGAGAACCTCGACCCGAGTCAATTTGAAATTCAAGGGGCTAGTTTAAGCCAAGGAAAATAAGTTGTTCGTTTGAATAACTTATTTTGTTATACTGAAGATAGATTAATTGTTAGAAATGAGGTTTTTTAATGACTATGCAAGATCAAATGCGTAAGGCTTTTGGGCATTACGCTAGTCGTCAAAATTGCGCGTGCACATGTGGGGGAAAAAGCGTTGGTTAGACCTAAGCTCAATCCTTTGCTTATGAAACAAGGTGATGATTTGGAATCGCCGCTTTATGTGACACCTGATTCGTCAGCGATGGATTATGATGGGAACACACTTCCTGATGAAAAAAGTTATCGTCGTTTGGCTAAACGTGCGCGTGGTTATGAGGCAGGAAATAGGACAGATGATTACGTTCAACCACCTAAAGCTGATGAGTATGTCCAACCACCAAAAGATATGTCTTTTACTGACGCTTTAATTGGACGAGATGATAATAAGGCGTATGTGGATGATCACATGCGTTCGCTTGTAAATGCTGATGATACGATTTTTGTCAGTCCTGAGGCGGCTAAAGAAATGGGATCCGTCTTTGTGGACGATTTTGGAAATCATGGAAAGGTTGTTACGAAGGATCAGGTTGGAAAACAAGCTCGTGATTATACGGCGGGGAATTTGACAGATGATTATATCAAACCACCTAAATACGATGATTATGTACAGTCACCTACGTACAATGATTATGTACAACCTCCAACGGATATTTTTGATGCGTCGCAATTTGAAATGGCTAATGATGAAGCTACTAACAGTATTGATGATGTGTCTATGGGGATTGACGAAGGCCAATTTGACATGACGCCAACAAAAGGTTTGCAACAATAAGAAAGAAAAGACGGTTTGTGCTGTCTTTTTTGGTATAATAAAGTTATAGAAAAATAAGTTATTCATAGAAAGGAGTTGCTCTATGGCAATTTCAACAGCTCTTCTTGATCGTACTAAGGAACGTTTGAAAGAATTACTTCCAACCAAGTCGTATGCGGAACGTATTGACCTTCTTCCTAGTGACGTTCTTGAATCGTATTACGATTTGCTTCATGACCCTCAGTTGCGGATTAGTAAAATCAGTGAAGGTAAAAACTATAATGGGGTACGTATCAAAACCCCAACTGGCCTTGAAATTCAATTTCAAGAAGACATGACAACTTTTGATGGGATGTATGTTAATGGGAATCGTTTTTATTTAGACCCTGTTTATGATGGGGAAAATATGCATGACATTCTTCAAAAAGCCATGTCTGGCTTAGATGGCCTTAAAGAAATGATTGACCTTGAGCGTACGAAAGACATGCGTGATCAAGAACGTCGTGACAATTCACAAGCGCGTGAACGTGGGCCACTAGGACGTTCAGAAACCTTGACTTTTGAAAATCAACGTGAAAATAACGTGCGTCGTGAAATTTATCGTTTTGCTAAATTAGGGGCTGGTCTTCGCAGTGATGCGGCATCAGATAGTACCCTAGAGGCTGGTGGTAAAGATGTGGTTCGTATGGATGATGCGATTGCTTATATTAAGATGAAGTTTAAACAAAACACGGTTTGACCCGTGATAACTTTACTTATGAGGTGTCTAATCGTTTGTCGATCAATCCACGCTTGCGTCCAGAAATGATTGAAGCGGAATTATCTCGTCATAAAGTCAGTAATGATGAGCTAGTGGACTTCTTGTTTGACCGCTCCGAATACCGTGTGGAATTTGCACTAGCTATGGCGGGTATCTCGCATGACCCTGATGCTATGGAACAATTTAATTTCACAACCATTACACAAGAAGACCAAAAGGGACGTTATTTAGGTCGTTTGATGGAAGCCTTTGGTCAAGAAGAAATGGATTTTGATTTTGAAAAAGGGGTTGCTCGCATCACTAGTACCACAACGGATGAAAATGGGGAAACGGTTAAAACAGAACGTTTTATTCGTAATTTGAACTATGAGGACGAAAATGGGATTTACCACGCGCCATCAGGAGGTTCCCATATTCCACATATGCGTGCCTTTTTTGCAGGGGAAACCGACGATGAAAAGACGCGCCGTGAACGCTTGCGTGTTATTGACCCAACGCAAGAATCGATTGATCAGTTGGCGATGGAGTTTGCTTTAACCAAAGGGGAACTTTATGCCAAACCTATTCTTGATACAACTCGTGATTTTGTCAATATTGAAACGGTGTCTGATAAAGAATTTGGGCGTGCAGCTATTGCAACGCTTAAACGTAAAATCAAGTTGGATGATTTTTATAAAGAAACCAATTCCATGATTAAAGAACGTGAAGGAGCTCTTGAACATGATAGTCTTGGAGCGGTATCTAACCTTATTTTGGATGATGATGCTAAAGGTGTTATTGACCCTTATGGAACATCTAATGGGGCCAACCTTGGTTATATTTTGTATTTAGCTAAGGATGCTAAGGTGACTGAAGATGGTCATGTGATTGCAGGGGAAGCTGAGTTTTCAGAGATGGGGGAATGGTTGAATGATCATATTCCTGGCATGGAACATGATAGTTTTAACCGTAACCAAATGACCTTCACCAATGCCTTGGTCGCTCTTGACTATGCAAAACTCAATGTTGTAATCGCAGATACGGGTTGTCTTAACGCCGAAGATGCTAAACATATCACGGATAGTGGTCGTAAGGTGTTAGATCTTCATACAGGGGATAAATTGATTGAGGGTCACGGGAATAAAGGGGTATCGAATGTTATCACTTTAGATATGGATCCTGAAACGATCAAGGAACGTCATTTGGAAAATGCTATTCAAATGCAAAAGAATAATCCAGAGGTGCATATCTTTGATTCGCCACAATCGATTTCGTCTCGTAAGAACCTTGGCTTCATGCATGAAGCTATGGCGTCTGAAAATAAAATGGATTATGTGGCGCTTGACGGGACCGTGGTCAAAGATGCTGTTGTTCAAATGATTTACTTTAAGTTGCCTCAAACGGCTGAACATAAATCGATTGATTATGGGGCTGAAGATGCTCAAGGGGCGCGTAATTACTCAACGCAGTATCGTCACGGGATGTCGTCAAAACTTGGTAAAGAATTGTATGACGCTAACTTCATTGATCCTGAAAAGGTCGCTAAAAACAAATTGGAAGTCAAGGGTCGTTTTGAACGCCTCGGTATCGGTGTTTACGATTATCAAAAAGGACTTACGGCTGATAATATTTCAAATGTGGTATCGTCCCCTGTAACCTTTAAGCTGAACGGAGATGACCGCGTATCCTTCCCGCTTCATGGATTTGTTGAGAAGTTAGATGAAGTCGCACCAAACTTCTTGAAAGACCGTATGTTGTCGGTTAACATTGATATTGGGGATTATGAATTGACGTCACCACTTCTTCGTGAATACAGTGATGATAAGGTCAAAATTCCGATTAAAGACGAAAATGGTCGCAATGTTCTTCCTCTTCGTATGCGTGTGTCTGAAAAAGAAGACGGTTTGGTTTCTTTTGGGAACCGTTATAACGCGGTCTTCAACAAAATGCAAGAAGGTGAACCTAATGACGTGGTTCAAAAGGCTTATGAACGTGCCGTTTACGATGACATGAAACAAATCACCAAGAAAAATAATATTATGAAAAATATTGAAACGGTTTCTTTTGTTGAAGGTGCAGGAACGGTGGTTATTGTGCCTGATCCATCACTTCCAATTGATTGTATTCGTGATGGTAAAGAAGCCACTGGTCTTGAACTTCTTCACCGTGACCCTGTTGTGCGTTCAAGTAATGTGGTAGCTACTCAGAATGTTGGCCATGGCGATGCTAATGTGGTTCATGTGAGTGTTCTTATTGATGAAGAATTGGACATGGACCATGATGGGGACACTGGTGGTAAGACCAAGGGTGATCAACTTCATGGGACGGAAGAACAAAAACAACAATTGTTTGAATTGGCGCGTCCATCGGCACAAATGGAACGTGACGGCAAGCTTTTCCTTAGTACAGGTAGTCGTAATGTTGTGGCCGTTACAAAAGCCGCAGGCATCAATATTGAAGAACGTGCGGCTGCGGTAGATGGTCGTGAAGCTAAAGCGCAAGTGATTCATGAAGCCATGCTTGAGATGATGGATAATCCAAAATCTTGGGAAGCTGGTTTGGTATCTTTTGAAAACGAAGCGACCTTTAAGAAGACCTTTGCCAAAGCCGTGTCTATGGGTATTCCTGATGGGGAAGATCATGCCAAGAAGTATCAAGAAGCATTGAAAGAGATTGGGGATCGTTGGAACAAACCTGTGTCTCGTGAATCCAACCGTCAAGAGTTGAGTGCCCTTAACATGAAATCTGAAGGTACTGGTCGAGGAGGAGATAACTCCAACAAGGCTGTTTTCAATCGTCCTGTGAAACCTGGTGAAGAACAGTTGAACCGTGCGATTTTGGACGTGACTTATTGTGGCACACAAGCCATTCTTCAAATGAAGAAGAATGCGGATAAGTACGAAGAAATTGCTCAAGAAGTGCGTGATATTCGTGATGTTTTTGGTGGTAAGTGGAATATTTCACAAAGTCGTCAAAAATTGCTTGAAATTGGTGGTAAACATGGTTTGTCTGAAGACAAGGCTCATTTTATTGCAGACTTTGTTGGTCTTCATCAATCTGATGCCTTGACACCAAAACGTATGATTAAGGCCATGTACGAAACTGATGAATACGGTGAAGTTCATGTGCGTCCAGAAGTTAAAGATAAGATTGCGAAATTGCGTGAAGGTATTGACAAGACACCTGGCTATTTTGGTGAAGGCGTTTTGACCAAATTACCAATTTCAACAGAAACCTTGGCTTATAAATCTGCAGGTGACTTAAAAGACGTTTTGCGTTCTGAAATTTTGCAAAACATGCATGAAGATCAACAACGTCAATTGCGTCAAAGTGACATGATTCGTGACTTCAAGATGCGCTTTATAAGGATGCTTTGGTCTTGAACAACGTGATTTGTCTAAAGTGGCACACGCGGAACGTACTGAAGCGCTTCCAGAGGTGACACAAGAAAGCATTCAAAAAGAAATTGATCGTCAAAATGCCATGGAAGGCCCTGTTGTGCCTGAATATGATAACAGTTTCTATGAAGCACAAGCAGCGTCTTATGATGGCCCTATTTATGGAGAAGACTTGGATTATGGTCTTCCTGATGAAGCGTCCTTCTTTATGCCAGCGTCACTTGAAGAGATGATGCCTCCTGAAGAACCTAGTTTTGATCCAAGCCAGTTTGACATGGATGAACAAGCCAAAGGTTTGCAACGTTAAAAAAGCTTCCCTTTTGGGGGCTTTTTTTGTTATAATGAAACTAAGAAAAGATTTAGAAAGTGAGTAGTTATTTTTTATGAAACAAACTGATAAAAAAGCCTTGGGCCAAGCCAAAGGACTTTTAACCGCCTTGCAAAAGAAAGAATATGTGGAAGACTTTTTTGGCATGTCTTTAACAGGATCATTAGCTGATGACGGCTATCAATTCAAGGCTCGTCTCTTTGGGGATGATTATTTGCAGTATCGCGCCTTTTTAGAATTGTTTTTACAATCGCCAAAAACCGCACGTCTTTTGACTTTGGCGTTGTTACGTTATGAACAATTGAGTGACGATTTTTCGTTTGAAGACATGAATACTTATGCCGATACGGTAACGTATTTGACTAATTTAGGCGATGAGATTGAAAGCTTGTCAGATGAGATTGATTCTTATAAAGATGCGGTTGGTTTTCTTTATGGACGTGAGGGTTTTTCTGATCCTGAGGTTCAACACGCGCTTACGACAAAAGAGTGTTCGCTTGGCTTGTTAAAAACGATTTACCGTAAGGTTGAAACGAATTTGGTGGATGAACTTGGGGGTGAGGATGAATGCTAAAAAAAGTAGCTAGAGCGATTCAAAAAGGGTCTTGGAAAGTAACAGCGGTGATGCTTAGTTTAGCTGTTATGGTTGCTATGGGTCTTGGTGCTTTTGGGGTACATTATCTAAAGACACAAGTCGTTGAAGCGTCAACGAGTATCGCTAAAAAAACGGGCCGCTGACGCCAAACGTGATAGTGAACAATTTCTTAAAGAAGCCACAAAGGGCGTTAAGAAGAAGGTTAAAGACTCACGCGCGGCTGAGAAGAAGGAAAGTCGGGCAAAAACGCCTGACGAAGCTAAGGCGTCAAGTGTTTTAACGGATCAGGTGCGTGCGCAATTGCCTGGAGATTTGGTTTATGACCATGGAAGCTTTATTGTCAATGGTAATAAAACGCCTCTTAATGCGTCGATTGCCAGTACCCCTTATGCTACCAATGATGTGGTAACGCATCAAGGCAAGCAAATTGCAGCCAAAGGAAACGCCCTTTTAACCAAGCGTACCCGTCAGTATGAAAACCGTGAAAGTACAGGAAATGGTCGTGGGGCCTTTACACCTGCTGGTTGGCATCAACAAACGCTTAAGGGGAGTTATTACAAGTATGCCGTTAATCGTGGACATCTTCTTGGTTATGCCTTGGTTGGTGGTTTAAAGGGCTTTGATGCCTCTGAAAGTAATCCTAAAAACATCAATACGCAAACGTCATGGGCTAATCAAGCACGTGAAGATGATTCGAAAGGGCAAAATTATTATGAAGGCTTGGTGCGTAAGGCGCTTGATCAGAACAAGCGTGTGCGTTACCGTGTGACTTCTATTTTTGCGACAGACCAAGATTTGGTTCCTGTTGGTAATGAAATTGAAGCCAAATCAAGTGACGGAAAACTCGAATTCCATGTCTTTGTGCCAAATGTGCAAAATGGCTTTAGTATCAATTATTATGACGGAAAAATCACGCTCGATTAAAAAAAGATAGCCGTAGGCTGTCTTTTTTTAATCGTCAAAAAAGCGTCTTTGGCGTTAGCCAAAGACGAAGAAAAGACCGACCAAAAAGCGCATGCGCTTTTTGGGCTAAGGAAACATTTACGATGACGTCTATATTTTGTTATAATAAAAACAAAAAGGATGTTTTTGAAATGTTAGATCGTTTTCGTTGGCATGCAGGGATTGCCTTTATTATGGCTGTTTTTTTAGGAATACTTGAACAAGTGCCTAATCTTTTATTTGGAAAAGTAGCGGATTGGATGCTTATTTTAGGAATGTTTGGTTTAGCAGGGCTGGTTTTTGGCTTTGGCTATTTACTTGGTTATTTTAAGGTACCAAAGTCCTGGAAGACCTTACTGGTTGGACTTAGCCTGATGATTGCCTTGACGCTTTTAGGCAATTGGTTATTATCTTGGGCCGGACATTCGTCGACGCTCAATCAGGAAAGTCTTAAGGCACTTAAAGGGCATGGGCTTTACTTGTTTGTTTTATCCGTCGTTTTTGCACCGATTATGGAAGAGGTTATCTTTAGAGGGTTGCTTCTTGCTCAGGTGAGTTTAGCGTCCTTGTTTATCAGTGGTCTTTTGTTTACGGTTTTGCATGTGCCAACCAGTATTGGGGCTATTGTTATTTACGGGGGTATGGCACTTATTTTCATGGGCCTTCGTTTGAAAACAGGTTCTTTAGAGTATGGCTTGATTTTACATGTGCTTAATAATTTAGTCGGGGTACTTTTCTTGTTATTTTTTAGCTAAATTTGTTGACAAGATTTTAAGAGTTTTGTTATAATGAGGATAGATGTGGGAAATACCATGTCTATCCACCTTCTTTCTATTATTTTTTCTCTGCTTGCTTTGTGCAAGCGGGGTTTTTTTCTTTGCTTTTTTTAAGTTTTTTTGACAGCTTTATGTTATACTAGTCACATAGTTAGTAAAAACAAGGAGATAAGACTTTTATGTCTGAAACAATTAATCATAAAACCTATTTACAAGTGCGTCCTTTATATATTTCGGATGCTCAGTTGTTTGGGCCTTTGTATAATGCGATTCAAAAAGATGATGAAGTCACCCTTCTTTATCCTGATACGTCGGATCGTCAGGTAGCGCTTGATGTGCTTGAGTCGTTGATTATTTCTTATGATCAGCCTTACCATGATTTCAGAACGCTTTATCGTGATGGGCGAGGACGTAGTGTGCGTGAAGTTTATGACGATTTGCGTCATCAATCGCCTGATATTTGTTTGCTCTTGTCCTGTCAGATTGATGGGAAAGCCATTCGTGGGGTAAAACCGTGTGTGGTTGATTATACAACGTCTTCAGTCTTAGCCGAGGTGGCGCGTGAGCGCTTGTCTGATGAGATTCCTGATTTACGTTATGCCCTTATTCGTGAGCCTATGGATATGGACCGTACCTATTCTTATCAAGAATTGCTTGATTTGATTGACTATCGTAAGTTGTTACCGTTTGATTCTAAATGTTCTTATGAGGCTTTGGACGAATATGTGAGAACGTTAGCTGATATTGAAAGCTTCAGTGATTGGCAACGCACGCGCCAGTATATCAAGAAACGCTATGACCGTTATGAGAAAGATAAGGCATCAGCAGCCTATCGTTTGTTCTGTAGCAGTAAATTTAAGGAACGTTCCCTTGACGATAAATTGACGTATTTGGAAGATTTGCATGCTTATACGCAGTTGATGTCTGGGTTTTATGCGGATCGTCACATGCTTGATTTGCAGTTGTTAAAGGTTCTTCCTCAAGAAAGCATGGTGGCCTAATGAGCGAAACCTTTGCCATGTTAAAACCAGATGCCCTTAAAGAAGGTCTTGGGTCTATCATTCGTCATCAATTGCTTGAGGCAGGGTTCACTATTGTTAAAGAACGCTTGGTTTTTGCGACTAGGGAACAGTTAGATGAGCACTATGCCCATTTGGTTGATAAGCCTTTTTACGAGTCGATTTGTGCTTATATGCAATCTGGGCCATGCTATGCTATGCTTTTAGAGGCTCCTGATGCGGTGACTAAGCTTCGTTCTTTGGTGGGGGATACAGATCCTTCAAAAGCGTCTAAGATGTCTATACGTGGACGCTATGGGCGTGTAGGCGAGAATGGAACGATTTATAATGTGATTCATGCGTCTGATAGTGAGGATGCTGTGACTAGAGAAGAAGCCATTTGGCTATAGAGAAACCTAACGACGTTAGTCGTTAGGTTTTTTAATGGGTTCGGGGGCGCTGTCAGCGCCAACCCGCAAAAAAGCCGTTTTTGCGTGAGCAAAAACGGTAACAGTAAAATATAAAAATTTTACTGTCTGAAAGGATAACAAGAATTGCCGTAAAAAGGCAATGCTGATTATCGGGATTGAACCGATGACCTCTTCCTTACCATGGAAGTGCTCTACCGACTGAGCTAAATCAGCATATTGTAGGCGTCAATGCGACGCTTACAATAGAGGAATGTTATTTTTCAGTGCGACGTTTGCGACCTGCAAGTCCAAGACCTGCAAGAACACCAAGTCCTGCTGCGGTGAGGGCGATAGAACCCTTATCACCTGTTTCAGGCAAGGTCTTGTGACCTTGTTGTGGGTAGTTAACAGGAAGGGTAACAGTTGTGTCTTCTTGAGTGACAGCTGGTGCTTGTGGCAAACGTTTGGTGCTTTCAACAGCGGTGTTGTAAGTGACACCAAGTTTTTGTGAAGCTGCTGTAGTACCAGCTTTGACAAAGGTGAACTTAGCAGGTTTATCTGCAGGTGTTTCAGTTGGTTTCGTTTCAACTGGTTTCGTTTCAACTGGTTTAGTTTCAACTGGTTTAGTTTCATCTGGTTTCGTTTCAACTGGTTTCGTTTCAACTGGTTTAGTTTCTACTGGTTTAGTAGGTTTTACAGGTTTTGTAGGTTCTACAGGTTTAGCAGGTTCTACTGGTTTAGTAGGTTCTACTGGTTTCGTAGGTTCTACAGGTTTTGTAGGTTTTACTGGTTTAGCAGGTTCTACTGGTTTAGTAGGTTCTACTGGTTTAGCAGGTTCTACTGGTTTAGCAGGTTCTGCTGGTTTAGCAGGTTCTACTGGTTTAGTAGGCTCTACTGGTTTAGTAGGCTCTACTGGTTTAGTAGGCTCTACTGGTTTAGTAGGCTCTACTGGTTTTGTGCTTGCTTTGATAAGTGCCAATTCCGTTTGCGCTTTATCGTAAGCCTTTTGAGCGACTGTGAGGTCTTTGCGAGCGTTAACAAGCTGTGTTTTGGCACGTTCAAGGTGGTCTTGCATCATGCTAAGGGTATACTTAGCATTTTGAAGGTTTTGTTCCAATTCTGGACGTTTGGCGTTAGCTGTTTCAAGAGCAACTTTAGCGTCAGAAAGGGCCTTGTGAGCGTCTTTGGCTTTAGCGACAGCCTTGTCAAAGGCTTCTTTAGCGTCACGTGCAACGCTGTTTGCAGCTTGTGCTTGGTCGAAAGCTTTTTGAGCAACTTCTTTAGCGTCAAGTGCTTTTGCAAGGTTGTCGTTGGCTTTTGCAAGAATGGTTTTCTTGAGACGAAGGCTGGTTTCGGCTTTTTCGTAAGCTGTTGTAGCATCTGTGACAGTTTGTTGGGCACGTGTGACAGCTATGTTAGCGTCTTCAAGTTCTTGTGTTTTTGTTGTAAGAGTTGCTGACGCGGCTGCAAAAGCTTGGTTAAGTGCTTGACGTTCACCCTTAATTTGGTCTTGGTAGTTGTTGTATTCTTCTTGAAGTTTTTGAATAGCATCACGAGAAACAACGGTTGCTTCAATGTTGTAGACAAAGGTTTCTTTTGGAAGACCGATGATACGTTTACCGTCTTTAAAGACCGCTTTACCATGACCTGTGTCTTTAGTTTTAAGTTTCAACATTTCAAGGTAGCCGTTGCTCATTGTACCATCATCAGCTTTAACAAAGTGAAGAACGTCTTGGTATTCTTTGTAACCTTTACCTTGACCGTCACCATATTTTGCTACTTGTTGAGCGTTAGCAAAAGCGATGTCTCCTTCACTGTAAAGAAGAGATTCCAAGTGCCCAAAGCCATCGTATTTGTTGATGTATTCAGAGGTCCAACCAAGCATCAATTGGTAAGCGTATTGCTTATCTGAGTAAATACCGTTAAAGGTTTCTACTTTTGGATTGATGTTGGTTCCTGCGGCGTCTTCTGCAATAAGGAAGCCTTGTGGAGCGTGAAGGTTTGTTTTGTGACCTGTTTCTTGACGGTCTGCGTTTTCTTTGGCACGTGCTTCCACGTAAGCTTTGGCGCGTGGGTCAGTGACTGCTTTAACACGGTAAGGAATACCATTGATTTGGCGAAGTTCATTGATGTAGTCTACAAGGTAGCTTGTGATAGCGTCAGCGTTTGGTGTGTAGTTAATAGCTGTGAAACCACCATCGTTTTCAACGTGGTCTTTAGGAATATTGAGGGTTGTTTGACGTTCTCCGTCTGCAAGGATGATGCTTGCAACGTCGTTGCGCGTGTCTTTGGTCTCGTTTTCGTAGCTAGTAACAGGGTCAATGGTACGCGTTTCTGTGACAACTTTGGTTTCTTTAGAACGTGCCGCTTCTTTGATTTTAGCGTCGTAGTCTGCCAAGGTTGTTTTGATTTGAGCTTCTTTGTCTTGAATAGCTTGGTTGGCGCCCACAAGAGCGTCTTTAGCAGAGGCTACTTCGTTTGTTTTGATGGTAACATTATCTTGAGCGGTTGCAAGGTCTGTTTCGCTGTTGACGCGTTCGTCATTGGTACGTGTCACAACAGCTTCTTGAGCGTCAACGTCAGCTTGTGCTTTTGCTTGGGCGTCTTGAGCGTCAGAAACGGTTTTGTTAGCGTCAGAAAGAGCGTTTGAAGCGTCAGCGAGGTCTTGACCGCCAGCTTGATTGAGGGCTTCTTTAGCCGTGTCTACGGCTGCGTCAGCAAAGCCTGCTTCAACAGTGGTTGCTTTAACCATGTCAGTGGCTTGAGCGACTTCTTGAGTGTTAGCGTCAAGGGCTTGTTCCGCTTTCATGACAGAAACTTCAGCGCGTGAGTTGGCGTTTTCAGTTGTTGTAAGGGTTTGTTCAGCGTTTGTAACGCTTTCAGTAGCGACATTAAGATCGCTTGAAGCGATAGCAACATTTTGTTCTGCTTGTGCGAGACTTGTTGCTTGAGTATCTGTGGCTTGGCTAGTGGTTGCGTCTGCGTTTACAACAGGTGTATCATCAGCGTGAGCAACAGTGACGAAAGTAGATGCGGCAAGGGCAGCACCTGTAAGTGAGAGTGTTTTAAATGTTTTTGATTTTGACATAGTGTGTTATCCTTTCATGTCTATTTATAAAATTAGTTTATCTAATTAAAAGCGCTGCTCTGAAAAAAGTTGTCAAATATAGACAAATCATCTCTAAATGTCAGATGATTCTTTTTTCTCATGTTCGTCATCAATTACATTCCCATATCTGCAAGAAGCAGGTAATGACAGAGGTAATCTCTTAACATATCAAGAAGATAAAAATTATCTTCAGAGACTGAGCCAGCCTCCAATGAAATAAGTTTAAGCTAATGCTAATAAATTTAATACCGCATTTTGATCACGGTCAACAACAAAACCACACGAATAACAAATATATTCATTGTGTTTTGTTCCATGTTTTTTATTGCCGTCTAATCCGATTTTATCATCATCTGTTTTAACGTGACCACATTGTGAACAACGTTGTGTTGACGGATAAAATTGATCAGCTAAGATGAGTGTTTTATCGAATTTAATGGCTTTATATTCCATATAAAGACGAAAGCGACCGAATAAGGAACGATGTAAATTTTTAGCTTTTTTTTGCATTTGCATAGCTTGTACATCAAGGTCTTCAATAACAATTGTATCATAAGTTTGATAAATCATTGTTGTAAATTTATGAAGTAAATCATTTTGAATGGCTGTTACACGTTGATAACATTTTTGAAGCTTGATTCTCACTTCAAAATATTGTTTTGAACGTGTGGCCTTTTTGCCATTTTCGTGACGTTTTCGGGCCAATAGACGTTGATAATACTTAATTTGAGCATATAAACGATCTAATTGTTTTGGAAAAACTGCAAATGAGCCACCTGTATAATCAAAATGATTAACATTGGCGTCAATAGCTGTTTTTTTACCTGTTTTAGATAAGGGTTGTTCAGGACAATTAATAGTGATAGACGCATAATAAGAATTCCCAATTTTAGTAATGGCACAATGTTTAATCTTCCCATCAGGTAAATTATATCCCTTAAAAGAAATACCATACCATGTATCTTTGTATTCTTTAGGTTTATCTAAAACAAGTTTTCCATTTTTAATGCGCGCATAATCCGTTTTAAAACCTTGTTTTGGATTCTTTTTAGAACGAAATGATGGTTTCCCAATTTTTCGTTTCTTTTTTTTAGAACCTTTTTTCTTAGGTTTTTTACTGTTAAAAAACGCAGACCATCCATTTGCTAAATCTCTAATAGCTAATTGTAATACGCGAGAAGATCGTGAATACTGCCAATCTGCTTTATCCGCAACCAATAAATTTCGAACCACACGATTTGAAGGTGACGGAAATAAACGTAATAATCCTCGTTCTTCTTCAGAAAAAACAATACTTTTATCTCTAATAGCTAATTGTGATTTCTTTCGAAGATCAGCAGGAACCATTTCAACACGTTGATCATAAAGATCATTCCATAATTCCAGCCCTTTATTCCAACAATAGCGACGATAATCACATAGATCATTAAGAACGTTTGTCATTGTTTGATTAGGATATAGAGCTACTTTTCTTGTCAAGTCCATAAAATATCACCTCCTTATTTGATTTATTTGTATGTTTATAGTTCACGACAATTATATCTTATTGTCTACTATTTGACGTGCTAGGACGTTGCTCTGTCCAGTGGACAAAGATGTTGACAAATGGAAATATTGATTTTTCCACAATTCAAACCATGGGTTCGGGGGCAAGCGTTAGCGCGACAGCCCGCAAAAAAGGCGTAGCGAGCGTTAGCATCGTTACGCTGTCAGGTTTGTTTATGGAAACGTAATTGTTTTTCCATAACTGAAAACATGGGTTCGGGGGCGAGCGTTAGCGAGACAGCCCGCAAGAAAAACCGATAAGCGTTAGCTTATCGGAAAGACGAAAAAAAGAAATGACGTCGTTTTGACGTCGTTTCTTTTTTCTTAGGCTTTGGTTTTGTCTTTTTTAAAGATAAGAAGACTAGCTGAAAGTAAAAGGGTACCAAAGAGCGCAAGAAGATTTGCGTGGTCACCTGTTTGTGGAAGGGTCTTACGGTCATGTTTTGGAACGTAAGGAAGGGCAGGTGATGGTTTGTTGATTGGACCTTGTTGAGCCAATTTTTCAGGCTTCATCCAGTTTGGTTTGTCAATAGACATACCGTTTGATTTACCAGGTTGAGCCAATTTTTCAGGTTTCATCCAATTTGGTTTGTCAATTGAGACACTGTTTGATTTGTCAGGTTTGTCTGCAGGTTTATCAGATGGTTTGTCAGATTTGTCTGATGGTTTATCAGATTTGTCTGATGGTTTATCAGATTTGTCTGCAGGTTTATCAGATGGTTTATCAGCAGGCTTATCAGATGGCTTGTCTGCAGGTTTATTTGGCTTGAGGGCCAATTGCGCTTGGGCGTGATCGTAAGCTTTAGCGGCTTTTTTGGTTTTTGCTTGAGCCTCTTGGTAGATTTTCTCAGCGGTTTCACGAGCCGTGATGGCTTTTTGGTTAGCTTCTTTTGCCTTAGTGAGACGTGTTTGAGCGTCAGTAAGTGCTTGTTTAGCTTTTTCAAGAGCTTTGGTACGGTTAGCTAAGGTTTCTTTAGCCTCTTTGACAGCTTGTGAGGCTTTGTCAAAAGTTGTTTTAGCAGTTGTAAGATTTGCATGTTTAGCCTTGACTTGAGCCAATTGGTCTTCTGCTTTCTTGAGTTCTTGGGTAGCCGCCGTAGCGTCAGCTTTGGCGTCTACGAGGCGAGTTCTTGCGTCAAGAAGGGCTTTTTGACTAGTTGCAAGGTCTTTTTGACGGGCTTCGAGGGTTTCTTTAGCAGATGCATAAGCGTTTTGTGCTTTTTGGGCGTCTGCTTGAACCGCATTTAGATGAACGGTTGCTTTGTTTAGTGTTTCTTTAGCGTCTGCGAGGTCTTTTTCTGCGATAGCTTTGTAGTTATCAAGACGTTTTTGAGCGTTCGCTTTTTCGCTAGAAGGTTCTGTAATGACTTTGTTAAGGACATAGTTAAAGGTAATGTCTGGTAAGAAATTAATACGTTTGTCGTTGAAGTATTGGTAGAGACGACCATCTGTACCTCTTTCATAAGTCACCTTATCTTTTTCGTCACGATTGATAGCGCCTGAACTTGAAATACCTACGGCTTGACCATTGTCGGTTTCATAACTTTCTTTTGGTTTGTCTTTTTGGGCATAACCGTAAGCGAAGTCTTTTTTAGTGAACAAAAGGGCGTTGCGGTGACCAAAGGCATAATCACCTTCTTTATTGTCAGCAAGGTTGGCATAGTCAGAGAACCATTGTGACAATTCCATGTAGGCCATTTGTTGGTCAGAAAGAACAATATAATCTTGCATATCAAAGTCACTGCGGAAGCGGTACATGCTTCCTTTGGCGACTTCGTTGTAGTGTGGACGTTTGATTTTAGACACGTGGGTGATAAGGTCTTGATCATCGTTTTCTTTGGCACGAAGATAAGCGGTTTCTAAAAGGTAAGCGTCGCCTGCTGTAAGGTGCCCTTGGATACCATTGAGGTCACGAAGACGATTGATGTAGTCAACCATGTATTCAGTGATCTTCTTAGCATTAGGCGTGTAAGTAATGATACCTGTTTGACGAAATTCCGCTTCTTGTTCAGGTGTCAAGGTGAGGTCAACGGTTTCTTTACCTGAGTTGACGACGATTTCGTGCTTACCTGTACCGTCGTTACCTTTATCATCAACGGTTTCATAGCTACGCATGTAGTTAAGGGCATCGACACTTGAGAGGACACGTTTTTCGGTGTGTGAGATGGTAGCAGACGCTTCGTCAACAGCCTTTTGAAGTTTAGCGAGCGATTCGTTGACTTTGTTTTGAGTGTCTGTGAGTGCTGCTTGTGCATCGGCTTGGTCTGCTTTAGCGTCAGCTATCTGGCTACGAGTTTGAGCAAGTTCTTCTTGCGCTTTATCGTGTTCCTTTTGTGCGGTATCAACAGCGGTTTGTGCTTGTGCGGTTGCGTTTTCTGTGTTTGTGACGTCTTGCTCAGCTTGCGTAAGATGTTTTTGTGCAGCTTTATTTTTTTCTTGAGCGTTTGTTACTGCGTTTTCCGCTTGTGTGAGATCACGGTCAGCTGTTGGATTGGCACTAGCTTCTTTGTCAAGGTTTGCTTGAGCGTTAGCTAGTGTTTGATTAACGTTATCAAGGTCTTTTTGAGCTGTTTCTTGAGCGTTCTCTGTATCTGTGACCATTTGCTTAGCTTCTTGTGTCGCTTTGTAGCAAGGGTTACGTTAGTTTGGGCTTTGATTTCTGTTTCTTTAGCTGTGTCAAGCGTATCTTTGGCAGAGGCTTCATTGGTTTTAGCCGTGTCATAGTCTTTTGAGGCTTGGTCAAAGGCTTTTTGAGGATCAGTTGCTTCTGTTTGTGCTGTTTGGCTGGTTGTTGCTGTTGGCGTTTGTGATTCTTCGGCGTGAACACTTGTAGCGACACCTGTTGCTACGGTAGCAATACCAAGAATAGAGAGGGTTTTAAGAGTTTTGTGAGACATTTGGTAAGACGTCCTTTCTATGTGTTTACTTATTTTTAGTATATGCTTTTATTTTGGCTTTTTCAAGCCAAAACTAAGGGGCATTGTTTACAAGAAAAACCGTCTAAGAGTGGTTTAGACGGTAGTTTCAGCGGTTAACTCGTAGGTATTTTCAACACGCGCAAAAAGTGACCAGTGATTTTTATAGATGCGCTTATGGGTTGTTAGGGTTAGTTTTGATACAATAGAGCCGTTTCCCTTGACGGTAGCTTTTTGAATATCGTAGTCTCGGTCATAAGCTGTTTCTTTTGAGGGAAGCGTTAGAATGAGTTCATTGTAATGTGTAATTGGTTGTTTTAAGGCTGATGCGAGGCGTGTGTCTGTTGGCGCATAGTGGGTGCGTTTGATGTCATAATAGTTGCTATCTGCGTGTTTAACTTGCGTAAGGGTACTATCATCAGCGTTTTTGCCATTGTAGATGATTTTTGTTGTCGTTATTGTTGATGTGTTTAGCCGTAGATCAGCAATGAAAAGATTGCTCATTAGAAAAAGTGTACTTATGGCAAGTAGGGGGGACGATAATCTTTTCACGTAGTGTCCATGCTTCTTTTTTGGTCCATTTTTCAATGACGTAGAGCGCGAGAATGAAAAGAATGAAACCTACAACGAGACTGAAATAGGTGATTTGTCCGTCAGTTAAGGGAATCATGGGTTTTCCTTTCTAGTGCATGGTGATGAGACGTTGACGATCGTAGCTATTAGCTTGTTTTAGTTTTTCAAGAAGCATGTCAAAAAGTTGTTCTGTGGTGTCAAAAGTTGTTTCAGAGACAAAGAGGCTATCTTGTTCATTTTCAAAAACCTTGTAGACGTTGTTAAGATAAGTGATGCTGAAATAATGCAGTTTGTCACGATCTTGTGTTATGTCTTCGACATGGAAATGAAGATTGAGCCAACGATCAGTCTTGTCAAGGATGTGTTTTTGATTGAAACTTGGAAGCTTAAGGAAGGCGTAGTGAGGTTTAATGTCTTTGTTGAAATTAATGGTAGCGTGTTTGGTGAGGTCGTCTGTGAAATAAAGCAGTTAATGTCGTGTCCATAAGGAGTTCCTTTTTTAAATTGCGAGGTCAAAGCTTAATTGTGGTTTGACAGGGTTGTAGTTAATGAGTTTGAAATCATCGGCTGTGATGTCATAGAAATTGGTGCCATTGGGGACATCAAGGATGAGCTTGGGATTTTGGTTGGAGGGGTTGCGTTTTAGCAGTTCCTTGGCTTGTTCAAATTGATTGTCGTAGATATGTAAGTTATTAACGAAGTAATAAAAGTTACCAGGCGTCCATCCAAAGTGTTTGGCGATCATGAGTTGCAGGGCAACATATTGCATAGCGTTGATGTGATGGGCAACGAGCATGTCGTTTTAGGGCTGGATTGGTGTCAGCGTGGGCTTGACTGGCGAGAAAGGCAGGTGCTGTTAAAGCGACAAGGGCGGCACCAGAAGTTGCTAATTTTTTAAGGTTCATGAAAAGACCTACTTTCTTTTTTTTTGTTATCTTCTTCAAGAATAACAAAAAAGTCAGTGGTTTTGCAAGTTGTTTAGTTTATTTTTTAACAAGTGCAAACCCAAAGGCTTCGAGACTTTCTTGGGCGTCATAAATGTTGTCGTAGAAGAGCCAATCGTTTTCAATAGCGTCATTTAGATTGTCTGTTTCTGCAAATTCGTCGTTAGCAAAATCGATAAGTTGGTTGTCAGTTAGGCTTTCTGCGATAAGTTCATTTGAGTCGTTATAAATATTGTACATGGGTTGGGTTTCCTTTTTAGAGAATAATGAGTTTGATCATATGTTGGAATTTTTCGAAGTCTTTTAAGACGTTGTCATAATGTCCTTGGTGTGGGAAAATGGGACTGTTTAGGGTTGTAAAGAGTGGCTCTCTGATGAACATTTCAAAATGAACAGATGGTGTTTCGGGTTTTTTAGTGAAGGGATTGATACGTTCTTGAACAGGATATTGGATAACAATGTGGCCATAATCGGTGGTATTTTTATAGTATTCGACTTTGTTGTCAGTGTTTAAAGTGACTTGGATGACTTCAAAGTCGTTGTCGGTTAAAAAGTTGCGAAAGTCTTCAAAAGATTGGTAGGATTCTGTAAGATAAGACATGGGTTTCCCTTTCTAATTAGTCGTTGTTGAAACAGTCAGCAAGTGGGCTGATATTATTGATGAGCGTTTGTAGGTTGGTGGTGAAATGATCAATATGTGTTTTAATTCCATTTGTCAAACGGACATTAAAGCTACTGTAGTCCGTGTTATGTTCTAGGGAAATGAAGACGTCATTATCAAGGCGTTTTTTGTAGCTTTTATAGATATCTAATTTAGAAAATTCGCAAGTGATGAGAATGGCGTCGTCGTGAGGGTCTAGTTTAAAGATAAATTGAAAGTGTGGGTATTCTTTAAGATGCATGATGTCATTAAATTCAAATTTTCCTGTAAGTGTCAGATTAGCTTTTTGAAGCTCTTGTCGGATGCGGAGTTTATAGCGGTCTTCTTTAGACATGTCGTTAGTATCTGCATCTAAGGAAGGTTCTTCTGTGGCTTTGATGATGCTACTAAAGGCTTTTTCAAGCTCTCTGCGGTTTTCGCGAAAGACAGGTGAGAAATTTTCATCTGTTTGTGCGCGTGTCATCATGTCGTCATAGACGGTTTGAGTTGTTCTGGAATAGTAGGCATGAGTGTTTCCTTTCTAGAAAATATTAGCAGGCATTGGGCTATTTTGACCATTGGTGCGATAGTTGAAGCGTTCTTCTGAGACAAGGGTGGTGTCTAAGAAAGCGTCTTGGACACCTTTAGGGAGGTCTTTAAAATAAGCGTTGTTAATAGCGATTGTGTTGTTTACATAGTCTTTAATAATCGCTAGTTCAGGATTGAGGCAGATGATGTGATGATCTTTTTGGCGATAGGTTTGTAAGGCTATTTCGCCACTATAAAGACCTATGGCCATGAGATAAGCTTCTTTTTGTTTTTGAGAGACTGTTTTTGATTGTAGGATGTAGTTGCTATTATCGATATAATCTCGTAGAGGTTTGCGTGAGATGACGTTATAGATATGACTCGTTGGGTCATCAGGATTCTCAATAATGAATAGTTCTTCAAAAGGTGATAGTGGTTGACCAAAAATGGTTTTAAGGGGCGGACGTAAATTGTTGATATCTTCTGGATAAATAGCAATGTCATAAGCTTTATCAAGCTCTTGAAGTTGACTAATGGTCTTATTGATATAGTGTTTAGTGTTTTGATAGAATCGTTTAGTTTGAGGGCGTTTTAAAGAGGTGATTTTTTGATCTATCCAGGTGTTAAAGGTATCAAGTCTGTCAAAATCGTTAAATAACGGAACAAGTTGTCTCTCAATGACCGCAAATTGTTTTCTTTCTTGTTTGATTAAGGTTTTTTTGTAGTTGTCAAACATGAGAATAATCCTTTCTTATAAGCCAAAAAAGTCTGGCGTGGTTTTCATTTCTTCTTCAATGTGTGGTAGAAGCGTTGGATCTTCAATGACATCTTTTTTAGCGACGATTGCGGTGAGATTTTGATGACGTTTATCGTCTATGGTGATGATGTAGGTGCTTTTTGTTTCGCCTGTGATGAGATAGCCTTTAAGATGTGTGAGACGTTTGTCGTTATCAATAGCTTGAAAGTAGAGGATACGTCCTTTTTTAATGATTTGGTAGTAGTGTGATAGGGGTAAATGCGTGTAAGTTTTTTTGTCTTTATGTTCTTGGCTCATGGCCCAGATGGCGATGACAGCAAGAAGGGCAAAGGTTGTGATTTCAAGAAATTGTGTTTTAAAAATGGCTGTAAGGATGAAATTGATAAGAAACGCAAGAACAATATAGAGGATTTTACTGTTTTCGGCTCGAAGTAGGTCAAAAAAGATACGTTGGTCGTTTTTGGTCATGGCGGTTTCCTTTCTCTTGATTTATTTAAGGGTTTGTGATAAACTAGTTATTGGCTGGGGGCGTAGATCTTCGGGCTACGCTTAAATGCACGGATGTTTTCCGTGCATTTTTTTATAGACCAAAGTAGTCAGGATGGTTTTTGAGTTTTTCTTCGATATTTGGCAAAAGGTTTGGATCTTCTAAGACATCGGCTTTAAAGAAGGTAGCTGTATAGGTATGCCAATTGTAGTGGTCAACTTGTAAGGTGTAAGTGTTGTTATCTTCATCGATAATAGCGTAAGATTTAAGGGTGTTAAGGCGTTTGTTATCTTGGGTACTTTGGAAGAAAATCCGACGTCCCTTTTTAATAGTTTTATAATAGTTGTTAAACGGTTTTTGGCAATAGGTTTTTTTGTCTCTGAGGTTTTGAATGACCATATAGCAAAAGAACACGATGAGCAAGGCGCCCCAAAGGAAGGCGAAATAGTTGTTATGGGTCCACATGGTCAGGGCAATCGTTATTAGAATAAGTAGGATAAAAATATATGGTGTTCTGTTTTTTGGACGGAGCATGTCCATAAAAAGTAGGCGTTGGCTTGGTGTCATGATAAATTCCTTTCAAAACGAATGAGATTGAATTTGGGTTCGACGTCGGTGGTAGCGCCAAATGGCGTGTAGTCTTTAAAATAACTGTCATAGGCGACAACGCTATCCCAGGACGGGTCAGATGTCGAAAAGACGTGACTACCGAGGTTTGGATGACGTTCAAGATAGTCTAGGACGTGTTGAAGAAGTGTCGCTTGACCAAATAATGAAAAGCCGTTTTGATATCGGTTAAAATGAGATGTTGCATAGATGGTTTTCTTTCTAAGTTAAGATAAAAAACCTTGTTTAAAGGATGAACTTAAACAAGGTGGGAATTGTCAGCCTTGTCACATCGTTGAGAGGTGGGCTGTCCTATCAATGAAATTGTAGCATTTTCAGATGATGATTGTCAACTAAACATATGGACGACTAATCATCGTCGTCTCTGAGATGGTTTTATTATATCATAATTATTTAGTCAAAACAACCGCTTCAAAGTGGTCTGTAAAAGCATTATCGCTTTTGATGGTCTTTTCGATAGGCTTTTTTATTAAGTTTTTGTACCATGTCATCGCCAGTTCTTTGGCTTCGTCTTCAGAATAGGTTTGATAGGGGTGGATGGCTGTTGGTAAGGACATATAGACAACCGCTTGATTTGGATAGGGCGTTTTGTCATATTTTAAAGACCTTGGGAAATTTTTATCGTAACGAACGGCGTAATCAATTTGCTTGTTTTTATCATGGAATCTGAACTGTAGACAAGGCTGATGCATGTGACCTAATGAATTGTGATAGAGATAAGGGGTGGTATCGTTGATATGTGGTTTCATCGATGGAAAACGTTTGTCATAGTAGATGACAAAACCGTTTTCTTCAAGAATGAGGGCGAGCTGTTTAAGAATTTTAGCGACAGTAAACTCACTCATAATCTTTATACTCCAATTGGTCAAAGGCTTTGGTTTCCTTAAGACTGTTACGGGTGCGGCAGGCTTGTAAGATTTCAAGGTCTTCAGGGTCAGCTTCTTGCCAGTCTTGCCAATGGCTGGCTTCGTCACTATAATAGAGGGTTCCGTATTTGAAATGCGATTCGACTTCGTCTTTCCATGAGCGTCCTTGCTCGTCAAGTAAGGTCATGATGGTTTGGATATTGGCGTTTCCTAGACGGCTATCAGGCATGACGAGTTTGGCAAAGCGGTGAACAGACGAAATAGAGACGTTATTAACGTGCCACCAGAGGTATTCAAGGGTTTTTTCGGTTTGTGGGGCTAGTTTGATGGCTTGGGCTAGGAATTGTACGGTAAAGGCTTTGTCGATGTAGTTTGGTGATTGTAAGAGAGCCTTGTTAAAGGTGTTGGTTGCAATAGAGCTGGCTAGAGATAGCAATTTTTGTTTTTTACCGTGGAAAAGCGGTTGACCTTGATCAGGGCTTGTTTGTTTAAAGAACAAGAGGACTTCGTCATTACCTGTGTATGTGAGACGGACACCTGGAATACCTGTGGCAAGAGCTTTGGCTGTCTCTTGCATGGTTTTTTTAAAGAAGGTATCAAAAGGCGTGTCCATGTCTTTGAGAACGGTTTTAGCGTTTCGCATGTCAACGGTGATGACAAAGGTGTCTTCAAGGTCAAAGGCTTTGAGTTGTTGTTTTTCATAGGCTTTCATGAACTTGTCCATTTTACGAAAACTCAAGAAGCGTTGTTTAGGCGTCAGATAAACCGTCTCACCATCTGTGATGAGGACGTGATTGGTGTCTAGGATAAAGGTTTCAAGGTAGTAGCTAGCGTCATGGTAGCGGGTCACGCGCGTGTTGGCAGCAGGGGGTGTGGTCTCAAAGCTGAGGGCTTCTTGGGTGAAGGCTTCTTTTTCGAAGTCTTCTAGGGATGGGTCATTTTTAATGGCGTTGAGCAGTTGGGTTTGGATGTCTTTTGGTGTGAGCATAGGGATGTTTCCTTTCTAGCGTCTAAGAAATGTTTTAAAGTCAGTGATTGTATTTGGATCGTTTAGGTTTGCAATTTCCCAGGAAGGATCGTTGTCGTTATAAAGGTAAATCGGTTCGTTTTTAAGAAAGTCTTGGGCTTTTTTAAGGCTTGAAAAGGTCTTTAAACGGTCAAAGGGATTGACATAAGGGGTGATGACTGTTTCGACATAGTGATAGGTTAGGGATTCGTCCTTGTCTTTATCGTATTCGTCCATGTCTTTTTTGGTAACACTTGAAATAGAACGGTATTTCTTTTTATATTCTTTGTAGTAAAGGATGTAGCAGTCTTTTTTAGGGACGTAGGCGTCAAGATTGTTAATAAGTAATAATTGCTCGTAATTTTGACGGTCTTTTTCAGATAGGGCTGTAAGCCATTTGCTGTAGCGTTTGGCTTGGAAGGTTGTGATGTTACGGACATTGTGGGTGATTTTAAAAGTTGTTAAAAGATTAAGATCATAATCTTTAGCAGGAATGTATAAGCGGTCTTCTTTTTCTTGTTTGATGAGAATGTCCTTGATTTTAAACAAAATAGGTAACATGTGAACATAGTCGACGTAACGGCCAGTGTTTGAGAGATTACCGATGCGTTTGGATTGGATATAATAGTCAATAAGGTCACTTGTTAAAAATTTGAGGTTGATGTATTCATCGGATTCGATATAAAGATTGACTTTGTTTGTACTCCAAGGGTATTTTTTAGCTTGAACATAACTATGTTCTTTTAAATCATTCATGACGTCAATGCCATTGATGTGGTGATAGCCTTCGTGAACGATGGCACCGTCGGATAGACCGTTTTCGCCACGTCCTCGATAGGTATCCGTTCCATAACCACGGTTTGTTCGGCTGTCACGAATACTATTAAAGAGGTAGATAGGGTCATTTGAGCTATTGTACTGGTTAAGCTTATATAATAGCTCTGAGAGTGTGATATAGGTGGTATCTGTGAGTTGGTTGTCGGCATTTGAGAAGATAATGCCAGGGTCATTAAAGAGATTTGTTACCGTGTGGTCGAGTTGTAAATAATCGCCACGTTCGAGGAAACCTAAAAGGATATTATTGAGGTAGTGACGGGATTTTAACAAGTCGATGGTCAGGGTCTCTTGACTGGCTTTTGAGTTAAAGGAATCATCGTTGAGTTTGATATCTTTATCGTCTAACCAACCTAACCAAACATTTTCACCATTTCGAATGAGTATTCCAATGTGATTTGGCATGTTGTTTTGGATAAACCGCATGACGGTGTTGTTTAGTTCATAAGATCCTTGGCTGTTGCGTTGTTTTAAGAAGGTGATGCCTTTAGTTGTTGGGCAAAGGTGGTCTAGTAAGGCATCTGAGGTTTTTAAGGCTGTTTCAAGACTTGGGCTGTCGATATCATAAAGGTCTTTAAAGCGAGGAAGGTCTTCATCGAGAAAAATAAGCTTTTGATAAAGGACAAGGGGTTGTTCTCGTGGTGCCAATTGGCCTGTGTGAATGGGCGTTACATTGACACCTAACCCTTGGCGGTATTCATAAGCCGTTAAGTCCGTACGCATGATGAACAAGTCGTGTTCGTATTTTGCAATTTTTTCTTGTAGTTCGGCTTGTTTAAGGGCTTGCTTTTCGTAAAGGGCTTTGATTTGTGCTTCCATTTGTGCTTTTAAAGCATTAATGTTTTCAAGGTCTTTTTGAAGACTGGCTTCTGTGAAATTTTCAACGGCGTCTAGGTCTTCTTTAAGATGTGTTTGCTTCACTTGTAAGGATGAGGCATCCACGGTCATGAGTTCGTTTGTTTGATTAATGGTCAGGCAGTTCGCTGAAACGAGATAAGGTGTTCCATAAATGGTAATAAGGCGAGCATTTGGACAGATGCTTGTAAAATAATCAGGAAGCTTTAAAAGGTCAACCGTAAAGGTAGGTTGTTCTTTAATAATGTTATACAGTGCGGTTGGTAGGCTTGTCTGATAGCTTTTAAGAGCGTTTGCATAGGCTGTGTGCTCGTCAATGGATAGTGTGTCATCTTGCTTGCGAGTGCATGTAAGAAGGTCTTTGAGTCTTTTATTCTCTTCACTATCAAAGTGATCAAGAATTAAGGTTGCTGTGGTTGTTTGGTCGTGTTGACTGAAGCTTTCGATTTCTTTTTTGGCGTTTCGATAACGTTCTTGGGCTTTACTGGCTTTGTCAGAATAGTAGATATTAGGGTTGAAATTGACCATGGTTGTGTTTCCTTTCTTAATAATAGTGACTCTTGAGTCAAATAAAAAAGACAGCGATGAAACTGTCTTTTTCTTAGATTACAACAATCCTGACAAGTCGTTTACAGGAGCTGCTTCTGTGTCAGCGCTACCGAGGTCAGTGCTAAAGTCAGCTGTTGCAGTATGTCCACCAAGGCTTGGCGCAGCACCACGTGTAGCACCTGTTGCAAAGGCATCTTCAGCGGCAGCATCTGTTGCAATACTGATTTGGTAGTAGTTACGACCGTAGTTCTTAGAGTATTCTGCTTTAGCTGTTACTTTGAATTCAGCACCACGTTTCAAGAACCATGTTGGTGCGCCAAAGGTCGCAGGGAATTGTTCCACATCGTAAAGCAAGTATTGGTTTTCATATGGGTCGTTTGGTGTTTCGACGTTAGCGAAAGCCCCTTGCATTGGGAATTCAAATTGAATTTTAGCTTCTGGGTTTTGTTCAATAAGTTTAACAATCGCGTTTTTAACTTGTTCAAGTTCTGTGTCACGTGTCAATTTACCTTGGAAAGCTTCTGGGATATCTTTTGAAGGGAATTTGAGTTTTCCTGTAAGATCCAAGCGGAGGTATTTGAAGACAAGTGTTCCGACACGGTTAGATTGTTCACCCAATTCTTTAACCATGAAGAAGCTTTCAGGCACGTTTGCCAGTTCTTCAGGTGTCACATACATGTACAAGACATGGTTTGGGACGGGTTGGGTTTTGATCGTTTTTGTAGTGTTGTACGAAAACGTTGTTTGTGTTAAAAGTGTGCGTTGTGTAAGTTACAGTTTTTGAATTCATGGTGAAATTCCTTTCTAGCGTTAAAAAATAATTCCGGTTTACCGTTGTGATAACGTTCTCACTACACTATTGTAGTGATATTACCCTGATGCCATTATTCCAGACAAGAGGGTAGAGAAGTATGCCATTATTCCAGACAATAAGGTAGAGAATTTTAATCCGCGCACTTTTTTGGAGTGCGATCACTATCAAGTGGCTTATAGCTATATTATAGCATATCCCGCGAGGGGAGCAAGGAAAAACTGTTTCCTTGTCTTTTTTAAAGTTTTAATCAACGCACTCTTTTGAGTGCGACCACTGTCAAGTGGCTTATGGTTATATTATAGCATATCTGAGATGGTATGCAAGGAAAAACTTTATTTGGAATGGACTTTCACTTTGTAGCGTTTGTCGTTAACGATAAAAAGATATTCACCACCATGATGGAGCTGTTTAAAGGCTGTTTGAGACATGTGATGGCCTAGAAAACCAAGTTGTTTAAAGAGTTCGTGCTTGTTGACTAAGATTTCTTGTTTTTCAGGATCGTGGGAGAATTTGTTGGCATAGGTTGAAAAAAGATATGTCATTGTTTCTCCTTTACATGCTGGTCACGACTTGCATGAGACCACGTTCATTAATGGTTTGAGCGTAAGGACGAGGCACACCAAATAAAAGACCCACTTGTTTTTTGTTCTTTTCAAGGGCTTCTTCAATGCGTTTCATAAGGCTTGAATCGGTCATGAAGATGTCATCAAAAAGAAGTTCGTAGCCTGTAAGAGCGGTAAAACCACCCCCTAAGAGGATAATGGCGTCAATATAGCCTTTCTTACCAAAGGAACGCAAAATGGTTGAGACGATGTCTTCAATAAAGCGTTCTTTAACAGGTTCGTAGTAAGACAAGAGTTCTTTACGATAGGCTTCACGGCGTTTGTTTTTGCTTGGTTTTTCAATAATAGCTTGAAGGTCTTTACGGCTTTCAATGGCTTGACCATTGCGTTGCGCATTGGCAATGACTTCTTCTAAGAGCGAGCCATAACCACGTTCAACCGAGTAAGAATAGTTTGGATTGAATTTGCTTCCGTTTTCAGTGGCACGAAAGACAGCGATATCCGTTGTTCCGTCGCCAATGTCGACAATGTTAAAGTCCGCAAAGGTATAAAGAGGGTTTTCATCTTCACCCAAGGCTTCATAAAGATTGTCCATGGTTTGGGCAAATTCTTTGTCGTTTTGATCCAAAAGTCCAAAGAAGCCTGCTTCTCCTTCACTACGAATTTCAACGTCTGTGATGACAAAGGTGACGTCATGTGTGCCTTGTGGGGTGAAGACACGGATTTTGTGATTACCAATAAGACTGTCACGGTAGTCGTCTACAAGACCATTGATGTTTGATTCAATGATAGGAACAGACAATGCTGCTTTTAGTTTTTGATCATTAAAATCATTGGCTTCAATAAGACCTTCTGCTAGTGCGCCAAATAAAAGACTGGTTGCGATTTGGTTGTCTGTTTTAGGGGTTGACGCCGTCACGTCAAATTGATGGTAGCCAGGACGGGCCATGGCGTTGTCACCGACGGCAAAGGGAAGGTCATAGTGATTAAGTTTACTGTCTAGAATTTGCACATAAAATTCATCGCCACCTGGATAGTTGTGGTATTGTTCTTCCACTTGAATAACGGTTGACGGCATGAAAATGTGATGCAAAAGGGTGTTATCATCGGTCAAAATGTCACCTTTGAGCTTTGAGTTACCGATGTCTAATGCGAGTTTCATGAAGGATTCCTTTCTATTATAGTCTAATGACTTTTCTTTTATTATATCAAAAAAAGTCGCTAAAAGCGACTTTTTTTGATGCTTACCAAAAATTCTCTGCCAACGGGTGCAAAATGGATTGTCGTCGTTTGCGTTTAAAAAGACCGTTTGTTCCATCTTTTTCGGCGATAAACCACGCTCACACGAGCGGTATTTTCATTAAGGAAGATAAAGAAATTGTGTCCGAGAAGGTCCATTTGATTGACAGCTTCTTGAGGGGACATGGTTTGAATATCTAGGTCTTTAGTGCGTGCAAATGGTTCATCATTATCATTTGAGTCATCGTGCGTTTTTTCGACACGGTTACGCTTTTGCATTTTAGTTTTGTGTTTGCGTATTTGGCGTTCGAGTTTATCGACAACTAAGTCTAGACTGCTATACCAATTGTCCGATGTTTCTTCTGCTCGAAGAGTGACCTCTTTGCTAGGGATGGTTACTTCAGCTTTGGCTTGTTTATTCGGATAAACTTTGGCTGTGACGTGTACGGTTACGTCTTCAGCGAAATATTTCTCTAGTTTGCTGAGTTTAGTTTCAGCGTAGTCACGAATAGCGTCAGTAATAGTGATATTTTCGCCACGGATGTGGAATTTAAACATAGGGTTTAGGTCCTTTCTTTAGTTATTAAAGGCGTTATCAAGATTGGTTGTTTGAGATTCTTGATAGGTAGTTGTGACCTTGACTTTTTTGATTTTGTCTTTGGCTTTAGCAATGGTAAACCCAAACAAATGCGCTTTTTCAGTGCGTTCGACAGGGGTTACCTCAATGCGCGTGATGACTTGATTGGTTGCGGTTTTGGTTTTTTTGTTGCTGACAATGATGTCATCTTTGTCCATGCTTGCCTCGATGGTGGTGCTGTTTTTGTCTCGCTTGATGATGACGGTGTTATTAAAGGTATCAAGAGGTTTGTCTTGGAGGGTTTGACCTGTTGTTCCTAGTGTTGATTTTGGATAAACACCATGATAAGTTAGGGTTAATTTTTCACTTGGTCCCGTTTTAGCATCATATAACACTTGGGTTTGTCCTGTAGCAACGTAGCTAATATTTGCTTTGGTTGGAAGAATGGCTTGGTAGAGAATAGCGCCTGTAACGATATAGCCGATAAGTAAGCCAGCGATGGTAAGGACATAAGTGGCTTGGCCAAGGCGTTCAAAAGGGGTGAGACGTGTGTTGGCGCAAATGGGTAGAATAACAAGGCAAGCGATAACTGTTAAGAGAAAGGTGCCAAGAAGACTAAGAAGACCGTAGAGAATTAAGGATGTCATGTAAAAATCCTTTCGTTTTTTTCTTTTAGTTTAACAAAAAAAGCCGCTTTTAGCGACTGTAAACCTTACTTGCGAATGAGATAAGGTTCAACGGTTTTAGCAAGGCTTTCAATGTTTAGGGTTTGAACGTAAATGCGACCTGTACCACTAAAATGGTTGACGATGCCTTCGCCTGTTAAGCCTGAATTAAAGAGACCATTATCAAGGGTGATGTGGTAATCTAGGGAGGTTGACCATGCGACTACATGTTGGTTGTCAATGATGATATCGTCGTTGGTGATGTCAACGGCTTCAATAGAGCCAAAAGCGTTGATAAGGACTTGCCCTTGACCTTTGGTTTTCATAATGAATAATCCTGAGGTGTTGCCTCCAAACATACCACTGAGTTTTTGAAGGCTCATGTGGTAGCTAGCGTCACCACTCATGACTAAGAAGGCACCGTCATTGATGTAGAACTGCTCTTGTCCGATATCAAGAAGTGTGATTTCGCCTGGGACATTTGGGGCAACGGATAAGGAACCGTTGGTTTTGGCGATGACTTCTGTAATTAAACCGCTTTCGCCTGAGGTCATTTTGCGTCCGAGGGCTGAAACGAGTTTTCCTAGACCTTTACCATTACCATTGAGACGGGCTTTTAGTTGGATGCCAGGGGAGTGGAAAACCATACTGCCACGTTCGATATAGGCTGTTTCGCCTCGATTGAGTTGTAAGATTGCTAGTGGGAATTTTTGTTTCCCGATGGTCATTTTCATGAGATAAACCGCCTTTTTCTTTTTAGTCTATCACGCTTAGATGTTTAAATCAAGAGGACTATGGGTTTTGATGGTGAGACGGTGTTCAGGAACGCGTTGCTTTTTGGCAAAGTCTTTAAGATAGTCTTTAGCGTCTTTTTCGTCTGTAAAGATGTCTAACGAGGTTTCGTTTAATAAGACTTCGTATTTTGGTGGAAGATACCTAAAGAGATAGGTATTGGCGTTTTTGCTTTGGTCAAGAAGCGTGACGTCAACGATATAGCAGTTGTTTTGATGGTAGGTTTTATAGACGTTTTCAAAGCGTTTTGGAAAGTCTTTGTTTGGGATGCGTTTGATTTCTGAGGTGATGTCTTTTTTTGTAAACATTCGTTTTTTTCCTTTCTAAACGAAAACGCGGGACGCGTTTTCGCCACACACAAGCGCGTTTTTCGCAACGCGAAAAACGTAAGACGAGCCCAAAAAATGCCGTAGGCGTTTTTTGGGTTAAGCGCTTAAGCGTTCTTTAGCTTTTTGATAAGTTTCATTGTCTTTCTCAATCAAAAGACCGTTACGTTGTTTGTTAAGCAGGGCTTGACCAAGATTGGCTGAACCTGCAAATTGGTCTAAGACGAGTTCATTAGGAAGCGTAATATAGTCTAAAAGTTCTTCAAAGAGGGCGATGGGCTTTTCTGCTTGATGAATACTGTCTTTTTTAGGCGTTTTAGCGACATTAAAGACCGTTGGTAACATCTTACGGGTGCCTTTCATGAAGTGTCTTGGAAGGTTTCTTGTTTCCAGTTCTTTTTCGATGTCTTGAGCAGTCATTTTGGTGATGTTAAGATTATGAGCTAATGCGGTTGCTTTGTTTTTTTTGGCGTCAGGTTTGAGGCATCTGGCCTCACCTTTAGTGAAGAAGACGAGTTGTTCGGTATTTTTGGCTTTACGTCCTGTGTTTGCGACAAAGTCACCTTTTTGCCAGTTGACAGTAGCATAATAGTTGAGGCCTGCGTCTTGAGCCATCTTCTTGCAGTGGTAGATATAGTCAAAGTTGTTAGTATTTTCTTCAGCAAAGAATTCAACCATAAAGGCACCGTCTTTTAAGACACGCGCTTTTTCGTTGAAATCTTGTTGCGTATAAGTAAAGCTGTCATAGTCAGCAAAAGAGCGGTTTCCGCCTTTGTTAGAGGCTTTATCGTCGTAAGGGTGGTCAGTAATCAAACAGTCAATAGACTGGTCTTTGAGCATGGACAGGTCACGTCCATCGCCATTGACGAGAAGGACGCTGTTGTCGTTTCGGTCGATCATTTGGTAAACGCCACGTGAGACTTGTTTAAAGAGTCCTTTGTCAATACCCTCATAGATACGGGCACGGATGGAATGTTTTTATCGGTGACGGTAACGGCGTCATAGGCTTCTTTAGTGGTAAAGGTTTCGTTACAATTGGTTAAGAGTTCAAGCTGAATAGGGGACATGTATAAGGTTCCTTTCTAAAAAAATTAGAATAAGCTAAAAAGACCCAATTATTCCAGGGTCTTCTAGTCGTCAATATATTCCAAGTGGAAAGATTGATTGTTAAGGTAGTTTGGGAGATAGGTTAAGGCTTTTTGATATGAGTCTTTTCTTTCAAGTTCATCGTATGAGAGATGGTTTTTATTGTCAATGAGGTAGTCTTTTTTATCAATAAAATGCGCGTGAAGGCTATTCAAATAGCGCTCAAATTGTTCTCTGGTGTAGGTGCCTGTTTGTTGGTAGTTTAACCAAATCCAGTCGTTTGGGTGGACGTGGTCGTACATCCAAAGAAGAAGAACGACATCTTGATTGGTTGAGGTACCACGGTAGCGTTTGGCTAAATTGATACCATAGGTGCGTTCATTGTTTTCAGTTTTTGTTAAGGTTTGTGCAGGTGTCAGTTGGCTAATAGCTTTAACATTTTTATTGAGGTGATGCATCAAGATAAAGAAATAAAGACACGGTAATAAGATAAGGATGTCTGATTGTGTGACAAAAACATGTTTAATTAATTTGATGAGTTGTTCATCTGTATACGCAAGCTGATTTAAATGTTTGGCACGATAGATGAAAACATTGATGATGGATAGTGTTACATATTGGCTAAAAGGTGCAACGATTAACCAAAAGAGACTAGCAAGGCTTGTTTTTACAAGGTCTTTGGTTTTGTTTATACGGTTGCGTTTTTTGATAAAATAGGCTGTTTGTCCATAGGCTTCTAGACTTTTTTTAGCAACAAAGTGTGCTGATACGGAAATGATAAGGCTTGTGAATAAGGCTGCTAGTATGGGTAGCGTTAATTCATCAGTAGCTATTTGTTTGAGGTAGTCAATTTGATGACTATAGTGGTGAGTGATGGCATCAATAGTAATGCCAATGAGATAGAAAATGCCAACGATGGTTAAACTGATAAGGAGATAATAAAAAAGTTTCAACCATTCATTTTTTGAGTTCTTTTTAGTGGATAGAGGCGGTTGATTGCGTTTGTAGAGCATGTGTAAGTTTCCTTTCTAAAAATTTAGAATAAGCTAAAAAGACCCAATTATTCCAGGGTCTTTAAGCGAGGCTCATGAGTTGGTCATAGGCGTCACGCTTGGTGACATTGTGCCATTTGACGGCAAAGTCCATGAGCATTTGATGATAGGCTGTCCAGTCGATGTTGGCTAGTAACTCATCTTTTTGGTCTTCTGTCATAGACATGAGACTTTCATTAAAGAAGGTGACACGTGCATCGTCAGGAAGGCCATTGATTTTAGTTGGTTGCGCTGCAGGTACGGTTGGAATCTTCTCAGCTTCCTTGTATTCGACAAGATGACTACCGTATTCATTGACAGAAATGGCGTCATTTTCGACAAGTCCAAGTTCGCCTTGTTCTTTAAGAAGGGCGATGATTTTAGGATCACCAAGAGGGTCTGTCCCATTTAATTGGTTGGCTTGGTCAAAGAGTTTTTGACCACAATCGACTTTCTTAACAGCGACACGGGTGAGTTTAACACCGTTTTTGGTCAAGAAGGCACGGTTGGTTCCTTTATGGATAACGTTTTGGTCATCAATCAGGAATGAGCCATTGGTTGAGCGCATGGTCCAAGACAGCATGTGAATGAGCTTGTCTTTGTCGGTTTCTTTAACATAATCAACGAAGGCTTTACGTCCAAGGTCTGGATTAAGTTCGTGGTTAACAATGTTAGGGTTTTGAAGGTATTTGACAAGAGCTGCTTCAACAATGGCTGGGTGAGCCAAGTTGTGAGTGATGCTTGGGCCATTTGAAGAGGTTAACATACCACCTTTAGCAGATACTACTTTTCCATCGACCAACTCGACCCGATTATTTGTATCTTTTGAGATGAAGAAAAGAGGTTCTGGTTCAATGTCAACGTGGAAGGGTTTCAACTCTTTAGCCACAATTTTCTTGTTGACGTCAATGTCCATGTCAAAGGCGTAAACACCATCGGTATTTGACGATGGCATGGTTGCGCCTTCAAGAACGAGGGCTTGAGACATGATGTAGGTAAGAAGTTGTCCAATGATACGCATTTTGATTCCCTTATTGTTAGCCTTGATGTTGGTCATAAGGGTTCCATCAAGGGCACCAGATACGGCATTGAGGATCAATTTGTAGCCTTCTTGTTTGTTGTTGGCTGTGATCCATTCAGGACTAAGGTATTCCAGTGTCTTGAGGGTTTCTTGATTTCTACACGTTTGTTGTAAACCTCACGGTAAACGTCACGACCCTTACCGTCATAAAAGGCACCTGTCATGATAAGAAGCACGGGATAATACCCTGTGAAGTCTTGGTGAACGGCTTCACCAACAGAGGTGTAACGGTAACGGCTCTTGAGGTAGCGTTTATCGGCACCTTCGATACGTTCGTCTTCAGGACCTGTAGTCTTTGTGTAGAAAGGCGAAAAGTCTTCAGGGTCGATAATCTCATCACTAAATTCTGTGATTTTAGCCAGTTGTGGCACTTCGTGATTCATACGATCTGGGAAAGATGTCTTTTCACGAGATTGTTCCTTAATCATAGTGAACAATTCTTTATCGTATTGATTGAGAAGTTTAACCACATCTGCAGGAATCTTTGAGAATTTACCGTATTTTTCTTTAAGAATTTTGATGACTTTACGGTCAAAGGTTAATTGTTCATCGTTGTAGTCTTGACCGTGAATACCACCTGAAGAGGCGTTGATCCAGGAACGGGTTTCATTCCCCTCACCGTCAACAAAGGCAAGGTAGGTACCGTATTCTTTTAAGCGGTCACGACGGGCTTTACGTTCTTCACATGGAATACCATACTTGGCAATATGGTCAGGGTTGTCATTCCAGTTACGACCTGCAAAGGATTTGTAGAAGTTGTACAAGGACATGAATTTGCCCAAATGGTAACGGGCGTATTTTAGATTCTTGTTTTTGATACGGTAGTAGACATTTTTGATGTACCAGTTTTTGGTATATTCCAAAATATCTTGTTGTTCAATGTTGAATTCTTTAGCAATATGATCTGCTGGATACATGAAATCAACAACAGGAATGTCTTCCAGTTGACCGTGTGGCTTAACTACGTGAACTCCAATGTCCGTTGAGGTTGACGATAAGTGAACAGGGGTGTCTTTAAGGTAAGGGAATTCTTTAAAGAGGGCTTCACGAATTTCCAAGTTATCTTTGAGAAAGCCAGGAAAGGCGATATCACGGGTAGCATAAAGGTCGTTACCGAGGTAGAAGAAATCGCTAATAGGGTCTTTAGAGTGTCCTGTTTTGTTGGATTCTGATTCAACAATGGAACCACCCAAGATACCTTCAGCGGTCTTAAGTCCCATGATAACACGACCGTTTTGCATTTGTTTTTGGTTGATACGGGCAATATCAACTTGTCCACCCCATTTCATGAAGTCTTCCACATTGCTTCTAAAGGTATTGGCAATGATTTTATCAGAAATCTCACGAAGTTTCTTGGTAGAGACATTAAGACGGCCTGACATTTCGTTTTTTTCAAGACAAATTGTATTAGCGGCAAGTCGTAATGATAGATGTTATAGCCAATGTATTGGTCATTTTCCGATTCGGTTTGTCTGTCATCTTTGTTTAAAAAAATTTAGCAGTGATAGATTTTTTTAACCGTGGAATGGTAAAGGCAAAGCGTTTCTTAAGGACAGACATGTCATCAGCAAGGTTGTAAAGAACAACCAAACGGTCAGGATATTTATCCATGTACTGTCGTCCCGCTTCGTAGATGAGTTCGGGGTCTTCCGCTAAGAAGTGACATTCGTAAACGTCATTAGCGTCTAGAAAACCAATCATGAAAAGGTTATCGTAACATTCAATATCGTAGAAATATCTGAGACGGTCACTATACAGTCTAATAAGGCTCACCCCCTTGAGCGCCTTGATTGAAGGCTTCTTTAGCTATGCGGTTACTGTTAGTAATCGCTTCACCTAAGACATAAGCTAAATCAGGGGATTGGTTGCAGGCTGCTGTGAACATGTCGATAAAGATTTGACTGTCGTCAGCACCTTTGGTATAGGTGGTAATGATTTGACCGTTTTTACGGTACCCTGTGATGACAAAAAGAGCGCTTTCAGGTGGATTGGTCATGAATTCGCCTGTTTGACTGGCTAGATTTTGAATGAGTTGTTGAGCCACATGGTAGCTTTTTTGTTGTTCAGGTGTTGACATTTTAGTCCTCAGTAAAGCTTTCTTTGATAGCTTTCATGGCGTCTGTGACAGCATCGTCAAAGACTTTGACGTGGTTTTTAATGTCGTCTTCAGGCATACCCATTTCTTTGAGTTCTTTTTTGAGTTTGTCTAATTCTTTGAAATAGTCTTCGTTGGTTAGTTGTTTAGAAGCACGAAGAAGGGCAATGTTTGTAATGTGTTCTATTTCAGATTCCATTTTTTCGTGGATAAATCCCTCTTGGAAAGCTTCCATACTTTCTTCGGTTAAGTTTCCAATGGCGTGACCAAAAAGATGAGCCAGGTCGGGATCTTCATTTAGGGCGGCGCTAAGGTGACTTGCGAAATGATTAGCGTCATCCATGTATTGAACGATTGTTGTTTCGAGTTCATTATTGTCTACTTCAATAGTGCTTAATTGGAAAAGACTGACGTCAGCGTCTTTTTTTGCTTCTGCGAGTTCTTTAAGGTATTTTGTAGCGTCTTTAACGGCTTTGATTGAGTCTTTTGACATGGTTTAATTTCCTTTCTTAAGAGCTTGTTCAGCGTCGAAGACCCCCTGTGAAAGGATGTCGTAGCTGTCTTGGTTGAGGTTGGCAATCGTTTGACCCATTAGGTAGGCGAGTTCAGGACTTGAGTCCAGGGCTGTTTTAAGGAGAGTCACTAAGAGTCCGGGGTCGTCTTTAAAGGCGTTGAAATGAACAACGGCATTATCGTTGTTAAGATAACAAGTCGCTGTTAAAAAGGCAACGGGGGTTTGGGCCTTAACGAGAGCTCCTTTTTTGGCAGCAATGATATTGAGTTTATCGATGCTGTCTTTTAAGGTATCTTGAAATAGGGTTGACATTATTAAACCTCTCTTTCAAACAAACGAGCGAGGATAGCAAATTGACTTTCGAGATGTTCCTCGGTGTCAAATAGGGGATATCCAAGTTTAGTGTTAATGGTTTTAGCTAAGGTGTGATAGTCTTTGGGATTGGAACTATTACTAATAGCTATAATGTGTTCTTTGATGGTTTCAGTCATTGAATATTACTTTCTAGGCGTTTGCGGCATCTTTAAAGCCTTTTCCTGCTTTAAAGGTGATACGGTTATAAGGATCAATCATAAGGGGTTTCTTAGTGAGTGGGTCAAATCCTTTACGGGCTTTTTGAGGTCGGATTTCATAAGAGCCGTGGTTGTGGATACGGAGTGTTCCTTCTTGGATGGTGACGTCTTGAATAGAAGTCAAGACTGCATTGACGGCTTGTTCAGCGTCTTTTTTAGTTCCTCCGAGTGTTTGTTGAACGTGATTAATAAGGTCAGTTTTATAGGCCATGAAAGGCTCCTTTCTGTTGATTAGGGATTTCAAATTGACTTTCGTCAATTTGTTGGTCTTGAGTAACGAGAAAATCGTCACTAAGATTATTAATAAGATGTTTGGTACTTTCAATCTTAACAGTAGCGAAGTTTTTAAAAGGCGTGTCTTCAAAGAGGTCTTTGAGGGTGTCTAAATCTTTGGTCAAAGCTTCTTTATCGATGTCAAAACCTGTAAAGCCTTCGTCTTTTAGAAAGGCAATTTGGTCACTACGTTTGAGTCCTGAAAGAATGGAATCATCTTTATGTCTAAAGTTTTGAGCGTTTTCAGGAACATCTTCATCTAGCCAATCCATGTTATACTTTTTCTTCCATGGTATCAAACCAATCAAGCGGAAGGGTACGTCCATAGTCCATGTTGACGAGGCGGGTTTTGCCTGTGTTGATGTTATGGGCAGTTGTAAAGTTCGATGGATTGTTGAGACGGTCAGTGTTTCCAACCATGATATCAAAAGCGGCTTGTTGAATAAGAAAATCATGCGCGTGTTCATGGGTGACACCGTAATTTTCAAAGAGTTTGATGAGGTTGTTGAAACGTTCTTTACTTGGACGGTCAACAATTTGTTCGGCAAAGGTTTCGATGTTAGTGAGAGCGCCAACTTCGTAAAAGTGACGGTCTGTGGGATTACCGTAGGCCAATGCGACTTCCATTTCACCAGGTTGGAGGAAGTTTTTAGACAGGGTACCTGTACGCCCATCGTCTGTTTTGATGAAGTCATAGGTGACACAATCAAAGTTTTTAGCATTTTTGATGTGTTTGGCAATGGTACCTGTTATTGTCTCAGAGACACTTGAGTAGTGGTTGTTAAAACCATTTTCCCAAACGCCATTAACGTCAGGACGAAGGTCGTCTAATTTAACAAAATGGGCTGTGTCATCAATTAAGACATTGTCTTTCAATTGCATGCCTGCAATATTGGTGTTTCCAAAATCATCAGAAAGGCTGATGATATGGTTGCTCAAGGTGGCGTGTTTAGGTCTCATCATCAGTCAACACCACCTTTAAATTGTGTTGCATGGGTGCTGAAAAACCGATATGTTTGATTTCAAAGAGTAAATCAGCCAATGGTTTGTTATGATAGCCCATGTAGTGATTGAAGGTTTTTTCAAGTCCTGAATAGGTAAAATTCGAAGGCTTGACTAAACGGTTGGTAAAGGGTGAGTCAAAATGATACAAAACGGTGACCGTTTTGTTATCGTTATCAATGGCAAATTGATGGGTTTTAACATCACTTAAATAAAGGGTTATATTTGGCAAATAAGGCGTGCCTCCTTTCTGTAGCTTACTGTTATTATATCAAAAAAATAGGGGATTCATGTAAAGAAATTTTCAGGCAAATCAAGGGAGCTGAGAATCTGATTGAGTTTCTTTTTAAGACCTTTAAAGTTTTTTAGGGCTTCTTGGTTTTCTGTTGTTGGAAAACCTGTGAGCACTTGATTATAAAGATTAAAGAAGGCTAAAAAGGTGTCTTGACTTTCTTTTAAGACTTGTTGCGCATATTTGTAGCGACTTCTGGCAATGAGTTCTTGATGCTCTTGATCAAGAGCTTTTGCGAAGTCTGTCAAGGTTTCAATGCTGTCTTTGGTGAAGGCTGATGCGTTTTGTTCTTGGATGACGGTTTTTCGAAGTTCATCGGCGATAATATCTTCCATGTTATCTGCGCTTTCAAAAATGGTGATGAGTTTGTAGTCATGTTCATTAACGACAATAATGGGTGCGATTTCGCGTTCGCGGTATTTGATGGGCTTATTGAGACGATAGGCGATGTAGGGTTTATTGAATCGTTTGGTGATGGCTTCGTCTTTTTCCATTTTTGGGTAACAAGGCGCCATAAAGGCTTTCCAGTCGGTTGTCTGGTAACGTTGCTCGAGTCGGTCTCTGAAATGGTCAACGGGAACGTATTTGTCGTTTTTGGAGAGTCCCATGTGGCATTACTCCTTTCTATTATTTATAGGGTGCCCAACTGAAGGTGAGCAGTATGGTTTTGCTTGGGTTTGTGATCGTACAACTATCCGTTTCTTCATTGACAGATAGCGATGTGATGTGGGTTACGGTTTCGTTTTTAAGAACTTGTTTGATAGCCTTATAAACATCAGAGAAATAGATATCACCCTTATTAGTGAAGGTATGTGTCTTTGTGTCAGTGCCTACGGTGTATTTGATAACGCCTAAGATATCATAGTCGTTATAAACATTGTCAACAAGATAATCGCAAAAGTCGTCTAGTTGGTTGAATTCATAAAGATTATTGGTTTCTTCGAATAGTAGGGTTTTGATGTCTTTGGCATCTACTTGAAGGTTAAATATTTCGTTATCGTGTGTGATTTCTAGACTTTTTGGAAGGCCATAGGTTTTACCATAGTTGTATTCGACGATGTCTTTATGTAGGTCTTCATATTCGTCATCAGTTAAGGCGTTTATGAAGTTTTTGATAATGGTGTCTTTTTCGAGGTCGTAGATGTTTTCATAGCCATTTGCGACACAATAGCTTAAGAATTGTGTTTGTGGGCTTTTGATAAGGTCTTCTTTAGAGTTAAAATAGGTTGCTTTTGTTTCTAAGGGGTAGTTAGTTTTTAAGATATAGGGTTTTGGTTCTGAGTGTTTAGAAAGTTGGATAAGTTTCATAGGCTTCTAGTTTTTCTGTTTGGCAAAGTTATGAAGAAATTCTTCATCTTCTTGAAGTTGGCGAAGAAATTCAGAAGGCGTCAAATATTGATCGTCTGACCAGAGTTCTCTAAATTGATCGTCAGCGTTAAAATCATAAGCGGCGTCTTTGATGTTTTTAATGATGGCTTTTAGTTGTTCTTGGAGATAATCTTCAATAGTATCATAGTTGTTTGTGAGTGGTTTTACGTCAGCGTAACAACCGAGGAAACTTCCTGATGGGGCTTCGATGTCAAAGTCGATAGCTTCAGCGTCTTTATAGTTTTCTTTGTTTGTAATAAGGTATCTATTTTTTATAAGACCATGATCGATGACTGTTAAATTGTGTTTATCGCAATAATTGTCCATTTGCTTAAATAAGCGTTTGTAAAGGGCAATATAAGCGTCAGATTTGGTAACATTGAAAACAGGTGTGATGCCATTTTGACTTAATAGTTGGTTGATATGCCATTTGTCAGCATTGTCAAGAGGTTGTTTGGGCATGGCATTGATGCTAAGAAGGAAGTCTTCTAAGGTTTCGCCAGCAAAACTGATACCACCTGTTGGTGTGTTGTCGTCTTTTAAAATGATGGTTTTAAGGTCTAACATAAATTTATTCTCCTTTGTAGCTAATACTAAATTCTGGTAGAAGGCTATTAAGCGTTTCTAGAGAGTGATTGTAGATAAAGACAGGTGCGGCTAAACTGAAAACGAGTTGATAATAGGTAATCAATGATTCGAGTGACGGTGCATTTTCATTGGTGTTGTGGTCAATTTTGGCATATTGTTCAGCAATATCATTAGGGTCTTGGCCAAGTTTTTTTAGAATGGTATCGATGCTTTCTGTGGTTTCAGGAGTAATGATGATACCTTTTGGTCAGTGTCTGCTTGATCAGCTTGTTGGTCGTAATCTTTAATTTCGGCTAAAGATTCTAGAAAACTTTCTTTTAGTTGCCAAGCGTAGTCGGGGTCTCCTTTGATGTTGCTTAGATAATCTTCTGTGAGAATGATTCGATTGTAGTTGAAGATGCTTGGATATTCTGTGTCGCTTAATTTTATGACGTGAGGGACGAATCGGCTGTTTTCAAGACTTAGAGAAAGGGTAAAATAGGTGCAATCAGTTAAGTGGGTTTTCTTTTCAAGTTGCTTTTCGATTTCTGTTTCAAAGTAGTAGCAAAGGTTATCAATGTTATTGATAGCGTAGATGAGGGCTTGTGTGTAAAGTGTCATGAATGGTTCCTTATTTGGTTGGAATGTCTTTTAAGCTATCAAGGATAGCTTTTTTGACGTGTTTGAAGTGATAGTTGATTTCAATTAATTGGTCGTCTGTGACAAGGGATTTAAGGCTATCTTCGTCTAAGAGTTCGCCATTGATGATAGGTTCAAAGCTATAGCCGTCTTCAGTTTCAGTCATGTCGATAGACAAATCATGAACTACACGCCCACTGAAGTGGGCGGTTTTTGGGAACATCATAGAAGAATCATCGAGCATCTAATGAACCGCTAACGTTCGATAAGTATTCTTCTGTAAGCTTGTCATACGGTGATTAATAAGAGTATTAATCATGATGATAGAGGCTTGATTATTTACCAAGGCCAGTCCCTGACCTGTTTGATAGGTTATCAAGCAATTTCTAAAGCTTGATTAAAATAACTAATGGTTTGCATAAGCCATTGAGAGGCTATTTGAAAGAAAACAGTTGAAAAATAACCGTTTTTAGCTTGTTCGTTTAAAAGCATTGATTGTGACTGAAGATAGGTTTCAAGACCGCGATAAAGGATGTTGATAGCTGCATTAATATCGCGATCATGTGTTTCATGACAGTGAGGACATGTCCATTCACGAATGTCAAGAGGTTTTTTACCACTGTCCCAACCACATTGATGGCAGATACGTGAGGTGTAATGTGGTGGAACAAGAATAAATAATTTTCCGTACCAGTCACATTTGTAACGTAAGAAACGAACAAAGGTTGCCCAAGAAGCATTAGAAATGGCTTTTGCTAATTTGTGATTTTTTAGCATGTTTTTAACTTTTAAATCTTCCAAAACAATAACGTCATAAGCTTTAACAAGTGTTGTCGTTAGCTTGTGTAAATAGTCATGACGTTTATTGGCGACTTTTCGCTGAGCTTTAGCACTTTTCTTCATGCGTTTTTCATGATTTTTAAATTCAAATAAATCAGACGCTTCATATTTATCTTCATCAAAGATACCTTTTTCAATAAGATAAATAAGTTCGTTTGTTGTTAGAATTTTTGAATTACGGTTCATGCTTTTAGAAGCTTTACTTTGAGCTTTTAAACTAAGTGCAAGTGTTTGCCCAGGACTAAATTTTGGAAATTTAAGACCATTAGATAACGTTAAAAGATGTGTCAAACCGAGGTCGCCACCCATTAATTGTTTGGTTTTCACAAGTAATTCACGGTTGGGTTCTTCGATTTGAAAACTAATATAATAATCTCCAGAGGATTCTCGAATAATGGTATATTCTTTAATTTGACCATTAATTCGGGTAGTTTTAGATGTTTTGATAAAACCCAATTTTGGTACATAAACATAACGAGGGCTTGCAACATAGACACTTGTCTTTCCTGATTTTTGTTTATTTGATTTACCTGTAAACGATTGACTGCGATGTTTACGTGATTTGAATTTTGGTTTTTCAAATTGATTAGGCTTTTTAAAAAAGTTTTTATAAGCTCGGTCAAGAGTTGATAATGTTTTTTGTAAAACGGTTGCATCTGATAAATGAAGCCAAGAATAATCATCTTTTAAAGAGGTTAACATTTTTTGCATACCGTATGCGTCAATATAAATGGGATTAATGATTTTATCTCCATTTTCTTTGGCTTGTTTTTTGTAAGAATTATAATCATCAATCATCGCGTTATAACGGTTTTCTTGCATGCTACGAAATTGATTCCAAACAAAACGGCTGTTTCCAAAAGTTTGTTCAATAGTTTGTTTTTGTGTTTTATTTGGATAGAGTTTCAATTTGACACCTGATAAAATGGTCATTTGAGAATCCTCCTTTCTATTAAAATTATTTTTATTATATGCTTTTGAAAGCAATAATCGAGGAAAAAGCGTACATATAAGATGAACGTTTATTTATTAATTAATTGAGGTCGCGGTTTTCGTGAATTCATCCCCCGATTAAAATCGGGGGCCTTCTTCGCTCCGCGGTTATGTAAGCTCGTCAATACGGTCTTCATCATCGGTCAAAAAGACAGGATAGGTATAGTTACTTAGGATTTCGGCAATTTGACGTGTTTGATATGTTGTAGGCATATTGTTGATGAGATATTGTAGTCATTCTTTAAGCACTGATGCTGATTTTTCAACTTGGTCAAGAAGGTCATCAAGTTCAAATGAATGAAATTTTTCAAGGTCACCGTTTACTAATTTATGGATAGTAAAATTGAAACCATTATAGCTAATAGTTGAATAATAGTTATTATGGTCATCATGGCGACCAATAGGATCTTTGGTAAGATTCAGCTCTCCGTTAAGATAAGCATCAGCGTATGGGAGGATGAATTCGATAGCGTCATTTTTATCGAAGGCGATAGCAAGAGGTGGCTGATCAGGGTCTTTAACGATATGATATGTTTTTGGGTCTTTTTCGATAATGTCGATATTGAGTTTTTTTGAGAACATAAGATGTTTTCCTTTCTTTTTTTGCGACGACTGTCCGTCGCCCATAAAACAAACCATGGGTTACGGGCGAGACGACCGTTAGGTCGGCTTGTGCCCGCACAAAAGCCGATTGGGAGCGTTAGCTCCCACGGTAGCCTAATGAGGCTAAAAAAACCCTAGTGCCAATTATTCCAAGCAATAGGGCTGAATGTATTAAAGAGTTGGATAATCGCCATTGTAGCTGACTTCATCAACCGCTAAACCGTTAATGGCACGGTAGGTCGCCATTTCAATATGAGCAAGGCTTGGTTGGTTGGCGTAGGCGAAGGGGATTTTGTTGTCTTTTAGAAGACCAACAAGGTAACCTGCCATAGCGTGATTAAGTCCCGTTTTAGCGATAACAACGGCATCAACGTCTTTAAGGGCTTTAGTACATTGGGTAACAAAGGTTTGGTAGTTGATGTCGTGGTCAACAATGTTTAGGGTTTTGATGTGTTTTTCATCTTCAAAACTTTTGATAAGGTTTGGACGAACGTTTTGAGGAAGACCTATGACGGCAATGGTTTTTCCTGTGAGGTCAAAATCGAGGTTGGATTTTGGATCATCAGATTTTTGGGTGACTTTTTTGGTTTTTGTTGGTAGGGGTTTACTTGGCTTTTGGGCTGTGTAATCATAACGGTGTACCCATTGGATATGTGGCTGACCATTGTCTTTAATGATAAGGTCAACAAGGTCACCGTGGGTGATATTTTTGGAATCGCCTAAGTGACGGAGGTAAAAGGTTTTGATTTTTGAGCCTGCGTCTAGTAAGTTTCTACCATTGATGTCTTTTTCAATGTAAAGTTCACCTGTTTTGAAATTGGTTTCAACAAGCGCTTTTTCAAAGAGTTTTAGGGGTTCGATGTCGCCTGTGTCAACGGCATTATAAAGGGTTTTGATGTCGTAAAGGATACCGTCATTTTTCTTAAATTGGATGTGGTCGCCATGTTCAAAGCCGATGGTTTTGTATTCGCTAACACCGCCTTCATGAAGGGTTTGGTTTTGGTCATCAATAATGCTATATCCGCCAGGTTGAACAATGACTGTTCCTTCTAAGAGTTTTGGCAGTTCTTTTTTTGGTGGTTCTTTTTTAGGTTGTTCTTTTTTTGGGATTTCTTCTTTAGCTTGTTCTAAAAGAGGTTTTAGAAATTCTCCGAATTCTTGATTAGAGTAGCCTAAACTCTTTGGCAGCTTGAACTTGATCAAGGCTACCGTTTAGGAGATGTTCTTTAATGCGTCTTCGCATGATATCGTCAAAGGTGGTTACCATGGGGTTCCTTTCTAATTTTCAATTTTTAAAATAGCGAGTGTGATGAGAATAGCTAGTGCAATGAGGGTGCCACTATAAGAGAGGGTTTCTGTTAAAGCACTAAAGCTATGATTAGGAATAGTGGAAATAAGTGGGATTGTTTGGTGTGTTGAATCAGAGGAATGAGTTCGATGATTTGAAAGACAAAGGGAACCAAGAGAAAGAGACCTAGAGCGAGACTTTTTAGTGGTCGTTTGTCAAAGAGGTAGAGCAAAATAGCTGTGGTCATTGATAGACCTAAATAAGATAACGTAGCAAAAATCAAGAGATTAGGCTCCTTTCATGGCATTTTTATAGTCTTCTAGGGTTGCGATTTCAGTGTAATCAGGGTTGTTTTGATAATTTTCGATAAGCTGTCTGACGGCTTTTTGTGTGGTGTTTTCGCTAGTAATGAGACCTGCTGAATAAGGAGAGACAAAACAACTGGTTGACCACCCCCAGATAAATGTTTTATTGGTATGGTCGATCATAGCAAAAAAGCGATTTCCGCATTGGTCAGCACGGGAGATGGTGGCTTCGGCAGTAGATTTATTGAATGTTGGCATAAGGGTCTTCTTTCTAATAATTTTCGTATGTAACATTAAGGTAGGCTTCTCGCATAAATTGTGAGGGTTCTAGTTTGCCTTCAAAACCTTGACGGTACATGGCTTCACAAATGACGAGCATTTTGCGGGCACGGGTAACGGTAACGTAGGCGAGGTTGCGTTCGTCTTCAAGATTTCCTTCTTGGAGAGCCATTTGACTTGGGAAGGTTCCTTGTTCCATACCAATGACAAAGACATAATCCCACTCAAGCCCTTTACTTGAATGTTCTGTGGTAAGTAAGACACCGACGTTTTCAATGTTGGCAGTTTCTTTGATAGACATTTCATCGGTAAAGTCAAGGACACGGTCATAGAGGGTGCCACGCGCATAATCTTGCTCATAGCGGGTGTCAAATTCTTTAACCATGTCTTTAAGGAGACGGATGTTTTCTTTGTCGGTTTTGTTGTCTTTTTTATCATTAATCCATTGTTCGTATTCAGAAATTTGATAAATTAAATTAACAACGTCCGTCAAGGTACGATTGTCGTCTTGGGCAATACGTTGCAGTTCTTGATAGATACGACGAACATCTTGGCTGTTTTTTTGAAGGGCTGGACTGAGGTCGTAAATGTGATCAGATAAGAGGTATTCGATAACACTCATGTCTTCTTCACGGGCATTGTTGAGAAGTTTTTCGGTTGATTTAATCCCAATGCCACGTTTTGGACGGTTGATGATGTTTAAGAAGGCAAAGGAGTCTTTTGGGTTGACCATGACTTGGAGGTAGTTGAGCATGTCTTTAACGACATCAGAACTCATAAAGTCTGCAAATTTGGTTTGGTCATTAAGGGTGACATTGGCTTGGTGAAAGGCTTTTTTAATAGGGGCGACGAGGCGTCTATCACGGACAAGGACAGCGATATTGTTAGGCATAATGCCTCGGTTAAGAAGCTTTTGAACCGATTCCACAAGGAAGGTTGTTTCGGTGGCTGTTGAACTGGAACGGACACGATGAACGCCTTCGAAGTCTTGGTCAATAGCTTTGGCAGCAATGAGAGGTCTACGGAAGTCTCGACCGGTGTTGTTGTTTTTGATAATATTATTAGCAACATCTAAAATGGGTTGGTAGGATCTGTAGTTGATGTGGAGGTTGACTACGTCCCCTTCGTTGGCGTGATTGATCATGAAGTCTGATTGACCGCCACGAAAGCGTAGATGGCTTGGTCGATATCGCCAATGAGAGTCAAGTTATCATCAGAGATAAAACGGACAAAGGCATCTTGAAGGGCATTGGTATCTTGATACTCGTCGCAAAAGATGTAAGCGGCGCTTTCTTTAAATTCTTCTAGACCGCCTTCTCGACCTAAGAGATAGGTGAGAAAGAGAATGTGGTCGTAGGTCATGACCTGATTTTCAAGGGCTTTTTCAAGGCTACGACGGAAAATGTCATGAAGGGTTGGGACCTTGATGCCACGAGAGCCTTTTTCAACAAAGCGAATGGTTTTGAGGTCATAAATACCATTAAACAAGTCGTCAGGGTTAGCGTGGTTGATGAGTTTAGATAAGCTATCGGCAACACTGGTTGCGATTTTGCCTGTCATCTTAGGGTTACTTGGGTCGTAATATTCTCCGTTTTTATAATCTTGTAAAATAGTTGTCATGAGTTCATCATCAGCTTCAATGATTTGTCTGATAAGGGTATTGGTTGAGGTTGGCGATAAAATGGTAAAACGTGAATTAAAGCCCATAAGACTGGCTTTTTTACGTAAGATATCCGCCATAAGACTGTGGAAGGTGCCGACTTTGACACGTTTGAGTTGGGGTTCGGTGAGTTTTTCAGCCAATTTTTCTTTAAGGTCTTTAGCGGCTGCGCGTGTAAAGGTTACAAGGACGACATTACCGACGGTAAATTCATTAAGCACACGAACACATCGTCCAAGGACGGTGGTTGTTTTACCTGTTCCAGCACCTGCAATCCCTGTGACTTTTTTGGTCAAGGGGGCATTGATAAGGGCTTCCTGATCTGGGTTGAACATTAAAAATTTCCTTTCTATATTTATGGGTTATGACCTCAAGACCATTATTCCAGATCTTGAGGTTGGTGGTTACTCTTGGATTAAGTCTTCGAGTGGTGTCATTAGCGAAATTTTTGTATCATCAAAGACTTGTTTCTTAAAGATACCATTAGGCTCTTTTGGTGTGATGCCTAAGAGATATGGAATAAGTGTTTCTCGTTGGTCTGTTTGATGGGTTGTTGTCAAATAATTTACAATGATATCACCTTTAAGACTGGTTTCTTTAGTGAAGGCTAGTTGTAATTGATGTGTGTTATAGTCATCGTTGGTCAAACTGAAACCGTCAGGAAGGTCAAGAATAAGGTCTTTTAAGACAGGCGCCACATGGTCGTCAGAAGCTTTTGAAAAGTCGATAATCTGTCTAGGAATGTCGACGTGACTGATGACAGGCGTATTAACGTTTTCATATTGGGTTAGAACGGTTGTTGGAAGGTCAATGTAAGGCATGACGCGCGTGTGTAGGGTGACCTGATTGTTTTCAAGGGTCACCTTGGTGGCTTGGGCATTGACCGTTGTTGTGAAGACGTCAGGCAGGTAACAATTAGTGTACTGACGTAAATCTTCTTTATCAAGAAGGAAGCTTACGGTATTGTTTGTGGTTTCCACGTAATCGAGTTCAATATAGACAGGGGCTGTAATAGATTTGTCGCTATTGAATAGATGAATGCGATTGGTTAGCTTATAAACAAAGTAGTTTTCAGGGTGTTCTGTTGGCCCTAGCTCACTAGGAAAGACACTGTAACCATTGAAAATAATTTTGACAAGGTCAGGTCTTTGTAATCGTCGTGATCTTTGACTTTTTCGAGTAAGTCTTTGGTGTTATAACTTAACGCAATAAGAATCGATTCTTTAGATTCCGTTAAGGTGACAGTCAAAGGAATACTCTCAACGATGCTATTCTTTTTGTCACGGACGGTGATGGTGTCGCTTGCCAGCAATTGATTAAACAATTGGTAAGCCTCAGGAACGCCATTTGGAAGGTCTTCAGGTGGTGTTGTTTCAATGGGTGGTTCTATTACAATAGGGGGTTCTGAAAACTTTTGTGTTGGTTTTTCAAAGATAGCGTTTGTGAATTTTTTGAAAAGGGATGTCACGAAAGGGTTCCTCCTTTACTTAAGTTTTTGTGCAATTTTTTGAATGAGTTTTTCAACGATTTTTTCAGCTAATTGGTCATAGTCAAGTTCGCCAGGACTTGTCCAAAGCGCTTCTTTAGCTGGTTCTTGTTTGATAAATGGGTTGAAGTTATCGGGGGTTGCGGTTGGGTTATCAAATGGATTAGCGCCTTTTGCGGCGTTACCAAATGGATTGGCTCCTTTTGTTGGTGATACCCCCTTGGTTGTATTTCCAAATGGATTAGCCCCTTTTGTTGGTGTTGCTCCCTTGGTTGGTGCAACATTTCCAAATGGGTTAGCCCCTTTTGTTGGTGCAGCGCCTGGTGTTGTGTTTCCGAATGGATTAGCACCTTTTGTTGGTGCGGCGCCTGGTGTTGTGTTTCCGAATGGATTAGCACCTTTAGTAGGGTTAGCACCTTTAGTGTCTTTTGGTTTGACTTCTGGAACCACAATATCAGCAGCTTCGGCTTCCCAAGAATTGTCTGGTTTTGGAACCTTGTTTAAGTGAAGAACGTCGTTTGGTACACGATAGTCTTCAGACTTATCAGGAATGTGTTCAGGTTCTTTTTTCTCTTTTTTTGGTTTTGCAGATTTGGCATCTGCTAACAGGTCATCAAAAAGAGACGGTGTTTCTTCTGCTTTTGTTGGAACGTCAAGGTCATTACTTTTTGGTGATGTTTCTACTTTTGTTGTTGGCATATCTGCTAGCAGGTCATCAAAACTAGGGGCTTTTTTAGGTTCCGCTGTTGGTTCTGCCTTTTCAGGTTCTGCTGGTGGCTCTGTACTAAACAAATCACTAAAGTCATTTGTTGTTGATTCAGGTGGAGCTTCAACACCTTCTGTAACACCAAATTCTTCAAGTAAGGCATCAAAGGCGTTTTCTTTTTTTGAGAAAATATCTTCTGACATGGATTTCTCTACTTTCTTTTGTTTTTTTCTTTTATTGTATCATAACCTTAAATTATTTGCGGCTTAAAAGAATGCGTTCGATATGAGCTAGTGCTGTTTCGGCACTTTCAGCATCGATTGCTTTTTCCAATTCTGTTTTGATAAGCGCAATAGCATCTAGTGGGTCTTTAGCTTTTTCTTTTAGTTTGAGATCAATGATGGTGTCTTCATCAGCTTTTAACCAGTCTTTGACCTTTGAGGTGTTGGTGCTCGTTGTGCTAACAAGGTTTGACAATTGACGAATGGTTTCACTAAAGGGTGGTAGGAAATTGATGACAGGATAGTCTTTGAAAACCGTATCAACAGTTGCCATGGTTTGGTTGACAACGGCTTGAAGGGCAGTGAGTTTATTGCCTTCAATGACTTTGTTTTTGGCCTTTGAGTTAACGTCAGGGAAGGCTTGAAGGAACAAGGTTTCAAGACTGTTTTTAAAGGTACTGTTTTTGATGTGCGGGGAGTTTTCAAGAGACGTTTCAACAGCGTCATGAAGCATTTGACGGTTGTGGGTCAAACGTTCATTTTGAACGGCACGTTGTTCAGCATTTTTTTCTTCAATGAAGGTGACCACATTGTTATAACCGACAGCTTTTAAGGCATTGGCAAGAGCGGTCTTGTATTGTTCAACGGTTTTCTTAAGGGAATCGTTGTATTTTTTTTGGGTCTTTTTGATGTGACTGTTGATGGCGGTCATCTTTTTACCGTCGTCTAGAGTCAATTCGTCACGCATGAGTTTTTGGTTGAGATAGAGCAGTTCACGCGCAATGTTTTGCCATTCGTCATCGCTGAGTCCAGGTGGTGGGGTTTGTTGGGCAGGGAGTTTTGAAAAGTCTTCGTTTTTAACGTCAAGGTCTAGAAAGGCTTGACGTTTGGCATCTTTTTCTTCAGGGGTAAGTTCGTTAGACATAAGTGACCTCCTTTAAGGTAATGTTTTCGTTGTTTTCAAGCATGGTGTCAAAGAAATCTGTGAGATAAGCGTGATCGTTGTTTGTGAGATGTGGATAGATGTCGTTTTTATGTTTTCTTAGGAAATCTGCAAAACCATAATCTTCATTTTGCCAGTGATTGACAAAGTCATCGTAGTGTTCTTTTAGCCAACGTTCTGAGACAATTTCGTATTTGTCATAGATGTCTTTTTCAAGAAGAGCCTCGACCGTAAAAGCCGTTTCGCTAGACTCTTGAATGTTTTTTGTAACAGTGTCTTTGTCGTAGGTCAATAAAATCTTTTGCTCAACAATGAAATCACAACCGTCGTCGTAGTCGGTGTAGTCAAAAAAGGCTTTGATGGTTTGGGTTTTGAGGTTGTCTCTAAGAGCGTTAATGGCGTCATCGTTATAGTCTCTTTTAAGACAGTCAAAGAACCAGTCAAGGTTATTTTCAAAGTTCCAACGGCCGTTAGCGTGGAAGGAAAAGGTGACTTGGTAATTTGTGTCTGTGAGGGTTTCTTCGTCTTTTTGCTCGTCAATGAGAACGTCTAAATATTCATAATCTTCAATAGTTGGTTGAAGATTAGTGACACCTTCAATAGTTGTGTCATAATAGGCGTTTTTTTCTGAAAGAACATGGAGGAAGAGAAAATCTTTGAGATCTTCTTTGGTTGCGGTAGTTAGGGTGATATAGCCAGAGGCGCATGAAATATTAGCCATGTGATGTTGTTTCCTTTCTAGTCGTTAAATTTGGGAATGTTAGGGTTGTTTTGAAGTATGTAATCAAATTCATCAATTTTGTAGAAGTGATTCAAGGAGACCCTGATTTTAATTGGGGGAGGAATTGGGGCTAGTCTTTTTATGAATTAATTGTTTTTTTTGTTACGTTTTTTATTAGTGTTCTTTTTTTACGCAATTAACGTATCGGCTAATCAAATAAGCATTTGTATGCGCTAATAATGTTAATTTTTTATAATTTCGATCTGTATCTTTTAAACCTTCTATAGAAACAAGGGCAAATTTTCCTGAGCTTCGTCGACCTTTAATATAATAATGATGATTATCAAATAACACATGATCATATAATTGAAAACCGAAGACGACTGTTGGTAAACATGCCGCTTTACGCACATGTCCTTTACTAAAAGTTGCACGATGCAATTGACGATTGTGCCTGCGCATTTTTACTTTGACAACAGTTTGTTTCATAGATGGAACAGCCGCAAAACCAGTGATACATTTAGCATCAATGTGATGAGCTTTTGGAAGGTCTGCTTGAATGCGATTATATTTTGTAATATAGCCATATGTCATTTTTACATTTGCATATTTTTCATCAATAGCATTATATAGAGCCCACCTGGTAGCGTTCATATGCGCCATATATTCAAACAAACGTTTTTCATTAGGTAATTGTTTCAATTTTGCAGCGGCTTTTTTGGCAGGTAATGTTTGCTTAATAAATTCTTCTGCAGTTAATGTATCTTTTTTCTGATTACAGTCGTGACAAGATAAGGTCAAATTATCAATGCGGTTAGAACCACCTCTTGTTTTTGGTATCATGTGTTCAACTTCGAACTTAGAAACAGTTTTTCCACAATAGAAACATTTACGTTTGTGTTTTTCAAGAAGATAATTGCGGATGTTATAACCTTGTAAGGTTCCTTGTTGATACTCAATGCCTGAAATGTCAGGATTTTTGATTTTTTGAATATCAAATTCAGCGACTTCAACAATGATTGTCTCAATAGGGAAATAGCGATGTAGGTGATCAATTTCATTTAATTGAACAGTGACTTTTTGTTCAAGGGATGGTGGTAACCAACCTTTTTTCTTGTTTTTACGATTCTTAAATCGTGGTTTGCGGTAACGTGTTTTTCTAGAACGACGATTTTGTCGGTACATACGTCTATCTGAAAGACGTTTAGAAATGTCATCACGTGCAATGACTTCAGCATTATAGTATTCACGGTGTTCATTAGCTACAGAATAGCCTGAATGGATAGCGCCACTGTCAACACCGAGTGTCATCGGTTGAATGATGTGTGTGTCAGGTTCATAATCTAATTGGATGGTAAACGGCTCATACGACACAATATGAGCTTTTTGTGTTTTTAAAAGACGGTAAACTTTGCCAAGACGTGTGGTTGGCATTAATGGTTTACCGTGTTGGTCTAACACGCAAGCTTGCGTTGTTTGTTTGGTTAGTGTTCTTGTCATACGTTTTGACAAGTCCTTTCTAGTTTATTTTTTGCGGTAAGCGGGTATAAACAAACCCTTTGTTGCCTTCGCCAATGTTAGTTTGTAGTTTTCTATCGTCATTACACGGTTCCTACCAATCAGAACTATTTAATAATAACGCGTAGAGCGTGGGACTAGGCAAACATCCCAAGGTACCTATATATTTACAACTAACGTAGTTTTAAAAAAACTAAGGCTAATCAATCACGGTTTGATTAACTCACTGTAAAGGAGCCAAGCAAACCGCCCACTTTAGTGGGTGGTTATTGATTGGCATAGAACATGAAGGTGACTTGATAGGTGTCATCTGTGAGGATTTCTTCGTCTTTTTCTTTGTCGATGAGAATGTCTAAACTTTTCTTTCTAGTCGTCAAATTCTGGGATATTGTCGTTGTTTTCGAGCATGTAATCAAATTCGTCAAGCTCATAGACCGTTTCATCGTCTGTTAAATGTGGATAAATATCGTCTTTGTGAGTGGTTAGAAATTGATAAAACTCAGGGTCACTTGTTTTAAAACTGTCTGTAAAACGGTTGTAGTTTTCTTTAAGCCAGCGTTCTGAGACGATTTCGTTACGCCCATAGATGTCGTAATCAAGCAGGTTTTGAATGGTGTAGTCGTAGGTATCATTTTTTTGCACGTCAATTGTTGTTTCACCATTTTTATAGGCGACAAGAACTTCTTGGTCTGCGATGAAGGCACAACCTGGTTCAGCGTCTACAAAGTCAAAGAAAGCGGTAATGGTCTTTTCTTTGAGACTGTCTTTAAGGTCGTTAAGGAAGTCTTTGTCATAATCGGTGTTAAGGCAATCAAAGAACCAATTGAGATTGTTTTCAAAACACCAACGTCCGACGGCAGCAAAGTAGAAGGTAGCTTTATAAGAGGTGTCTGTTTCATCTTCTTCGATCATTTCGTTTTCAATGAGTTCATCTAGAGAGTTGTAATCTTTAAGGGTTGCATCGAAGCCATAACGGTCAATAATAGTGGTGTGATATTCGGCATGTCTTTCTGAAAGGGCATGAAGAAAAAGAAAGTCTTTGAGGTCTTTTTTAGTGGGTACGGTTAGGGTAACGGTACCTGAAGCATCAGATAAATTTGCCATGAGGGCGTTTCCTTTCTAGTCGTCAAAAGTTTCAATAATGTTTAAGTGTTTGTCAAGAAGCTCTACGTTTGAGAGACTTCCTTGCCAGAAGTAGTTGCTTTCAGTAGATACGACAGCAACGTCGTCACTTGCCTTAAGAAGTTCATAGACGTATTGTGGGATTTTAGCGAGGCTAAAATCATGAGCCTCTAAAATGTCCCAGGCGGTTTCTAGATCGATGGTTTGTTTATTAGCGACGAGATTTAAAATAACATCATCGTCTGTGACGTCTACGATGTCAGTGGCAATGTCAGTAACAAGACGTTCATAGTCAGTTGAGGCAAAACCGTTTCTTAAATCGTAAGCTTGATTGTCGAAAATACCATAGTAGGTAGTCATTTGTGTGTCCTTTCTATCATTCAATGTACATGTATACGTGATTGTTACCATCGTACCATTCGTGAGGGCCTTCAGCGATGGTTTGTTGGTAAGCTTTAAGTTCAGTGAGTGGAATGTTGGTGAGTTGATAAGGATTGACAGGAAGGTTTTCATAGGGTGTGAGCTCGTCGTCGTATTCTAGGTCTTCGTCGTATTCCTTTGTTGTCCAGTCCCAGAAAAGGTCGTTAAAATCAAAGGTCGTCTTGTGAAGCTTCACCACCCAAACTGTGTTTGGGTGGTGCTTCTGCCGTTTAGTTCTGCGGTTTCAGCGTCATCTAAAGGGTAGACTTCCTTCTCTCTCCGTACAGTTTAAGCCTGAGTTCTGGCTGTTAAAACAGTCAGTTCATTTCTTAAACTAATGAGGTGAGACAAGGTGCAGGTGCTTCTCTTAGCTACTTGAGGAACTTTTGCCTCAAGTGCTAACCATTGCGTCGCCGTAATGGTTTTTGAAATGCGTCGGAGGAAATACCGAGCGCCAATGTTGTAAGATGCATTTAAATCTGCATTATAGGTTTTTCCTGTTGTAAATTGCATGAGCGCATAAGGTGTTTCGGGCGTGATTTCATGTCCACGTTTAGCCCAACCAGAGCCATCAAAAGCGAGACGGCTAGTGTTTCGTGCATTGACCCGTGCAATTCTCAGTCCGTGTTGATGTGCTCTTTGAGTCAATACTTTATAAATGCGTTTATATCGCCAGAAATGTGCGCGTTTAACGATGTTTTTACCTTTAAAGTCTAAATACTCAAGGACAAAGGCATCTGCACCATGTTTTTTTCCAAAGTCAAAAATAGCTTGAACAGTTTTATCTGCAATATCTTGGCTAAGTCCTGACACTTTACGCCAAAGCGTTTTGTTGTGATGGGATCCTCGTTTTTGATTGCGCTTAATGCGTCCAATTTGTGTGTGCAGTTGGTCGTGTTCTTCGCTAAACGAAATAAATTTTCGTGCGTAAATCGTACCATCTTCATTCATAATGGAGCATGTGGCGTCGGTTCCCAAACCTAAATCCACGGCACAGATTTTGTGAATGGATTCTTCTGGTATTAATTCTGTCTTTTCTTCATAGGAAAAAGTAGCATAAAAACGGCGTCCTTTCTTTTGAATAAACGGGACGTTTTGTCTCTTGTTGGCTAAATATTTTTGATAATACCTACAATCAGATGTTTTAAGGCGATAAATCTCATAAATCCAATCTCCGTTTTTAAACACTTTAAGTTCAATAGTGTGATTAATCGGGTCAAATTTTCGAAATAGATTATTTTTATAATAAGCTGGATAATCATAATGTGTTAAGCTCAATTTTGGAGATTGTCCAACAGGTTCTTTTTCCCAATTTTTTAAATTATTACGATACGAAGAGACAATGCCAAGAGCGTTTGCTATAGCACTTCTTCTGAGGTAACTTGGCAATTTAGGAAATTGTTGATCAAAATCAAAAAGAGCTTGCCTATTAATTGTGGAATGAATCCACTTATCAATCATATTGTACTTTTGATTGGCGTGCTGACAGCCTTTTACACAAGTCCAATTGTTGTTGATAATGGGGATAATGTAACTTAGTGTTTGACGATAAATGTTAATTGATGCTTCTAAGGCTTTTAAATCACCAGTTAATTTTATTTTGTATGAGCTATGAATACGCATCTTGACAGCCTCCTTTCTTTTTTTTATTGTGTTGTATCTGTATTTTGTTTGGTTTTTTGAGTGCTTTTACGAAGTTGTATTTGTTTATATTAAAAATTAAAAATTGATTTGTCTCGCTTACTCCATCCAAATTTCGTTTGGATGGAGTAAGCGTTCAGCATTATTCAATGAGGCTACTTTCAGTGTAGGCTGACCAATGGTAGTAGATGACGTTGGCGTCTGAGTGATGTTTTGTGGTTGGATTAATAATGCGGTTTTTAATAATGAGGCGTTGTTCCATGGTTGTGGTTCCTTTCGTTATTGTGGTTTGTCTAGCTTACGGAGTTCTTGGGTGAGACTAATTTCTAGAGCTTCTTTTTTCTCTTTAGTCATGCCTGGAACAAAGAGCTGGTACGAACCAAGTAGAGAAGGTCATGAATCTGTATACGCGTAAGAGGCATATTTTATCCTTTCTTTTTAAGCCAATTTTCAATGTCAGCATAAAGATCTTTATTTGTGATGTAGTTGTAAAGACTGAAAACTGTGACTTTATCAGGGTATTGGTCAGTCATGACATAATAGGTTCCAAGAGGCTTTTCGTTATCTGCACGTTCAAGAGTAATTTCAAGGTCTTCGGTGCTTGCTAGGTTTGCACTGACGGGGTATTTTTTCTCAAGCTGTTTACAAAAGTCTTGGATGCGTTTTTGTTGTTTTTCGTAAAGGTCATCAAATTGATAAGCCCCTTGAATGATGGTATTGAATTTTGGATCATTAGACAAGGCTGGGAAAAAGGCTTCAGCTTCTTTAAGCGTCAAATCATGATAGTCATGGACGTGTTTAAGTTCGCCTAAAACGTTATGGCGGGTAATAGGGATAGCGATACGGTAAAAAGGCATGCGGTCTTTACGTTTTTGGGCAAGTGTATAGGTTTCTTTTGAATAGATGGTGAGGTTACCCTTGGTAGCTTTACCGTCTTTATAAGTCCAATCTTTAGGGAGTTTGGTGTTAGATGTGATAATTGCAGTGTGTTTCATAATGTCTCCTTAGTATAATAGTGAGTTGTAGAGTCTGCCGTGGCTTTCAAAATCGTAAAATGTTAGCATAGTGAGTGTGATTCTTTTCTGAGTAGAGTTAAATAATAGAGCCGTGTGTTAGTCATCACACATGGTGTTCTTCTTCCAAAAAACAAACCATGGGACACGGGCGAGACGACCGTTAGGTCGTCTCACGCCCGCTCAAAAGCCGATCGGGAGCGTTAGCTCCCGCGGGAAAAAACGCCACAAAAAAAGCCCATTAGTTGGGCTTATGGGCGAATGTACCAAAAGAGTTCGGTTCTGGCTTGTTCATCGGGCGTTTGTTTGCGGTAGCGGTTTCTGATGCCATTCGCATAACGTCCTGAATAATTGTCTCTGACGTGTCCGCCTGTGGCTTCAATAAAGGCATTGTCGTCATGAGTTGTGGCTAGGCTTTGGGCGGCTGTTTTAATGGTACCATACCAACCATAGCCTGCATTGTGGATCATGCTGGCAAACATACCGACGGCGCCTAGCGTATGGGTACCGTCTAAAAGGTCGACGCCCGTGTCTTTTTTGAGTTTATCAATGGCAGGTAAGATGTCTTTATTGAAGATGAATTCGGCTTGGGTCTGTTTGAAACGCTCGCCATCTTTATCACCTAGAGTTTTCCAAGCCTCGTTAAAAGTAGAGCTTCCGATATCGTCAGGCAATTGACTTCTAAGATCTGGGTATTTTTCTTCTAGGAATTTAAGGTAGGGTTTCATAGTATGGTTTTGGGTTAGGGAATAGGTGCCATAGTTCATTCCTGCACCGTCATCAAGTTCACCTAAAATAGCTCCTGGGCCCCGATTGTTGGATTCGTATTTGGCAGCTAATTCAAGAACCTTGAGGGGTTGTTTTTTATTGTCTTCTTGACGTTTACGTTCTTTTTCTTCAGCGTCTGCTGTTTTTTGGTCATTGATACGTTTTTCTTCTTCTTTTTGAAAAGCATCGGCTTTTTTAATCAGTTCGTGTTTCTTTTCAATGGCGTTAAGTTCACTGGCTTTTTTAGCGTCAGCTTGGGTATTGGCATGGGCGATAGGGGCTAAAAGAAGGGTTGCAAAAAGTGTTGAAGCGATGGCTAATTTTTTAGTCATGAGTTATCTTTCCTTTATTTAATCGTATAGAAGGGATTTCCGCTAGCAATGAGACGATTGAGCATGTCTTGATTTTTTTCAGTAGAATCATTGCTTTGTGGAATGTCTTCTTTTTGGTTTTTATCTACGAAAGTGACATGAATTTTGGCTGTTTTGGCAATAGCTACTTGTGTGAGATGATGTGAGGTTATTTTAACGTTTTCATCAGCAATATCCACACGGTCAACACGAGGGGTGGCATTCTTCATATCGTTGGTTTCATAGGCTTTTGTAATGATAGGATTAATAACTGTCACTTCTTTTTTAGCTTTTCCTTTAAGGAATAAAAGGGTTTGTGTCTTTTTAGCCATAGGAACATTCAATTGGTCGTGTTGTCGACCTGTATAACTTTTAAGCGTAATGGTTGGCGCTGTTTTATTGCCTGCGGTTTGAACATAAACGTCAGAGGTTCCTTTTTCGTAAACGTTACGCCAATTGCTTGTTTTTTGGGTTGTTAGTTTGTAATGAGGTTTCAACAAGGTGTGGTGTCCACCTTGAGCCATAAGAAGAAGGCCACCTAAACTGACAACAGTGACGCTATTTATGACGGTATAAAGAAGACTTGGTTTGTCAAAGGGATATTTTCGTTTACGATAAAGGGTTAGTAGTAGAAGACTGATAAGAAGGCCTATGGTGATTAGGTAGAGTCCGTCATAGGGATCAAAACTTCCTAAGCAGTTTGCCAAATAGGTGAACATGCGTCAGTTCCTTTCTTTGATTATGTATTCAGTATATCAAAGAAAAAGGGTGCTGACAAGGAAAAATTTGTCCGAGATTTTGTCCGAGAGTTTTTTCATTTTGTCCGAAAAATGGCGCGATTTTGGCGGTGTAAGGATGTTCAATCCCTTGTTGTACCTGTTTTCATGAATTGTTTTCAAAATGAGTGTCAGTTTTTTAAGTTTCGGACAAAATTAAGGTCATTTTGTCCGAAAAACGTCCGATTTTGTCCGAGAATAGTTTTTTTCGGACAAATTTCGGACAAAAGTTTGTGAAATTCGCACAAGAAGCTTTGGAGTATCAAATGAATATTTTGGGTTCAGTTTCGGACAAATGGATTTTTTGGTAGGGTTATTTTTTGTGTCTTTATTCATTTTTAATCTTTGACGTATGTCAATGTACTGATTTGATTTGTTTTCATGATTTTTCATTAGAGCTTCTAATCTTATAATTATGCACGTAGCTTGGTTTTTTTAGGCGATTTTTCTTATGAAAACAAACAACGGCGCGGTTTGTGAGATTTTTTAGTCGATGCGTATTTTTAAAGTTTCGGACATTTTCGGACAAAATGATTCTAATCTTCGGACAAAAATTTTTGAGGTTTCGGACATTTTTCGGACAAATTCTCGGACAAAATTCAAAAATATACATTTTGTGTATAAAACGCGTAGTGGCGAGCTTTGTCGCAGGTGCGTTTTATAAATATGTTATGGAAACCGTTTTCAAAAAGGCCCTTTTTCGGACATTTTTCTAAAAACTTTATAAAAATAGAAAAAAATTACTATAGGGGGTTTTTGGCGCTCGGACAAATTCTCGGACAAAATATGCGCGTGTGTTTTTTAGTCGCTTTTTTGGCTTATCTTTGATACACTAAAATTACTCGGTTAGGTTTTCGATAGTTGTTGTGGTTGGTTCTTCATAAAATTCACGAGAGCGGTGCATCTCGTAATAACGTCCGTCTTTTTTCATGTGATTGGCGGCATAAGAACGGGCTTGTTGTTTAGATAAGTGTCTAAGGTTTTGAATGGCTCGATAAAGCAAACGATAAGTGCCTTTTGGAAGCATTTTTCCAAAGGTGTCTAGAAATTCTGAAATTTCTTCAGGCGAACATTCGCTCCAGTCTCTTGAGTTGTCATATTGGGTGAGGGTTTCAATAATGACGCGACGGATATAGGTTTCATCGTAGTTGCCTTCAAGAGCTAGAACGTCAATGTTGTTGAGGTGCATGATACCGTCGCCAACGTCTGAAGGAAAGAGGGTATCAAGGTCTGTGGCGTAGAGAAAAATTTTATTCTCTTTTTCAACATAGATGGCGTAGTTGACCAGATCTTCATGTTCTTGGGGAATAAAGGTGATGGCGTGGGTGTCATCAACTGCCACACGTTGTCTTGAAACAGATTCAAGGGTTCGGTATTGAGTTTCTGAAAGAGGCTCTTTGGGATAGGTTTTCTTAAAGGTATCCACAACAGCTTGTGGGAGATACAAAAACGTGCCTTGTTTAGCTAAGGCTTTGATTAACGGGTACTTGACGTGGTCGGTGTGTCTGTGGGTGACAATGGCGATTTTGATATCGGTAAGGTCAATGGTTTGTTTGACCCGTTTGATACTGAGACCACAATCAATCATGATGTGTTTGTCTAAGACGGTACAGTTGCCTGGATTGGATCCAGATTCGATGATGGTAAAATCAAAGGGCATAGGTTATCCTTTCTGTGTGATGGTGGACGTGTCTGTGTCTTCGCTAGAAGATTTGTCGTAGTCTTCTAGGGTTTTAAAAAGTATGTGAGATCCTTTCTAATCGACGAAGGTTAGGGTATAAATGTAGCCGTCGTCAGTTGGTTGACTGGTGTAGATGATGTTGAGTTGTTTAAACAAGGCTTTTCCAAAGATTGTGAGATGCGCATTGTCGTCGGTGATAAGGTTGTTTTTTTCTTGTTCTTTTAAAAGTTCAGCGATTTGAGGTGTTAGAATGCCTTTTTGGATACTGCAGTTAAAGGCGACGTCTAAAACGTCAAGGACATAGGCGTTGTCAAAAGTAAGTGTCATAGGGGGGTATTCCTTTCTTAAAAAACATGTCGTTCGGGATTTGGTTTTCCGATTTCGATGATAAGTAGTGGTCTGTTGTTGATATCTTTACTTTTTTCGGAGACTTGGTAAAGATTTTCAATGTAGTCCTTGTGGGTTTTAACAGGTGCCCAATCAACGGTGATGGGTTCATTATCGTCTAATTGAATTGATTCGATAGCAGGGTAGGTGAGACGTTCACTGATGGTGGTTTTTTTGTAGACGTTTGGCTTCTCTTGCATGTAGGTTGTTTTTAAGTTTGCGATAGCGTCTTCATAAATGCTGAGTTCGACAAACTCTGCTTTTTGATAAGGCATGGTATCTTGATCAATGACAGCGATGTTTTGTGTGATTTTTTCAATGTTTAAATAATGAATAGCTTTAGCAGGAATGACGATGGCATCTTCGTTTTGGAAGGTAATTGTTAATTGTTTGAGCATGTGTTTTAATCCTCTTGGAAAGCTTTTAAATTATTGATAATGGTTGTGAAATCAATCATAGTCTTCGTCCTCGTCTTCGTAGTAAAAATAGTCAATTTTGATACCGACGATTTGGTCACCGTCTTTAGCGATAAAACAATCGTAGCTGCCGTCACCAAAACCTGTTCCTGTGATAGCTGAGTGTTTGTCTGTCCAGAGTTTATAGGCAAAGCGAGGTACGGTTGTGTGGTCATCAAGGGATTGGATATCAAGACTGTTGTCGTGAAGAAGTTTTTGAAGTTTACGGTCAATTTTAAACCAATCGTCCATGAGAAGGTCGGCTAGTGGTAAATTGCCGTTTTCTTTCGCTTTTAATCGGGCACTCAAGGCAGTTTGTGCGTGAGTGTATAGTTCTTTAGCTTTGTCGATGATTGGTAAGAGATGCTTTTTGATGGGTTTTCGGATGTGGGTGAAGGTTTGAATGCTGTCGTACCATTTTTCTTTTTTGTACCCGTCAGCTTCAAGTTTTTTAAAATAAGGAAAATCGATAATACCTGCTTGACCTGAATCTACGCCAACAGTAATGTCTGTGTGTTCGTAATCGGTTGGTTCGGCAACATTTTCATGCCATACAATAAGGCTAGTACAACGACGACCCCAACCATTTATTTGAGTGTAGGTCGCTTTGGTGTGGTAGGTTCCAGGCTTGACATTGGTTAATTGACCGTTACACCAAGTGTCGCTGTCATAACATGGGTCTGTGACAATGACATGGTCACTAAGGGTAATGTCATCACCTGTTTCAGATGGTAATGGAATATCGTTACGATGGAAGTGGTACCATTGGTCCCAAAACCAGTCTTGGGCGTCTTCAGGGAGCTTGTAGGATGGGATGGATGTGTCGTCAATTGTCACGTCACCTTCAAGGGCTTTTTGACCATCAATGGTAATGGCGTAGTGAAAGAAAGGGTCGTTGGTGTAGTAGTTGAAGCGAAAACGGTCAGTGTTTTTGAAGTGCTTGTCAAGAAGGAGAACGAGTTCTTCGAAGGTGTCATAAGTGTGCATAGGTTTAATCTTCTTTCTGTAGTGGTTCTAAATGTCTTTTCGGAAAACGTCAACAGGTTCATCATTGTTGAGATAAATGGCTGTTAATAATTGGTTTTTGTTGTCAAAATTATCGATATGTACGACGGCGTCTTCGGTGGTTTCGTCTAAGGATGACGTGAAGATGTCAACGAGGCAATTGTCGCGAGTGGAGTCGATGTCAATGACAAGTTTGCGATCTGTTCCAGGAATGACAAAGGTGACAATTTCTTTTACAGGGCGTGGGATAGCTTCGATGTCGGCAGTGAATACGATTGGGTTTTTTGTGTTGATGGTTGGGACACCTTGGTCTAACATCGCGCCCCATTCTTTATTAGACAAGGATTGTGTGTCGTCATAAAGTTCAATATCATGACCTGTTCCAAAGTCATACAAGTGATAATCAAGATTGTGACTAAAAGGTTGTTGTTTAAGTAGTTCGAGTGGACTGATGACAGGTGAATCTAAAATGACGCTGTCAAATAGTGCTAACTCTGGATAGTTTTCAATTGTTGCGACACCGTTAAAGAAGAGCTCTGTACAACTTGGCGATGTCGCTCCAATAACGGTTTCTGTTGTGTCAACAGATGTGATGGTTGTTTTATCGGGTTCTGTGTAAGGTTTTTTCCAAGTGATTTTTGGGTTTCTGATATGGATTTCGTGTGTTTCTGTGCGGATGTAAAAATGATTTTTGGTTACTTCTTCGACATATTCATTAAATAAGCAACGTAAGTCATTTTTTGAGAGGGATGCTTTTAATACGTTCATAGGTTTTCCTTTTTTGTTTGTGATTTTTTAAATAATGATGTCAAGGCTTTGATTAGAGGGGATTGCGATAATTTTTGTGAGTTTGTGGTTAAAGTTTAGGGCTTCTTGACAAGTTTTTTCAAGGTCGTCATAGAGTGCTATGAGGTGTGTGCCTTCGCTATCCCAATAGGTGAGGAGCCATTGATATGTGTCTTTTGGTTCAAAGAGATTATTTGTGAAAAAGTCATCAAGGGTGATGTTAGATAGATGTTGTAAAGTTGATTGATTTGGGTTGCTGTTATCAAGTAGGAAGGGTAGGCAGTTGTTTTTAGAATAACTGCTGTACTTTGTTCCATAATATTTAACTTGTGTCGTTACCGTGCTTAAATCCTCAGAAATGGTTGTTCCATAGGGCGCTTTATTGTTGATAAAGTCATGGATGGGTTTTTTGTTGTCTGGGGTTGGAATGTGGATATAGGTAATCATAGGCTTTCCTCTTTAAGTTTTTGAAAAATTGGGTAGATATGCGAGATGTCGTCACCATTTTCTACCATAATTTGCATGGCTTGGTAAAATTGTTGAATCGTTTCTGAAGTGTTTGTGAGGTCTTCAGGGTCGCTGTCGATAATTGTTTGAATGTCTTCAAGGATGTCATAACGGTCATAGATGTTGATGATGTCGTCTTCAGTTAAGATGAGTTCTCTAAAGAGACTTGGCGTTAAGAGTAGTAGTCGAGTAGTAGATTGATTTGGTTTGAAATTAAGATAATAACTGAAAGGTGTTTCGTTGTTTTTGCATTTAGCTTTGGCGATTTTATAGCCGTCGTCGCACCAGTCATATAAGGTTTGATGAAGTTCCCAATTGTCTTTATCTTTGTAAGGGCCAGCGAGGTAATATTCAAGGTTATCAAAAATTTCAATGAGATCGTTGTTTGGGCCTTTGAAGTTTGTGTTGTATAACGCATCTTTTAGTTGTTTGATGGTTTGGCTTTTTTCAATTTCCTGAAGGAGTTTTTGGAAGGTTTCAGGGTCTTTAATCAAATAAGGAATGTGTGGTTTGAGGTTTTCTTTGAGTTCAAACGTTTCAAAAATAGGGCGTTTGTTAAGGGCTTGTAGCAATTGGTCAAGGGCTGTCATAGAGTTAGTTCTCTCTTTCATAAGAGTTGGTTGAGTGCAGTTGTAAATTAATTTTTCTTTTTATATAAGAGGTCGAAAGATGTTCTTGATTTTAATTAGGAGATGAATTGAGTCAATTTTTTTATGAATTAATTGTTTTTGTTCCGTTTTTCTATTGGTTTTATATATAAATTAACGTAATGATTAATTAAATAAGCATTTGTATGAGCCAATTGTGTTAATTTTTTATAACTTCGATTTGTATCTTCTAAACCTTCTATAGAAACAAGATCAAAGTATCCTGAACTTCGACGACCTTTAATATAATAATAATGGTTATCGAATAACACGAGATCGTACAGTTGAAAACCAAAGGTAATTGTTGGTAAACTTGCAGCTTTACGGATATGTCCTTTGCTGAAAGTTGCTCGATGCAATAGACGATTATGTCTACGCATTTTTACTTTAACAATGGTTTGATTCATAGCTGGAACAGTTGTAAAACCAGTGATACATTTAGCGTCAATGTGATGAGCTTTTGGAAGACCTGCTTGAATGCGGTCATGTTTTGTAATATAGCCATATGTCATTTTTACATTTGCATATTTTTTGTCAATGGCGTTGTATAGAGCCCATCTTGTAGCATTCATATGTGCCATGTATTTAAACAAACGTTTTTCATTAGGTAATTGTTTCAGTTTTGTAGCTGCTTTTTTAGCAGGTAAGGTTTGTCGAATAAATTCTTCTGCGGTCAGTGTATCTTTTTTTTGATTACACTCATGGCAAGATAAAGTTAGGTTATTAATACGATTAGATCCGCCTCTTGATTTTGGAAGCATATGTTCAACTTCGAACTTAGAAACAGTTTTTCCACAATAAAAACATTTACGTCCATGTTTTTCAAGAAGATAATTACGAATATTATATCCTTGTAAGGTACCTTGTTGATATTCTACGCCTGAGATATCAGGGTTTTTGATTTTTTGAATATCAAATTCAGCGACTTCAATAATAATGGTTTCGATGGGGAAATATCGGTGTAAGTGGTTAATTTCGTTCACTTGTACAGCAATTTTTTGTTCAAGAGATGGCGGTAACCATCCTTTTTTCTTATTTTTACGATTCTTAAATCGTGGTTTGCGATAACGTGTTTTTCTAGAACGACGATTTTGTCGGTACATACGTCTATCTGAGAGACGTTTAGAAATATCATCACGTGCAATGACTTCAGCACTATAATATTCACGTTGTTTATTAGCTATAGAATAGCCTGAATGAATAGCTCCACTATCGACACCAAGTGTCATCGGTTGAATAATGTGTGTGTCAGGTTCATAATCCAATTGAATGGTGAACGGCTCATATGACACAATATGAGCTTTTTTTGTCTTTAAAAGACGATAAACTTTGCCAAGACGTGTTGTTGGCATTAACGGTTTACCGTGTTGATCTAACACGCAAGCTTGCGTTGTTTGTTTGGTTAGTGTTTTTGTCATACGTTTTGACAAAGTCCTTTCTAGTTTATTTTTTGCGGTAAGCGGGTATAAACAAACCCTTTGTTGCCTTCGCCAATGTTATCTTGTAGTTTTATATCGTTATCACACGGTTCCTACCAATCAGAACTATTTAATGATAACGCGTAGAGCGTGGGACTAGGCAGACATCCTACGGTACCTATATATTTACAAGTAACGGAGTTTAAAAAAACTAAGGCTAATCAATCACGGTTTGATTAACTCACTGTGAAGGAGCCAAGCAAACCGCCCATTTTAATAGGTGGTTATTGATTTTTACATTTGGCTTTGGCGACTTTGCGACCATCATTACACCAGTTGTATAAGGTGTCGTTGAGATCCCAAATGTCTTCGTCTTTATACGGACCTGCAAGATAATAGTCAAGGTTGTCGAAAATATCAATGAGACATCTATCAGGATCTTTATAGTCGGCATCATATAAAAGGTCTTTTAGTTGTTCGACGGTTTGACTTTTTTTAATTTCTTGAAGCAGTTTTTGGAAGGTTTCAGGGTCTTTGGTTAAATAGGGGATATGTGGTTTAAGGTCTTCTTTGAGTTCAATGGTTTCAAAAATAGGGCGTTTGTTAAGGGTTTGAAGGAGTTGGTCAAGGGGCGTCATAGATTTAATCCTCTCTTTCATCAAACATAGCTAAGATGTTATCTGGTGTGTTTTTGATGATTCGCTCAAGATTGGTGTCAATAGTGACAAGGTCATAGAAAAGGTCAAGGAGTTCTTCGAGGAATTCTTCTGAGGCTTCGGTACGTTTGATGCCAAGACTTTCCATAAACGCAACCGTTGTGTTGTATTGTTTGGCTTCTTCGTAGTCGAACATGTCGTTTTCAAGGGCATATTGATGCAAGGCGTCTTTGACGGTTGGGTAATCGCCGTAATCTTCAATAAGTTTTTTCATGAGCCAGGGTTCGATAATGTCTCTGTAATCCCAATAATAAGAATGTGTGAGTCCTTGTTTATTGTCATCATAAATATAACTTTGTTCAGCAAGGTAGTCTTTGAAGCTTTCTTTAAGTTCTTCTGTGATGTAGGTCATAGTTGTTTCCTTTCTAAATGAGATAATCCATTAAAGCGATGCTGTCTGCGGCAGTGAGGCTTTGCGATAACCACACTTGGTCGTTGATTTTAAAGGCAAGAGTTGCGAGGTTGTCACTAATGATAGTTACGGTGTCGTAACGGTAAAAGATGTCTAGTGGCAGATTAGCGGTATCTTTAGGGTCGATAAACCCTTTTTGTTCTTTTAAGAAGGTTTCAAATTTGCGTTTATAGGTCTTGTGATTGTTGTCTGTAATGGTGACTTGCACATGCTATAGGTTTTGTTAGCGATAAGGGGTTGTGTGAGTAATGCCATAGTAATAAGGTTTCCTTTCTAATAATAAACGCGCGTTAGCGCACCTCAAACGCTGGCGCGTGCGCCTATGACGCACGCCCTAGTCGTCCACAACACAAACCATGGGTCACGGGGTTGGCGGAACGCCAAGCCCGCAAAAAGCGCTCATTGGCGTTAGCCAATGGCGTTAAGAAAAAAACACCTAAAAATAGGCGGAGCCTATTTTTAGGGTAATCTTTCTATTTTAACACATTTTAAGAACCTTGTCTATTCTTTTTTGATTCCTTTGCTTGTCAAATTATTGTTATAATAAAAGTAAGTTTTTTGAAAGGATATGATTTTATGACTTTTTTAACAGGGTCTCGTAAATGGTTAGCAGGTCTTGTCATGGCAGGTGGGCTATTGTGTACATTTACAGGGACGACACATGCGGATACGATTGCAAAAGCAATTGATTCAAAAACAGCTCAGACAAAGCCAGGCGATGTTTGGGAAGGAACCATTACCTTTGATGGGATTGATGATATTCAAAAAGGAACTTGGGAAATGGTTCTTGAGAATCCTTTTGCCGATGGCAAAGATGGGTATCGTTACACGGTCGGCCGTGGCATTTGGGATACGCGGGGTGGCAAATGGGTACAACCTGTTGGCTTTAAAACTTTAACCGATAATTACCGTGGTTATTTATTGACGGTTATCGTTAAAGATGATAAAGGTAAGGTGGTTGATACCAATAGTACAGGGATTGATGTGTCAACGGATTGGACGAAGTTTCCGCGTTATGGGGCATTGACGCAATTTGGCAAAGGGGCTGACGCCAAAAAAGGCCCTGAGACTTTGAATAAGTACCATATCAATGCCACCATGTATTATGATGCTTACTATCGTCCGCAAAATCCCTTCCCAAGTGAGTCTTATACCGATTGGCTTGGTAATCAACTGAGCTTATCAACGGTTAAGAATACGGTTACGGCTAATCATGACCGTGGGCAAGCGGCACTGCTTTATAATATGTTGAATGCTACGACAGGAACACCTGATGATAAGGATGCCAAGATGGATGATCCTGCCTTTAAGACAGTGACTCGTAAAGATGGAACAAAGGGTGTTGAATCGCGTTGGGGGATTTACAGTACGCAGGAACGCCGAACAGGTAGTGTCAAGAGTGACGACGGCAAATGGGAAGGTGCTAATACCAAGGATACGCCAGGGGAACAATTGACACATAATATGCTTGGAGGTTGGTCTGCAGGACGAACCGATAGCTCGCATAAGATTCAATATTACTATAATCCATGGTCTATCGGTTGGACCAATTATATTGGGGATAAGATGTGGGGTGCTTTGAACTATCTTCATTTTGATGGTTGGCAAGCGGATTCCATTGGGAATTTCTCTGTAACCTCTTGGGAAGACCGTCATGATCAAAATAAGCCAGGGGCTAAATTTGATTTCAATGGTGGTTTTGGCGATATGGTTAATCGTTTGAAGGATAATCAAATGCGTTCTTATAAACTTGGTGTCAATGCTGTTGGTGGTAAAGGTCAAAAGAATTTGGATCAGTCTAAAGCCGATTTCCAATATGCTGAGATTTGGTCAAACTCTTGGGATTGGGACGATAATGCTGCTGGACAAAATAAAGTAGGTCGTCATAATACCTATGCGGATTTAGGGCGCGTGGTGGATAATACCATGCAAAATTCAGGCAAATCCTTGATCATGCCTGCTTATATGTATCGTGATTGGTCTGATGGGGCTAAACCAAAGACCTTTAATGACAATGCCGTATTACTAAAAGACATTTCTGTTTTGATGAATGGTGGTAATGTCATGGAATTGGCCGATGACGCGAATCAAATTTATAATGAATATTATACAGGGGTATCGAAAAACAAGGAGATTACCATGTCTCGTCAATTGGGTGATCCTGATTCAGGGAAATTGCGTAAGCTTTATGATTTTATGACGGCTTATGAAAATGTCCTTCGTGGGGATAGTCTTCAAAACAATTATCATCGTATTGAGATTATGGATAGCAATGGTAAACCATTAGCCGACCGTGATGGAAATCCTGGTTCTGTTTATACAGTGACCAAGTCAGGTCATGACGGTTATCATGACATTGAAACCATTAATATGCTTAATTTGACAGATGTAAGTAACGTCAATTGGCAAATTCGTAATAAGGCTGATGAGGCCTCTAAAGTGGTTAAGACCAAGAAGAATTTGAAGGTGAAATATTATGTGGATCCTTATCGTCGTATTGACAAGCTCTGGATGGCGTCACCTGACCGTGAGGATGGTCGTAGTCAAACGCTTGATTTTAAACGTTCTTGGGATGCAAACGGGGATTATATTGAATTTACCGTACCGTCATTGGACTACTGGAATCTCATTTATATGAAAGGTTAAGAGAAAAAGAACTATCGGTTTGATAGTTCTTTTTTTAGGCTAATTGACGTTGTTTGTGATTGACAGGTGTTGTTAGGGTTTTTTCAAGTGACCAACCGTTTTTGATGCGATAATCGTAAACAGGACGAGCGATACCATAAACGTCTAACATGGCTTGAAGACCGACATAACGATTACCCTTGTGATCTTCAAAGATTTTCTTGTGTTTGGTTTGATCAACGGGTTTTGTTAAAATGTCTTTGATGGCCCATTTTTGACGTTTACGGTAGTGGTAAACGTTTTTAGGAAGATCGTAGACGGCTAATAAGTCACTAAGACAGTTATAGGTGTTTCCGTGATGGTCTTTGTAGGTCTTTGTCTACGGTCTGTTTTTGGGGCTTGAACAAGGTCTTGAATCGTTTTACCTGCTTTTAGGGTTTTTGATAATTGTGTTGGGGTGACATTGTAGTGTTTGGCAAAGTCTTCTAGAGTTTTGAATTGGTGACCAATGCCGTCATTGTAAGGGTATTTTTCCTTGGGTTCTAGGATATCTTCAATAGGGGTGCCTTTTTTGAGTTTTCGGCTAAAAACAGTTGGGTGAATGCCGTAAGCGTCACAAATTTTTTTGTGTGACGGATAGGTGACACCTTTATGGTCGGTGATGGCTTGTCCATTGGGTTCACGGTAGTTTGAGGGCATGGTGAGTGCTTTTTCTTTAGACCAGCCTTTTTCAATGCGACGTTTATAGAGGTACATGTCAATGTTATAGTGTTGACACATGGCGTGGCAAGACGGATAGCTATTTCCTAGATGGTCGGTGGCAGGGTTTTTACTGTACTTAATAGGACGTTCATAGAGTGGTGTTTCAAGAGCGTCTTTAAGTGACCAGTTTCGTTCCATGCGGTATTTGTAGGTGTGTCGTGGGATGTTGTAGTGATGACACATTTCTTTAATGGTTTTAAAGATGTTGTTTTTATGATCTTTGACGGTCATTTTTTTCTCCTTTTCTTTTGGACTGGTGTTGTAAGGGCTTTTTCTTTAGACCAATCGTTTTTACGACGGTGCCAGTAGGTTGCGTAAGGGATTTGGTAAGCTTCAGCCATTTTTCTGACACTTGGGTAAGGGTTTCCTTTATGGTCTGTAGTAGCTTTTTTTCGAATGATTTTAGGCGTTGTGAGTGCTTTTTCAATGGGCCATTTGAGATGTAAGCGCGTGGTTAAAATATCTGCAGGAATATCATAAGCATCTGCCATCGCTTTAATGGTTGGATAGCTGTTTCCTTTATGATCCGTAAAACTGGTTTGTCTTTTTCTAACAGGGGTTGTGAGTGTTTTTTCTAAGTCCCAATGCAACTTGCTGCGTCGTTGTCTATAAGCACTGTAAGTGATGTCATAGTGTTTGAGCATGTCATCAAGGCCGTTGAAGATATTTCCTTTGTGGTCTTCGACTAGAGGATTGATACGTTTCCCTGTTAGGAGACGTGTTAGCTTTTCAGGGTCGTTTTGATAGTGACTAACTGAAGCGCTTGACACATTATAGTGTTCCGCCATTTCTTTGATAGTAGTAAAGGTATTTCCAAAAGGATCTGTAATGTTTTTGTATAGTGGTTTTGTTAAGGCTTCTTCAAGGGTCATGTCTTTTTTTAGACGACGTGTAACGGTTGATAGGTCCAATCCGTAATGTTCAGCCATTTCTTGTCTGCTAGCAAATAGATTTCCTTTGTGGTCAGTGAAGATTTCTGATTGGTAGGGTTTATAGGTAAGAGCTTCTTCTTTTGAAAAGCCTTTTTTCAAGCGTCTTCGGTAGGTGTCTAGTCTGAGACCATAATGCTGACACATAGCGGTAAGTGTTGGATAGGTATTTCCCAAATGGTCTGTAACGTTTTGATGGGGACGTGCTGATTTTGGTTGGGTGAGGGCGTCTTCTTTTGTCCAGTTTGGGTTTTTAAGTCTGGCACGGTATTGTGGAAGGGTTAACCCATGTTCCTGGCATAGGTCTTTCAGGTCTTTATGATTACCATTTGTTTTATAAGTATCTACTGGTGTTGTTAGACATTTCTCTAGAGACCAGTTTAGGGCTTTTTGACGGTAATAAAATAGGGATGGTGCGAGGTCATAGGCTTGACACATGGCAAGGATAGACGGGTAGGCGTTTCCTTTATGGTCTTCACAAGGCTTTTTTTTCTTGGTGTCTCTAACGGGTGTTGTTAGGGCGTCTTCAAGTGACCATTTTTTGATGTTGTGGCGACCGTGAAAGGCGCTTGATGAGATATTGTAATGGTGACACATTTCAAGGGTCGTGTTGAAGGTGTTTCCTAGATGGTCTTTAACAGGCATGGATTAGTCTTCCTTTCTTTGTTTGAGCATCGGTATATCCATCTTTGTAACCTTGGCGATAAGACTTAGATTGATAGCGTAAAGATTTGTTTTCTTTATAAGGGTCTGTTGTGGTTTCCCCTTTTGTCCAACCATCACGGTAACCTTTGGCATATTCGGTATTTACCTTGTTATGAGAGGCGTGGTATTGGTTGTTGTGATGGCTGATAAAATACATCCAAATCCAAGGGTTATTAAAGATGGATTGACGACGGTAAGCTTTTTGGTAAGACGATTGTAGCTTATTTGACTTGAAGACATCAAAGGCTTCTTGGTCGTTGTAAGGGTGTTTGATAGAATAGTCTTTTTTGGTAGATTTGGATGGCTTAGTTGATTCTGATGGTTTAGTTGATTTGGATGGGGATTTAGATGAATCAATTGATTTTGATGGTTTAGTTGATGATTTAGTAGATGGTTTAGTTGATTTGGATGATTTGGTTGATGGTTTGGTTGATGGTTTGGTTGATGGTGATTTGGTTGATGGTGATTTGGTTGATGGCGATTTAGATGGCGATTTAGATGGTGATTTAGATGGCGATTTGGATGGTGATTTGGATGGTGATTTGTGGCCTGAGATATGGCTATCATGAGAAATGTGTGGCGAATGATGTGATGAATGATGTCCGTGAGCATGACTTCGTGCATAAGCAGGTGATGTGAAGGCGAAACCTAAAACAAGCGTTGATAAGAGGATTGTTGATTTTTTCATGATTTTCTCCTTCATTTTGTGACATAATTGGCAAGGTAGTTTAAGATACCGATTTTTTGAATGAGAGCAGCTTTTTCTTTGGCTTCACTCAAGGTTTGACAGTCTTCAATAGGAAAATAATTTTCTTTTTGGTCAAATTCGTCTTTTGTCATAATAGTGATGTTTTTTTGTGAGGGGTCAGCTGTGATAATGTAGGGGTTCATAAGGGGTTCCTTTCTTATTCCATATATGTGCCTGCAGGGATTTCAATAGGTTGATTGCGTTTAGCGATATCAAGTTCTGCGTCTGGGTATTGGTTTAAGATGGCAAGGGCATCTTCGTAATTATCTGCGATACCAACAATATATTGGTTAATACCGTAGAAATCGTTGTAAAAATCGTTTTGGATGATAAAAATAGGATCTTCAATAATGCCTTCGTTAATAAGTTCAGGGAGGTCAATAATATCTTCGATTTGATAATAAGGGCAATTATTTAAGTAAATATTACGGTATTTGTCGCCATAGAGGTAGATATCTTTGTCTTTTATAACGATTTCGATGTCTTTAAGATGTTGGTTGAGATAGGCATTATAACGTTCAGGGTGTTTGGTCATCCATTTTAAAAAGCGTTCTGGGCTATAGTGCATGTTTTTAGTGTTTAGTTGGAAGTGTATCATTAATTGTGTCCTTTCTTTTTAAAGTCAGCGAGACTATGAAGTACCGTCAATGGATAGGTACGGCTACGGTTATTTGGGTCTTGATAGGCGGTCATGAGGTCGTCAGGTGTTGTGGTATAGCCTGATGTGTCAAGAACAGTGAGCCTTGTATCAGGATAGGCGAGAGCCTTTTGAATAGCTTTTGGAAGGGTGTTGGTTTGAAGGGCTTTGATAAGCTCTTTTGTTTTGATAACCCGTTGATTGATAGAGCCAAACATTTGATTTTTTGTTTTGAGTTTGTGGATAAAACGACCATCGACAATGAGATCAAGTTGCGATAAACTATCTTTTTGTTTGGTGTAGGTATCTTTACGCCACCAATCTTCGATGTCAAAGCCTGTCCATGAACAAATAGTGACCTCTGGAATTTCTTCTTTGATACGTTTGATGATATCTAAGGTATCGTCAATGTTTTCGTCTACAAGAGGGTCGCCACCTAAAAGGCTGAGATTAGGTTTCATGTGGCGATCTTTGAGTTTATTAAGGGCTGTGATAATGGTATCTGCTGCTTTTTGATTGTCCCAATAAAGATTTTCTTGACGCTTCCAAGTGCTTTCATTCCAACAGTTTTTGCAATGAAAGGGACAGAAGTTAAAGAAGACAGAAACGACAGGGCCTTGTCCAAAGTCGTTATCAATGTCAAAGTTGTTGATTTGATGAAGATAAGCCATAAATTTTCCTTTCTTTTCTTTATTGTATTACAATTTATTTTGATTTGCAATTTTTTGATGCATTGATAATAGAGCGTACGGTTCGTGGTTTGAGGTTATAGGTGATAGCGAGGTCATCAACCGTTTGGCCCTTGTTAAAGGCTTCTAAGAGTTCTTGGTTGCGTTTTTGGGTTTCGGCTTTGCGTTTATCGGCTGCAAAGTTGTGATCTTCTAAGGTTGTGCGAATCCAGGTAGATGCTTGGCCTTTGGTTTTTGGGTTGGGTTTTGGAAGTTTGTAAAAGTCGCAAATTTTAGCAATGTAGTCTAATTGATTGGTGGTAGCTTCTTGGGTACTACGACTTTTTTTAATGATTTCTTTTTTCTCTTTTTCGGTGCGTTTGATGATTTGACCGTTGATATGCAGTTCGCAGGTTTGGTTAAGGAGCATGTCTAAGACTTTGAGAACAAATTGTGGCGAAATGAGATCTTTGGTATCTTGACCAAAGGTCATAAAGTCGTCAATGGGTTTGATTGGGAGGTTATAACCTGAGGGATTAGGGATAGGTTTGTGGAAACTTTTGTCGCCAACGACATAATATAAGAAATAGAGGTATCGTTTGGTTTTGGTTTCATAGTCATAAAACCAGACTTCTCGGTCTTCGTCACGGTCATAGTAACAATTTTGCCAGACAATGTTTCGATTATTCATTTTGCGATAGTCTTTTTCGTAGTCATAGACGCGTCTGGTTTCATAGCCGACGTCTTGTTTGTGGATGCAGACAGGTGTTAAAAGACTTAGGAATTGGTCTTTATAACCATAGTAGCGGTCCATGTCTTCTTCTTGGTAGTAGCCACTATAGTAGCGATTATGGCGGTAGTGTTGGGTCTTGTCACGAAAGTTTTTGGCACGTTTGTTGACGGAGTAAAGACAGTCACAAAACATGTCTTCATTAATAATATGGTTTTTAAGGTTTTTAGTGTATTCTTTTGGGGTTTTCATAGAGGATTCCTTTACATAATAAAAAAGCTATTAACTAGCTTTTAGAGTTTTATTTTTTGCAGGCGTTCTTGTAGTTGATAAACGTAGGTTGGGTTGTAGATGAGATGAATGGTTTGATTTTCGATAGTCAAACTGTAACAAGGTTCTTTAAAACTATTGACAAGGTATTTGCCAATGAGTTTTGCTTTGTCTTGTGTGTCACATTCAATAGCAAGATATGCCATGAGGTGTGTATAGGGTGTTGTTAGAGGTTTTAGGATGGTTGTGTTTTGACTGATGCCTTGATAGAGGCCATCAAGTTCATTTTGGTTTTGAATAATGTGACTATAGAGATCCATGAGGTTTTTCCTTTCTATAGTTAAACGCATAGCCCGACTTGCACGGGCTGGCTTTCAAAGCGTATGCGTTACTGAACTTCAGTATGATTGTCACTCTTCATTAGTTGATGACTGCCACGTGTCACCAATGGTGTATTGATTGTAGGTTTCTTCTGAAACAGTGATTGTTATTGTTTGTTTTTTATTATTGTGATCATATCCACTAATGTCTAAATAATATTTTGAGGGTGTTGTTTCATCATAACAGACTGGTACTTCTCCGATAATTTGAACGTGATTTATTTTGTGTTTAGGTTCTGTGCGTTTGTTAATAACTATACCTTTGGATAGTTTTGTTTCAGGGATGATTAAATCTAATATGACGATTATGCTTAATAAGGTTATGATTGCGATTATGATTATGAGTAGAGATGTGTTCATAGCGTTTTCCTCAATTCATGAATGATATGTTTTGTTTTAAATTGTTGTTGATTTTGAATGATATGACTATAGAGGTTCATGTTTTTCCTTTCTATAGTTAAACGCATAGCCCGACTTGCACGGGCTGGCTTTCAAAGCGTATGCGTTACTCAGGGTGGGCTTCTGCATAAGAAGCTTGCCCGAGTTGTCCGCGTTCAACACCATGGCGAACGCGTTCTTTGATTTCTGACCATTTACCGTCATTAACGGCTTGTACGCCAGAGCGTTTTGAATATGTGAGATATCCACATCATGTGACTTTATGTTTCCATAAAGATTAGATCGTACCATCACCATGTTAAAGGTGGAACTATTACGATCGTTGAACGTCCCGCGGTTGCGGTTTCGCTGCTGATTGTCCATTGTTTACGAGGGTTAGCACTCTGAGAGCTTTTATTTCAGCTTACCTCATCTCAATTATTGTTTCTAGATTTCTCTGACCGTCTAGGTTAATTGAGCTTTAGGAGTTTCCAGCAATTTAAGTTCTTTTGACGCTAGGTTTCCCTAGTGAAAGCGCATGTGGTCTACGCGTTCGACAACTAAGATGTCTTCACTTCCGCAATTGTCGCAGGTCATGAGGAAGTCCCCATGTTCGCCACATTTTTCGCAGACAGAGCTAATGACATTGACACCAAAGTACATGCCTTGGCGCATAGCATAGTTGACGATAGCTTCAAGAGAAGCAGGTGATACACCGTAGTTAAATTCGGCGTATGAGATGTGTCCACCTTTGGCAATGTTATGGAATTCTTTTTCGTAATCGATTTTATCAATCGCACTTGAGTGAATCCATACAGGTTGGTGGAAGCTGTTTGTAAGGTAGTCACGGTCTGTGACACCTGGGATCACACCAAATTGCTTGGTGAGAAGTTTTTCCCATGTGAATACAAGAGACTCCGCCAGTTCTTGTATACCCTCGGTTTCCCGATATTTATGAGGGGATTAGACTATATCATCATCCTTCGATAAGAAGGAGCCGACCGTTTCGGGCTTCACGAACCCTACTCTAATTAGATAGTCGTTTGACTTTACTTAATCATAAGTCTTAGCACTGGATTGTCTGAACGAGTTTCCCAGTTAGCCGATATGTTAGCCGTCATTTCCTACGGTTCCAAAAGGCATATCGACACCCTTTTTAGGTTAAATCGGTTTTGTCATAGCTGTTACCAGCTAAGCGCCCACGGAGATTTTTTAGGCGTTGAATACACATTTTTGTTACCTTATATTTCTATAAGGATTAGACTGTCCAATCACCATGTTAAAGGTGGAACTATTACAGTCGTTGAACGTCCCGCGATTGCGGTTTCGCTGCTGATTGTCCATTGTTTATAAGGGTTAGCACTCTGCTTGAGCTTTTATTTCAGCTTACCTCATCTCAATCATTGTTTCTAAATTTCTTTAACCATGTAGGTTGATTGAGCTTTAGGAGTTTCCAGCAATTTAAGTTCTTTTGACGCTAGGTTTCCCTAGTGAAAGCCCTGTATTGTTAAGGCGTACGGATGTTTATCCGTTTGACTACGCTCGATGCGAATACGATTCACATGTTCGAGGAAGTCTGCTTGTATGTGTTTGCGGTCGTCGTCTGAAAGGTTTTCCCAATCAGGTCCAACCATGGCGTTGACCATTTCGTAAAGACCAGTATAGCCAATAGAGGCTGTTGCACCGTCTAAGAGACGTGAGTCTTTGACTTGTTGGTCAGGGCGAATACGTTGCCATGCCCCGCCTTCACACCAGAACAATGGGTTAGACGAACCATAGAGGTTTCCGACACGTTCGTATCGCCAATTTTGAATATCGAAGACCATGTTGCTGTATTGTCAACAAGGGCGTCGAATGTTGCTTTGTCAAAGTTGCCTTTAGCGTCACGCGCTTCAAGGGCAAACTTGACAGGGTTGAGTGAAATGGCACCGATATTGAATCGCCCATCGGTAACGTCTTTACCTGTTTCAGGGTCGATAAATGGTGAGAGGTGCGCACGACACGTGTGATTCCACTGTCACCAGTGGCACTGACTAGATTATCAAGTTATTTAACTTGTCTTCCGCTTCGGTGTGGATTCAAGTCACACCTACATTAAGGAGATTGTCTCCGCCGCTACATTCATCACGGCTAGTCGATACAGGTGCTATTATGTTTATAATAGTTTCCCACGGTCTCATCTTTGAGATTCTCACCAACGACGCTTCCAGAGTCGTTTCATCAAAGACCTAACCGTTAGCTAGATTGCTCTAACCCTCAGTGAATTAGGCTGAGTTCAAAAGATTTTACATGGGCTGTCGATTTACATCTACCCATTGGAGCGATGGTTTGTCCGCTACGTTCGTAAACGTCACGGCGATAATGTTCACCTTCGACATCTTCTGCCCCAAAGCTGAGGTAGTCGGGATAAAGCTTTTTCGATGAACATTCAAGACTTAATTTGTATAAGTCATAGTTTGGTGAATCGGGATCACCATTGATTTCGCTTCGATACATAAATACGAGTTTAGGGAAGACGTCGCGGTTGTCTGGTGACATGCGGTCTTCTAGAATGGCGCGTGTGATTTCACGGCCCCATTTACTGGTATCCATACCAAAGCTGATGGTTGTAAACATGTTGGTTCTTTATTTTCATAAAGGCATAGACTATATCTTAGGTACATTGACCTGAGCGCTTCCATTTAAGGGATTTTCACCCACTGCGTATCAATAGCAGCCGTACTTCTGTTGTGGACTTTCACCACCCACTACGGGAATAGTCGTTACACGTTCTCTTAGTAAGAGCTTCGCACGGGATTACCTCTGTCCAACTGTTGGAGTTAGGCTCTCTTATCAGCATATTCGTCCTCGGTTGAGGTTACATTTTTATCTTATTTTTGCTTTGCCCGTTAGCCTTCTTTTCGAAGACACCCTTGATAGGTTCACTTTCGTTGGCCCCTTACTTAAGGCGTCTGGCCCAAGGCATTTTGCGTTTGCGCCAATTCATAGGTGTAACTTTGTACACCTTGTTTGATTTCTTTGAGCGTTTTATCAGTGCATAACGTTCGGCGTCTGCAATACCGTATTCTTTGGCATCGTTAAGATAGTGCTGATAAGATTTTTCAGCATACGGTGCCAAGGTGCTGTCAATGTGGTTGACAGTGAAACCCAATAATGTTCCTAATAGAGCGTCAATCTATTAGCGTGAGCGAATCACGGCTTATCTTTTCAGATAAGTTCAGATTAAATCTTCATCCTATGTGTCATAGGAGCTACATTTTTCTTCCGTCAGTAACTTACGGATTTACTCTCCCTCAAGGAGATAATCGTTGGGGGTGTGCCATGGATGTTTCTTTAGGTCACGTCCCTGCTAAATGCCCATTGTTTGTGAGGGTTAGCACCACAAGTGTGGCTTTTATTTCAGCTTACCTCATTCCCAATACTTTTTTCCGTCTTTCGACAACCGTTCAGCTTAGCGTTTCCACTGACTGTTTAGGTAATTGAGACTTTAGGGTGTTGCAAGCATTAAATGTAGGAGCACGCACTCATTACTGAATACGCGGGTCGTTTCTTACCAAATTGGTTCCCAGAGGCGGCAATAGTTACGCTTGATAAAATGTCAAAGGCTGATGACACATGTTTTGGTTCATGGGTCGTCTTGTTGTTAATTCTAAAGGCATAGACGCCATCTTCATGTTCTTTGTCTTTCATAAGATGCTCTAAGTCAAAGAGGTCACAATTGAAGGTATCTTTATAGAGATCACCCAAATCCGCTTGGGTGGGAGCTGACTATATCACCATCCTAGTCGTTACTTAGGATGCCGCATTTTGGCTATTACACGATTTTATAATCGTCCTAATCTCAGACGATAACGAACCTGTTTATTTCACCAGGGGCTACTCTAATTGGTTAGTCTCTATGAACCAGTTATTCATAGATATCCTTTCGATAGTCGATTAACGTTTATGATTGTTCATAAGTCGCACAGGATTCTTTCGTTCCCTGTTAGCCGTTCCTTTCATTATCATTTCCTATAATTACTTGTGTCGTAGGAACGACACCCCTTTAGCCTTTCGGCACGGGTTAACGCGGTTTTTCCATAGTTTGTTACCAAACTAGGCCACAATTTGTTCATGGATATAGATATACCCTTCATCGTGTGCTTTAATCCATTCAGGTTTAAGCACATTACGAACCAGTTTTTTCATGGTCATTTCATTGATGAGGGCTGATTTGGTTGAGATGACTTGTGAATCTTTGTTAGCATTCTCATTGTAAGAGCCAAAACGAAGGCCTTCAGCTTCATTTTGGAGGTCACGAAAGGCGTTAGCCTGTTCGCGTTGGGTCTGCCAGTAACGTTTGTAAGACGTGTAGACATCTTTGTCGGCTTTCTTAAGTGCACCCATAACAATACGGTGAAGGTCACTTGTGGCAACCGTGTCTCGGTATTTTGGGGTGTCTAACCAGTGAGCGACGTCTGAAAGAATTTGACTTTCTTGGTCTTTGGTTAGCTGTTTACCGATAGCCGTCGCTGCTTTTTGACAGGCTTCTAGAATACGCTTGGTGTCAAAAGTAGATACGATACCTAGTTTAGAAACAACTTTTAATTTTGTGAGATCACTAGATTTCAGGGCTTGTTTCTTTCGATGAAAATCTTCATAAGATTTGGCAACGTCAGGGTTGACGCTACGGGTTGCTTCAATGGCGAGCCAATGAAGGTCTTGTGGAAGAAGAATCGTTTGGGCATTGACGTATTGATAGACCTTCTTTTCGATTTGTTTGAGTTCGTCTTGTGATAAGGTGATATGAATGTCACGAGCAGCACTACGAACAGCAGTGAGTAATTTTGTCATTGAAAATGGTTCGATATGACCATCTTTTTTGACAACGTCGATATTTGTTAGCATATGGCTAACTCCTTTTCTATCGTGGAATACGGGTTGTTCACACGAGTGTATTTTAGGGGTTAGCGACAGTAAAAAAGCCAAACATGCAGTCCCAAGTTTCTTTTGTGTGTAACGTGATGTGCTATGTTGGCGGTATATTTGACTCTTTAAGCGTCGCTATAATCATGGACGTCTCTCGACGTTCATGAGTTTATTATAGCATATTGTGAGGGTATTGGCTAGTCTTTGGTTTGTTTCATGAGTTTTTTAATAGAAGCTAGGTGCTCGTTTGAAACGTGTGTGCCGTAGTCATTTTCTTGAAGGAAAAGTTCCAGTTTGATATCTAGAGGCATTTCAGTGCGTCCGTTTGGTCCGTAGTAAACGATATGTTTAAAGATCATGGGAACGTCATATAGAATTTGAATATTCTTATCACTTAATTGATCATAATACAAATCATAGATAGGGAAGTCGCCATGAACATAATCGAGGATAGCATTGAGACGTTGTTTGCCATCTAAGACCTCATAATCAGGTTGTCCTGTTTTAAAAGGGCGTTTGATGAAGGTTGGCTCAATCTTTGCTTGACCTGAAACAAGGGCTTCAAGGAAGGCTTGTTTTTGTTCTTTTGTCCAGACAAGGTCACGCTGATAGACCGGGTCGAAATCGTAGCTGCCGTCTGTGTACTCATTTAGGAAACTTCCTAAGAATGACGTGATATGATTAATGGTCAAATTTTTGAGATAACTTTTTTCTTTTTTTTCAAAGATTGGTTGATCGATTGGGCGTTTGTCTTTTCTAATTTGTTGGATAAGTGCTGGACTGTCGATGGGTGGGTTATGATCGTCAAAGATAACAAGGGTTTCTTTTGGTGTGACGATAAATTCTGAGATGGTTTTTTGGTTTTTACAATCGTCTAGAAAAACAGTATCACCTATTGTAAAGTCGTTGATGGTCTTTTGGTAGTCTAAGACGTCAAAACAAGTGTTATAGAGAAAATCTCTGAAACGGTAATAATTGGCGCGTGTGTTTTCAGATTTGGTTTTATTGGTTTCGATCCACTTGGTCACTTTGTGGATGGTATGGGGACGTAGTGGTTCAAAGACGTCTAGGATTTTATCAAATTGTTTTTGTTGGGTTTGTTGAGGGTGTTTTTGTAGTTTTTGATGTGTGTGGTTGGTTCCATAGGATGTTTCCTTTCTAATACATGTTATAGAAAATGGACATTGCGAGTAGGCGAAGTAGTGTAATGAAAATAGTAATGAAAATTATGCCACCAATAAAATTTGGTTTAGAGACTTCATTTTTTATGTCTTTTGTTTGTCCAATGAGCATTCCTAATTCTAGTGTTTCGCAAAAAGCGAGCGTTAGTACGTAGATTGCTAGATGGTTTAAAATATAACTTAAAAATGACATGCGTGTTTCCTTTTTTATAAATTGAGGTGATGATTACCAATCTTGGTCGGATTATGATATACTATAGGTAGCTTAATAGAAGAAAGGATTTCATTATTTTATGCAAGTTACTGCACAAACTATCAATGAACAATTCGCATCGCTTAAGGCGACACTTGAAGCCTCTAATCAAAGTCTTGAAGAATCAGGGAAAACGCTTGAGGATGTAACTGCAAAAAATGCTGTCGCACGTCAACAAGTGGCGGCTTACGCTATGGTACAGCAAGCACCCGTTCAACAAGTACCTGCGCAAGAAAGTTCCTGTACAACACGTACCTGTACAGCAAGCACCTGTGCAACATGTACAACCTGTGCAACAGCCTGTGCAACAAGTACAACCTGTTCAAGAACCTGTTCAGCAAGCACCAGTTCAACCTGTTCAACAACCTGTACAACAAGCGCCAGTACAACCTGTTCAAGAACCTGTTCAACAAGTGCCAGTACAACCTGTTCAAGAACCAGTTGTTCAAGAACCAGTTGTTCAAGAATCAGTTGGCGAAGAAGAAAAAGAGGCACAAGATTATGATAAGGCGTTTGCTAATGCTATTAAAAGTATCGAGGGTCTTGATCTAGCAACTTTGATGAACGCTGATGGTGGTCAAGGCTTGTCGCTTTAAATTTATTTAAGAAAAGGTTTTTTACCTTTTCTTTTTTTGTTATAATGGTTGTTGAAAGGATGTGATTTCTATTAAAAAGTATTTATTGTTGAGTAGTTGTCTTTTGGCTTTTGCTCCTGTGTTTGTACATGCTGATGAGGTGTCGATGATTGTTCCTGGTTATTCCTATCCAAGTAAGGGGTCTATTTATTGGGATACCTTACAAAAATCATCAGATGTGGTTGCTTATGCGATTTTGAATCATAATAATGGTGAATTTACGAGTCCTGATGCCAATTACACGCGTTTGTTTAAAGAGAATACTCAAAAGGGGTTGAAGAACATTGCTTACGTGCATTTGTCTTATGGGGGACGTTCTGTTGATGATGTGTTGAAAGATGTCGATCATTATTTGGTGTTTTATGGACGTGAGAATATTAAAGGTATTTTCTTAGATGAAACAGAAACATGGACGCAAAAGGGACGTGATCAGTTGCATAGTGTTTATCAAAAACTCAAAGCTAAAGATAAAGACCTTGTGATTGTTGCTAATCGAGGCACGACCGTTGCCGATAGTTCGTATCAAGACGCAGATATTTTTTGTACCTATGAGGGATCTGCTAAAGATTATTTGACCAATTATCGTAAGGATGTGTCAACATGGGAATCGGATGCCTCAAAAGCGAAGAAGGCCATGCATATCATTTATGAGGCTAATCCTAATGATTATGAAAAACTCTTAGCTAAGGCTAAGGAACGTCATGTGCCGTATGTGTTTATTACGTCAGATGGGTCATTGTCTTATGATAAGACAAGCGATTATTTTGATGAATTGCCTACGCAGTTTAATCAATTGGTTGCGTTTTACCGAGATAAGTCTGCAGAGAAACCTGTAAAGAAGGTTGCAGAGAAACCTGTCGAAAAAGTTATAGAAAAACCTGTAGAGAAAGTTGCAGAGAAGCCGGCAGAGAAAGTTACAGAGAAGCCTGTAGAGAAACCTGCAGAAGAACGTGCTAAAGAGAAAGCACGTCAAGAGCGTGTCAAAGAAAAAGCTCGTTTTAAAGAAGAGCGTGCCAAAGAAAAAGCTCGTTTAAAAGAAGAACATGCTAAAGAGAAAGCTCGTTTTAAAGAAGAACGTGTTAAGGAAAAAGCGCGTCTTAAGGAAGAACGTGCGAAAGAAAAAGCTCGGTTGAAAGCAGAACGTGCACGACAAAAATAAATAAAGGCTAGGTTAGCCTTTTTTTAGTTATTAAAGAAAGATTCGAGGTCTTGAGCTGGTGTTTCTGTTTTTTTAGTAGCTTCAAAGGTAAGGTCTAGATTGTAGTCATCGTATTTGATTTTTTTGTTTGTATGTAAGAAGCCTTGAGAGTGGTTGGTGTAGGTTGTTTTGAAGACTTTGACGGTTGTTAGTGTAAGGTCTGCGTCTTTAAAAGCAATGTTTTTAGGATTGTTAAGATGAATGTTTTTCATTGAGTTTTGTTTCTTGAGAAAGATTAACGGTTTTTAAGGTATTGATTTGCGCGGTATTTTAAAGCACTTGGCGTGTCTGTATTTGATAGAATTTGAAGTTTTGCAGTTATACTTGGATCGATTGAATAACTGTGTTTAATCGTTTGATAATCTTTAGTTGATAGATGATTTTTGAGGTTTTATGGTTATTGTTTCGTTAAGGAAGAAGTTACCATGAGGATACAGTTTGATTTCTAATTGGTTTTTAAGGGTTTTGCTCTTTTTGGTGATAAGATAACTTTTTGAGCATTTGTTGTTGTAGGTCTGATGCTTGCCATAATGGCGAGGTCGTTGATGAAAAAGGTACCGGCTACTAAAAGGCTGATGATGGCTGTGAGTTTGTAGTTTTTACTCATCTTGTTCCAATTAGTAAGAATGATGCAAATAATGATTAGAAATGCACTGAGTTCAAGGAAGGTTGTGCCAAAGAGTAGAAACATAAAGATGTCCTTTCTAAAAAGCCTAAGATAAATCTTAGGCTTTTTTGTTATGAATGTAGTGGATGTTTCCTTGAGGGGTGAACCATCCACGGTAGTTTCCGATACCACGTGGGTCGGCTTGATAACCACTACCGCCATAGTTGGCTTCAAGGATTTGAATTTGGCCATTGTCAGGGTTGACGTCTTTGACGTAGGCAATGTGACCGAATTCACCTTCTGTAAAGCAGATGAGGCTTCCAATTTCTGGGGTTGTGTCTACAACGAAACCTTCACTGGCTGCTGATGCGGCCCACATACCGCCATTTCCCCAATGGTCACCTGCCCAAGGAGCTAGGACTTTAGCACCCCAGGTACATTGTAATTGTGGGTAACTGTTGGTTTCTTGGTTGGTGTATTGTGGGTTTTTAAGACCTTCGATGCGAGCTTTTTCAGCGTCTTCGGCTTGTTTTTTAGCCTCTTCAGCTTCTTTAGCTTTTTTAGCTTCTAGGGTTGCTTTTTCAGATTGGGTACTGAGTTTTTGAGCCAGTAAGGCATGTTTTTCATCATCTGTTTTAGCGAGGGTGATTTGCGCGTCAATTTTACCAAGTTGGGCACTGACTTGTACGAGACGATTATCAGTTTGTTCGTCAGCATGAACCTGTGAAACGGCGAAAACGCAGGGGGCAAGGGCTAAGAGGGCGAGTGTTTTTTTTGAAGTCATAAAAGTCCTTTTAATTAGTACCAGTTGTGTGCTAGCCAGAAGTTGTAGGCAGCTTCGATGCTACCGTAGCGATTACCTTCTGTCATATAGGAGTACATCCATTTCAGTTGGGTTTTTGGATTGGTCATGTAATCGTCACCATAAGGGGCCATTTTACCAGCTGGTAGGGCTTGACCTAGACCGTAGGCGCCTGATGAAGCGTTTTGGTTGGTTGGGTTCCAACCTGATTCATGGTCGATGATGAAACTCCACATGTTCTTTTGTTCTTGGGTCAAATGGTATTCCTCACACAATTGGTCAAGGCTTCTTGAACACTTGGAATAGAAGCCGTTGAAGCCGTTTTTGGAGCGTTGCTTGCTTTGGTTTCTTGTTTAGCTTGCTCTTCCTTGGCCTTTTGGTTGTCTTTGGCTTTTTGTTCATCTTCTTTGGCTTTTTGATCAGCTTCAGCTTTGGCTTTTTCTTGACTTGTAATGATTTCTTTTGATAAGGTATCTAGTTTTGCACGCACATTGAGGCGTTGTGCTTTGAGATCTAGTTGCGTATTAACATTCTTCTTAGCACCTGTCATAACGGTTTTGACGTGTTCTTTGGCGCTTTCTTGTTTGATTTTATGGGTCAGTTGTTGTAATTGAACTTCGTTAGATTGTTTCTGTGTTTCAAGACTTTCAGCGTGAGCATGATGTCCTAAAAGGGCTGTTGAGATAAAGAGTCCTGCGAGGATAACTTTTTTCACGGGGAGGGTGTCCTTTCTTTAAAATGTTTTTGATAGTGTTATTATATCAAAAATCACCCATAGTCTCTATTCAAAACTATGGGCGTTATCGTATTTTCATATTTGTCACAAACTTGTCACATTAATTACTTGCTGCGTCACCTGTTGTTGCTCCACCTGTTATGGAATTATCGTAAGGGTAGCTTTCTGTTTGAGACGAACTGCTTTCTGTTCGTGACGGCATACTTGATGAATAAGTTGAACTATTTGAGCTACTGGTTCGTGAGCTAGACGACGATGAACTTGACGATGAGCTTGAGCTTTCAGGAAGTTTCATATAAGTTGCAGCGATGGTGACATTTAGTGGGGTTCCATATTTGATGTATTGATCGTCATGAACGGTTGTTCCGTCACTAAGGGTGAGTTTTGTGACTTTTGAGTTCGGTTGTAAGACGTAACCTTGACGAGTGTCCGCGTTTATGACAGATAAACCGAGACTTCGTGCGTCTTCTAAGGTTTTGATGCTAGAGGCTGGATAAAATTGTGATTTGGTTAAACTTTCAAAGGCTGCTTTGTATTTAAGCCAGGCTTGTTTGTCTTGGTAACGACGGTTAGAATCGAGCAGTTTTTGATATTTGTCAGATTCCAAGAGCTCTTTAAACTTTTTGACGGGTTTAAAGCGGGTTAAATCATTTTTATCCATAGCCTTGATCATGAGTTTGGTGTCTGATGCGTCAACGGCAGTCTTAATGGTCAAGGTGTTGTTGGTGAAGGTTCCTAAGACTTGAATGGTTTCATCAAGGAATTTATTCAAGGCTGTGTAATCGTCACCAATGCTTGATAATTGTTTCTTGTAACTGTTATCAATGCTTGAACTGTATTTACTGGATTGACCAATGAGATTGTTCAAGGTTTGACTGTTTGGATTGCTGTAAGCTGATTCGATAAAGTTTTGGGTATCGGTCAACCAATGAAGGTAGGCGAATTTGTCTTTAAGATCTGTTGAGGTGAGACCCTTGGTGAGACGTTTTTCGTCTTTAAGGTAGTCTTTAATGGTTGTTTTGTCACTTGCAGACAAGCCTTCTTTTTTTTGTAGGCTTGTAATAAAGTCACTTAATTCCACAATTTCTTTGGCGCGTTTGATGTCGTTTCTGGAAATGTGATTGGATACTAATTCAGGTGGGAGTTTGTCATAACTTTTAGTTAGAACAGTTGATTCCCAATGTTTTGTCTTTTGGTATTTGTAAACAACGGTTGATGAGACACCACCAACGACAAGTGCTCCGATGGTAATCAAAAGGAGACTGCTTTTGGTAAAGCGTTTGTCGTTTCGGCGTTGTTTTTCAAGTTTTTTTTGAATGCGTTGGCCTGTAATAGACATAAGGGTTTCCTTTCGTTAGTTTGGCAACTTGTCGTAAAGATTCTTGTCAAGGATCGATTTGTCAAGGTCAAAATTATCCTTGTAGAGTTTGTAGATGTCGTTATGTTTCAGACTATCTTTCCAATCTTTAGGTACCGATTCGCTGTTTTTAGCACCTGTAATGCCATTTAAGACATTATAGTTTCCTGAAATGTCTGGGACAAGGGCTACGGTATCGGTTTGGTCAATATCTTTACTGTCAGTGATCATATAGGTTGCGTTTAAACCACTACCACCTGTTGAGCGAACATTCCCTGGCATGGTCCAATTACTTGGGGCTGTTTTATTAAGGTATTTCATAATATCACGACCAAGCATTTGGTGTCCTTTAAAGTCGTCAGCCACTTGTGGAGAGCTGTTTGGTTGGTCATAACCTGTCCAAATAGAAAGGTTGTATCCACCATTTGTGATGGCGTTGAACCATGCGTCTGAACCCCCAAGACCATATTTTGGATAGGCACCAGAAGACGGATCAAGGGCGACAGAACCTGTTTTAGCGCCGTAACCTTCCCAACCTGCAATTTCAGCTGATGGTGCGGTTGCGCCTGCTTGAGGGAACTCCGCGAAGCATTTGTGTTAAGACAAAGGCTGTTGAAGCGTTCATGGCTTGATGGGTTTTGGCAGGGATGGTTTTGGTCGTTCCGTCAATAAAGGTGATGCTATCAATGAAACGTGGTTCGGTGTAGACACCACCGTTATTAATGGCTCCAAAGGCAGCTGCTGTTTGAAGGGTTGAAACGTCAAGACCGATGGCGTCAACGGATGAATAGGTATCTTTAACGTCAAGACCCACACCTGAAAGGAAGGTTTTCATACGGTTAGACCCTAGAATACCATCAGCAATACGGGCAACAGGGGTATTAAGAGACATTCTAAGCGCGTAGGTTGCTGTGACGTTACCGTACGTGTAGCCACCGTAGTTGTTCATGACAACACTTGTTCCTGGATAGGTATAAGGCGCTGATGAGAAGGAGCTACCTGAGCCGTATTGATTTCCAAAGTATTGGAAAAGTGGCCCATAAGCGGTAAAGGGTTTTAGAGATGACCCTGACGAACGCCCTGTTTGTGTGGCATGGTTGAGTTCGTCTTGGGTGTTACGCCCTCCGACCATACCAACAACGATGCCGTTATTATCAGTAACCGTTAATCCAATTTGTTCATCACCGTCAAGGTAATAAGCAGGGTTTTGACTGAGTTCTGTAATGTGGTCAAAGGTTTCTCGGTTGAGGAAAGTTTTGACTTTTAGGGTTGCTTTTTTAGTATCGTAGCCTTGGTCAGAAAGGTCAGCTAAAACGGCGTCTGTATAAACCTTGTACTTCAAGTTTTGTTGACGTTGGTCTTCAGATTCACGAAAACGTGGTTGAAGATTGTCTGTTAGTTTATAGGCTTTGGCTTCTTTGTATTCTTTATTAGAAATAAGACCTTTTTCTTTAAAGACACCTAATACCGTGTTTTTACGTTTTTCAGCTTTTTCAGGATTAGCGTAAAGGTTGTAATCTGATGGCGCTTGTCCAAGACCGACAAGGTAGGCTTGTTCAGCGATATTTTGGGTTGTCCGTTCCTTATATTGATCAGGGGTTTTTCCAAAATAGGTCATCATGATGGCTGCCAGACCTTTATCGCCTTCAGCGTATTCAATGTTATTGAAGTAAAGAGCCATGATTTCTTTTTTGTTGTAATTGTTTTCCAATTGTTTGGCTAAAAAGAGCTCTTGGAATTTACGGGTTGTGACATCAACGCCGATACCACCATTGAAATAAACATTCTTAATCAATTGTTGGTTGAGTCCTGAAAGACCACGTGCTTCATGATAAGGAAGAAAAGGTAGCTTACTTTGTACTTTTTCATATAAGGCACCTGTAAACATACGAATAACGTTCCACCATTTGAAGCCTTTGGCTGTCCAGAACGAATTATCTTCGACAGCGACGACGCCTTTGTTGATTAAGGTTGGAATGTTGTTGTAATCAATGGCTTTGATGCGTTGAGAGGAATCTTTCCAAATGACATTGCCGTCTTTGTCTTGAATTTCTGAGGTATCATAGACTTTTAGTTGTTGGGCGTTGACTTTTGGAAGATGACTGAGTTTTGAGTTGATATAAAGCGCACTACCGCCCATTCCTAAGAAGGTAATGGAAAGAAGGGTTAGTCCTGTCCATTTGACCCAACGTTTTTGTTTTTGACGTCTTTGGTCTTGCAATAGGCGCTTTGTTTTACGATTAGGAGTTGTCATGAGTTTGAGAAATCCTTTTTAGAGTGCATGGGATAAGAGTATCCAGAATTAGTAACCGTTATAGGCAAAGGTTCCCCATTTTTTGAGCAATTGATGGATAGAACCATTGAACCTACGGTCAAGTTGATTAGTGATGAGGGCTTGATGGGATTCGTGAGTATCAAAACCTGCGTAGCCGTCAGCTAATTGTCCAAAGCCTGGCCCTTCAAGTGTATAGAGAACCCAAAAGGCTTGTGGGGTTGTTAGAGTGTCGATAAGGTTATCAAGACCTGTTTGGATGTGATAGCCACCACCATTCATACCACCTGGGATAGCATGGATGAGGTTGTAGACTTGTTTGGCATTGCCGCCATCGTCCATAATCAGAAGACCGTCTGGGCCGAAACGTGGATCCTCGTGGGTAACAGGTGCTGTGTTTTGAGCAGGTGCTTGAGGCGTTGTTTCTTGAGCTTTTGGTTCTTTTTTTGGCCTTTCTTTGGCGGCTTTTTCTTGTTCGAGACGAGCCTGTTCTTCTTTTTGTTTGCGTTCAGCGTCTGTAGCTCGTTTTTGATTGGTTTCGTCTTCAGAACGTTTATTGATTTCTTCTGCCTTGCGTGCATGGGTTTCCGTGCGTTTGATACGTTCCGCTTTAGAAATGATGGATTTGGTCAATCCTTGGTCATTTGCGTGGGCAAGACTGGTTCCTGTAGCGGTGATACTGGCAAGGCTGGTTGCAAGTAAAATGGCTTTTTTGGTTGTTGTCGCCATGACTGTTTCCTTTCTGATTAATTTGTTTTAGTATATCAAATCGATTAGAAAAAGTCTAACAAAAAATAAGCTAGCAAAGATGCTAACTTATTTGTTGTTTTCGACAAATTGAACCAAACTTTCATACGTTGCTTTATGACTTGGTTCTGCAGGCGTTACTTTACCGTTTTTCTTAAGGCCTGTGGTATAAGGTTTTGGTTGTTGTGATGAGACGTTTGTTTTTGTCTGTTTGGACAATAAACATACCTTTATATTTAAGGTGTTTTTGATGTCTTTGACGAGTTTGGTGTTTTCGTCAATGTTAACGGTTTTTGACTTGTGTCTTATGGGTGTTGTTGTAAAGGTTAACGGCATCTTTTCTAGCAGGTTCTGCTTTTTGACAGAATTTGCATTTTTGGGGAATAGGTGACGTAAAACCACACCTGGTTCCATTTTGGTTACCTTTGAGCTAACGGTTGAGTTGTTTGGTAAGACGCTTGTACCCAGACAAATAGCCACAAGTGCTAACATGAAGGGAATATACCTGCGACGAAGACGTTCTTCATAGTCAAGACTGTTACGTCCATGTTTGAGGTCGTAGTTTTGAAGAATAAGGGTAATTCCAAGAATAATGAAAACAATACCAAGGCTGTTTGTTATGGCATAAATGTAAGGGAGCCATTTGTCAATGTCGTAATTCCCTGTGCCTGGAATCCCTGAGAGAAGACTAAAGATCAGTCCACTTCCAAGGATAAGCCAAGGTTTGATGGTGCTTTTAGCAAGATTTGCGATGCGTTTGATAAACATGTGGTTTTCCTTTCTGAATAACTTTCTTTTAGTTTAGCATATTTTCAGAAGAAAAACTATCAAAATCTGTAGCATGACTAAAGGTCATCTTTTTATCTGCTAATTTCTCAATGGTCTCTAAGGTTTCTTTAGGAATAGCCTTTGTTTCAATGGCATGTTTTAAGATATAAGGATCTTGGTTGACAAAGAGTTCACTTTTATTGGTTTCGTTATACATTTTTGCCATTTCGGTTAGGAATTGGCCCATGTATAAGGTTTTAAAGGGTTCTTGGTCATTTTCTTTAAAGAGCCATTGATCTAATAAACGCGTAAAGATATCAATATAGTCAGTGTTTTCAAGTCCTGGGTCAAAGCCTAAGAGACAGCGTTCGATTTCAGAGACCGCAAAGGTGACACTATCAGCACTTGATTTGGTCTGAGGTTTAATAACTTTGACAGGGAAATTGACCATGTTTCCTGTTTGGTTTTTTGAACAATTTGTAAAGACCGTCAGAATAAGGGTTTTCAGGGGTTGTAACAAGAAGCCCTAATTCGTTTTCGGTGTCAAAGGTCAAGGTGTGGCAAAAGCCATAGGCTTTAGCTACATTGACCAATTCTTTTTCTTCTTTATTTAATTGTTCGTAAGGTTTTTTGGTATAGGTCATTCGTCCCCTCCGAAAAGTTCATCGAGCATTTTCTTATAGATACTTAGACTAAAGCGTGGTGTTTTTGGGTCATCAGCTTTGATGGCTACGTATTTAGGATGTGCGTGAATGGTATCATAGTTGATTGGCCAAAAATGGTCTCGAATAAAGATTTTATACCAGTTGTGACTGCGCATGCATGAGACTCGGTAGGTTGTACCGTCGACTGTAAATTTGATGGCGGCACCACGACGTTGGTCAAGACCATGTTCAATGGTCGAGGCATAGCCTTTTTCAAGCATGTGATCAGTAAGCTTACGATTCCATTGTGCTATCTGTTCGGTATTATTTTGATTCAATTGTTTTTTAATAGACAAACTCATTTTTTGTCACCTGCTTCTTTGAAACGATTATCAATCAATTCTTGTAATTTGATTAGTTCATTTTCGCTAATGGTTCCTTGTTCAAGGGTTTGTTTGAGAAGGAAAGGTTCGCTGTTGATGAATTCTTTTTCAGGGGCATTTCCCATGTAGAATTGGTTCATGGTTTGGAGGAAACGAGGCATGTAGAGTTGTTTGAAATAATCAAAACGTGGGTCGAAGGTTAATTCACCCTCTTTCTTTTGTAGGCTTGAGCCAAAGAAGGTTTCGGCAAGACCATTAACAATAGATTGGTCGATGACACGAAGCATGATTTCCATGATATCAAAGGGTTGTAAGTAGGGGTCAAGTTTCAACGGTTTTGACCAATTTTTCAACAGATGCATCAATGATGGGTTGACGAGACAAGGTGTTTGGCGACAAGACTTCTTGAAGAAATTCTGAAGCTTCTTCAGTTTCAGGATGGGCTTTGTCCTCGGCTTGAAGAGGAACAACCATTTGGTTTTTGATTTTGACGTTACCGAGTTCTTGGCGAATAAGAAGATAAACACCGTTATTAAAATGGCGGTCGCCATCTTTTTGAGCAATAACCAGTCCTCTTAGGCTACCATTTTCGTTGTAAACAAAGGTGAAGTCATGTTTATACCCAATCATTTGGGTCATTTGAATGAGGGACAATTGAATGTCTGTCATTTCGGTCAATTGGCGTTCAATTTTGTAGGTTGCCTTAATCTTTTCAAGATAGGCTTTTGCAGTGTCATTTAAAAGCATGAAAAATCCTTTCTGGAAACAATGATGTTGTCTTTATTATAGTATAGTTGGTCTTTTTAGGCAACCAAAAAAACGGCAAGACGCGTTAGCGTCTTCCGCCTAACAAAAGCTCGTTTTCCAAAGGAAAACGAGCCAACGTCTTATGCAGTTTGATTTTCTTCTTCTTGTTGGCGTTCTTCCCAGCGACGCTGGCGTTCTTCTTTTTCCCTACGAGCGTTTTCTTTGTCGATTTGTTCTTGCTCAATAGCACGGTCTTTCATTTCCTTAGTAACCTTGATACTTTCTAGAATAACAGGTTCTTGAAGGAATTTGAAATGGGTGTTTTTAGCAGCTGTCGCACGCGCCTTTGTTGAGTAAATAAAGGCTTGATTGCGATCTTTTGACATGTAATCTTCAGGGTTGTTTAAATGGCGATTACGTGTGATGTAGGAAGGTTGCGGTTCGTTTGTACGTAGAATAAATACAAGTGGCATAATGGTTTTCTTTCTTTCTATTAGGAATTAGCGCATGAGGTGTTCGGCACGCGCTTTGGCTTTATCAAGTTCTGATTGTCCGCCTGCCATGATATCTTCTTGGGTAAGGCTTTCAGGACTTGATGGGTTGTCAATGCGACGGTTATTGTAGTGTTCCAATGTCGCTTGCATAATGTTTCGAACAAGTCCCCCGTTACCGCCATTGGTACGTCGTCCATTGGTGTCAGGGATGTTAAGGTTAAATTCTGTAATAGCCTTAAAGAGACGAGGGAGCATTGGTTTTAGATCTTTAGGAACTTCTTTATGGTAAGAACGTAACATGAGTTCAAAGATGTCAGCCATTTCTTGAGGGGTGTAATCTTCAAATTGAATCCATTGGAAACGACGAGAGATACCAATGTTACTTGCCATGAGGTCTTGCATTTCTTTATCATATCCTGCCAAAATGACAACAGTGTCTGAACGGTTGTTTTCAGCAAAGGCAATGAGTTGGGCAAGAGCTGTGGCTTGGAAGTCAGACGCTCCGTCATTGCTACTAGGTTGTAGGCTATAGGCTTCGTCAATAAAGATGACACCACCTTTTCCTTTTTGAAGGGCGGTACGAGTTAATTCTGCGGTCTGACCTTTATAGCCTGCAACGAGGTCAGCGTCCCCATAAGATTTGAATTTGTTTTCAGGAACAGCACCGATTTCATACAAGGCTTGGGCAAGGATATTAGCGACAACAGTTTTACCAACCCCAGGATTTCCTGCGAAAATCATGTGGTAGGAAAAGTCGTTGTTGCTATCTAGTGCACCTTGATTTTGATTGATCGTGATGGTGTTTAGAATGGTCTTAATACGTTCTTTAACGCTGTTCATTCCAATCAGTTCATTTAGGCGTTCCATGGCTGTTTTGTACTGATGGTTAGAATTGATTTCGGTATTAACACGTGAGACGCTTGTTTTTTGAATGTCATAGAAATTGTCATCTGTAACATTTTTAAAGGAGACACTTCCTGTTCGCAGTTCGTGAGTGAGTCCTTGATTAGTCGGATGACTGTTTTGAATAATAACTTGCCCGTCTTCAATAACAAAACCAACAGGACGTTTAAGGTCAGGAAGATCTTCAATGGTATAGTTATCAATGGAACCATTACCGTTAAGATATAACTGATAGGCGAAGGTTGTTTGGTTGTTTAAAAGACCAATACGTTCTTCTTTTTTCCAATTAAGTTTTGGTGTTTCGGTATCAATGCTAAGAATTGGATTTGTTAAGGTAAAGTCTCCAATGAGGTTATTATAACGGTCAAAGGTACAGTCGCTACTTTCAAAAGTATTAAAGAAACGCGCATGACTGAAACGAGTATTCTTGCGGTTACGCTTCCAAAGAAGCGAGACGCGTCTTTTCCTTTGTCTAGACAGATAGCGTCGCCATAATAAGATTTGATATGGCTATCGGTTAAGATAACATGGACGTTTTCATCACTGTGGACGTTCATGAGGGAGACGTTGTTACAAAGGGCTTCAGCGTGTCCTTTTTCTGATTTGAACCAGATAAGAGGCATGAAGTCTCTGACAGGGCCTTTGACCGTTAAAGTGACGTTTGTTAAATTAGCGTTTTCGGTAAAGACTAAGGCGTTTGCTTTTGATTCACTAACGACATTAAGATCATTAATGGTGGCGTTGGTGTCAAAGCGCATACCAACATGGCCGTTGTCAACGGTTAAGGTGTTCCCATTACCGTTAATAATAACATCATGTGTGACAATGACGCTTTCATTGATGTTTTTATGGAGTTCAATGATGTCGTCGTGATTGACTTTTGCTAGAGCGTCTGCAAGGGTTTTGCATCGTCTAATGGGATTGATTCCTCCAACATGATAGGTTTTCATAGGCAAACGTCCTTTTTAATTTGGATAAATGTAAGTGACGGTTCCTTGAATACCGATTGGATTGAACCAGCCACGGTAGTTAGCAATGCTTTGGTTTCCTGCGTAGTTGGCTTCAACAACTTGAATCATACCGTCTTCACGAACATCTGTGACATAGGCAACGTGGCAACCTGACCATGAGATGATGGCACCAACTTTTGGTGTGGTTCCTGTTTTGAAACCTGCCGCTGCGGCTGAAGCTGGCCATTGGTCAGCATTTCCCCAGAAGCTACCTGCCCAAGGGGCAACGACTTTAACACCCCATGTACATTGTCCAACAGGGTATGAGCTTGCGCCTGCATAGTCATAAGTGAGTCCAGGGATAGTTCCTGCTTGTGGACGTTCTGAAGATGTGGGTGTGTTTTCTGAAGAGGTGTTTGTAGTTGCTTTTGGTTTTTCAGCGTCTTCTTTGGCTTTTTGAGCTTCTGCTTTAGCCTCTGCTTCTGCTTTGGCGTTGGCTTCAAGTGCTGCGCGTTTTTCACGGTTAGCAATTTGAGCCTTAAGTGTTTCTTTTTGTGACATGACTTGAAGACGTTCTGCTTTTAAGCTTGCGGTTTCGATGACACTATTGTCGTCGTTTTGTACCAAGGATTGTAGGGTTGTTTGAAGATGATTTTTAGCCGTTTTTTCTTTGATTTTGGCGGTTAATTGGTCTTCTTTGGTTGTTGCTGATGCGAGACTATCTTCTAGTTGATCAGCGCTTACACTTGGTGCTAAAATAGCGCTTAGAGTCAAGGCTCCTGCGGTACTTAAAAGTGTTTTTGAATGTTTCACGTAAGAATTACCTCTCTTTGCTGTTTGTTAATGGTTTCATTATAACAAAAAGAAAGGCATTTTTCAAATTTAGGGATTGCCATAGATATTGATCTGGTCATTAATCCAGTCAACTTGATCTTGTGTGAAATGAACAATGGCTGAGGTTTTTTTGTACTCTGGGACGAAGGGCTCCATATACACGAACATGGATAAGACACCTACGACGTTGTTATTTTCATCTTTAGCGCCACTGCCTGACATGCCTTTAAAGGTTTGGCTGTTCACAACCATGACGTTTTGATTATTTAGAAGTGTCCATTCGGGTTTTCCTACGGACTTATAAGCGGTACCTTTTTTCTTTTTCGGAAAGTTTTCAAACGGATAGCCTGTGTAAGAAATGAGTTTTGGGTCAGGATTATAGGCGATTGGACTGATTTTAGCGTCTAGTTGGGTGGCGTCAAAGGTTTCAGGAAGGATAATAAGGGCTAGGTCATTTTTAGCTACGGATGAAAAACCATAGGGCTTGTTTGGAACGTCGCCATAATAATGGACATGAATATCGACCAAATTAGCATTTGCTGAATATTTATGGGTTTTTGGATTGTCTAGTTTGTCATTATCAATCGGTTGATTCCAATTGGTTCTGATGGTCCATTCCAGGGTTTTGTCAGATTTGGCGGTGACGTCTTTAACAACGTGAGCCGCCGTTAAAATCATATTTTTAGCGATAAATGTTCCTGTGCCATAGATGGTTTTGTCTTTGCCATCAATGGTTGCGTTACGACTAAGTAAACACTTGATGGGTCAGGTGGGGTTTTTTCAACGCTATTGACTTGTCCTGAGGGTAGCCAGTAAATTTTTCCAAAGTGTGAAAAAATGAACATTAGGCTAACAACAATGGTTGTCGAAATAAGGGTTGTCCAAAAGACGATGTGTTTGATGAATTGACAAATTTCTTTTTTGATAAACGTGACCTCCTTTCTAAAGGAATTAAAAAATGTAGGTGTTTAACCTACATTCAATCCTGTGTGTCGGTCCTCTTCTTCACGCGAACAAGCATCTCTAAAGGCGGCATAAGAACCAATAAGGTGAAGTCTACTTTTGGCACGGGTGATGGCTGTGTAAAGAAGATTACGGGTAACAAAGCGCGTGTTTCTTAGAAGGGGAATAAGGACTTCATCATATTCAGAGCCTTGAGATTTGTGAATGGTGATGGCATAACCCAAGGTGAAGTTTTGAAATTCATCTGATTTAACGGTGATATTGTGATCTAATTGGTCAGATGACAATTCAATCGCTGTTAGATTATCGTCTTCATAAGTAAGGTCACAAACGGTTAGGACACTACCATTTCTGAGGTCTTGATGGAAACTATTACTTTTACAGATAACAGGGTCGCCAATGGCAAATTGGTCAGCATCAGGATGGAGGCGTTGTTGGATGTAATGATTCAAGTAAGGCGCTGTATCAACGGTGTGACCAAGACCTTTATTGACATAAGGGGTTAAGACATTAGGCATGACATTTTTATTATCAGCAAGATAATTTAAAATGGTTAAGACATAATTATCATCAGCAGGGATAAAATTAATGTCATCAATAGTCGCAAAAGCGTCTTGAGAAGGGAAAAGTCCTTCTTGAATAGTTTCTGCCAGAATAGGAATGTTTGAACCATCTTTTTGACGCATGACACGAGATAGGGTAATGACATTCTGAGAGTGATTAAGGAGGTCCTTAAAGACTTGGCCGTTAGCAATAGATGGCAATTGGTTAACGTCTCCGACCATAATGAGTTTGACGTTATGGAAATTACAGAAACGCGCAATGAGACCACCTGTCAAAATATCTAACATAGAAGCTTCATCGACAATAAGCATTTTTGGTTTTTGACTAGCTGTTGTCATAATGAGGTTATCGAGGAAGCCTTCATTATTTCGGAAGTAGTCTAGAGGGTGACCTGCAGGAAGACCAAAATAAGAGTGAATGGTCTTTGTAGGAAGATTGGTCGCCTCTGAGAGACGGTTAGCGGCTTTTCCTGTTGGGGCTAAGAGAACAATATCACTGTCTCTATAGCCATGGTAGGCTTTGTTAGCTTTGATGATAGCATTAGTGACAAAACTTTTCCCTGTTCCAGGGCCACCTGTGAGGTACATGGTGTCTGTCAGAAGTGATAATTTAATCGCATCTTCTTGTTCTTTGGTGTAGTCAACGTCGTCTGAAAGAATATTGTCAAGAGACATGGTTGTTGTGATCTCTTTTTCTTTGTCTTTGAGTTCTAGAAGACTTTTTTCAAGATGATGGAAGAAGGTTGGTTGTAGGCCAAAGTCTTTTTTAAGCACGTAAGAGGTGCTTAAGATAGCGTCTTCAAAACTATCCATGTCTTGAACGTCTAGTTGACTGAGTTGTAACAAGGCAGGGGTAATGGCATTTGGAACGTAGGTGTCGTTACTGTTTCGCAAATAAGTGACAACGGTTCGTAGACAAATAGCTTCGTCACGTTTGGTGTAGTCAACATTGGTACATTTTTTAGCAATGGTATCACAAAAAAATCGAGGTCTGCTTTTTTCATCGATATAGAGAATCCATGGATTATCTTTGAGATCGTCTTTGAGATTGGCTCCGTAATGTTTAAGGAGACGGATGGCTGTTTTTATCAGGAATAAGATCTTGAAGCTCTTCTGCCCAAATGTTTAATTGAATGTAGTTGTTATTATTTCGGGCTAAAGTCAATTGGCGTGACAGGGCTTCATCAAAAGGCAAAGGGTCTTCAAAGAATAAGGTATGTAAGACACGTAAAGGATCTTTGTCTTTGATGTAGTCGCTAAGCATGGTCTCTTGATCTTTAGAGAGATAATCGACAAATAAATGGGCGATGTCTTGATTGTCTTTAAGGGTTAAAAAGGAATTAAGACTGTAAGCATAAGCACCACTGTCGAAAATTTTCTTTTCCAGATAGCCAACAAAAACATAATAATCACTAGAGGTTAGTTTTTGTTCGGTTGTATGGGTGACAAAGAAGTCATGACGTTTGAAATAGTTATCCACTTCTGAAAAGAAATTAGGGTAATAAATGGCTTGACTGATTTTTTCACGTTTCCAGTTGCTGTCGTAGGCGTTTTTATTGTAATCAAAACGTCCACTGACAACAAGAGGATAGCGTTCGAGCATTTCTGCCATAAGTGTATGATCTCCTTTCTAATTATAGTTTTGGTGTTTCTAGATGGGTCATTTGGAGTTGTAGGGATGTGTTTCCTTGCCAACGGTTGAGCACAAGGTCGCCTGTAACAAGAAGAGGTTTTTTAGCTTGACGAATGGTTGTTGCTAAGTCTTCATTAAAGGTGATAGCGTTAAGTGGGCCTTTTTTGATTTTAACGGTTTTCCAAAAATTCAAACGTTCATCGTTTGGTTGAATGAGAATCGAGGCTTTGAGAACAGGATTAAAATCTTTTCCAAATGGTTTAAAGGTTTCAATTTCAGATAAGAAACTCAAGATATCGTCATAGGTCTTTTGGGTGAGTTTTTCCCAAAGGTAATAGTTATCTTGATTTCCTTTTTCTAAGATAATATGAAAGCCTTTATCTTTTTGAGCGAGTGGGTACTCTTTTAAGAGCTCGTGATAACTTTTGTTCCAAGCTTCAATAAACCAAGGGAAATGTTCTGTTTTGATGCTAAAGCCTGCAGCGCCCGTGTGTCCGCCACCTTCTAAACCATAGGTTGGGTAGTGGGTTTGGATATGTTCGATCATTTATCAAGACCCATAGTACGGGAACGGGCTGACGCTGAAATACGTTCATCGTCAGGTAAACCGTCTTTATAAAGACCAATAGGCTTCATGGGGTCTTGTGTCGTGAAAACGACACTTGGTTCTTCAGAATAGTCGAGTAAACGTGGAGCGACGAGTCCTGCGACACCGTGTTTGGCATTGATAAGGATGACGTTGTTTGTCATGTTGTCAATGTCTGCTAGGACGGTATCTCGCCATTGTGACTTTAAGGTGTTCATGGCAATGATTTTTTGACAAGCTTCTTGACGTTTCTTTTCATCATCTGCTAGGAAAAGGACAAAGGCTTCATAGGGCGAGTCGTGAATACGTCTTGGTGCATTAAGGGCGGGTGAAATATGAAAGGAAATCAGTTTTTCGTCAGACGGTAAGGGTTCTGGGTATTTTTTTTTGGCTTTATTTTTACGATTAAGGTCTTCTTGAAGAGCGACCAGTAAAAGATGAAGACCTTGGAACACACGGTTATAAATAGGATAAGGGGTGTTGATGTAACAGCCGTTTTTAAGTTTGTTGAGTTCTTCTACAGCGTATTTGACAGTTGTGTGATTTTCATCACGAATAGGCATGACGTCTGAGACGTCAGCGATACCTGCAAAGACGTGCAGTCGATCAAGCAAGGGTAGTTTGTCTTTAGCATAACGCATAGCATAAGCTTGCATCATTTTGAGGGCAACGTGAGCGCCTGCATTACCTTTAAAGGGGTAGGTATCGCCTTCACGATTAGGATTGATGACGGCTTCAGCAGTCACCTGGTTTTCTTTTTTACCTGTGTGGTGGTCAGTGACTAAGACTTTGATGCCTTTTTTTCTGGCATAAGCAACGCCTGAAGCAAAGGTTCCGTTATCGGCTGTGACAATGGCTTTGATGTTGCCAAATTGTTTTTCCATATCGTCAACGGCTTTAGGTGATAGGCCATAACCGTCTTCCATAGAGGGAATGTAAACAGCAAAAGGAAGGCTAAAAAGGTCAAAGGCAGCGGCTAGGACGTTAGCTGAATTAATCCCGTCAGCGTCAAAGTCGGTGTCAATAATGATAAGACCTTCTGAGTTGTCGATGATTAATTTGTGAAATTCTTCAACAAAGAGGTCTGCGTCTGTGTATAAAAATGGATCTAGGTTATCTGCAAGGGTTGCTTTTGATAAGGCAATCAATTCCTCTTGGGTGTAGCCGACTTCTGATTCGAGACGGTTGTATAAACGTTCTTTAAGGGTTAGCATAAGTCTCGCTTTCTATTAAAGATTTGGTGTGTTGCATAAACAAAGAGAGTTTATTTGCTTATGAAACACACCAAAAAAATGGTGTGTTTCATGAATTAGTCCATGTTAGCTAATTGGGCTTCAATGGCTTCTAGTTGGTCGTCAATGGATTGATCAGACAGGGGCGCAAAGGTTGAGGTTTCTTCAACCTTTTTGATTTCAGCTAGACTATCCACACGCGCAGCGGTTGTGGCGATAATGGTGCTGTTTTCTTCGAAACGTTGGTTGATTGTTTCAAGATTTTGGTTGATAACTTCTTGAGATTCATGAATTTGTTGCATGTTGGTTGCAACAGAGCCTGTCTTTTCAGCCAAGTTCTTAATTGGTGTGACATAATTGTCTGTCATTTCTTTATTAATGGCGTTTGTGACCACTTGTTCAACGTCAATAAGATGTTTGTCAAAGCGTTCAGTGACGTCATTATCTTCTTCAAGAAGGGTTGTTGACAATTCTGTGACGACTTCTGTCAAGAAGTTGACCTTGTTGTCTACGGTGACGACATTTTCTGAGCTTGTTGTGACCATTTCACGTGTGTTTTGAACAAGACGCTTGAGGGCGGCTTGTTCTTCTTTGATGTGTGTGTCAGGTCATCTGTGAGGGCTGAGAGAGCCGTTACCATTTCAGATTGAAAAGCTTGCATACTTTCTGTTTGATGCGTAACGGTTTCTTGTTGCTCTTTGGTGCGGTCACGCATGTCTTTAATAGAGACAACAATGGTTTGAAGCATTGAGGCCAATGATTGTTCTGAGACCATAAGGGATCCTTTCTTTAGTTAAAAATACGACCAAGAAACCTTTTTTCTTTGGTTTACTATCACTTTCTAGTGTATCAGATTTTTGGTCATTTGTCTCTAATTGTGCAAGGGTTGATGCTACAATCGCTTCAGGTTCTTCAAGAACAACAATTTCTTCAGTTTCTTCTTTAACAGGTTCTTCCTTAACAGGTTCTTCTGGAAGGTCATCACCTGCTTCTAGAGCATCAAGGGCAGCCAGTTCAGCGTCAATACGGTCTTCAGACAATTGGGCGCTTGGTTGGCGGGCAACGGTCAAGAAGATACTGTTGATGCTATTGCTTGTATTTGTGACGTTGATCTTGAAATTGTTGGTTTGTTTGATCAATTGACGTCCTTTTGTGAACCAATCTTCATGATGATTGTCAAAAAGGTCAATGGCTTTTTGTTTGGCATCTAAGTAATCTTTATGTTCACGAAGGTAATTGTCAAGATTGCTTGAGATGTTGATGTAGTTCATGAGAATAGCTTTTAGTTTGGTGAGACGTGTGTCTTCATTAAGACGTTTTTGAATCGTGACCATACGCTCTTTAAGGGCGTCAGCATTGACCATATAGGTGTTTGCGCGTGTCTTGAGGGTTTCCAAGATATGAGCGTATCGGTCTTGTGTTTCTTGATCAAAGTCTTTAAGGGTTTCAATAAGGACTTGATAAAGATTTTGGGTTTCATCTAGGCGTTTTTCTTGGGTTTCAAGAAATTGCGCCACTTGTTTCAAAGCGTCATGAATGTTTTCATTTTCTTTTTTGGTGATGTCATAGAGTTTTTGATAACTTTTTGTTTTTTCAATGATGTCTTCTTTTAGGACATCAAGAAATTCTTTTTGACTATCGATGTCTGCTTGTGTTTTGCTTTGTCGGCTTGAGAGTTTAAGGGCATAAAGACTCAAGCGTTTAGCTTCTAAGTAAGTTGTATTTGTCATGGAGGTCCTCACTTTTTCTTAGGCTTGTTTTGAGGCTGGTTTTTCGTCAGTTGGTTCTTCTGTCATTGACAAGCGAAGCGTGATGGCTTCAAGAGAGGCTTGAAGGGTGTCAAAGTTTTGGTTATAGCCTTTGATATCTTCGACAGCGGCAACCAAACGGTCTGTGTCTGCTTTCATGTCTGCCTTGTTGACATCCAATTGTTCTTTGAAGCTTTGGGTGTCTTTACGTTGTTGCTCAACAAGATTTGACATGCCTTCTTTCAATTCTTTTGATTGGTCAAGAAGACTATCAAGGAGTTCGCGTGGATCTTGTTGGTCGATGGTTTTTTGGATGACTGTCAAGAGTTCTGAGATTTTGATCACTTCGTTTGTGTAGGCTTCATTTGAGGTTGTGATAATCTTTTCCCAAATGTCTGCTTGTTGGGCAAAGTTTTCCATGAGGTTGAGGTTACTTGTGCTGACAGCTTCAGCGCTTTCACGAACCGTTGCGACGTCTTTTTCAATGGCTTCGCTTGATTTGTTAACCGTTGTCAAAATGGTTTTGTTTTCTTTTTGAAGTTGGTGGTCTTCGTTAACGGTTTTCTCAATGGCTTTGAGGGTTTCGTCATTGTTTGTTGCTTTGGCGTGAATATCAATCATGACGTTTGATGATTCAGAAACAGCTTGACTGACAACTTCTGAGTGGCCAAGAATGGTTTTAAGGGTTTCGTTTGCAAAGCGAAGGGATTCGTTTGTGTCAGCAGATTGTTGGATGTTGTTTACAGTAGTGTTGTTTTTAGCGTTTGTCATAATAAATAAATTCCTTTTCTGTTAGTAATAGTGGATATATGTGGTTGTTTTAGTTTTGACGAACTGGTGTTAGTAAGTGAAGGAGGCTGTCATCGTCTGGAGAAGTGATGCGCATTGGACGAACAGGTCCCATGAAATCAATGTTGACCAAGTCTGATTTGAGGGTTGCTAAAAGTTTAGCCATGAAACTTGGATTAAAGGCGATGTCAAAGGTTTGATCTTCGTCTTCTTCAAGGGTTTCTGTAAAGGTTGTCAAGGTTTCTGACAAGTTAGCCACATTTTCGGGTGCTTTAGCGGTGATGGTTGCAATGCCGTCTGTATGAAGCAATGTATGTCCTTTTTCACCATTTGACAAAATGATTTGGGCACGTTTAACGGTATCTTGGAGTTCTTTTGTGTCCATGACTGTTTGACGTCCATAGTGACCGCCAAGAAGACGGTCAACGTCAGGATAGTTTCCTTCAATAAGACGGGTTGTTAGTGTTACGTTTTCGCTAGTGAAAACCGCACTGCTTTCGTCATAGGCAAAGAGAAGCTCGTCAGTTGTTAATTGTTGTAATTGTTTGATGGCGAGTGTTGGTAAGACTAAATCAAGTTTTTCAGGTGCGTTTTCTGGTTTAGGCAAGCGTTTTTGAGACAAGGTGTGACTATCGGTTGCTTCGACGATGAAGTGCGTGTCTGTGAATCGTAGATGAATACCTGTTAAAATTGGACGGGATTCTTGGTTAGATACGGATACAACGGTTTCGTTAAGGGCTTGAACAAATGCTTTAGTGTCTAAAGAAATGGCTTGTTGATTGTTAATTTCTTTGATACGAGGGTATTGTTCAGCGTCAAGACCTTTTAAGTCCATTTCGGTTGATGGTGTTTTAAGGGTGATTGTCTTTTTAGTGTCATCGACAATAAGAGTGATGTAGTCACTATTAAGACTGTTTGCAACCGTTAAGAAGAACTTAGCGTCAATAAGAAGGGTGGTCGGTTGACCATCAATGGTCAAGATATCTTCTTCGACGGGCATGGTTTTTTCTAAGGTTGTGGTTGCGTTAGAACTTTTTAGGATAAGCTTGTCGATTTGAACATCAAAATAAACGTATTTGAGAACAGGGATAGCGTTTTGTGAGGTGATGTTTTGAACAACGGTCTTAAGGGTTTTTAGAAAAGGGTTTTTTTTAAGGGTTAAGGTTGTTGGCATAAGTTTTCCTTTAATTTTTTGGTGCATTTGGGTCAAGGGCTGTCATGAGTTCTTGTTGGTCGTCTTCTTGTTTGTTAAGGTTATTGATGACTTTAATGTCTTCAGTGCCTTCAGCAAGTAGATGAATAACAGTGACAGGGTGTTTCTGACCACTACGGTGGAGACGTTTGTTGGCTTGACGATAGCGTTCATTAGAATTAGGTGGTGTCATCCAGACAATGGTATGTCCTCCTTTTTGGATGTTGAGTCCATGGGCAGCAGAGGCGGGATGGACAAGTAATACCGGAATTTCGCCTTTGTTCCATTTGGTGATGATGTCACTAAAGTTTTAGCTTTGGGGTCAAGGTAGACGTAGTCAATGTATTTTTTAAGGCGTTCGGCTTCTGATTTAAACCAAAAGAAGATAAGAAGTGGTGAGGTTGCGGTTTCAACCATTTCTTTAATGGCTTCTAGCTTTTTATTATGGTAGCTGGTGTAGTGTCGTTCTTTGATGTCCATGCTAAAGTCATCACTAATGATGGATGGGTCAAAGTCTTCGATGTTATCATAGATAGCTCCAGAGGATAGTTGCAAGAGTTTCATCTTAAGAACGGCACTATTTGCGATTTTGATACCATGCATACTGGTCGCTTGGTCTGTGTCCCTTAGAATTTTACGTAACTTTTTGTCAAAGTCATTGTAGATTTTTTTTGCTTTAGCAGGAAGTTTAATGTACTTGTTGACATAGGTGATTTCAGGTAGGTCAACGCGTCCATCGGTTTTAAGGGCCATGACGGTGTGTTTGAGGTTTTCAAAGATTTTTTCTTTGGCGCCAGGTTTTAAGCCGTATTTAAAGACACGTCCAGTTCTAGGATGGACACTTGTTGGCTTAAAGTAGGTTGAGCGATAGACATAAAAGTCGCTTGTGAAATACCTCATATTAGCAGGGTCAATGACAATGAGTTGTGACCAAAGGTTGAGGTAACTAGAAGGTGATGGTGTTCCTGTTAAACCAACGAAATAGCGAATGTTTTTTGTCAATTTTTGAACGTCGACGAACTTATTAGTATCGTGAGCTTTAAACATTGACAATTCGTCAATAATCACAACTTCAAACGGATAAGACCATCCACGTTTGTCGTAGAAGTCCGCGATTTCCGAGTTGTTCGGGATTGGTTGTGACTAGGGTTGGTTTTTTTTGAGGAACAATGAGGCTTTCTAGTAATTCATTTCGTTTTTTGACGCTAAGTTGAATGTTAATTTTAACATCGAAATCATAGCCCCAATCATCGGCTTCTCGTGACCAGGTGTCAAGGGCGACGGTGATGGGCGCCACAATGAGAACAGGTTTTGTTTTATCCACAAGGTCTTTGGTAAAGAGTTCATTTAAGAAAGCGAGGGTTGCTAGGGTTTTTCCAAGACCCATGTCAGCAAAAAGACCACATCGTTTTTTCTCAAGGGCAAAATCTACCATTTGTTGTTGGTAAGGACGTAGTTGTCCACCATTTGGTGTTTTTAGGGTTTCTATTGGTAGATTATTATGGATGCGTTTTTCGAAGCGTTGGCGTAAGGTTTTATCGTTTCGGATAAGGTCTGCCATTTGGGCGTCTGTTAAGACATGGGTATTCACTAAAACGGTGAAGGGTTTTTTTGTGGCCTTTAGAAAAAGTAGATACAAGGGATCAATGTCTTTTTCTGTGACAACTAAATAACGGTCTACGTGAGGAACGAGACCGTTGATGAGGCTAGCCATGTCTTGAATGGATTCTTTAAGGTAAATGGTTGGGTCAAGAGGCATGTGACTAGACGGTTCAAAGGTGATTAATCGTCCCGTCTTTGATTTTTTGTTAGAGATAAAGGGTTGATTTTCGAGAGCCTTTTGAATGAGTTTTCCTTGGTCTTGATTAAGGGTGCCGTCAATCAAAAGGCCTGTTATGGGTTTTTGAGACATTCCTTATTCCTTTATGTGTTTCAATTGAAATTCTTGTGCGGTTCGGGTGGAACCGTAGGTTTTAAGATGGGCCAAGGTTGCGTTAGGGTGTGTGCTTTGGAAGATGCGCGTGGCTTCTTCCTTTGTAGGTGCTAAAATAGATAGGGTTTTACGTTGTCCATCTTCAACCATAGCGATTGAAAATTGGTTCATGAGGGTTTCACCTCCTTTCAAATTCTTCTTCTATCCAGTAGGATAGGATTTCTTGTGCTTCGTCTTCATAAGGGATTTCATTGGCTGTTTTTAGCCAGTGATAGCCGTCAAAGGTGACATACTTATCGTTCCAATTGACTTTTCCAAAATGGGTGTCGCGTGCTGCTTCATAGGGTTTATTTTCATAAAAAAGCTTGAAAAAATCTTCATCAAAAGGATAGTAATTAAAGCAATCTAAGTCGTGTGTGTCGTCGAGGTTAGTCGCGACTTCTTTAATTGTATCATAATAAAGAAGATTGTCAAAAACTTCAAGAGTATCTTCATCAAAAGAATAGGTCTCATAGATGGTTTCTTTGATGTCGCCAATAGTGATTTCTACTTTTGTGATAAGGGTGTTTTTATATTGGTCTAGAAGTTTTTCGTGATCGGTTTTGTTTGTTAAGGTGATGGTGTCACCATTGTCTAAGTGTAAGATAATATTAGCCATGGTGACCTCCCATTTTTTGGCGTTTTTTAGGACTTGCCCAGATAAGGCTGTTTAGTGGATTGATGCCTTTAGTTCGATCATCATATTGGTCAATAAGGTCTTTAAATTCTTTTCCTGTGAAGTTTTCTTTTTCTGTGAGGTCTTGGAAGGCGTCTACGATTTGTTTAGCCATTTCCGTAGAGACTTGGATAAGAAAGACTTCAGGTTCTTTAAAGGCATTGACAAAAACATTTTGATAGAGTTCGTCATAAATTTCAATGTCTTGCCAGAAGCTGGCGAGGTAATTGATACTTTTTTGAGTACTCATGGTCATGGTACCGTTAGTACTAGCATATTCAAAATAGTCTTCAATGGTGTTCATGTCAATAAGGTCGTCATCTTCAATATCATCATAAATGTAATCAATGACGAATTCAGGGAAACTGCGTTTATCGTCAGGACGTTGTTGATTGATAACGGTACTTAAGAGACCAATGAGGGCATTTTCGGTGGGATTTTTGTAATCAATTGCATTTCGATCAAGGGTTTCTTCAAGAAGGTCTCGAATAGCGTATTGGTCGTGTTGGGTGAGTTGGTAGGTTGGAACGTTGCCATATTCTTGAAAGAGGTTTTCCGTTTTTTCAGGAATATCAAAGGTTACAGTGATTTTTGGCATAAGTTTCCTTTCGTTATAAAGGGTTTAGGGTGATGGTGATGATGTAGCGTTCAATACGGTCGCCATTAAGGCTTTTTTTGGCTTTGACTTCTTGGTTGCCAGGGATAAACGTGTATTCACGAATGACGTCATCGTTATCATCGACAAGAAGTCCTGCGTCAACCAAACCATCAATGAGAGGTTTGGCGGTTGGATAAAGGTTGGGGCCATCTTTGCGGCGTTTGGATGAGGATGAAATGGTAATGATGACTTGACAAGGATGGTTTTCGTCAAATGGGATATGGGGTTCCTTGTTACGTAATTGGGCATTGATGTAGTTTTGTCCAGCTTGTTTGGCTAGTTTACGAAGGTGTCTGATAACGGCTGAACGTGTTGACCAATGGGTTCGGTCGTTTTCATTGATGACTTCTTGTCCTTGACTCAGGCTGTATTTTTGGCCACGTCGATTAAGGGAGAAATTAAATGAGGGCACGTAGGCACTTGTCCTCCTTTCTATGAGTTGAAAAAGGTTCCAAGAGCGTTCTCAAGGCGCTTATGGTAGGTTGTTTGTTTGTCTTTGTATTGTTCTTCAATAGCTGTCAGATGGTCATCTTGTTTTTGTTGGTCACTATAATTGGTGACAACAACGGAGCCGTTGACGTTGATGTTGCGATAGTTTGGCATAGTGTCTAGATCAAACATTTGGTCAACTGTTTTTAGTTCAATTTGAGGGGCCTTGACCGCTAAGAGATAGTCATCTAGTCCTTTATAGGTCTTGTCCCAAAGCATGAGGCAGTGAATACCACTGGTTCCTGGGTCGGTTAAGGGGCCGATTTGTCTTGCGGTTAAGTCGTTTGCAATCTTGTGCATCTGTGATGCTACTCGTTTATTGGTGAATAAGTCCATGTCAAGAGCAATATAAATAATCAATTGGTCATAGGTTTCTTTTAACTGTTGTAAGACTTTGTTGTAGGGACAATGGATACCGTTTAATTGCATAACGTATAAGTTATCAGCATAGAGTTGTTTGGTCAAAGCAGGTTTTTTTGTTTTTAGAATGTCTGAAACAATAACGCCTTTTAAGGCACCTTCAACAATGATGACACGCGCTAAGCGTTTGTTCGTTGTTTCTTGAATCGGAATGAGCGTGGCTTCGATGTTTTCAGGACTTAGATTTCCAGGTTTGAGGTAGGTGTATTTACCTTCGGTATTGATAGCCAAGTGATTAATGGTTGGTGGGAGTTGATAACCACGGTTTTTGAGTTGTTGAACCAGATTGTCTGTTACCGTAAATTGGCCATCTTTATCTTCAAGAGTTGTTTTATCAATGACTTGTAATCGACTAGGTTTGTCATTTTTTAAGAAGGTATAAACACGTTTCTTTTTATCAAAGTAACTGTCATGGTTAATGGTGGTGTGATCATTCATTTTGGCTTTTAATTGGTAGCTGACGTTATCAGGAATAACCTGTGGGCGTAAGGGGTTTTTGTGATAATCATTACTTGGGATAACAATGCCGTTGGTTTCAGTTAAACGTAAAGCAAAGAGATCTTTTTCTAAAAGGGTTTCTTTTTTGTTTTTGTAACGATTCATGCCAAAATGTCCACGGTAGTCTCTGAACCAGTTGGGGTCAATAAATAAAGTTGGTCGCCAGGTGAAGAAATCATCGGTATTGGTCAGTTGACGCTTGGTCAGATGATCAAGATGTTTTTTGTCCAAGCGGCTAATGGCTTTTAAAAATCGCCATTCCTCTTTAGTCCAATCAGGATAAATATGACTTTCAGGATAGAAATGATAGTAACTTGGCGTATGGTCAAGTAATTCAAAGTAACCATCTTTATAAGAGACAAAACAACGGTGTTTGTTTTTGAGCAATTTACTGATGGCACATAAGGCTTTCCATGTTTTTGGGTAAGGATTTAGGAGATGTTTTTTGGTGTTGGTGTCTCCTTGAATGGTGCCGTTGGCGTCAATAGTGAGTAATGATAAGTCGGTAGTTGTGATATTTTCCATAGGCATTTACACTTCCAAAATGTATTTATCATTGTATTGGCCAAGGTGTGAATAGGCTAAAATCTGTAATTGACAAAGTGTTTTTTCTTTAATTTTTTTTTGTAAATCGCTTCCTTTAGCTAACCAACCGATTTGTTTGGCTTCTCCTGTAGACAGTGGGGCGTAAACAGCGACCGCATTTGGGTCAGGTTCTGCTGTTGATCCCGATTCAGGGAAGAAGGGTTGGGGAATGAGAAGACATTGACAGGTGACGCGCTCAACGTCATCTACAGTATCAAAGTCTCCTTTAAAGAGAGCGATATCAGGGTTATTGGCGTAAGAGGTTCCTACGACAGGATATTCCATAGGTAAGAGGTCCTTTCTAATAATGGGGGTTGTGGGCTGACGAAAATCCGACCGCCTGCTCGCGCCCAGCGAGCAGGAAGGCAATCCCTTTATCCAAACACAAACCATGGGATACGGGGCGGCGACAGCCGCATCCCGCAAAAAAACCGAGCGTCCGTTCGGACGCTCGGCACTCAAAAAAACCAACGGTTCGTTAGAACCGTTGGTTAGGTTATCGGTGTTAAAACAGACGATCGATAGTTGGTTCCTAGAGCAGAAGGCTCTTTATAGGGTTTTTGACTGACTTTGACACTGAGGCAAGTGATTGGTTCAATGACTAAGTAAAGTCCTTTTTGGAAATAGGCACACTGTTTCATGGTCAACTTAGGAAAATCGTCAGTTGGTTTTAGAATAGGTGTCAGTTGGTCTAAGTCGTAATAAAGAGCGTTGGCGTTTTTGGCTTGTTGAACAGGAATGTTTAGATTGTCTGACAAGGTGATAGGGGTGTCATTACAGTATCCTTCTAAATAATAAGGAACGGTAATGGTAAGTCCTTTTAAAGAAGGTTCTTTAAGGCTTAGAACAATGTCTGTGCCATTGAAATAAGAGTTCATGGCCAGTGGAATCTTGTAATCAGAACGTAAGTGTTCTAATTCAAGGTAATCAAAAACGAGACAAAGGCCCGTTTTTGTTTTAATGAGTTGTTTTGGGAGATGCCCTAAAATCATGTCGTTATAATAGACAGCGATAGGTTCATCGATGAAATAGGTATCATAAGGTATCACTGGTGTCTAATTCCCCTTTTTGTAAGTGTTTAAACAGCGTCTTTGAGTGTAAAGGTAACATTGACATCATCGCCATAGACTTGAAGTTGTGCCAAGAGTTGGCTAGCTTCTTTAGCTTTTTTAGGTGTGGTGACAAGTTCATAGGTGATGGATGGGTTTTGGTCAAGGTCATCAATGAGACCTTGAATTTCAGCGTAAGAATTAACTTTGACTTTTGGTTTGATTTCATAGACGCCATCAATACTGTTGGTCCATGAGTCAGGACGGTTAATGTTGATGGTTGATTCGCTGTTGACTTTTAAGTTAGCTGAAAGAACATAATCAAAGTCACGGCTTTCAAACAAAAGGGCGAGGTTTTTAATGACTTCGTAAGGGCCTTTTGTTTTGAGTTTTAGGGTGACAGTGTAGTCGACACCTCGAACGGCAAAGCCTGAAGCGAGGTCTTTGGCGCTTTTAGCGGCATCTGAGAATTTGATACCGACCGCATAACCTTGGTTGAGGTGTTGTTCATAGCGAGACAAGACATCTTCTTCCGTAAGTTCTTCAAAGGTTGTGCGTTTGATTTCGTTGATTTTTTCGTCTTTGTTTGTTTCTTCGTTTGGGAATTTTGTAATAAGATACATAAGTTAGGTTTTCCTTTCGTTAGTTGAGTTTAAAGGCACGCCAGTTTCCGATTTTTTGGGTGTCTCCAAAGATGTTTTTAAGAGCGGTACGGAGTTGACCTGCGTCATCAGTGAATTGTTTCAGAACATTTTTGCTACCGTTTAAGAAAACATTACCGTTTTTATTTTCTGTAATGAGGTCTTTATTTCCAGAACGAATAGCACTAATAAGGGCGCTAAGGTCAATGTCGTTAGTGTCTTCAATATCTTTGATCTGTGTTAGGTAGCCTTCATTTTCGTTGAGACTGTCTTTGAAGGCTTGTTTACTTTTGATTTTTTCATCAGCCAATTGATTTTTGAGGTCTTTTTCTAAGATTTCTGTATCGGTGCTATGATAGGTTTCATTGACATAATAATCAGGATTTTCTGAGAAAGTCTTCATGAAGTAGGCAGCAAACAAGCGTTGGTTGTTTTTAAGAAACTCTTTAAAGGCTTGTTCGGTTGTTAGTCCTAGAATCTTCGCTTTTTGATACATAGAGGTTGGCTTGATAGTGATAGCAAGAAGACGGCGTTTAAGGTCATCGTGAACACCATCGATGTTTGGGGTATAGTTGGTTAAGACAATATGAAGGCCGTTGAGTTTGTTGTAGACACGGTTTTCGTATTTTTTTTCGTTTGGTGTAATACCTTCTGTCAAGAGTGATTTAATGGCAGAGGTGTTGAGACCATCGAAATTATGGGTTTTTTCTTGAACGGTTTGCCCACGAAATTCTGCTTCTGAGTAAATGGTCAAGCGTTTACGTGGGATAGACGCCGTTGAGTGTTTGTCACGCATTTCAAAGTGGTCATCAAAAGAGGTGTGAATACGGTAGAAGGGACTCGTGATAACAGCGTTAGCGAGACTGTTAATGAGTGTTGATTTACCAATCCCTGATTTTCCAATGACAAGTAGGGCTTTTGAAACATGTTGGTCGTAAACGTTTTTGTTGTGAAGGGCCGCTCCAAAATACCAGGCGAGGGCATGTTTAGAGTATTCGTCACAAAAGACATCTAGGAAGCTATCTACTTTTTGATAATCTTCTTTTGAGTAATCACTGTAAACAGGGCGTGTGTAGGGTAAAGTTGTTGTGATGGTGTAGTTGGGTTTTTCATCTGCAAAGGCAACGTATTCATTAAAACTTGGCAATGGTCGTGAGGCTAATAGACCAATTTGTTTGTTGAGGTCTGTTAAAATTTCAACCTTGTCTTCTAAAAGGAATTTGAAGCGTTTGCGAACTTCTTTTTGGTTGAATCCTTTTTCGCCTCCAGAAAGCGCTGCGTTTTCAGCGAGTTTTTCATCACATTTTTGTTTAAGAAATTCAAAGACGCGTTTTTGAAATTCAAAACGAACGTTTTTTTCTTGGGTATCGCCCTCTAATGAGAGGTCTGTTTCTAAATCGGCGGCGACAAGAAAGCCTGTATCGGGATCTTTAAATCCAACGATCTCAGGCTTGTTTTTTAGGGTTGCAACGTAAATCACGTCGTCATCATCAAAATTAAGGCGAACGGAAACGCTGGCTCTCTTTTTTGATTTTTTTGTTGTCGTTGTCAAGACCGTTAAAGGTGACATCACGAAAGAGGGGATGCTTTGTTGCGAGTTGTGGCATAATGTTAAAACTTCCTTTCTATAGATGGTTTAATGTGTGGGTTTGTTGGTTGTCCTTTCTGTGTTTTTTCGTTTTTCGTTATCTTTATCTTATCAAAAAGAGGGGGTGCTGTCTAGAAAAAACTAGAGCGAATTTTTCCTTGTGCTTTTCTTTTTGGTTGAGTTTTGTTATACTTAAAGTATCTTATAGTAGTCAGAAAGGAGGGCTTCTTGTTGGCTCTTTCGATGTTATTTAAAGAAGCATCTCAATCGTTGGATTTAAAAATGCCTAGTCATACACGGGTGTATCGGGTAGGTGACCGTGTGTTTTATAAATTACGGGATATTGCCTTATTGAATGATGTGCCTTCTTATAAGTTGAGATACATGTTTATGGATGGTCAGCTTGATACCTTATTTACGCTTTATCAGGATCAAGAAACGCGTCGCTATTATGTGGCGTTTGGACAAGCCAAGCCTGAAGAGTGGCCAATTCGTCCTTTTGTTTATCCTTTAGAAAAAGGGGGTATTTATGAAACTCGTTAGAAATAGTCCTTTTTCATTAGCAGTCAAATGGATCTTATTGGTTGTCTTTGTTTTTCTTGGGATTAATATTTTTAAATCGCCTTTCTTTGCTTGGAATATTCCTGCTCTGCTAGCTTATATCGCTTTTGTGTCGATTTTGATTTCGACGACACCAACGCAACGTGGGGTACTGCCGCGTATTTGGTCTATTTTGCGTAATAAAAAACGTCAGTCCATTATTTGTAAGGATGTGACTTTGACTTCTATTTCAGGAAGTGGTTTTAACATTAAAGAAGTGGATATGGATAATGAAGGTCAGTCTGGTTTTCGTTTCATGATGATGAAATCACGAACCGATGGGCTTTGGTATATTCCTTTATCTGTTTCAGGTATGGCCAATTATTGGACCTCTAATCAAGATTTGGAAGCTCATAATATGGAAGTGAAAGCCTGTATGAACCTTCTTGATGGTGGGGAAAAATGGTATGACGTTAACATGCGTGATTTGAACGTTGTCATGATTGATTTGGCTGAAGAATTGCGTACACAAGTAACAGGTGACGATGAATTGGACGCGCTTACTTATCAACGTCATGTGAATTTGCAATATGCAGGTAGTGAAGCGCATAAGACCTTGCAACAGTATATCGTGTTAGGTCTTCGTAAAAAATCCATTGGTAAAGTGATTGGACAGTTGAATCGTGTCTATAAATTGTCGGTTCCCAATTATCCTGTTGACGTTGTTCTTGCGGCTATGGGTAATGGCGCAGGTCTTTATTTAGAAGAAAGTGAGCCTAAAAAACAAGTTATTGGACGTGGAAAGAAAGGGACTAAAAAAGCGCCTGTTAAAAAAGCATCTGCTAAAAAGGGTAAAAAAGCAGCTGTTAAAAAAGGTAAAAAAGCACTTGTTAAAAAAGAACCTCGTCGTAAAGTTAAGAAATTAGCTAAGAAACGTCGTCGTTAAGTCCTATCGAAAGATAGGGCTTTTTTTGTAGGCTGTCTTTTATTTTTGCATTTTCTTTGATATAATGAAAGTAACTTATATTGTATAGAAAGGAGTGACGTCCTAGCACACTAAATAATAGACAATAAGATATAATTATTGTAAACTATAGACACAACATTAAATTGAATAAGGAGGTGATCTCTCATAAAATTAACGAAAAAAGTGAAGTTATATCCCAATAAAACAATGATGAAAATACTCGATGATTTATGCGATTATCGTCGTTATTGTTGGAATCAAGGATTAAATGTATGGAATGACCTTTATGACCAACGTGTTAAAAATGTTCCTACAGACCTTCGAAAAAAATCACAATTAGCTATTAAAGATAAAACAATTGTTTTTTCTGAAGAAGAACAAGAATTATTAACATTATTCCCGTCGCCATCACATCGTGTTGTTCAGAATATATTAGTTGCAAATAAAGCTGACTGGCAATATTCTTTGTCGTCCCGTGTCTTGCAAATGGCTATTAAAGATTTAGCACATGCGTGGTCCGCTTTCTTTGATAGTAAAAAACCTAAAAAGAAAAATTCTAAAAAGAAAAAACGAAAAGTCGGAAAGCCGTCATTTCGTTCTAAGAAAAATCCAAAACAAGGTTTTAAAACAGACCGTGCATCTATTAAAGATGGAAAACTTGTTTTAGACAAGCCTCACAAGTATAAAGATGCTTGGTATGGCATTCCTTTTAAAGGTTATGATTTACCTGACGGAAAAATTAAACATTGTGCCATTACTAAAATTGGTAACTCTTATCAAGCAGCTATTACAATTGAGTGTACCGAACAACCATTGCCTAAAACAGGTAAAAAAACAGCCATTGACGCTAATGTTAATCATTTTGATTATACAGATGGTTCTTTTACTGTTTTTCCAAAACAACTAGAACGTCTATATGCTCAAATTAAATATTATCAACGTTTATTGGCACGAAAACGTCACGAAAATGGCAAAAATGCCACACATTCAAAACAATATTTTAAAGTGAAAACCAAACTTCAAAAATGTTATCAACGTGTAACCGCCATTCAAAACGATTTGCTTCATAAGTTTACAACAATGATTTATCAAACCTATGATACAGTCGTTATTGAAGACCTTGATGTACAAGCTATGCAAATGCAAAAAAAAGCTAAAAATTTGCATCGTTCATTATTTGGTCGTTTTCGTCTCTATATGGAATATAAAGCCATCAAATTCGATAAAACACTCATCTTAGCTGACCAATTTTATCCCTCAACACAACGTTGTTCGCAGTGTGGTCATGTTAAAACAGATGATGATAAAATTGGATTAGATGGCAACAAAAAACACGGAACAAAACACAATGAATACATTTGTTATTCATGTGGATTTGTTGCTGACCGTGATCAAAATGCAGTAGCAAATCTACTTGCATTAGCTTAAAATAAAATGAAAGGAAAGAGGCTGGCTCGGCCTCTGAAAATAATAATTATTATTTTCTTGATGTGTTAACAGATTGCCTCTGTCATTACCTGCTTTATTGCAGATATGGGAATGCAATTGATGACGAACATGAGAAAAAAGAATCACTTGATTATCAGAAATGATTTGTCCACACTTGACAACTTTTTTCAGAGCACTATAGTAAATTATGGCAAAGAAAAAACGTCGTCCAAAGACGGAAAATGCCCGTCGGAATAAGCAAACGACCGACGATGTGGTTAAAATTTCGGATGCCCGTTCTGCATTTTCTTGGTCTATTTTTTGGGATGAAGTTGTGCTTGAACGGATCAAGCAAATTCAAGAGTATTTGAAACGTCGTGGGTTTTACGCCTTTATGACGGCGGATTCACAATATCGGAATCGTTTGATTTTAAAATTGTTTGTTCTTTTTTTGGGCTTTATGATCGGGGTTGTGCCTCGTATCAATGATATGAAGGCTAAAGTTATGGTACAGACCTCACAATCGGAAATTAAGCAAATTCAGAATAAGGTTTATACTTATGCACCGATAACCATTAAACCTATGGCGTCTAGTCATTATAATGGGAAGCATGTCATCGTGTTTGACGTGCAAGGAAGTACCGAAGACGGTGTGTCGTCGTCGGTGGATGATTATGTGGTTAAATTAAGTGCCTTTTCAGGGGTTAAGGATTCTGAGCGCGTGACCTACAAGCATACGGTTGTTCCAATTTCAGCTAATGAACGTTTGGTGGTGCTTTATATTGATACGTCTAAACAGACGGTTGTGTCAGGACATTATAATGTCTTTATCAATCAACCTGATGTTGTTGATAATAAGGACGCCCAGGATAATTTTAATATTATGATTTCTTTATCGAACGCTCAAGAAACCAATGAATTGTATAATGCGTCTGGCTTGTCGTTAGAAGCCTTGTCTGGTAAATTGCTTGAAAGTGCGTCGGTTGATGATGCAGGTATTGATAAGGCACAAAAAGAATTGGATAAAGCTTTGAATGTCTATAGTAACACCATTAAACGTCTTGAGGTTCAAGGTGGTAAAGTTGAACCAAGTGTTGATAGTGTTAAAGAATATGTGCGTAGTCATTCTTATTTCTCTTATTTGACGGATCGTTCAGGGGTTGCGGATATTCGTGATGAAGATGATGATGCGTCAGATATGGACTTTAGTAATGGGCCTTCTTCTAGTGACGCTGTGGTTGCTTTAGAAATGAATGGTAAGCGTTATGTGTCAGGGGAAACCGATGAAAAATCGGCTAATGATCCTTATTATGACGAATTGAATAACCTTCAAACGGCTTATTCGTCAGTGCTTTCAAACTTGACAGCTCTTAATTCGGTACGTCAACAACGTTACCAACAATTGTCTAAGTTGGCCTATGTGCTTCGTTCTAATGTTGATATTGATGACTTTAAAGATGATGGTCATGTGAAAGTGAATAGTTCCTTAGACGATAAATAACTCTCAGTTTGAGAGTTATTTTTTTTGTGTTTTGAAAAGGGTTTGAGATGGGGTTGTTTGAGAGTGGGCGGTTTGAGATGGGGTGGTTTTTTGTTTGAGATGAGGTGATTTTTGTTTGAAAAAGGGGGTTGTTTTTTTGTTTGAGAGGGTATATTTTTGTCCGAAAAAGGGTGTTATTTTTGTTTGAGATGGTGTGTTTTTTGTCTGAAAAAAAGTGTCCGAGATGTCGTGATTTTTTTGTCCGAGATGTCGTGATTTTTTTGTCTGAAAAATTGTTCGAGATGCTGTGATTTTTGTCTGAGAGGGCGTGTTTTTTGTCCGAAGTTTTGTCCGAGAAGATGTGATTTTTGTCCGAGATGACGTGATTTTTGTCCGAAAAAGTGTTCGAGAGACTGTTATTTTTGTCCGAGATGGTGTGATTTTTGTCCGAAAAAGTGTCCGAGAGACTGTTATTTTTGTTCGAGATGGCGTGATTTTTGTCCGAAAAAAATGTCCGAGAAGGGCTTTTTTTGTGTCAAAATGCCTTGATGTTTGTCCGAAAACGCCTTAATTTTGTCCGAGAATTTTAGTCATTTGTCCGAGAATTTGTCCGAGTTTTGCCAAACTATTCTTTATTTAATTAGGTTTAATGCGCCTCAAATGCAGTTATAGAACGCTTACATTTACGTTTTCATGAATTTTCATCGCTTTTTTCATTTTTGACGTTTCGGACAAAATTTTGTCCGAGAATCTGTGTATTTTGTCCGAGTTTTATTTTTTTCGGACATTTTTTGATTTTTTCGGACAAAAAGTTTGTGAAATTTGATCAATCTTATTTGATGTATCAAATGAATATTTTGGGTTCATTTTCGGACATTTTTGAAAAGTCGTTGAATATTGGTCTTTTATTTTGGATAAATTTTCATTGTTTTAATCTTCTAATGGTGTTTAGCCTTGTGGTTGTCTGTTTTCAATAATTTTCATTAGAGTCTCTAATTGTATATTTTTTTGGAGGTCTTTGGTTTTTGAGTGGCGATTTTTGGTTATGAAAACAGACAGCCACGCGGTTTGTGAGACTTTTTTTCCTTGACTTTTTTAAAGGTTTCGGACATTTTCGGACAAAATGATTCTAATCTTCGGACATTTTCGGACAAAATTTTTGAGGTTTCGGACATTTTTCGGACAAATTCTCGGACAAAATTTAAAATATACATCGAGTGTATAAAATCCGTGGTTGTGGGCTCTGTGGCTGATTTTTTTATAAATATGTAATGGAAAAACGCTTTCAAAAGTGTGTTTTCGGACATTTCTGTAAAAAGTTCTATGTAAAAAAGTAAAAAAAAATAAAAAAACGCTATAGGGGTTTTTTTGGCGGGTTGATTTTCGGACAAAATTGGTTTTGACGTTTTTAGGACAAATGGATCGATTTTCGGACAAAACTTCGGACAAAAAAGAATGTTGATTTTTTCTTCATGTTTTGCCTTTTCTTTTTTTGGGGTTTTTGATACAATACCAGTAAACGAATAAAAAAGGAGTTCCTTCATGAGTTTTTTAACTTACGCTATTGCCGCTAAATTAGAGCGTGGCACGCATTTACTTGACACACTTGTTAGTAAACAAGATATTCCTAAAGATCAACTTGAACGTGATTTAAATACATTGCAATTTAACCCTTCAACGCTTTTGAAAGCTGAATTGATTGAACGTGATTTTCATAAAGCGGTTGATGTGCTTTTTACAAAACGTTTGGTCGCTCGTGGAAACGCCTCGTATGGTGTTGAAATTGAGGGTGAAGAACGTGTTATTGAATCTCTTAAGTTAGTGCATCAGGTGACTAATGACGATATTTATCAATCAGGATTACAATCTCTTGCGCATCATTTGGGTTCTCGAAAATTGATTGAGACAACAAACGCTGTTGTTTTGGGTGGCGATATCGAATTAACGGACGCTGAATATGATCTTGAAAAACCGTATACGGATGAAACGATTGCCGCTATCTTGGAGTCAGCAGAAACTGATGAAAAGACTGCTTCTGAAAATGTGGTTGATGAAACGGTTGATGAACATGAGACGGTTGATGAACATGAGGCAGTTGATAATTCTGAGCATGAAACGGCTGATGAGCATGACGTTGAACATGAAACAGTTGATGAACCTGACGTTGAACCTGAGACTGTTGATGAAGCTGGACGTGAAACTGTTGATGAATCTGAACATGGAACAGTTGATGAATCTGAACATGGAACAGTTGATGAATCTGAAATTGAACATGAAATTAAGCATGAAACATCTGATGAACATGAAGTTGAATCTGAGACTGAACATGATGTTGAGCATGAAAAAGCTGATGTTTCTGAACAGACTGTTGTAGATTCTGTTGAATCATCTGAGGTAGTTGCTGAAGATACGGTGACGTCTTCTGAAACAGCAACTGAAGCGGCGACTAAAGAATTTCCGTTTAGTGATGATGAGTTAACGGAATTGGCTAAGGGCGTTATTGAACGTGGTAATGAACTTGCTGCTGATGTTCCTGATTTTGGACATTCTGAAACGTCAGATGTTTTAGCTGTTCTTGGTGACTCAACTGAAGATGTTAAATCAACTGAGGTTATTGAACCATCTGAAGTTGTGTCTGACGATGTACATGCTTCAGAACAAAAAGATGTACATGCTTCAGAGCAAGTTGTAAAAACAAGTGATGTTTCAGAAGCAGAAGTTTTGAACCACATGATTGAGGAAATTTCAACGGATCTTAAAACGAGTGAAAAATCTGAAGTGGATGTGACAGCTAGTGAAGGACCATCGGTAGAAGATGTTGCAAAAGCATTTGGTGGTTCTCTTGATGGTGTCAGTGTTGTTAGCAACCTTGGTCGTTTGCATGAAGTTGGCAAACCTATCACGTCGCAATTTGCACGCTAAGAAAGGATGAGTGATTATGACAACACCAGAATTAGATTTGGTGACTAAATATGGCTATGAACGCGCTGAAATTTTAAACCAGGCGTCTATGGCTGATGGCTTAGCAGATTTTGAGCTTTCTGGGCCACTTATTGCAAAACTTGAACGTACGTCTAAGCCAAAACAGCAAATGGCGATTGTTGATGATTTTTAGATGCCAATGAAGAAGTGTTTGGCGGTGAACTTGTTCATGCTATGACAGATAGTTATGTGGCTGATGTTCACACCTTGTTGACACGGGCAGAAACCGCAGAAGGTCGTATTGCTGCCGCGGAAGAGCGTGCGCGTCAGGCGGAAGAAGCTTTGGCTAAAAGTGAAGCTAATGCTGCTCAAATGAATCAATTGTTAAGTAAGACGATGGCTCAATTGGACGCTTTGAAGGCGTCTATCGATGAAAACGCTAAACGTGCCAACGATTTAGTGGATGATGTGAAGCAGGTTGATGCAGAGTTTCGTCAAACACAACATACCTTTACGGATCTAGGCCAAACGATTTTAACGAGTGGCCAAGAGTTGAGTGTTTTGCAAGAAGAGTTGAGAGCCTTTTATGAGGCGGATGCGGAACGTTCGGAAGAATTTGATCGTATTGCGTCACAATTGGATGAGACGATTAGTTTTATCTTGACACGTTTTGAAGAACTTGGTCTTCTTAAAGAGTTGGTTGGTTATAATACGGTTGATGAAATTTTTGAAGATGCTGGATTTGAACCTGTGCCTTCGGAAGTGTCTTAAAAACTTTGAAAGTGAGATTGTTAAATCTCACTTTTTTTAGTACAATAAAGGTAAGAATCTCTAGAAAGGACTTTTTATGGCGAAAAAGAAAAAACGATTGTTGGTTAAAGCACCAACCAATCGTAAGCCGAAATTATATGATCTTGGATTGATGCGCCCTTATGGGTTTTTGAAACGTACGCAATCGTCTTATGCGGAGTTTTTCCGTTTGCGTCAGGAACCTGACCGTGGAGAATCGATGTATTCGGTGAGTCGAAAGGCTGACCGTGTGTCAATGTCTTTGAAGTTGGTCTTGAAACGGACACGTTCTGTAGATTTGTCTTTAACGTGGTCTAATGCGATTTGGGATATTATTCAACAAAATGTTCCAGGGATGCCACCAAATATTGATATTGTTTCTGTTCGTGGCTTGAACGTATCGATGACCGTCAAGCCATTAAGGCGCTTAAACGTGGGAATTTTATGGATGGGGTCATTTCACAATTGCGTCGTAAGGGACGTTCTCAAACAGAAAACGAAAAAATTGACCAACGTAGTCGTATCAGTAAAGCGATTGAAGCAGGGGATGCCATGTTTCAATATATGGCAGAACTTCATGTCGCTGCTGATAACATCTATGATTTAGAAACAGCGATTGAATTGATTAAAAACTACTTTAAAGCGAATGATGAATTTCGTAATTTGAGTTTTGAAGTGGATATTGATTATCAAAATAAACCATTGCTGTCGTTTGGTCCTGATGATGCGTCTAAAAATTCGCATTTGTATTCACGGATGCCTTCTCTTGATGCGGCTCGTTCAGGGCTTGTGGTTGAAAGTGGGGGTGACGCGCGTGATGGTAGTGACTTTATTGGGTTGTCTATGGGACGTTACATTTATTCAGCGGCGGCTTATCCCTTGAAATCGTAAGGCTCTTCTTTTGGGTGACAATGAAAACGATACCTCGTCTTACTTGAGTGCTGACCGTTATCATTTCACGGAGTATTTGGATGACTATCAAGAATATATGTCTAAGGTGATTTCACGAACTTATTTGTCAGATGGTCACCGTGTGGTTAACTTTGTTTTTAACCGTAAAAAAGGACGTGATATCGCTAAGAACTTGGATATCTTTCCTTTGTCTGACAGCAAACGTAGTTTTGTGGATGCGTCTGATGGGCAGTTGAATATTTTGGAACCGATTTTCCCAAATCATGAAAATATGTCAAAGAAAGAATTGATTACTTTCTTTTCAAATCACGTAACACACATTATTCAGTTGTTGGCTCAGTTTCGTAAGGAAGATGAAAACGAAGATGTGATTCGTGGGATTGGACCTTTCTCAGATGCTGCTCGTGAAGTGTTAGTTAACTTTTTTACGGAGAAAAAATATTATCCTGAAAGTCCTGATGATCCAGATGCTGATTTTCGTTTGTTCGTTCAACATGATAGCTTTAGTTCACTTGATTCCTTGGCTCAGTTTTTGTTGACAGGTCAACAGTTGAACAAGAATAAGAAGTTGGATGCCGCTTATTACGAACTCAATAATATTGTCAATAAAACGATTTTACCAACCTTGCCTTTGCTTAATGCCAAGACGTCTGATAAGATTGATGACTTGTTATCAAGTCTTTATGGGACCGTTGATTTTTCAGGCACTCGTCTTGGGAATAGTGTTGGAGATTCGCCATTAACGAATATGCTTGCTTTAGCTTATTTGAATGTGGTTCTGTCGACGCTTAAATCGGGTGATTTGTTGGTTTTCCACGGTGGTTCTAAGATTGCAGCGGTGCTTCCGATGTTGATGAAGATTTTGGATAACTCTGATAAACGTATCGATGTCTTGTTTGTGGAACAAACACAAGAGGATGCTTTGACATTAGGCCACATGTTTGATTACGATTATGATTTGATTTTGACGAGTTTGTATCAAAATGAAGTGGCTGATTTTGCAGATATTTATGGGATGTCACGCGCTTTTGTGGATCGTCTTGTGGAACAACCTGCGACGTTTGCTATAAAAACAAAGAAACAAGACTTTGACTATGTTCGGGTCTATGATATTATGGATACAGGTAATTATTAGAAAGGATAATTTAACTTATGAAAAAACAACATGTTGTTGCTTTGTGTACGATTGCAGGTGTTGCATTGTTTTGTGGTACTAAGGCGTTCGCAGCAGATTCCGATTATGCCATTTATAAACCGCATTCGATGTTGACGACAGCTTATCAAGAAGCTTGGAATGATGTCAATAGGGCGAGTACGGAAGCAGGAAGTGGCGATGGTAAGTCCGCAGATAGTGGTGGGTCGTCAGATGCTTCTTCGGACGGTGGTGGTTCTGAAGGTGGCGATTCATCAGGTGGTGTTAATTTGAAGACTGCTGTTGGGGATATTTCTGCAGGTAATTCGTCGTCATCAGGTGGTGGTTCTAAATCAGGTTCTTCTAAGAAGGGTAGCGGTAGTGGCGTTTTTGCAGATACTGGTGCTGGTAGGGCTTTAAATAATTTTTTTAAGGGCTTAGGCAAATGGAGTAAAGACAATGCTGAACGTGACTTAAAAAATAAAACTCACTCTGGTGGAAATAAATAATTTAGAAATGGATGTGATTGATCGTTATGAATGTTAAATGGAAGCGGGTTTTGCCCGTAATGACATCCATTGGTGTCTCTTTATTATTTTCAAGTTGTTTGATTTCCTCAGCTTCGGCTACAGAGGTGACACCATTAGGCAAATCTGTTGTTTCGACATCATCAGATATTTTCACGTCTGAAAAGGTTGTTGCTAGTCCTTCGGGTCCGAAGTTTTCATTGTTGAAAGATGATAAGGATAAGGATTCTAAGGATAAAGATTCTAAAGATAAAGATTCTAAGAAAGATTCTAAGGATTCTAAAGAGGAAACAACGGAAAAAGAAGATAAAGAAGCTATTCTTGGCGCTAATATGAAAGTCATCATGGATGCTGCAGGTGGCGCTGAGGGTAAGATTGATGCTGGTGGATTGTTATATGGTCCAATTGAATCTAATAGTGGTATCGGTAAAGCCAATTTGATGTATTCGGCACCTGCATTAGGTAGAGAAAATGCCAAAATGATTGATGATGGCTATGGGCATCACGTTTTAGAGCCTTATATTTCGTTTGGATATGGTCTTTCGAAATTACGGGATGCCGGTTTTAAAGATACGAGTAGTTCATCAGCTGATGAATTAGATGCTGGCGTTGGTGAGTTTGCCAATGTGTTTGCAAGTTTATCAAAGACATCGTTGTTGTTTCTTCGTAAGTTTTCGCCATTGCCTCTTATTATGTCGATTTATGATAATTCGTATTTGACAAATGGGAAATATAATGGTGGTAAAGATGGGAATCAATTGTTAGATTTGGTTCGGAAACAACCTGCGCTTTATGATTTTTTTAATGCCATGGGTAGTCCGATGTCTAGTGTTCCTGGGCTTTCGATGTTTTCGTTTACTCAGTTTTTAGGAATTATGACAGCGCTTGGAACGGTCTTTTTTGGACTTGCCATGCATTTCTTTGGTCATAATTTTGGAGAAACGATTCGTAAGGTTCTCGTTGGTCTTTTTGTGACAGTGCTAGGTGTTCCACTTGCTGTTAGTTTTCTTGATTCTGCAATGAATATGATGACGGATGCTGTTGTTGCAGAAAGTAAATCACCTAAAATTGAGATTGCTTCAAATAATCTATTATTTGCTGATTGGGCTGAAACAGGTTTTTCTATGCCTGAAGGTGCATCCTTTACGGTTCAAGATGGCGATGTGAAGATTTCTAAAAATGATGTTTTGTCTATTAATAAACACGTCGAAGGTTTATTGGGTCGTGGAACAAGCGAAGATGCGATTGCAAAACGTATTAAATCAGAGATGAAATCTGGAAATAATGTGGCAACGGTTGCCTTTAAAGAAGCGATTAAGAAAGATGGTACGAAGTGGGATACTGATAAATTAGTAGAAGCTGCTCAGAAATTTGCAAAAAATGAAGAGATTGATCCTGAAGATGTTGATTCTATTGGATATTTGAATGCAGGAACAATTACTAAATCGGGTAGTGAAGCTAGTTGGACCTTCAATGGTCATGGTGGTCGTTGGGGTGTATCTCCACTTACCGCTGTCAATGTTCTTTCAGGAACATTTGATGCTAATGGTTATACCGTTGGTGATATGAATACACAAGCGCCTAAGATTCCACATGTTGTTGCGGATATTGATTCAAAAGGTTTTACAGATTCTGCCTCTGACAGTATGCCTGGTTTGGTTAAAGGTTTCTTGGCCTTTATGACCATGTATGCCTTGATTAAAACCTTGATGACGATTATTTATTCATCATATGGTGGTTTCTTAAAAGGTGGTCTGACTGCTGCTATTGGTAGTCCTCGTGGATTTGGGGAACTTATCGGAGCGACATTTGGCTTAGTGCTTGGTGTTGTTGGTATTTCTGGTATCGGTGCACTTGTCTTGACCTTAGGTGATGTTATTTGGCAATTTATTGTTGGTAATGGTTTTAAGATTGACAATGGTGTGTTGAAACCGTTAATTGACGCTGTTAAGGACGCTGTAGAGTCTATTCCACTTGTTGGTAAATTGTTGAGTAAACCTTTGGCGAGTGCGACAAGTTTTATTTTCTCTTTGATTGCGTGTATGTTTGTGCCAAAAGTCGCTAAGATGCCAATTGAGCAATTTGGTGGTTTTTGTTCAAGTTTACCTAGTCGTTTTGGGGAATTGTTCCAAAACTTTGCTAACCGTATTACGGGTGACTATCGTGGTGGTTCCTTCTTTAGTGGGTCATCGTATGGTGGTAATAACATTACCCATGCAGTTGATAATGCCATGAACTCATCAATTAGTAATTTGAAGATGGCGTCAGCGGGTGCCGGTCTTATGGCAGGTGCAACCGTGGCTATGGCTGGACGTTCGCTTGAAAAACGTTTAACCAATAATAACAATACGTCTGACCATGATAAAGATAGCGAATACGATAAGAGCGATGATGAAACGACACGTGATGTAGCAACTACAGATTCTCAAGAAAAGAATACGGTGCTTTCGGAAAATTCTGTTTCACCTGAAGAATTTCCTGTTCCTCATGACGGTGCGCCTGTACAACCTTTGGCGTCTGAAGAAGATTCTGGACCTGTTTCGGTTGGTGAATCGTCTGACGATACGCCTGAAGAAATTGATAAACCTGATGATGTGGCGGCACAAGAAGCTCTTGAGGCTGACGCGGCTAAAGTTGCGGAAGCTGAAGCGTTGGGCAGTAAGCCTGAACAAAATCCTGTTGCTGGTCCTCAAGTTGATTCTAAAGTTGATGCTTCTCCTAAAGATGGTCATGATCCTAAAGCTTCGGCTGATGGTAAGGACGGTCGTGATCCTAAAGCTTCAGCTGATGGTAAAGACAGTCATGATCCTAAAGCTTCGGTTGATGGTAAAGATGGCCATGATGGCAAACCTGAAGTCACTAATGATGTTTCTCCTGAAGCTATTTCGAAAGGAACTGAATTACCTGGAGAATTACCTGGACAGGTTGGAGATTCAGCAGATTCACCTGTTGAGACGCCTGTTAATATACCTACTTCTGATAATCAATCTGTTATGGGTTCTGACGTAACTTCTGAAGGTGTTACGCCTGCTATTCCTGAGGTATCGCCAGAATACACTCAAATTCTGAGGTGGTTGATACTCAAGCGAATGTTACGGATGGTTCAACGACGAACGCGACTAGTTCGTATGCGGATGCTGGTCAAACAATGTCTATACAATCAGATACGCAAGTTGAGAGTAATGTTGAACAATCAGCTATTGACGCAGGTATTGCGAATAGTTCAATGGACACACGAGCTGAGACGAATCTTAGTGCGACGAAAGTTGACGGTGATCACATTAGTCAAGGAACTGGTCAAGGACAAAGTCAAGGGACTGGTCAAGGTTCTGGTCAAGGTTCTGGTCAAGGACAAGGCCAAGGTACTGGTCGAGGAATTGGTCAATCTGGTCAATCGCCTAAGAGCTTACGTTCTGCCTTGGTAAATGCTGCTAGTTCGCCACTTCGTATGGCACAATCAGGTGGTCAACGTCTTAAGAGTGGCTTGAAAGCTCATGTCGCTAAACATGAAGGTGGTAAGGTTGATAAATCCATTCAAGCTTATCGTATGGCTAAGACGAAAGACGGTCGTAGAGATATGGCGCGTGGTACTGGTTTAGCCTTGGCTCGTAGTATGCAGGCTGCAGGTGGCCATGCAACCTTTGGTGATTTTGTTAAGGGTGCAACGCATGTGACGGCGTCTATGGCAGGACATGGGGATATGACTCATCGTTGGGCAACGAAGAACCAACAAACGCGTCAAGAAGCTCTTCGTCCTGGACAAACGCCACAAACGCCTGAACAACTTCAAGCCCAACAACCGATGACGAAAAATCAACAAGAGTTGCGCCTTGAAGAAATGATGGGACATTATAATGACCCATCGGGTTATGGCAATTAAACAGAAAAAAGATAGCCGTAGGCTGTCTTTTTTCTGTTTTCAAAAAGCGTTCTTTGGCGTTAGCCAAAGACGACAAACCCCCTCTCAAAAACGGGCTTGCCCGTTTTTGAGCAACTTTTTTCTTGACAATCTCATTCTTTTTTCAAAAATAAAGAGACGCCCCCTTGTCAAGTAAAAAGTGTTTTGTTATACTATGTCTATAAGGTAATTATTGGAAACAATAATTATTAAAAAGATTTATGAGAAAGGCTAGTGGCGAAACGCTACTAGAGTGTGACTGCATTTATGTTTGATGTAGTGGCAAGTAAATTTGCGACAACAACTGTATTTCTTGGCGACGGAATGAGTTTCTGGACAAAGGGAGCTGATTGGTTCAAGAAATTCTTCTATGATGGGATGGCTGTTCTTGGTGGTAAAGGTCTTGGCTTTGCCCTTGTCGGTTTGTCAATTTTCTTTGGGATTGGTGGATTGATTCAACGTCATTTCTTCCCAAATGCTCAAGTACGTTTCCCAGAACTTTGGGTAGCTATTCTTCTTGGTGCAGTGGGTGCTCTTCTTGCCTTTACAGGTGTTGAATGGCTTGTTAATATCCTTAAAGCTATTGGTGAATGGATTAAGGAATTGATGCCTTCGTAAGAGTTACGCGCTCAGGTGTTGTGGATATCTTGATTATTCGATATAATAGAGGTATCCCGAAGTTAAAGAGATTCGGTAAAACGTGTCTCTTTTTTTGATAAGTAAGAAAGGAGATGTTTAAACATCTTATGAGTAAAAAATTAATTGTTGCTTCTACTGTTGGTACTTTGGCTGGTGCTTTGGCTGGTTCTGTGTCTGCTGATGAAGTGGTTCGCTCAACCGAACGTGGTGGCGGTAGTGATGTGATTTCAGATTCGACCGCTGTGTCTTCAAGTGTTGACCAAACGCAGATTGATCGTATCAATGAACAATTACGTCAATTAGCGGCTCAATCAAATGGGTTGATTACGATTAACGAAAAAGTTGTTGTGGCGAATGATGATACGATTAAAGACTTTGCAGCGAATGCTGATAAAGTTGAAGCGTCACTTAAAGCTTATAAGGAAGCTTTTGATACCTATGCGCGTGAAGCGGCTTTACATGGTCGTGACGTTGACGGGTCGTTAGATAATGCTACGGTACGCCGTTTGTCTACGTCTGCAGATTTTATGGAACGTTTTAATGAAAAGACGGCTGAACTTAAGGCTAGAGCTAATAAGTTAGCGGAAACACCAACGGTCGAAAAAAAAATCCTGTTGTTAATAAAGCGTTTGATGACGCTAATAAAGTGATTAGTGAACGTGCACGTGAATTGAATAATTCAAACAATGGTGTTCTTGGAGACTATGATAAGCTGAAACGTAGCGCTGAGGATTCTAAAGCGAAATTGGCTAATGGTGGTATTGCTCTTGATGTCGATACAACTGGAACGCAGACGGTTTCAAATAACAAGGTTGATACAAAAACTTTGACGGAAACGGTAACGCTTGATAATAAACATCCTAATGAATCAATTGCTGCGATTACGGCGGCACGTGATAAGTTGCTTAAGGATATGGAAGCGTCTGTAGCACAAAACAGTGCATCGTCTGTCAATGCGGATAATTATGTGGATACAGCGCTTAAGAATAAGGCTGATGTTGAAGCGTGGCTTCAAAAAGAAACGGCTCGTGTTCGTAATGTGCGTGATGAAATCTCTAAAAATACGGATTCTGTAAGTAACTTTAAGACCTATAAGGAACAAGTGCTTAAAACACTTGATGAAGACCGTGCAAAAGCTGAAAAGATTACGAATGAACGTATTCGTAATAAAACCTTAGCGTATATTGATGAAGCTAAGAAAGTGGTTTCTGAACAAGTGGATCTTAAGGTGAAGGTGGCTGCAACCCTTAAAGTTGATGAAATTGATTTTGGTAATCTTGGTCGTAGTAATGCTGAAATTATGAAAATTGCTAATGATACGACAGCGTCTATTACGAAATTGATTAATGATAACATGGTTGCTGTGAAGACCTCAAATAAAGATGCTAATGATGCGCTTAATACAACTAAAGCTGATAACGATAAGCAAATGAAGGATTTCCATGAGCAATTGGAAAAAGCGCTTAAAAAACCGATTTCTCAAATTGATGAAAAATGGGTAGAGGCTCGTCAAATTTATGGACAATCGCCTGATTATCAAACATACATTAAAAAAGCAATGGGTCAAACGCAAGATGCTATTGATGGTGTCGTTAAGGAGACCATTAACAAGGGTGGCGTGACGATTAAGCGTGTGGATGCGAATACGTCTGCGGCGACTGCGTCTGCTGCTGAATATCAAGCACAATCTAAGAATGGCTTTGATAATGGTTTTGGGTCACCGATGGTTCCATCATTGAATGTTAACGATTTTGCGACGGTTCGTGGGCATAAGGCAATGAACTCTCAAACAGATGGTGGTGCTCAAAAGATTATTGATACCTTGACGAATAAAAACACGCCTGGTGGTATTTGGGGTGATAATACGAGTCAATGGGGCGTTATTCAAGACGTTGTTGGACAACATATGAATGTTGTTGGTGCTAATAAAGTGCTTCTTGTAGCGTCATTGAAACCTGAAGTAACCTTTGATTTGAAAGATTCATTTGCCTATGTTGATGAAGATGGTAAGACACATACAGCGAATTCATCATTGAAGTTGTCTTATACGACAGAACAAGGGACTTCAATTGGGGATGCTTTGCGTGAACATTATCCAACAGCAATGCCACTTTATTTGTTCTACTTGTCAGTGGATCCTAAAACAGGTGCTCTTGTAGCAGGTGGCGGCTATATTCCAACATCTCTTGCAACAAGTGCTGTTGGTTCAGGTGACGGTGGTTTTAGTACGGTTAGTGATTTTAAGCTTCGTTTAGGTGCTGCCTCAGATAGTGGGGATGATACAGCGATTGTTTGGGGCCGTAGTGGTTCATCTGGTGTAAATGCACGCTTGTCAACAATGCCATTTGGTTCTGATACACAACTTGGTGCTGAAAGTTTAGGTGGACGTCTCAATGTGTCGTATGCGGTTGATAATGCGGCTGGTAAATGGGCACAATATGCCCCTCTTTATATTTCTGATATTGATGATGGACAATACTTAGGTTTGTCTAAGGGTGCGCAAACAGATGTCTTTATGTCTGGTCAAGGGATTTCTGTTGAAGATGCAGGGACTTTTTATAAAGTGAAATCGTCTGATTTGGGTCGTAAGATTGCCGCAACTGGTACAACGAATATTGATAGTCAATCGGTACTTGTCTTTGGTAAAGATACACAACCTGATTCGGTGACAGGTATTGCGATTGGCCATGGACCTACGGGTACAACGTCTTATCACGCGATTGATGTGTCACTCTTTGCACCGTTTGGTGTGGTTGGTAGTGTGCAACCTAAGGTTGAATTGAAAGGTGTTGAAAAGACTCTTAATACCTTTGCTATCTCTGATTTGAAAGCACGCGCACATACCGACAATAAGACGACAACGACGCAAGTAGATGCGCGACTTGTACCAAAACCACCAGTTAATCCTAGTATTCCTAGTCCAGCAGGCAATGAACGTTACATTATCAGTTTGCTTGCGCCTGGTAAAACGACACCACCTAAGGTAGTTGCGTCTAACACGTCAATGGTTGTTCGTCAATTAGCTGATAATGTGAAGCGTACAGCGTCAGGAAATTCGTTAGTGGTGCGTACTTTGTCTAAAGACTTGCGTACGGCATCTGGAAATTCGTTGACGGTTCGTACAATTGATAAAGCGGAACGTACAGCCTCAGGTAACTCAATGACGGTGCGTACGGTTGATAAGAAAGAGCGTACGGCTTCAGGAAATTCGTTAGCGGTTCGTGCGTTGACGAATAAGACAGTCGCTGAAACAGTGACAGATCATAGTCTTAAGGAAGATGTGAAAACTGCTCTTGTGACACCTAATGATCAAGCGATTCATTTCACGGTTTATGTAGAACCTGAGATTCGTGCAGAAGCTGAAAGCCTTGACACTTTGGGCTGATGGGTTGGCTAAATTTGGAACGACGCTTGACGTGACCTATACGGATAATGTGGCTGACTTGGCTAGTGGTGTTGATTTGGCGATTTTGGCTGCTGATAATAAATCAACACGTGTTGATGTGGCTAGCAAATCACTTGGTAAACCTGATGGTCAAGATGAAGCGTTTGAGATGGCTGATTTAGCAGGGTTGATGTCTAAATTGGGCGCTCAAGATCAAGTGGCTCTTGATCCTGAAGATAAGTTTAATCGTTCTGGAACGATTTCAGATGCACGTTTGTTTGGTAAAACAACGAATGTGATTCAAATGAATACACAAGCGCAATCACAATCGGCAGACATTTATAAAACTTTGGCTCATGAAATTGGTCATGTCTTTGGTCTTGAACATGATGATGAAGATCCATTGATGTCTACCTATAGCGATGCGGTTCGTGCGGTCTTGTCTGATAAAGACATTCGCTTGGCTTTGAAACATTTTGGACGTTAAGGTTTAGAGAGACTCGTTAGGGTCTCTTTTTTTGTGTGCAAAATTCTTGTTTTTATGTTATATTGGAACTACGCAAAGAAAAAAACCACACATTAGAAAGGGCGATTATGTTATTACCTTCAACAATGCCTTCTATTTATGATTCGTTTGAATTTGATAGTCATCGCTTGTTACAAAAATATCGTAAGCGTTTGGCTGTTGTTAATTCGTATACGGATAAACTTCGAGCTTTGTCTGATGAGGCTTTGAAAAAAGAAGCCGATAAGGTGACAAAGCATTTTGATATTAAAAATGAGAAACGGGTGAATTATTTATTTGCCATTACACGTGAAGTGACGTATCGATTTCTCGGAAAATTTCAATATGATGTTCAAGTTTTGGGTGGCTTTGCCGCCTTAGATCGTAATGCGGTTCAGATGTCGACGGGTTCAGGAAAGACCATTACTTTGATTTTACCTGTTGTGGCTTTTGGTTTTATGCACAAGGGTGTTCATGTCCTTACGGTTAATGATTATTTGTCTGAACGCGATTGGGAAGAAACGCATGTGGTTTATGATTGGTTTGGGTTGACGTCAAGTTATGTCAATAATGATATGAAGACGGAGACGAAACGCGCATCCTTTGATTGTGATATCACCTATTGTACCAATGCGACGGTTGGGTTTGCTTATTTGACGTCTTGTTTAGCGTCTGATATTGGTAATGATATCAAGCCTTTAGGACGACCTCTTTATGCCGCTATTATTGATGAAGTGGATGAAGTGTTGATGGATGATGCGATTAATCCACTGATTATTGCAGGTCAAGAGGATTTGGCAGGGCGTTTGACAACGTTTGACTATAAGGATAAAACCTATGTGATTCAAGAGGTCGTTGATCAATTGAAGCATTTGCGAACGGTGTCTAAAAATTATGAGGTATCTCATGAACAATTTATTATTTCTGAACGCACGTGGGAAGAAATTATTGATGTTTTAGGTGTTGATGATGGCATTTTTGAACGTCCTGATATTATGCATATTCTAGCGTCTGCAGTGTCTGCCATTTATGATCATAAGGCTTATGACGATTATATGGTTTTAGCAGAACCTGATAAGGATTCAGGGAGTCGTATTGCTTTGATTGAAAAGGCAACGGGGCGTTTGGCAGAAGGGCGTAGTTTGTCAGATGACATGCATGCTTTTGTTGAAATGAAAGAAGGTGTCTTTTCAGGTAAAGGGTCTGTCACCAGTATTCAAATCACTTATCAAGTATTGTTTAATTTGTATAAGACGATTTCTGGCTTGTCAGGAACGCTTGGAACATCCTATACGGAATTTACAAAGATTTATGGGATGGGTGTTGTAGCGATTCCTGACCGAGTGCCTAATCAATTGCAACAAAAGACTCATTTGTATGTATCGGATGCTTATTTGTATGAAGACATGATTCGATTGGTACATTTGTATAAGTCAACGCGCCATCCTGTCTTGATTGGGGCGACCTCTGATTTGGGTGTTTTTGTGATTTCTGACTATTTGAAAAAAGCAGGGATTGAACACAAGACGCTTCTTTCGATTGACGATAATGAAGATGCCATTGTTGCTTTGGCTGGGCAGATTGGTTCGGTTGTTGTGACGACTGATATTATGGGTCGAGGAACAGATATTAAGGTTGCTGAAACGGATATGGAACGCGGTCTTGTGGTGATTCAGATTGATTCACGTCCGAACTCACGGGTGGAACGTCAATTTGCAGGACGTGCGGCTCGTCAAGGTCAGCCTGGGCGTTATCATCGTTTGTTGACTTTAAATGGTCTTGCGACGCTTGATTTTCCAAAGGAAGAAATGGCAGAATTACAGGCTTATGTGCGTGAAGAACCTTTGGTGTTATCAACTTATCATGGTGATTTGTTGATGGATGGGCGTCAACCGAATTATGAGGAATTGGTGTCATTGATTGATGAAGTCATGATGGCCAATGAGTCAAAATATTCGTCGTCACGTGTCTCGCAATTTCAAACGTTTTCGGTAACAGATTTGGTTCAAGCATCTTTGGTGCATGATGTGGATAAGGTACGTTATGAATTAAAAGAATTAATTGAGAAAAATGATCTCAAGGCGTCTCGGAAGGCTGTGTATCAACGTGCAGTGACAAGTAAGATGTCTAAGAAAGAACGTCAAGCTGTTAAGGCTAAGATTAAGACAATGACCTTGGAAGAGTGTCATGAAGCTTTGTTTTCCTATACAACACATATTATGGGAAGCTTGATTCCTAGCCTTAGGGATTATGCGGATCATGTTCAAAATACTGTTAATTTGGCAGGGAGTGTGCAATACCCTGTACCGCCTGAAAATATGGTGACTGAATTGTTGACAAAATATCTTAAAGAACATGAAGCTGATTTTGTTCTACAGCTTTAAGCTTGCGTTGTGGCTTTCTTTTTGATATACTAAATTTATCTTAGAACAAGTAAAGGAGATTTTTATCTTGAAATTACAAACATTATCTGCCTCTGTGCGTTTTGTGGATAAACCTGAAGCTGTTAGTCGTCAAAAAGCGAAGACTGATAGGCTTGCTGAACTTGAAAAAGCCGTTGATAATATTAAAGCTGTTTTTAGTGAGGACTAATTCATGATTGTTTCAGCACAAGAACCAAAAACGGAAATGGTAGAAACGACGGATACACAAGAAGTAGAACGTCTAGATGGAAACTTGCGTTCGGATCATTTGCAGTTGGCTGGCTCTGATTTGTCTCTTGAAGAGATTTTGAAGTTGGAATATACGATTCCTGCGTGTGGGGTTAAGAAAGATCGTTTTCTTATCACGAATGTTGACGAAGTCTTTAATACGATTAATGGTGTTTTGAGTAGCGTTTCTAAAGAAGCGGTGCGTAAAGATATTCGTTTGCGTGAATTGGTTGAACAAGTTGACGCGTTGACGAAAGAACGTGACCAATTGGCGACAGAAAAAGATTATTTGGTTGACCAAATGCTGCCATGTTAGAACGTGAAGAGGGTTATCATAAGATTATTGATGAACTTCGTAACATGGTATCTGACTATGTTGAAAAGGATACGTCGACAGAACATGTGACGGCTCTTGAAAATCAGGTGTCAGAATTGTCGTCTGAAAATGATCAATTGCGTGAAGCTTTGGGTATCTTGTATCGTCAAAATGCCCATTTGAAAACACAATTAGAATCTTAGTCGAAAGGCTGAGATTTTTTTGTTTGGTTAGGGTTTGCATTTTTTTGAGGGGTTTGTTATACTAAATATAAAGCTTAATGCTTTACATTATTTCTTTTAACTAGAAAGGGACGTATGTGGATACGTCATGGTACTATATTCTATGGTAACAAAGACATCAAAAGCAAAAACAGCGCTTAAATCATTTGGAGCAACGGCTCTTATGAGTGCTGGTGCGATTGGACAAATGACGGTTATGCAGGCTGTTTCTGCGGATGAGGCAACGCAGGTGACGGCAGGTAGCTTTGATTTGACGAAGCAAGCTGATAAAGCAACTTTTCCTGTAATGTTTGACCGTCCAAGTGGTGTCAATGCGGCTGCACTTGCGGGTACAGTAATTAATCTTGGTACAGACTCTAAATTGTATCAATCTGCCGTTAAAGCTGTTCCTGAGTTGGCTGATCAAAATAAAATGGCTAATCTTTTGTCTAATTCACTTAGTACAGATGCAACAGCTAAAGCTGAAGCACGCGCAACGATTGTGAAATTGATTAATTGGTACAATGGTCTTGGGGGTAACCCTATTAAGACACAAGGTGGCGCTACTTATACGGCGGCTAATCTTGATGAACCAATTAATACGCTTGCGGTTGCGTTTTCTGACAACAAATCCATTAATTCACGTGTTTCTGATACCGTGACAAAAGCATTTGCGAATGCGAAAACGGTTAAGGATGTTATGGCTATCTTTGATGGTTATGCTAATGGAACCTCTAGCGAGTATCAATCAGCTTTCAATGCTTATGCGGCTAAGGTTTATGCTAAGGGTGCTAACATTGATGAATTGTCTAAGTATGAAAATGTTAAGGGTGTTCTTGATGCGTATGAAAATATGTATGCAAAAGGCGCAAGTGTTATTCGTAAAGACTTGCTTAATGGTTCATCATCAACTGAAGCAGGTGTGACCTTCTTTGAATCTGCGATTGTTACTGGTCGTTTGGATAACTCAGATGGTGGTAAATCTGATTCTAATAAACCTGTTGTGGAACAAGTGAAAACACGTTGGATCACTGATAACGGTACGGAATTGGCACCAACAGAACAAGGGTCAAGCTACAAGGGTGAAAAATCATTCCCTGGCTATACGCTTAAAGAAGCCACTACTAAAGATGGTACAAAAACTTACATTTACACAAAAAATCCTGACAAACAATCTGAAAAGAAAGTGACCGAAGTTACTAAATGGGTTGATAAAAATGGTAATCCGTTGAAACCTCAAGAAAACGGCACAAAACCTGATAATGACGGTACATCAGACATTCCAGGATATCGTGTTGTTTCTTATAACACAACCACTGATAAAGATGGCAATAAGACAACGGTGAATGTTTATGAAAAAGAACCTGAAAAGAAAGTTGTAACGACTTATTGGTTCGATAAAGATGGTGATTCTTTGAAAGACAAAGCTCAAGGAACTTTCCCAGATACTGACGGTGTGTCAGATATTCCAGGTTATAAAGTTGTTTCTGTTCATACGGTAACGGCTGATGATCTTAAATCTGGTGATTTCAAGGGTTCTGATTTCAAAGAAGGCGACACCATTAACATCTATGAAAAAGAACCTGAAAAAGAAACAACCTACTGAAGTGACTAAATGGGTTGATAAAACTGGTAAGGAATTGAAACCTCAAGAAAAAGGGACAAAACCTGATGACGATGGTAAAACAGATATTCCTGATTATGTGAATATTTCGCACGAAACTACAACAGACGCTGATGGTAACAAGGTGACTGTGAATGTTTATGAGCCAGCTAAGAAACAACCTACTGAAGTAACAAAATGGGTTGACAAATCAGGTAAGGAATTGAAACCTCAAGAAAAAGGTACAAAACCTGATAATGACGGTAAATCAGATATTCCTAACTATGTGAATATTTCTCATGAAACAACGACTGATGAAAATGGTAACAAGACAACTATTAACGTTTATGAACCTGCTAAACAAGTTACGGAAGTGACAAAATGGGTTGATAAATCAGGTAAAGAGTTGAAACCTCAAGAGAAAGCTACAAAACCTGATGATGACGGTAAGTCAGATATCCCTGGTTATGTGAACATTTCGCATGAAACAACGACAGATAAAGATGGTAATAAAGAAACTATCAATATCTATGAACCTGCTGCTAAAGAAGTGAAAACGCGTTGGGTTGATCAAGATGGTAATCCATTGAAGAAGGCTGAAACAGGTAAAGAATTTGGTCAACCAGATAACTTTGATGGTTATGAATTGGTAGATACACGTATGTCTGAAGACGGCACTGAAAAGATTTATGTGTATAAGAAGAAAGCAACGCCTGCTCAACCTTCACAACCTCAAAAACCAGTGGTTAATACGCCTCAACAAGCTCTTCCTAAGACAGGCGACGCTGTAAGTGTTCTTGCCCAACTTGTTGGTGCTAGTGTTGGTGCCTCTGGTGTCGTTGGTCTTCGTGGTTTCGGTCGTCGTAAAAAATCTAAATAAGTGATTTAAAAAGAAGTTCTTGATTAAGAGCTTCTTTTTTTCTTTTGGTTGGTGTTTGCATTTTTAAAAAGGCGTTTTTGTTATACTTAGTACATAGGTAAATATCCTAGATTGATTATTATAAACAGAAAGAGAGATTTGTTAATGCAACTTACAAAAAGCTCGTAAACTTCGCTCACTATCGCTTTATGGAGATTTGTTGTCACCTAAAACATTTGTTCGTGTGATGGCTGTTGTTCCAACAATGGCAAGTGTGGCACTTCCAGTGGTATCAGCGGATGAATTTACAAATAGTGATTCAGAAGGTTGGGTTGACGTTTATGTTGATCATAAGAACCTTGATGATGCGGTTCGTTCAGCAACGGCTGCAGGTGTCATGACGAATTTGACTGACCCTACGGTTTTTGACTGGCGACGCTGATGAAACAAATAAAAAAATATTAAAACGGCTACGGATGCTTATGCGAAACAAGCGTCAGATATCAAAGCAACAACGGACAAGTATAAAGCTGACCTTGTTGCTTATGAACAAAATGTAGCTTCTGCGAAACGTGATGCTGATAATGCGAGTGCTGCCATGTCGACACTTCAAGCAAATGCGGCAGCTAATGGTCAACAATCAACATCAGTCGCTAAGACCTATTCAGAAGATGCCTTTAAGGCTGATAAAGCGGCTGCAGAAGCTCGTCTTCAATCAGGCCGTCAATTGAATGAGGTTAAAGATGCCATTACATCTTATGATCGTTCAAAAGCAGGTATGGCTATTTTTGAAACACAAGCTAACCAAGGAAACATTACGGTAACCCATGAAACGGTTAAGGTATCGTCAAAAGCAGATGTTGATAAATATCAATCGCTTTTGAATGACGCCCAAACAAAGGTTCGTGATTATGTGAATACGCTTAATCAAACGACAGGTTCTGTGACAAATAAACCTAACTTCAAGGTTTATGATTTGGTTGTTGCGGATGATGTGGTTAAGGCTGCTGCACAACCTGTGACCATTGTTCACTATTTGCCAGTATCTGTAGCTAAACCTCAAACACCTGTTGTGAACTATCATTATTTCGACCTTCGTTCAAAACCAAAAACAAGTCGTCAAGCTAAGAATGCGGATAATGAAGTGATTATTGAAGCGACAAAAGCGTCTTCAAATGGTCAAAAAGTTGTTCAAGCTATGGTGAACCAAATTGTTGGCTTTGATGGGGAAGATCAAACCCTTCCTGCTAATCGTTTTGATAAGATGCATTCATTGGAACGTGTGATTCATTATGATAATGATATGGATGCTGAAGAAGCTTTGTCACATGTTGATTCTGATTTGTGGAATTACACGAATGATAAGTTGGCTAAGAAAATCACTTTTTCTGCAACGGCTCGTTATTTGACTGACATTAACTTGAAGCAAAAACAAAATGCGACAGGTACGATTGGTGGTACAGTTGATGGGGAATGGCATTGGGATACACCGAACGCTTATTTCAAATTGACTAAGGATAATACAACTTATCAAGTTTATGGCGAAACCATTATTAACCATGAGTATGTTGTCAAGGGTAATAACATTACGATTCAAACGAATCAAGCTGACCCTGAAAAACATAACTTTAATTCTAAGATGGTTAACATTGATGGTAAGGCTGTTCTTCCTGGATCAATCAATAACTATGTAATTACTGATGACAATGATCAATATAAGAACGTTAATATTGATAAGGAAATGCAAGCTAAAGGTAAACATATTTGGGATGTGTTCTCGAGTGATGTATTGACGCTTGCAGGTGATATCACGGTTACTGATGACAAAGGTAATGTGGCTTATAAGTCAGAAGTTAAACAAGGTGCGACGAACGGTACCTTTACACGTCCTGTAAAAGATCCTAAGACTGGTGAAGTGAAATGGGAACCTGTTAAGGGTAAAGATAAATCTGGTAAAGATATTGCAGGCATGACTTGGAAGATCGTTGATGAAAGATGTTCCTGAGGAAGTGAAAGCCCAATTTAAGGGTCAAAAAGTGTCGTATATTGATATTGCGATTGAAGGTATTGATAACGATTACTACAAGACTTACGTTGAAGGTGGCCGTCAAATGAAATTCCTTCTTCCTATGAAGACTGGAAAAGTTGACAATACACCTGATAAACAAGGTGGTACATATAACGGCTTTAAGTACACCAATACGGCTGTTCAATCTGATTTTGGTAATCCTTATAAATCTAAGACAGTTGAAAATACGTCACCACTTCTTGACCCACGTAAAGATGCGGTTCTTTCGGTGTCACAATTGGCTTCTCTTGACTTGCAAGCCAATCCAAAGGCTGAAATTGAAAATGGGAGTTTCTTCCAATACCGTTTCACAACGTCTCATTTACCTAAGAATTTGGCAGAAGGACCTAAATCTTATTATGTTTTAGATACCTTTAATACGACAGCCGATCAATATGATGGTATTTATTTTGTCGAAGCAAATTATCCAATCTATTTCTTGAAGGGTACTTCATTTGCAGACCGTTATCCTGACGGATTACCAGCAAATAGTGATGTTTCTAAATATGTCACTCAACAAATTGCGCGTGATGTGTCTAAGGATTTGAATACGGCGACACAAAAGGTTGCAGGTGCTGATAGTAAGATTGGTGTTGTCAAATATGTCTTTGATAGTGATTTCTTGAATGCGATTGACTATAGTAAGACAGAATGGAATTTTGATATCTTCTCACAAAACAAACGTATCAAAGATGTTGATGGCGTAACGAATGTCTTTAGTGAAGTGATTAATGGTATTGACTTTGGTTCTCAAGAAGTTAAAACTAATACTAAGGAAAATTCAATTGATAAGTTGCAACGTGAATTGAATGATATGACGGCTCGTCAAGACAAACATGAAAAAGAAGCTCTTGCTTTCCAATCTAAGACAGTTTCTGCGTTGTCAGTTATTGTGAAGAACATTGATGAAAACAAGAAAGCGTCAGATAAAGGTATTGCGGATAATGCGGCTGCTATTAAAGCTAATGCTGAAGCAAGTGCTCGTAATGCTAAAGCCATTTCATCATTGACAGTTCGTGTAATGGCCAATGAAAAATCAATTGACGCGAATAAGAAAGCTATTTCAGCTTTGTCTACACGTGTACAATCGCTTGAAGGTAAGACAGCGGTTGCTCCTTCGACACTTGTCATTCGTGATCCATTTGTTTTGACAGATGCTGATGCTGTGGCTTATGCGGTTAATCATGGGGTGTCAACAAATGCTATTACTAAGGTAGCGATTGACAAAGAAGGTTATTATGCTGTAACTTACAATACGGCTAAAGGTAGCTTGACGGGTTCTGAACATTCAACAACGGATAGTGTTAATGTGAATGCGATGGCAACTAAACGTGTTCGTTTTGACTACTATACGCTTAAGACTGCCGATGAGGTTCGTGCAGCTGTTGCTAAAGAAGGCTACAAGGCTAGCGATATTGTGTCAATGAAACAAGAGGGTTCTAAATTCTCAGTGGTTGTTAATGCTGCTAATAAACCTGAAGCTCCTAAAGTTGATGTAAAACCTACTACGGTGGTTGCAAAAGCGGATACAACGAAACCTGTTGTAAAAGCTGATGTAGTAAAACCTACGGTTAAACCTACGGTGACTGCTGATATTAAACCTGTTGTTCCTGCGGTAGCTGGTGAAACAAAAACGACAGGAAAAGCTTTGATGACACGTTCAGATTTGGCAAAAATTCTTAGTCGTTTCATTTAAGTTGATTTAAGAGACGCCATGGGCGTCTCTTTTTTAAGATAAAGAAAGGGTTGATAGTTTAATGATGACAAGTGTGCAAGGTTCTTATCAAGAATTTGCAAGTGTATTTGAGCGTCATAAGGACGATTATCCGACATTAAAACGTGCAGGGCGTATTTAAAAGAGCCTACGGATGTTGTGGGACGTTCTTATCGTCGTGTGGCCGATATTTTAAAGAATAGGGACAAGGGTAACTTGTCTTTAACGGCTGAAGCAGGGACAGGTAAATCGACTTATGTGACTGGTTTTGTGTATTCTGAGGAAGCGAAACGTAATTCTATGTTTGGGATTTGGATTGATTGGATTCGACTAATGGAAAATCCTAACGGGGATAAGTCTGCGGAAATTCAACGTGGGTTGTTGAATTTGTTTGATGAAGTTGAAGCTTATGCTCGTCGTTTTAATGTTATTCCTGTGATTATTATTGATGAGTTTCATAAAATTATGATGACCAATGAAGATTGTGCGGAAGATTTGAAACCAATTTTGGAAAAGTCTTCCAAATATGGGTTTCGTGTCATTGCCATTTCGACGTCTTCAGAATGGAATAAATGGGTTGCAGGTAACTTACCTTTAGACCAACGTTTTCAACGCTTGAATTTGGAAGAGTTGACACGTGATGATACCATTATGGCCTTGATGAATCAGGTGGCTTATTATGGTTTGACAGATGTGACGTCACCACGTATTTATGGCGAGATTTATGATATCTCTAAACAATATCTTCCAATGAATGCACAACCACGCGCGTCTTTGGATATTTTATCGTCGATGATTGGTATTGTGACGGATTATCTTTATTTTGAAAATGGTGAGGAAAAAGCGAAATATTATTCACCTGAAGAAATGGGTTATCCAAGTGACTATTTGCTTAATCATTATGTGCTTGCTCAAGTTATTGAATCTCGTTTTAATATTGATATTGACCACAAGGTCAATATTCGTAAGTTGGAAAAAGATATTAAAACACGTGTTTATGGTCAAGATTATGCCATTGAGCAATTTCTTGGTTTGGTTCAACGGGCACGTATGGGCTTTAATGACAAGACACGACCCCTTGCCTCTGTAATTTACAGGGCCTACGGGTTCAGGTAAAACGCAGTTAACCAAAGAAGTAAGTGCAGGTTTAGGGGTTAAATTGAGTCGTTTTGATATGACGCTTTATAGTGATCCCTCTACGGCTTTGGCTTTTGTTATTGATTTGGTTAAGGCGGCTTGGTCTCATCCTAATGGTATTATTTTGTTGGACGAAATTGAAAAATCGTGTAAAGAAGTGATTAATACCTTGTTTGCGGTGCTTGATGATGCCCGTTTGGCAGATGGGACGAACTCAGAACGTGTGATTTCGTTTGCAGGAAATATCATTGTCTTGACGACGAACGTTGGGTCTAAGCTTTATCAAAGTATCAGTAAGACAGGTGCGGCTGTTGAAATGTCTGCTATTTATTCAGCTTTTGAAGGTGAGAATTTCAATGTGGCCTTGCTTGGACGTGTGGATAAGGTTATTCCGTTTATGCCTCTTACGATTAAGGTTAATGAACGTATTGTTAATTATACACTTCGTGAACGTTTAGAGACGAGTGTGACGAAGCAACGTGATTATTTGGTTGATCCTACGGTTATTGGGCATATTATTCGCGATAAAACGCCTTCTGATAGTGAACGTGGGGGTGCTCGTAATATGAAACGTATTTTGTCGGATTATGTTTTAGAGCCTTTATCCTTCTTTATTGATCGTCAAGATCCAAAAACGGGATATTTCCATGAGTTCCCTGTTGTTATTGGTATTAAAGGTCATGTGCGTCATAAATATCAAGACCAAGGGGATATTAATTCAGGAACCATTGTGTTAAAAGAATGTCATTCCTTTGCGACGGTTGATGCGGTGCTTGCTAAATTAGGGGAATTTCACGGAGTAACCTTTAAAGCGGATCAATTGTTTATGCCAATTGATGATTACGCGTCTGCACAAGATTTATTAATTGCTTTAATAAGGCTTATACGACGCATGGCGTGACACATTTTAAAACGGTTGCTTATTTTAATCAAGCTAATGAGGAAACAGAAGTGCTTTTAGCTAATGGTGATGATACCACGATTTAGTGATTCTTTAAGACAGTGCGCTTGGCGTACTGTCTTTTTTGTGCTAAAATAATAGTATAACAGTTGTCAAGTAAAAACTTGATAGCTATATTTCTGAGTAAAGGGGGTCTGTATGGGCTTAAAAGATGCTGCTCGTGAAGCAGGAAAAAGCGCAGGTGGTGCCGTTGCAAAGGGTGCCAAAGACGCTGTTAAGAAGGGCGCCAAAGAAGGTGCTAAAAAGGGTAAGGACGCCGCTTTGCAAGCTGCTGACCGTAAGTTAGCTGAAGGTAGTGACGAGTATCAAACGCTATCTGATGCCTATCATAAAGGTAAAGACGCTTATCAAAAAGGTAAGAAAGTTGCCAAGGGCGCTAAAAATGCGGTCAAGGGTGCTAAAAATACGGTTAATACGGTAAAAAACGCCTATGATACGGCTAAGGCCATTTATCATGGCGTTCAAGCGGCTGTTCAAGTGGCGAGGACGATGTCGTCTGCACAATTGGTGGCAGCGGCTGGTCAGGCAACTGTTGCGGGCGTTAATGCAGCGATTGGTTTCTTTCAACGCCTGTTGGTTGGGTGACAGCGGCTGTTCTTGTGGTCTTATTATTGTTTGCCTTAGGTGGTAAAGATGGTGATTCTAAGGATGCTGCTAATGCCTTAAATACAACGGCATCGACAACGCAAATCGCAACGACGGCTGAAAATACAACAGAGCGTAACGGCCGTAAGATGCTTGTTTTAGACGGTTGTGCGACTGATGAAAAGTCAAAGAGTTCTGGTGGGACGTCTACAGGTAGCGGAGACGCGAGTGATGCTGACTGGACAAAAGAAGGTACAAAAGCTTATGAAAATGCGAAAAAGGTATTTATGGCTTTTGTTAACCATGGAACAACTGGTGAGTTTGCGGCAGGTGTTGTCGGTTGGGTAAACTCTGAAGGTAGTTTCGATATTATTGGACGTGCCCAAGGACATTATGGTGGCGGTGAGAAGGACTCTATTAAAAATGGTGCTGTTCCAACAACAGGTGGTACCTCAAATACACTTGGTGGTGGTGGTATCTTCCAATTTGACCCTTACACCCGTTATGCACCATTAAATAGTCCTGATTGGGAAGACGCGGACAAGATGGTTGATTTTGTTCTTAAGGAAGTTGCTCGTGGTGACTGGATTCCTTCTCCACACCAAAGTGTTTTTACAGGTGGTAAAACATGGAGTTTCCGTGAAGCTGCTCAATTGACTAATCCAGGGGATGCTGCGTTTTCTTGGAATGCCTTTGAACGTGGTAATCCTGCTTATATTCGTGCAGAACAAAAGAAAGCGGATGCTGAAAAAGCGGCTCAAGTTTTCCATGCCAGTGATTATAAGTTTGATGCCAAGAAATTTGATTCGTTTTTTGGAGATGCTGCCAATAAAGATGGTGGCTCGTCAGGATCTTCATCAAGTTCATCATCGTCTAGTGAAGATGAGTGTGGAGATTCCGATTCAGCAGGTGGGGGTGCTTCATGGGGTGAAGCTGATGGAACAGGTAGTGTGAATTATTCGGACTATAATGCTTGGCGTCCAGATGCTTTACCTGATGATTTGAAGAAATATGCCATTAATCCTGAATCGGTTGGGATGAAATTTGCAAGTGGTACGGGTTGGCAATATCCAGGAAATCAATGTGTTAACTTGACCATTTCCCTTATTTATGCGATTTGGGAAAAAGATGGTGGTCATCCAACAAATCCTGGTGGTAATGGTAAGGATATTGCGCCTGGTTATGCGTCTCAGTTGGGTGGTAGTACCTCTGATACACCACATGCAGGTTCTGCCTTTTCATCTGATGAAGCGCCAGGTTATGGACATACAGGTGTTGTGAGCCATGTGTTTTCAAATGGAGACGCTTTGATCATTGAACAAAACTTTGCAGGTAAATCAGGGGAACAAAATGGTGAGAATTGTACATGGAATTATCGTTATTGTACAAAGAGCTTTTTGAAAGCTCATAGTTATAGTTTCTTTGATCCATCTTCTAAAGGTTATAAGTTTGTTAGTGGTATCAAATCTAAATAGAAATCTATCTCTTTGAGATAGTTTTCTTTTTTTGATATAATAAAGGAAATAAATGAAATAACGAGGTATGTTTCTATGGCGAAAAAGAAACGTCGAAAAAATGATGGGTCATTATCAAAAGGTATGACTGGTTTGTTATTGCTTGGAGTTGTATTTGTGGCTGGTTTTGTGCTTTGGGCAGTATTGTCATCAAAACCCAAATATAAATCTGAGCCTGAATATACGCCAAAGGTATCTAAAAAGGTGTCTCGACCAAAAGTTATTGAAAAATCGTCATCAATGCCTTCATCATCAAAAGAGTCAACAAAAGATGAAGAAGATTTGAATGATATTGTTGGAGGTGCGCAAGGCCGTATTAATAAGTATTTGGAACGTCAGGATAATCCGATTACGGATAGTGACCAAGTAGGTGCTATTGCGTCTTATCTTAATACGGTTGTTGATTTGATTCAACGGAATAAAGACGCTAAAGCACCGCATGATTATGGTTTGGATGATAGTATGGGCTTGGCCATGCTTGATACGTTTAAGACAGCTATTAATGCAGGTTATAGTGTTGATAGTGATTCTGTTAAAGCGTATGAAAGTAAACATTCAAATGTCATTCAATATACGTTTACGATGTCTCGTGAGGGAAAATCTTCAGCTTTCTTTATTGGGAATTATTTGCCAAATATAGGAAAAGGAACGATTACACGTATGGAAGGTCATCTTGATAATGTTGCGTTTGAATAAGATTTAGGCTTGACATTTTGAAAGGGTTTTAGTATTATAAGGGTATGAACAATAATGTTTTGTTGTTCATATGCTTTGCGATGTTGTGGGCGTAGGTTGTGTGGTTTTTGTTTAGTACCTATGCTTATGTGAAGTCATCCTGTCGGATGACTTTTTATTTGTTCTTTTGGCGTCTTTTTGTTATAATGAGGTTACTTTTAGTATAGATGAATTGAGGTTTTATTGTGACTCAGAAAAAAGATAGTAAACGTCGTATTGATATTAAACGGGTATTATTGTCAATTGGCTCTGTTCTTTTGATTGTGATAGGATTGGGTTTGTTTTTTGCCAATGATGTTCGTAATGTTGCCGTTAAGGAAAAAGCCAAAACCTTGCGTGTGGCAAAATTACCAAAGAAGGTTGTGCAAAAGCATCAGGAAGAATTGAAGCCTGAAGATGTGAGCTTTGATTTTTCGGATGTCCAACCTTCTACGGCGGCTGCTGTTGCTCAGACTTATCAAGAAGCGACGGCTGAAAAATTACCAACCGTTGGTGGGGTAGCTGTTCCTGATTTAGGGATTTCACTTCCCATTTTGTTTGGTGTTGATAACACGTCTTTGATGTATGGCGCAGGAACAATGAAACCTGACCAAGTTCAAGGCCAAGGGAATTTTGCTTTGGCTAGTCACCATGTGTTTGGAACAGGTGGTGGGAGTTTGTTGTTCTCACCACTTATGCGTGCCAAAGTTGGACAAATGATTTATACAACGGACACTCGTCAAACCTATGTTTATCGTATTACTGATATTTTTGAGGTTGATCCTTCGGACGTGTCAGTGATTGAAGATGTTCCAAATAAGAAATTGATTACGCTTATTACCTGTACGGATTTGCAAGCGACAAAACGCTTAGTTGTTCGTGGAGAATTGGTTGGTGAAGGCACTTATCAAGACTATGCGGGTTATTTTGCCTAATAGAAAGGATTTTTTACTTTGAAAAAAGACGTTAAACGTTATATTACTGTTGGGAGTGATTTGGTTGACGATTCGGTCAAAAAACCTATTGTTCTCAATGGTCCAAAATCACATGTGTGGTCTTATACTTTTTATGGACTGTTGATTGTGTTTCTTGTTGCTTTTAATTTGATGTTTTCGTTTTCACGTGTTTCTGGACGGTCAATGCAACCAACGTTACATAATAATGATTATGTTTTGTTTTTACGAACACATAAGGTGAAGCGGTTTGATGTGGTTTCTTTGCGGGAACGATTGGTTGATAGAGGAAATGAGAAATTGATTGTTAAACGTGTGATTGGGCTTCCTGGTGACCGTATCACTTCTATTGATGGTCAATTGTATGTCAATAATGAAAAGATTGCTGAAAAGTATTTAGATCCTCAATTTACGAAAATGTATAATCAGATGTCGTATACGATTACGGTTCCTAAAGGACGTGTCTTCGTTCTTGGGGATAACCGAGATATTTCGAAAGATTCACGCGCTTTGGGGTCATTTAAAGAATCGGCAATTATTGGTGTTGAAATTTTTCATTTTAAAGGCTGGTTTGGTAGCTAAGACCAGTCTTTTTTGTTATACTTATTGTATAGAGCTGTCGGATGAAAGGATGACATAAAATGCTTATTTTTATTCTTTTGGCAGCGGTTGTTATGCTGGTTTTATCAGTTTTAAAAATGTTTCGATGGGCGTTTGCAGTTCTTGGCCTTGCGATTTTGTTTTATTTTGGATGGTTGTGTTATGTCGCTATGACACCGTATTTACCAATGATTTTCAAGGCTTGGTCGCAAATTGCAGATATCCTTGGAAAAGCTTTTTCAGAGATGAAACCATTTTTAGATGATGCTGGTCGACAGCTTAATGACCAGTTGCAGCGCTGAAGACATTAGAAATAGTGTCTTCTTTTTTTTGCTTTTTTTGTTTACTTGCGTTATAATGAAAGTAACTAAACTACTTAGAAAGATGAGGACTGTTGATGTCTTTGAAATATGTTGAGTGGCTTGTTCCCTAAGCGAAACCTTGAAAGTGATACCTTTGATATTGATGATATTCGTAATTTTTCTTTGGCTGAACGTCGTAAAGAGAATCGTAAGAAATATCGTGATTCATTGATTAAATGGACACTGATTGGCCTTACGGCGTCAGGATTGGTTTTGACAGCAGGAACGGTCATTGTTCGTAGTTTTAATACGGCTACTGAAACGAAGGCTGTTCAAAAAGGAAAAGCATCTGATGCGACTAAAGAAGGTAAGACGGTTGATGCAATTAATCAAGGAAAGTATCATTCTAAATTAGAAGAATTGACTGCAGCTAAGAAGAAACAAGTAGAAGCTGAAAAGAGTGCTAAAGAGGCATCTAAGAAAGCTCAGTCGGCACAAGCGAAAGCGGCTAAGGAAGCTGAAAAAGAAGATTTAGCGAATACAAAAGCTGATAATGAAACATTGAAGTCAACGGTTGATCAAAATCAAACAACGATTGCAAATTTGAAGTCTGAAAAAGAAGTGTTGACGGCTGAGAAAACACAATTGCAAAAAGAAAATGATGATTTAAAGTCTAAGGCGTCTGCGCTTGAAAATGAGTTGAAGACCTTGAAAGATCAACAGCAACAAGATCAAAAGCAAAAGGAGGCGACGGCGTCTAGTGGCAACTCGTAAGAAAAAAGGAACGCCTCAGAAAGACGTTCGTCGAAAAAAAGTAAAAGAGGAAGCGGTTAAGCGACCATTGACAAAATTGGAACGACAATTACGGGTGCTTGACCCTTCCATTCCAATGGCTCTTTATTTGACCTTGCTTAATCATGAGGAAGTAGCGTATTTGCGTGAAGATGACCAATCCATTCATGGTTTTTTGGTTGATTTGTCTGCGGATCAAGAATTATCTGGTTTCTTATTTTTGTCTATTCAACAACAATTGTTGTATGCCTATTTGTCCTTAGATAGTGATGTATTGATTCTTTTTCCATCTGTAGCGGCTGCTAAGGATTTTCGTTATGGTTTTAAGGAGCTTGAAGGAAGTGATGTGCTCATCAAATCTGAAGACTTTGAGTCTTACGAAGTATTTGCGCGTGGGACATTGCATGAATTGTTAGATCCTTATGTGCCACCACATTCTGAGAAGTCTTTGTCAGCTGTTGAAGTGGCCAATGAGTTTACACAATTAGGAACACTTACGGATGATGCATCTAAAGATGTGTCTAAACACTCACCTGACGTTGATTCGTCTGGTTCTGTCATTGAACCGTCAGACAAGACGATGACGAAAGTTGAAACGCCTGATATTGATGTTGAAGGTGATATTCCTCTTGATATGGTTGATGTCGATATGGGTATGGACGATTATTATGACGATTACGAAGGTTCTGATTATTCAGAAGGTTTGTCTGTTGAGGATTTAGCAGTGTCTGATAGTTTGTCTGACGATGAAACAATGGCTGTATCTTCAGTGGTGGATACTTTTGCGAAAGCTGAACCGAAGAAACGTTATTTGTTAGATGTTTTTGAAGAACAACGGTTTAACTCAAGAGCTGAGATTCAATCGTATATGATTCGAACCTTGTTGATTCGTGCAGAGGCTGCGACGGCTGTTATTAGTAATTTGACAAAGATGGCGATGGCGAGTGGGTTGTCGGATGAAAAAGTTATTGCTAATTTTGTGAAGATGTCTTTGTGTAATTTGTTGAAAGAACAAGGTGACGTCATTGGCTTTGTGAACAGGGAGGTTTATCCTAGCACGTAAAATAATGGACAATTGCATATAATTATTGTAAACTATAGACATACAAATAAATTAGATAAGGAGGTGCCCTCTCTTGGAATTAACGAAAAAAGTAGCCTTATATCCTAATCAGACAATGACAAAAATTCTTGATAATTTATGTGATTATCGTCGTTATTGTTGGAATCAAGGGTTAGAATTATGGAATGATCTTTATGATCAACGTGTTGAAATGGTTCCCGCTGATCTTCGAAAAAAATCACAATTAGCTATTAAAGATAAAAGTATTGTTTTTTCTGAAGAAGAACAGGAACTTTTAAGTATGTTTCCATCACCTTCAAATCGTGTTGTTCGAAATTTATTGGTTGCAGATAAAGCTGATCGGCAGTATTCGCGATCTTCTCGTGTGTTACAATTAGCTATTAAAGATTTGGCAAATGCATGGTCTGCATTTTTTGATAGTAAGAAACCTAAGAAGAAAGGCTCTAAAAAGAAAAAACGAAAAGTTGGAAAACCTTCTTTTCGTTCTAAAAAGAATCCAAAACAAGGTTTTAAAACGGATCGTGCATCTATTAAAAATGGAAAACTTGTTTTAGATAAACCTAAAGAATATAAAGATGAGTGGTATGGAATTTCTTTTAGAGGATATGATTTACCTGATGGAAAAATCAAGCATTGTGCCATTACTAGAATTGGTAATTCTTATCAAGCAACAATCACGATTGATTGTCCTGAGCAACATTTACCTAAAACAGGCAAAAAAAACAGCTATTGACGCTAATGTTAACCATTTTGATTATACTGACGGTTCTTTCAAAGTTTTTCCAAAACGATTAGAACGTTTATATGCTCAAATTAAGCATTATCAACGTTTATTAGCCAGGAAACGTCACGAAAATGGTAAAAATGCTACACATTCAAAACAATATTTTAAAGTGAAAACCAAACTTCAAAAATGTTATCAACGCGTGGCAGCTATTCAAAATGATTTACTTCATAAGTTTACAACAATGATTTATCAAACCTATGATACTGTCGTTATTGAAGATCTCGATGTACAAGCTATGCAAATGCAAAAGAAAGCTAAAAATTTACATCGTTCATTATTTGGTCGTTTTCGTCTTTATATGGAATATAAAGCCATTAAATTTAATAAAACACTCATCTTAGCTGACCAATTTTATCCATCAACACAACGTTGTTCACATTGTGGCCATATTAAAACAGATGATGATAAAATCGGATTAGATGGTAATAAAAAACACGGAACAAAACACAACGAATACATTTGTTATTCATGTGGATTTGTTGCTGACCGTGATCAAAATGCAGTATTAAACTTGCTTGCATTGGCTTAAAATAAAATGAAAGGAAAGAGGCTGGCTCGGCCTCTGAAGATAACAATTATCTTCTTGATGTGTTAATAGATTGCCTCTGTCATTACCTGCTTTGCAGATATGGGAATGCAATTGATGACGAACATGAGAAAAAAGAATCATCTGCCATTCCGCGATGATTTGTCTATATATGACAACTTTTTTCAGAGCAGGTTTGTGACTAATGTTTAAACGTAATCGTAATATTGTTGTTAAATCTCAATTTAATATTAATGGCTCTCGTGGGAAATCTGTTGGGGGCTTTATTTCTGATTATGTGGCTCGGTCATCGGCAACCGATATGTCTATGGCTTATGATTATGCGAATTATTCAGACCCAGGCGATGGTGTTGCCTTTACCTTGTCTGATTTAGCCATTTCTAGGAATGCGACTCTTGCAACGGCTGACCATGTTGAAGATTTGTTTCAATCAGGTAATCGAGCGATTCAACAAATGGTTATTTCCTTTGATCCTGAGTATTTAAAAGAGACAGGTCTTGTGTCTGAGGATTTTGTTTTGGAGAATCGTGGGGATTATGAAGGGGAGTATGATGATATTCGTCTTCGTTATGCCGTTCAAGAAGGTCTTCAAGCGTTGGTTGATAATGAGGGTTATCGTGATGGCCGAGCGATTGCTGCGATTCAGCATGATACGTCACATTTGCATGCGCATGCGGTTGTGTATGAGAATGCGGAAGCTATTAGTCGTCTTAGGGGTTATGAAGAAAAGGGTGTTATGAAACAGTCGTCTTTTGATCAGTTGTCTCATCGGTTGGATCGTACCTTAGAATTGACACGCTTAGAACAGACGCCTTGTCAAAAGCGCTTGTTGTTAGAAGATACGAAAGAAGAAGATACGGCGTCTTATTTTATGGATGATGTAGAGTTGCCTTTGGTTGAATCACTTGATTTTAGTGAGTTGAATCAGTTTATGGCCTTAATTGAAAAAGAGAAAGAGGAAGAAGAGAAAAAGGAAAAGGGACAGCAGTTGTCGTTATAAAAAAACAAGCCCGTTGGCTTGCTTTTTTTATTGTTGACGGTCGTTAAATTTGTTGGCTTGGTCGGCTTTTGTGATGGCGTTTTGATAGGTTTCTGAGATAGCTTGTTGAGAAGCTAGGTTGTTCATACGTTTAAGTTCTTTAACGACACTATCAGGATGTGAGGTTTTGTGTCCCGTTTCTTGAAGCATGGATACGATTAAGGCGATACCTGCGTTTGCAGCGTTTAGTTTATGAATAAGTTTTGGGTCTTCTTGAACAACGATATTTTCTTTATCTTCTGTTTTTGTGAAGGTTGCTGCAAAGGCCTTGGCGGTCAGTTGAACACCTTTTGGATAAATGCTTTCAATGATAAGAATTTGTTCTTGATAGGATAGTTGAAGGAGCATGAGCGAAATTTCAGCCCAACTTCCTTTTAGTAAGGGTTTTGGGTCAAAATAACGAATGCGTTCTAGTCGTCCATCATGATAAAGTTCAATGGTTTCAGGGGCTTCAATGCTGTCGCACATGGCTTTAACGATAATTTGAGCGACACATTTTGGTTTTTTTAGGGTTTGATAAGTTGGTGATTGTATCTAATTGTGGGGCTAAGAGATAGGGTTTGATCCCTTTTAGCATTTCTTTAATATCCATTATTATGGTCCTCTAAGTTTTCTTCAATGTCTGTGAGTTGACGTTTGATGTCTGTGAGTGCTGTTAGAATATTCATTTGGCTCATGGTGACTTGATTGAGTCGTCCGTTGAGGTAATCTGTGGCTGCATCGGTATGATTGAGTTGGCTAAGGTAGTCTTCGATAGCAGAGGTGATGAGGGTATTTTTGCTAACACCTTTATCTTCTGCTAAATCGTTGAGACGACGGTTAACACGTTTAGGGATACTGATACTGAGTCGTTCTTTGATTTCCATGGTTGGTTTCCTTTATTAGTTGTTTGCTTTTATTATATCAAAAATGCTTTATTTTTTCCTCTTTTGATGAAACGATGTTTTTTCTTTGACGATTGTCAGAAGCTTTGCTATAATTTGACTATACTTTAAAAAGGATGAAAGGACACTTAAACCACATGTCTACTAATTCTAAAGAACGATTGCGTCAATTATTGGCGCAACATAAAACATCGCAACATACATCTATTGACCCTGAGCCTGTAGAAGAACCTGTTGTAGAGCCTGCTGTAGCACTTGTAAATGTTGCCGTAGAATCTGCTGTAGAACCAGTAGCAGGGCCTATGACAGAACCTGTAGAGTCTACTGTAGAACCTGTAGCAGAGCCTGTAGAGGTTGCTGCAGAACCTGTTGTAGAGTCGGTAGAGCCTGTTGTAGAACCTACGACAGAACCTGTGACAGAACCTATAATAGAACCTGAGCCTGTAGCAGAACCAGAACCTGTGACAGAATCTGTAGAGTCTGTTGTAGAACCTGTGACAGAATCTGATGCGCCTATTGATTTAACAGAGACGAGGGTTTTGTCAAAAGATGAGATTAAAGAGAGTTTAGACCATATTTCTCAGTTGACGGCAAAATTAGAATCGTTTAAGGGATCGTCAGAGCCTGCTTTGGATTCTTCTAATGTTGATTTGGCAGAACCTGTACCGTCTGTAGAAACAGTTGATGTTCCAGAGACGACCTTGTCTCGTAGTGAAGATGCTATTTCTGGTCGTGATGAATTTGTTGAAGGGATGGTTGAAGGCTTACCTGACTTTAAAAGTGATGCAGTGCCTGAAGCCGTTTCTTCTGAAGTTAAAGACACATTAGAGGATGCTTCTGAAGTTGAAGATAGTTTTGATGACGTTGATTCTGATGATAAAGCAGAATTGATTGATGGTGAAACGTTGATTGAGTCTTCTGATTTGCCTACCTTTGATGATCAAGAACCGTCTTTGGTTAAGAAGCCTAAATTTGTTGAACGAGCGATTGCGGTTGCTAAACGTAAGCCTGGATTGATTGTGACGGTTTGTGGGATTGCTCTTGTGGCTGCTTTGATTGGCGTTGCTGCTATGACACCGTCATCTAAGAAGTCTACGCCTTCGTCTTCAGCCAATGCAAAAGTTGTTAAGTCATTGGCAAAATCATCATCAACGTCATCGTCTAAGAAATCATTGTCGATTGAAGAACAATTGACAGCGACAGCTAAAGGAATGGATGCGCCTTATAAGGTTGAAGTTGAGGATCTTGTTGGGGGTTATAAGTTAGGTAAGATTACGTATTATCCTGACAATGAAGCCAAACGTTATACAGATGCGTCTTTGCACGCACCTGAGAAAGTTGAAGCTACCGATACGTCGGATACAGCAAAAACTATTACTGATGAATTGTCAAAAGACTTGCCAACGATTAATTCGACAATTAAGGTTAAAGATAAAGATAAGGTATCGTTTGAAACTTACGCTAAAGACGATGGCTATGTTACAATTCTTCTTTATAATAAAAAACCATTTGGCTATGTGACAACAGATAAAGATGGTTATAAGACGAATCATGTAACAACATTCTATGTTTCAGATGTTGCTGCTGATGCGTAAAGAATAGGTTATCCTATTCTTTTTTTGTTGTGATTGTATATATGTTATACCATAATTTTTGTTAATTAGTTTTTCTGGTGTGATTAGTTTGTGGTGGTTTGTGTGATGACTTGTGTGATGACTTGTGCGATGGCTTGTGTGATGGCTTGTGTGATGGCTTGTGTGATGGCTTGTGTGATGGCTTATGTGACGGTTTGTGTGATGACTTGTGTGATGACTTGTGAGATGACTTGTGAGATGACTTGTGAGATGACTTGTGCTGACTTATAGTTATGAGCTTAATCTAACGGTCTGCCGATAGGCAGACCAAAAACAAAAAAACCGATTTTTGCGATAGCAAAAATCGGAAAATCGCCGTAGGCGATAGCGCGAAGCGTTTAAAAAACACCGTTTCGGTGACGAAACGGTGATAATATGTTTATTCTTCTTTTTTACGACGAGCAAGAGCGATAAGACTTGCTGCGCTGAGTGTTAAGACACCACCTGCTGTTACTAATTGAGCGTTTGTGTTTTCGCCAGTGCTTGGAAGCGTGTCGTTTGATGCTTGACGGTTACTGTTTAATGGAACCGCAGGCGCACTCTCTTGTTGAGCTGGTGTTGCTGTTTGTTGGGTTGGCGCAGGTTGCGCGGGTTGTGTAGGCGCTGGTTGAGCAGGTTGTTCTGCAGGTGCGTCTGCTCCTTTTTGAGCTTTGATGTCTGTGATTGTCTTTTCAAGATTGTTTAAGAATTCTTCACGTTTATCGGCAGAGAGATTAGGGAATTTTTCATTCATCTCTTTGATTTCATTTTCGCTAAAGGTTCCTGGTGACAATTCATTGATCGTGTTAATGTCATCATTAAGACGTTTAAGTTGTGCATCTAGGGTTTCTTTAGCTTTTGCTTGTTCGCTGTCTGCTTTTGTTTTTGCAGATGGTGCTTTGTCATCTTTAGAAGCACTTGGGGCGCTGTTAGATTTGCTTGATGACGGTGTTGTGTCTTTTTGATCTTTGACTTTTGTTCCTTTTTTAAGGGCGTCATTCAAGGTTTTACCTGCAGGTGTGAGAAGTAATTCGTCACTTTCTGTCGTGTCTTCTTTGATGTCGAGATTTTTGTAAACATTGACAAGGTCGCCATTGTCATCTTTTTTGATTTCAATGAGTTGACGTCCTTCGATAGCATCTTTATTGGTGTCAGGGTGGCTACCATCTTCAGCAGGTTTTAGAGGTTTTCCATCTTCGTCAACCCATTTTGTCACATGGCCTTCTGTGACAGTGTAGTCAGTTGTTGTGTCAACGGGTGTTGTGTCAGTTGATGTGTTTTCTGTTTTTGCGTTTTGACGACTTTCAAATTCGTCAAGAGAAATTGTTTTTGAAAGGTCTACTTTTTCAGTATTTTCGTCAGCCGAAACAGAGGCAACAGGTGCTAAAATGCTAGCTAGGCTTGCTGCTGTTGCCGTTACATTTTTTGTTGTTAACATATTTGGAGAGATCTCACTTTCTTATTTAATATCTTTTATTTTCTCATGTTTTATGAGGTTTGTCAATGTGTTAAGAAGTTTTGTTCGGGGTCATATTCGAATTGACTTTCGTCGATTTCAAATTCTGGTGGGAGATAGTTATCAAGATAGGGGTCACCTAGAAAGATATCTGGTTGAAATTGATCGTCTGGATATACGGGGAAGTCATGATTAGTTTCAGGGAAGTCATGATTAGTTTCAGGGAGGTCATGATTACCTAAAGGGAGGTCATGATTGGTTTCAGGGAGGTCATAATTATTTTTGGTATGACTGTTTTTAGGGTGATTTTTTTCTTGATGTTGTTGGATAGTTTCTCTGAGACTTGGTGCTTGTGTGTCTGTTGTTTCTGTTTCTTCTGCTAATTTTGTAAAGGCAGAAAAGTCGATGGGTTGTTCGAGAACGAGGGTGTCATAAGTTTGTAGGTTTTGTTTTTTATTGTCGAGAATCGTTTGGGCGTCTTCTTTTGAACAACCGTCGAGGGTACTGATGACACGCGCACGAAGAACCATTTCAATGGGTTTTCCTGTTTCTTTCGTGCCACCTGTGTAATAGGTGTCTACGAGTTCTTGTAAGGTCTCGTCGTATTTACTTGGAATTTCGTTAACAAAGGTTTCAAAGGCGTTGAGATCGCCATTTGTGTAAAGGTTATCGTAAGCTTTTTTGTCCAGTTGTTCGTTAATAAAGTCGCTTCGTTCTTTAAAGAAGGTACGGACATTGTCTGGAATGATGTTGCTTAGACTAGCGTTACTGTTGACACGTTCTTCGGAAATGGCTTTAAAGCAATTGTAGTAGTTTTGGTCGGTGTCACAAAGGTAGTTGATGAGAACGTAGGCTTGGGCATCTTTTTCAGAGGTTGAATCGAGTGGGAAGTTGTCATCACGAGAAAGGAGAATGTCGTTGAGTTGGTCAGGATTTCCTCGGTAATAGGTGATGATGTTATCGATATCGTCTTCTGATAAGTCGAGGGTGATGTTGTTTTTTTCAAGCGATAGGTTGTATTTATCGATGATATTGTTTTGGGTCATTTGGGCGGCAAGCATTGACCATTTGTGATGTTCGGGTTCGGCTTTTTGAAGGTAGGTACTTGCGGTGTGTAGTTGGTTTAAGTCATAGAAGATTTGGTTGGTTTCTTCTAAGACGTTTTGAGCGCGTGTTTTTTGTTCTTCTTCTTTTTTGGTGAAGATATTGCTAATTTCGCTCATAAAGACTTTAGCACCTGCTCCAAGGTTAACGCCACGTGTGACTTCAAGTTTTTGCATTTGATCAGGATTGTCTTGAGTCATTTCAATGAAATGTTTACTGATATTTTGTCGATTTTTAAAGGACGTATCGAGCATATATTCAGCGTATTCGTCACGAGCTTTTTTACGTTTTTCAGGGTCGTTAGCAAAATAGGTTGCTAAACGCGCATAGGTTTCTGTCTCTTCAACAAAAGGTTTTAGATTTGTCATAGGTGTTCAATTGCTCTGAAAAAAGTTGTCAAATATAGATAGATTATCTTTAAATGACAGATGGTTCTTTTTTCTTATGTTTGTCATCAATTACATTCTCATATTTGCAAAAAAGCAGGTAATGATAGAGGTAATTTTTTTAACATATCAAGAAGATGATTATCATCTTCAGAGGCCGAGCTAGCCTCTTTCCTTTCATTTTTATTTTTAAGCTAACGTAAGTAAGTTTAACACTGTGTTTTTGGTTATGGTCAGCAATAAAACAATATGAATAATAGATGTATTCATTATGTTTTGTTTCATATTTTTTGTTGTGATCATAACGTTGTGTCGAAGGATAAGATTGATTATCTTATTCAATGCTATGTTTATATTTTTATAATAATTATATTTTATTGTCTATTATGTTAGGACGTTATTCCTTTTTTGTGATTTTTGCTAAATGGGCTTAATTTTTTTGTATTGTAATCAGTAGATAGGAATACACATCTTTATGATGTTTTTTTATTTGTTTATTTAGATTAGCACTTGTTTATTTAGACCGATTTAGATATAATAATAAATATAGAAAATACTAAATTAGAAAGGAGTTGATAGTCATGGCTGAATCAACACAATGGATAGCAACTATTTCAACATTATCATTAGCTAATGTTGGTAAAATTGATATTGCTAATGATTTATTAGCTCCTTATTCTGATTTAATGGTTTATTTTTTATCAGATATTGATTTACGATTTGTTCGAGATAATGAACATTTGCCTTTCACAAATGCTAAACCTTATCAAACAAAAGAGGATTATGCTTGATTGTTTGAATCTTGTAAACAACGTTATACAAAGCAACTTGAAAAAGGGCAAACGCCTAAAGAATCATTAGATAGTCAGTTAAAAGCAATTGAAATGTATGCGATTCAAACGCCTTTATCTGCTCGTTATGTTCAAACATGTTATAAACAAACATTAGAAATTCATTTATCTTGGTTAACAAAACTTGAAGATATGGTTCGTTCTTTTTTAGGGAATTCATCTATTGTTGATGAGCTTTTTTTAGCTACTTGTTATCGTATTAATAAGTTACATCTTTGGCACCAGTCATCTGTTGATTTAAAATGGTATCAGACAAAAGAAGGTGATTTATTAGTTCCCACTAAAACACATAAAGCAAATGTGACAATACCTGTTTCTTCAGATATTCTCTTTTTCATGCGTAAATTGATTAAACGTGCTAGAAAATGTATTCGTTTCCCGCGTTTAAAACGTGTCAAGACTTTAAAATTAGATGAAAAGGTAGCTGTTTTAGAAGTTTCAAAAAATGCATCATATTTTGATTATTTTTTGAAATTATCAACTTTACAAAAAGGAAAACCGATTTATTTGCCTTTGAAACGTAATCCTTATTTAGATGATTGTCTTAGAAAAGGCGAACGTTTGCCGTTTGTTCAAGTTCGATTAACTGATAAAACATGTACAATTTCAGCTATTGTTGGTTATGATAAAGCTCCATTACGTTCTTCAACAGAAAGTATTGGACTTGATTTTGGTATGGTAGCGATGTTCACAACAAGTGACGGTGAACGTCATGGATTGTCGTCATTTACTAAATTAAAAATTTGGGATGAAGAACTTTTGCAATTAACAAAAGACCTTCAAAAGCAGTCTATTAAATTGTCAACAAATGAACGTTATAATCAATTACAAAAACGCATTAAATCTTATTTTAAAAATGAGATTTGTCGTATTTTAAACAAATTAGTTAAAAAGAATGTCGGTATTTTTGTTGTTGAAAAACTTGACTTTAGAGCTGCAGGGTTGTCTAAACAAATGAATCGTTTAATTGGTCGTACTTATCGTTCGGTTGTTAAAGCTAAGCTGTCACGTTTAGAAGAACAGTACGGTATTCAAATTGTTGCAGTTAATCCTGCTTATACAAGCCAAGAATGTTCACGTTGTCATTATGTGTCTAAACATAATCGTAAATCGCAAAAAGATTTTGTTTGTCAGCATTGCCATTTTTCTTGTAATGCTGATGTTAATGCTGGACGCGTTATTGATCAGAGACGTTCTCTGATGTTGGAGTTTCCAGTATATGCAAAAAGTAGTACGAGTCGTACTGTTAGATGTCAGGTTCAAGAGGCTTCTGAAGAATGTCATCGTCGTTATTGTCATGATAATGGACTATTGACATACCAAGAGTCTCTTGCAAAGAGTAGTTTATAGGCCTACTTTATCTTTAAATTTTTTAAAGATCCTCATCGATAAGAAAATACTACTATATTTTACTTTGAAGTATATTCTTATTTAGAACTATAATATAAGTATATTCTTATTTAGAACTATAACATATTTCAGAAAGGCTTGTTTTTTATGGATTTTAAGAAACATACGGACGTGTTAAAAGGACAGGTTCGTGAGCGTGCGGATGGTTTAAAATCAAAAGCACGTGCGCAGATGACGGTTTCAAATGCTAAAAAATTGTTTTTGGGTCGTCGGAGTAAACGTGAGATGGAACGTGCCTATGCACGTAAGACTGTTGATGGCTTTAAGAAGAAAAAGGAAGTCGATTTAGAAGCTGAAACGGCTCGTAAGAAACCGATTGGTCCTCAGTCTCGTAAGATTTATCAACAAGGGTCTATTGTGGCTGCCGCTGCCGTTGTCATTGTGTTTGGTCTTTTGATTCAAGGGCTTAGGGAGATGACAGCTAATCTTCATGGCAAGGATCAGGGCTTCTTTCATAATTATGGGGGCATCCCTCAGACCTTGTTTTTGATGTTTGTTCTTTTCTTCCCCTTGTGGGGTTTGTTTAGATGGAAGATGAAGGTTGTTTGGGAGCAAAATAATACACAATATATCAATGATGATTTGACAACCTTTGATAATGAAGCGTTCTTGCGTCAAATTGACCATTTGGTGTCTGATTTTCGTGTAGCCCCTGATGCGGGTCTTGGTTATGATGGGACGGTTATGGTATTGGCTAGTCATATTATGATGAAAAATGATGGGATTAAGAAAATCATGATGCCTGTTTATGATAAGACGGTTGATGGTTTTGTGAAGAAGGATATCAATGGGGATGTTGTTAAAGAAAAAGTGCCAATGTTCGATCATGATTTTGGGGAAATGTTATATGATATGAGTGACGTTCCTGCTGAATATCAAAAATGGTATTCAGGTCTTGATTATGATTATAACCCTTTAATTCCTCGTCGTGACGGCGGGGATGGCAAACGTCGTGTAGGCGGTTTCCAACGTAAGAATGACCCTTATGATACGCTTGCAGATTTCATTAATGCCAATTTCCATCCTCTTGATTGGAACACTCAACGGCCAGCAGGTGTTTATTTTTATGATGATGCTCCTGTTAATGTGATTTTGATTGCCATTACTCGTGGCGGTAAAGGACAAACCTATATCGAAGTTATCTTTGATTTATGGATTCGAGCAGATAATCCATGGAATATTTACGACAGACCCTAAAATGGAGTTGCTTCGTAAATTCTATTATCCTGCCACGAAAGCAGGGTTTGAGGTGGTACAGTTTAACCTGATGGTGCCTAACCTTTCTAACGTTTTCAATCCCTTGATTAATGCGCTTCAAGAGTTTCGTCGTAATGATGTTACTAAAGCCGTGGGGATGATTGATGCCATTGTTGCCATGTTGTTCCCAGATAATGGTGAAATTTGGAATCCTGCTGCAGGTAATATGCTTCGTCGTATTGTGTATTTGTTGTTTGATTATTTGATTGAACAAGAAAAATATGTACGTTATGTGGGTTATCGTGATAATATTCCTCAGGAAATTGTTGATGAACAGGTTGAAGACATTTATTCGAAGATTTCGATGTACTCGGTTTATGTGCTTTTAGGAGAGTTGGCTGCCAAAGTATCGACTGATCTTAACTTTATTAATGTAGATCCAACGCTTCCGCCTGAAGATAAGAAAGATTTGTTGACGCTTGTGTTTGAAGCCATGTCAATGCTTCCTCGTAATGAGTTGCGTGTTAAATCTATCACTGCGAACAACGCCATTAAACAGATTTCTGGGGCAGAACAAACGGTTGCGTCTATCTATGCGACTTTGTTAACAGGTCTTTCTGTTTACGATGATCCAACAACCATTGCCTTGATGTCAGGTGGTTTGTCTGATAGCTTTGACGTATCAGGGGTTGGATTCCCTCGTCGTATTGGGGTTCGTTTTGATAAGAATTATGTCAGTCGTTATGGATTTGCCAATGCCAATACGACATGGACAGCTTATGAAGACGCTGAATTTACAAAACCAATGGATGTTGAAAAGTATGGACATATTGAAAACGTGTCCATGGCAGGTTGGTCTTGGCTTCATATTGTTGGGAAATATCCAAATCGCACGACCTATTTGACACTTGATGTCTCAACATCAGGAACACGTGTCGCACGTTTATTTCCGCTTTATCAAAGGCTATCGTAAACGTGGCCAAGTGGCTTATGTTCGTGATGAAATTACGAATGATTTGATTGTTAAAGATGGTGTTTTGATTGAAATGCAAAAAGAAGGCGATCATTTTGTTGATGGCGTGTCTCAATTTGAAGATACGAAGTATGATGCATTAACTAAGTCATTTGTGCAACAACAATCACCAGTTATTGATATGACGCAGGTCTTTTATAGCGAACGTCCTAAGTTCATGTTTGCCGTTGTGCCACCTCATTTGCAACACTATCAAAAACACGTTCTTACGATTTTCTCTCAATTGGTTAATGAGTTTTATGATTTGGCCTACACAACGAAATCAGCAGGTAAACCGATTGTTGGTCTTCATGTTATGCTTGAAGAGTTGGGTAATATTCGTGATGGTGAACGTGGGATTGCTAATTTGGATACAATTACGTCTATCGCCCTTGGACAAGATTTGCAGTTGACCTTTGTTCTTCAAGCCTATCAACAGTTGCGTGATATTTATGGGGAAGCTGTCGAAGCGGTTATTCGTGCCAATTCAGCCTATACGGTATTCCTTAAATCAAATGACAAAGAGTTGATTGAAGACTTGATTTATAACTCAGGTATTCGTCATGAAGTGCGTGTTAATGGTAAGAATGTGACACGTCGTCCAAGTGATGTGATTACGCCAGGAGAAGCTGGTATTGGCTATAATATCAATAATGAAGAAACGTCAACCATTAAAGTTAATGATTTGTTATTCTTGCCAGGTAAGAATCCAGGTAATGGTGCGGTCTTCTCTCAAACAGGTATGCCGATTGTGAATAAATTGGATACCATTACGCCAATGGCGGCAGGTCTTCATGGACGCTTGCCTCAGCCTGTTGCAGGTAAGTATACGAAATCAACCTTGCCAACAACGGCAAATCGTTTCCGTGGTTCAGATTCACTCGCTACCATTGATGGGGAAGCTCTTGTAAAAGCGCGTGTGGCTCATGCCAAGATTGCTCAAACCATTAAAGAAGATGCTCTTTTGGCGGCTAATAAGGCAGGTATTAAGCTTGATGAATATTCGGCAGAGTTGTCTGAGTATATCATGAATGCGGTTTATGATGAATATAATCGTGAAAATGGTATTTCGTATACAACACAAAGTAAACCTGTTGAATATTGGCAAGTGTCTCGTGAATTGTTGGATAATTTCACTGCGATTGGTCGAGGGGATTATAAGAATGATGATGCGCTTCGTCAATCGAAGATTCAAATGCTTAAAGAAGGGTTGCTTCGTTGTTTGATGGATCCTCAGTTGAATGAAGTGACAATGATTTTCCGTGATAAACAAGCTGACGGTGCCTTTGGTTTTGAAATTAAAGCGGTTCAAGAATTTTTGCGAGCCTTTGTTGCTAAGTATCCTGAACCTGAAAAATTAGAAGTTGAAAAACGTGATGTTTTTGAAGAAGCTAAACGTGAAGGTTGGGAAAAGAAAGAAGTTCGTGAGTATGTCTTTGATGCCTTTGATAATTCGTATACAGGTCAAGCGGTTGCCGATTTATGTCGTGATTTATTGATGGGTAAATTGTCATTGTCAGAACTTGATTTGCATGAAGATCCTGAGATGGCTGATAATTATAAGGTTATCTTTAGTGGCATGCCTATTGGTAATTATACGGCTAAGGATCATACGGGTGAATCTGTCAATACCTTTATCTTTAAACATGGGATTAATCGTGATGCTGTTCTTGATTTGTACGAAGCGTCATCAGGAGCTTTCAAAGAAGCCTTTAATGATAAGAAACGTCTTGCCATGACGGTTGACGATTGATAAAAAAGAGACGATGATGTCTCTTTTTTTTATGTGTTCAGAAAATGTTTTTGTGGGGTTAATGGTTTGTCTTGAATAATGATTAATAGGCCACAAATAAGGGGAAGGAAGATGTAGAAGATTGAAAAGCCTTGTGATTGTCCCCACGCGCGTGCCCATTTGTAGTTGGCGTAACTGTTATAACCGTTTGGCATGAGTAGATTAAAGAACCAAAACCATTTGTTTTTGTTACCAAAGGTTAGTTTGTGTTGGGTGAAGTTGCCATAATAGGGGATAAAGGCTTTCCATGGATTTTCATTAGCTCTTTCAAAAAGAATAAAGTTAATGACGCTAGTCTGTGTGAAATTGAGAATAGCGACATAGAGCATTAGACTATAAATAATAAGATAATAACTTAAAATGGTGTTCATAGGTATTCTTTCTTAGAATTTTGGCTTTTCAGGAATGATGATCCATGCGATAAGGTAAAGCAGTGCGCCTGTACCAAAGAAACAGATGGCGATGGCCCAGAGTAAGCGAATGATGGTTGGATCAACATTGAGATAGTTGGCGATTCCTGAGCAAACACCTGCAATCATTTTGTTGTCAGTGTCTCGTGTGAGTTGTTTCATAATAATAAACTCGTTTGTTTTTTTGTATCTTTATTATAGCACATTGATAGGTTAGATTAAAGGGAAAATTGAATGTATCGTGTGGTTTATGATTGTGTTATTGAGGGTTTTTTGTTACACTAGGGTTACGAAAAAAATAGTTAAAGGAGCTTTTATTTTGGCTAATGAATTATTGTCGCGTCGTTCAAAAGAAGAGACGCCATCGGTTAAAAAAACGATTAAAAAAGGACTATCTGCCACTCAGAAGACACTGGCGTTTATCGGGTCAGCGCTTGGGATTATTACTGCTTCTATTACGATTATGACCTTTATGTCAGGAGGCAATAAAAAAGTTCCTGAAAAGCCAACAAAGACAACTATTGTGAAAGAAGTTCATACGTCGTCACCGTTATCTGTGGTGTCTTCTGAATCTAAGGAATCGTCTGTGGTTTCTCGTGAGTCGTCTGTGCCGACACATTCAAGTGTTCCTTCGAGTTCAAGTGTGGCGCGTTCGGTGGCGGTACCTTCGACATCTTCTTCTGTAGAAACGACACCTTCGTCAACGGAAGTGTCTAAAACAACTACAGAATCATCGTCTGCTTCTATAGAGACAACGAATAACTAATGTGATATACTAGAATTATCTTTTATGAAAGTAGGTTATTTTTTTATGAAACAACGTGGTTTTGAATTGGTATCGACAGAAAGTGATGTGACACTTCTTCCCAAACGTGCAACACGTCATGCGGCAGGTTATGATTTGAAAGCAAGTCAAGATATGCACATTTCGCCTGGAAGTATTGTGCTTGTTCCGACAGGTGTTAAAGCCTATATGGGTACTGAAGAAGTGCTTTATTTATTTGATCGCTCAAGCAATCCTCGTAAACGTGGGATTGTCTTGATTAATTCGGTTGGAGTTATTGATAGTGATTACTATAATAATTCTGGGAATGAAGGACTTATCATGGCAGCATTTAAAAATATTAGTGATAACGTGGTTCATATTAAACGTGGTGATGCTATTTGTCAGGGTGTATTCATGTCGTTTTTGATTGCTGATGATGACGTTGAAGGTGATGTTCGTAAAGGAGGCTTTGGATCAACGGATGACTGATTTGAAATTTAGTTTGTGGCGAACGGTTTGTCGTTTCTTTTATCTTCCCTTTCATTTTTTAGCACGTTTGTGGTTTCGATTAACTGAAGCGTTTGTAGCAATTTTGCTCTTTGTTTCTTTTTTAAACGTGCTTAAACCATCGGGAGTAACGGTTGAAAACTTTTTAAGGGTTTGTGGAACTTATTTTACAGGCGTATCTGTCGAAAATGCCTTTGGTGCCTTTTTGACAGTTAATGTGATTTGGTATTTTGTTATTTTGTTTTTGACTGGTTTTGTTCTTTTGATTGATATCTTTGCGTTGATGTTTGGTCATGCAACGTATCGTTATAAGGTGCTACGTTTTTATCGTGTACTTAGAGAAACAGAGGAACCGATGTTTTTTGCACGAGAAAAAGTTACTGATGAAAATTCATCTGAGGAACCAACTTCTGAGGAATCTGAGGAAACGACGTCTAAATAATAAAAAACTATCTCAATCGAGATAGTTTTTTAGTTATTGAATGAAATGTGAACATGGTCGTAGTGGTTGGCGGTTGCTCCCCCTCGGTCTGGCATGAGGTTCCATGTGTTTGCAGGGCCATAGATGTTGTTTTGAGCCATGTAGTAGCGTTGTTCCCAGATTTGATAGTAGACACCTAAAGCTTTCATGTTTTTAGCGACGTAGGCTGAGAGTTTATCGCCTGTTGATTTATCAACCATAAAGTCAGCTGATAGTCCTGAGCCGTGGCCATGTCCTGTACCGTCATCATCACCTGCACGGTAGCCACCAACTTCAGCAATATTGAATTTTGCTTTTAAGAAATTACGAACTTGTCGGGCATGTGTTGGCATGTGGGTTGTACCTTCATCGTTATTGTCTTTGACTTTGTTGAAAAGGGCTTGATCTTCTTCAGATAAGAAGGAGGTATTGACGCTGTTGATCGCGTAATCTGCGAGATTTGCTTGAACAGAGGCTAAGGCGTTTTCTTTTTCTGAAAGAGTTGCTTTGGCGTTTGTGAGTTTGTTGGTTGCGTCACTGATGGCTTTGTTTTTATCGGTTTCTTTTTGCGTTAAGGTATTTAATTGTTTAAAGAAGGTTTCTTTTTGACTTTCTAAGGTGAGTAATTGAGCCTTTTGAGCATTTTTTTGATAGGTTAGAGGTTTTGTTTTCTTTTCTTTAAGGCTATTTTTTGTTTTATCTAAACTTGTTTTTAGAAGATCAATTTCTTTTGCTTTTTCGTTTGTTTTTTCTTCTTTTTCTGTTTTTGTATTGGTATCAAGGGCAATGTTGTTTGCGTTTGTAACCTCTTGTTCTGCGTTTGTGATGAGCGCTTTGGCATCAGCGACAGCTTTTTTAGCGTTTTCTAAAGGACTGTCTGCGTGTGCATGTGAGGCTGTTAATAAAGCTAAACTACAAAGTGATAAGGTTGTTAGTTTTTTAAACATGACAAACCTTCCTTTCAATTGGATTATAATTCTAGCTTAACAAATTTTGAAAGATTTGTCGATTGAAAAATCGGTGTTTGAAAAATGGGCGGTTTTTTGAGCATTGTCTTAGTATATGAGATGATAGACAATCATATATGATTGTTGTATAATGTAGATATATACTAAAGTAGATAAGGAGGTGTTTTCTTATGAAATTGACGAAAAAAGTAGCTTTATATCCTAATCGAACAATGATGAAAGTTCTTGATGATTTGTGTGATTATCGTCGTTATTGTTGGAATCAGGGCTTGGAATTATGGAATGACCTTTATGATCAACGTGTTGAAATGCTCCCTGTTGATCTTCGAAAAAAGTCACAACAAGCTATTAGAGATAAATGTATTACTTTTTCTGAAGAGGAACAAGAATTATTGGCATTGTTTCCATCGCCTTCAAATCGTGTTGTCCGAGATTTATTGGTTGCGGATAGAGCAGATTGGCAGTATTCTTTATCGTCTCGTGTGTTACAATTAGCTATTATAGATTTATCACATTCATGGGTTGCCTTTTTTAATAGCAAAAAATCTAAGAAAAAAGGTTCTAAAAAGAAGAAGCGAAAAGTTGGGAAGCCGTCTTTTCGTTCTAAAAAGAATCCAAAACAAGGTTTTAAAACGGATTGTGCACGTATTAAAAATGGAAAACTTGTTTTAGATAAACCTTGGGAATATAAAGATGCGTGGTATGGTATTTCTTTTAAAGGTTATGATTTACCTGATGGTAAAATTAAATATTGTGCCATTACCAAAATTGGTAATTCTTATTACGCATCTATTGTGATGAATTGTCCTGAACAGCCTTTGCCTAAAACAGGTAAAAAAACAGCTATTGATGCTAATGTTAATCATTTTGATTATACAGATGGTTCTTTCAAAGTTTTTCCAAAACGATTGGAACGTTTATACGCTCAAATCAAGCATTATCAACGTTTATTAGACAGAAAACGTCAGGAAAATGGCAGAAATGTTACGTGTTCGAAACAATATTTTAAAGTGAGAGTCAAACTTCAAAAATGTTATCGACGTGTGACAGCTATTCAAAATGATTTGCTTCATAAATTCACAACAATGATTTATCAAATCTACGATGTAGTTGTTATTGAAGATCTTGATGTACAAGCTATGCTAATGCAAAAGAAAGCTAAAAATTTACATCGTTCTTTATTTGGTCGTTTTCGTCTTTATATGGATTATAAAGCCATTAAATTTGATAAAACACTTATTTTGGCGGATCAATTTTATCCATCAACACAACGCTGTTCGCATTGTGGTCATGTCAAAACAGGCGAGGATAAAATTGGATTAGATGGTAATAAAAAATACGGAACAAAACACAATGAATATATTTGTTATTCGTGTGGTTTTGTTGCTGATCGTGATCAAAATGCTGTATTAAATTTATTAGCATTAGCTTAAGTATATTTTATTGGAGGCTGGCTCGGTCTCTGAGGATAATAATTATTATCTTCTTGATGTGTTAGGAGATTACCTCTGTCATTACCTGCTTTTTGTAGATATGGGAATGTAATTGATGACGAACATGAGAAAAAAGAATCATTTGATTATTGGAAATGATTTGTCTACATTTGACAACTTTTTTTAGAGCAGATAATAGTTATGTAATTTAAGATGATTAGAAAGGATTTATTCCATTCATGACAAAGTATATTGTTATTGTTGAAAAGAAATCGGCACGTGAAAACTTTGCGCGTGCCTTGGGTGGTACAGAAGGAACATTGCCTGATGGTAGTGAGTATGTATTGTCCTTGCCTTTGAATGGGCATACCATGACTTTGCCTGAACCTATTAAAGTGGCTAAGGCGGGTTGTGAAGATAAGATTGGAGGTTTTCGAGATGTTGATGTCTTGCCGTGGTCTTATGATGATTTTGATTTTAAGAAAAAAGTGTTCATTTCTGCTGCTAAACGTGATGTTGTTATGAACATCAAGTCTTATTTGGATAATGGGTATGTTCCTGTTGTGGCAACTGACCGAGATTCCTCAGGTAATGGGGATCTTATTGGTATGGAAATTTTAGATATCCTTAATTACAATGGGCCTATTATGCGTGATGAACATGCGTCAGAAGAAGAAGCCGATATTCAGTATTCGATGTCTCATTTGCGTCCAATTACTCGTAATCATATCCCTTATTTACGAGCAAAAGTGCGTCAAGAAATGGATTTATGTCGCAATCCTTGACACGTTTGGCCGCAAAATCATTGTCAGAAGATGGTTATCGTATTAGTGCGCCACGTATTGGTGGTTTGCAATCGGTAATGCTTCTTTCGGTGTATAAACAATTAGAAGCGATTCGTCAGTATAAGCCATCTTCTGTTTATGAATCGCGTTATAAATTTGGGGATTTGTCATTAACGCATAAGGGTGAAGATCAATATCCTGATGAAGCGACATGGAAGGCAAGTGTTTCGTTACCTGAAACGTCGGCGGTTCGTTTGGTGTCTAAAAAACCAGTATCATCAGCGCCTGGGAAACCCCATACGCTTGACTCGATTTCAGGGGAAGCTGCTAAGATTGGTATTTCAGGGTCTGATGTCTTGCCGTTGATTCAAGCTATGTATGATAATAAGTATTTGTCTTATCCTCGTCCTGATGCGCGTATGGTTATGGAAGAAGAGTTTGATAAGAGTTTAGGTAAGTTGGATGAGGTTTTGGTTCTTCTTGACTTGCCTAAGGAATTGTTTACACATCGTCAAGCTCGTTTCAAGACACATGTTGTTCCAACGCCTAAGACTGATAAGGAAAAAGAAAATTCTAAGATTTCTCACGGGGCCTTGCGATTTGGATCTAAAGTGCCTAAAGATTTGCTTGAATTGGATAAACAATTTGGTAAGGGGGCATCTGCGCTTTATCGTGTGATTTGTGAGGCTTATGTGGCCATGTTCTTGGAAGATACGGAATACATGCAATATAAGTATGAAACAACGGATACGCCTTATCCATTTACAGGGTCGCTTCGTCTTGTGACAAAACAAGGTGGTATGGACGCTGAAGCAGATGTGAGTGATGTGGCAACGACTTTGCCTGATGTGAATTCTCGTGCGACTTTGTATGGCCATGAGGTTAAATCTAAAAAACCTACGGCACCAACACGTAAATGGTTGGCTGATTTTCTTGAACGTGAGAATATTGGTACGCCTGCGACACGTGTGCCTACGCTTGACCGTATGGTTGCTTCTAACGGTGATCGTCAAGCTTTGGTTGAAACAAAAGGTAAGTTGACCTTGACACCATTAGGTGTCATTTCGGCTCGTTTTGCGGAACAGTTGTCGTTTGTGACTGTTGAAGGACGTCATATTTTCATCAATGCTCTTGATGATATTCATTCGGAAGCTGACTTAGATGCGGTTCGTGAAAAGATTTTGGAACTTCTTGATGAAGACGTGATGACGATGAAAACAGCTAAAGTTGACGCGTCTGATTTGTCTGTGAATCGTTCTTATGTGGCTGAGTATCATGGGGAACGTATTACACTTCCTCGTGTGTTTGCAGGCCATGAATTTACAACAGGTGAATTTGAAAAGTTGTTGGCTGATGAAGAAATTTCTTTTGATGGTGTGACGAAGAAGAAAGAAAAGATGACTTTTGTTGTTCGTATCGGTGATAATGAGTATGAGGGTAACGTTCGTAAGGGTATTGTGCTTGTACGTGCGCTTAAAGCTGGTCGTATTCCTTGTGAATGGGCTGGTAAACAAATGTCCTATAAAGGTTCTTATGGGTCTCATGAGTTTACTAAACTTGAGAATGACAAATTGCAAAAAGGTGAGGAAATTACCTTTGTGATGCATTCTGACAATGGGATTCAACTGAGGTTACTGGTAAATTGATGCTTCAAACTTTTGTTAATGATAAGAATGAATCGATTGAATATCTTGGGTTTAAGGTGACGAATAAGTCAGGCTACATTTTTGGAACATGGCAAGGTCGTGAGATTTCATATAAAGGTAAATATGGTTCGCATGTGTTTACGGAAGTTGAAAACCAAGCCTTGCTTCGTGATGAAAAGATTACCTTCCAGTTTATGGCTCCTAATGGGGACACGATACCGATTACAGGGAAATTGATGGATCAGGTCTTTATTACGGATGATAAACGTGAAATTCGTTATGTTGGTTTTAAAGCGGAACGTCCTGACAATCCTGATTATGTTCGTGGTATGTGGCACGGTAAAGAGGTATCGGTGAAACGACTTTTTGCAGATTATCGCTTCAGTGATGAAGAAATGGAAAAATTGTTCCGTGATGAGTATGTGACCATTACCTTTACAGCGAAATCAGGAAATGAGATGACGGTAACTGGTAAGTTGAGTTTACAAACCTATCAAGGACATTCAAGCGTGCGTTATACGCCTGAGTTTGATAATAAAAAAGGAAAGAATGACGGGGTATTGTAATGGGAAAGACTGATTTTTCAGATGCGAAAGTATTGTTTTTGGAAAAAGGCTTTCAATTAGATGGTGTTGCGCAAATGCAAAAGAAAGAGATGCATTTGTTGACACAATTTGGTCCACGTGTTTTATCTTTTAATGATTTGGATGATCGTTATGTTAATGCTTTAAATGAATTGGCTAAAGACGTGAAACAAGATACGCTTTATTTGGATCGTGATGTGTTAGAGGGTCTTGATGGGCAGACCCTTGCGACAAAAAAAACCAGCTTTGATGACGCTTCCTGAACGTAGTGTTGGCGAAGAAAATCGTGAGAAATCACGTCAGCAATATTATAATCGCATGCGTTTGATTTGTGCTGCTGTCGATGAATTTAGGGAGTCGGGATTGGCACCCTTTTCAAACGAAGAAGAATTTCTATACGATATTGCTAATTCTATGTCCTATACACATGAATTTGAACGCCCTGTTGAAGTTTTAGATAAAGCTCTTGAAACTTTGTCTAAAACAGAATCCTTGACGTTGAAACGTTGATTGAATCAGTCCGTATGGGCTGTTTTTTTAATAAAACAAAAAAGCCAATTTCCAGGGAAATTGGCGCACGTTCAAGAAAGCCGCTTTTGCGTTAGCAAAAGCGGAGAAATCAAAAATAAAAAATTATTTTTGATTATTTCCAATAACTGTCATCATTGACGATGCGACGAAGTTCGTCACGAGCGTTTGTGTTTTGCGTCGGTTGATGCTGGTTTGCACGTTCTTTTTCTTCTTGAATCATTTCTTTATCTTTATCGCTAACGTTGTAGGTAACATAGATAACGGCTGATTTGACAGTCTTTTCTTTTTTAAGGTTGTTTGATGCTACGGTAATGGTTAAGTTGTTTTCTTCCACTTTAGTAACTTCAGGTGTGAGTCGTGTTTTATAAACACGAGCGTCTTCAGACGTAAAGTTTTCAACAATGATTGGAAGGGTGTATGTTTCTTTTCCTGCATTGGTACCATTTACCTTAAAATAAACGGTAGCTTCATCGGTACTACTATGGATCGGAAGGTCTTTGGCTTTGATTTCTGGTTTCTCAGTGTAACTATTAAGGGTCAATATCGTGTTATTGGTATTAAAGTCTGATAGTGATGCTGTGTAGTTTTCTGTTTTTTCAAAGCGTGTTGTGAGATTGTTTGTGTGAGCGTCAATGTGATAAGGTGTGATATCGTTATCTCTTGTCATAATACCTATTAGAAGAAGCATACCTGGGATAATTGTAACACTTAAAAAGTAGATATTTGGATTATCGGTATTTCCTTTTATCAGTATGCTACAAATAAATAGAGCAACTATGAGGGCTAGATAGATAAGGAAAGCATCATCAGGATTAAAACTTCCAATGAGATTTGCAATGACGGTGTTAATGGTTGTGAAAAATTCTGCCATGATTATCTTTTTCCTATTAGAGCGTTCCAGATGTTGACGAAGAAGTTTTGAATGCTTGTGAAGATGTTTTGAAGGATGTTTTGACGTTCTTCAGGATTAATAGTATTTTTGAATTTTGAAGAGAGTTTGTCGTAAGTGTTTTTACTAAAGTCTTCAAGTTGTTTGGTAACTTCTTTAGAGTCAATGGCTGATGAATTTTGATAGACATTGGCAAATGATACGAGGTTATTGATTTCGTTATTTGATAGAATGTCGCCAATGTTGTTATCAGATAGGGCTTTTTTAATGATATTTTGAATGTCGGCATTTGAAGCGGTAGTGCCGTTTTTTTCTTTATAATCAGCCAGGTCTTTTTTGATTTGTGCGGTTGCGAGGTCAAGCGCTTTAGGGTCAAAATTAGATTGGTCTTTGTGATTTTCAGCAATCGTGTTAATGGTATTTAGTTCTTGACTGGCGGCTTGGGTTCGTGTGTTATCGATAGATACACCATTTGCAGAAAGAGCTTTGTAGACACCGACAAGAGCTGATTCACCTGTAACTTTTTTGACAGATGCAACGTCAATAGCTACGTCTGTAGCGCCTGCCGTGATAGCGGCGTTAGCGTATTGACTTTCGGTGACTTGCGTGATGTTTTGAGGGGTTTTAATATCAACAGTGACACCTTTTCCTTTGTTTTGTTTTTGAACAAGAACTGATGAGAAAAGAGAATTGTTAGAGACGCCTGGTTGATTAAGGTAGGTGTTGAAATCTTCGCTAGAATTGACTTGACGGTTGACGTTATCAATGTTTGTGATATGGAAAGCTTTGTTGGTTTGGAGGACTTCATTGTCAGATAAACCTGCACCATAAACGAGGGTTGGCTTTCCCCATAGTTCGTTGATGGTGTCTGTTTGAATATCAGCATGAGCTAAAACAGGCGTTGAGAGTAAAAGACCTAGTGTTGTTAGGGTTAGTGTTTTTTTAAGTTTCATAATGTTATTTTTTCTTTTTTTGTTTTATTTTATGTTTTTTAAGGACAAAAGTAAAGGAATTACTGTAATATTTTTTTCTTTTTTATAGATATTGAGGGTTTCCTTTCTAGTTATTGATGAGTGTGTGCATAGCTCTGCCTCTTGCACGTCGCAATGGTTCTAAAGGGTCGTTTTTTGAGAATGGGACGCGAATGGTTTCTAAGTAGTAATCAACTATGCTGATGAGTTGCTCTAGGTCTTGCTTGGTGTGTGTGGCGTTCTTGCCGTTTAATATGGCGTTTTGATAGGCTTTTTGGCGAGTTGTTAGACCATCGATAAAGGCTGATACGGTGACATTAATGGTTGTTTGGTCGTTCATATTGTCCCTTTCTAGAGTTGAGTTATTGTTATGGCTTTTACAAAAGCGTCGACTGTTTATTGAACAGCTTCAGTGACGTAATTGGTTTGTTTTTCAGACAGATGTTTAAATTTGGCGTCATTGTACTGATTAATGGGTAGCGGCGTGTTTTGTGCGTAGTTTGTGTAGATGTAGTTACGAAGGTCTATCCTGTGGTGGTCATTGTTGCTTTTTGATAGGACGTTCACACGAATGTCGAGGCTAACATTGTGGCTACCTAGTAATTTGTATAGCGGTACGTTAAAGCCATTACTGATCCTAACGGTGGTGATGGTGTCAGGTTTTTCGACGGTCAGTTGATATGGAAAGTTTTCACGGACAGCCTTGTGCAATTCGTCATAAGATTTAGGCGGCTCAACTGTTGTAAGACTAACGTACTACAGGTCATTACAATAGTCTAAGACTTTAAGGTCGTTAAGTGCTTTGGTTAGACCTTTTAGTGGGTGATCAGACATGAGTGGTCTTCTTTTTATGGTTGAATAAGGTTTAGTTGTCGTCCGAAGGTTTTAGCAACGGACAATGGAATATTAAAATGGTTAGCAACTTGTTCCATATCGGCGTAGTCGTCTTTATCAGTGTAATTAAGAACAGCTTCTCGGAAGTCGTCTTCGGGACAGAGGATGGCAGCGCCTAAGGTATTGGCTTCAAACATAAGCTCATTAGCGTTTTTTTACGATAGAGGTTGTAGGTGTTCGCGACGTGACCGAGTAGGATGTGAGCTAGGGTCAACCGCGATACGAAAACGTTCGTTAGTTGTTGGATTGTCCGTTACGATAAAGGTGTAGTTCTCGCTAGCGTAAGTGACTAAGGGCTCTTTTGGAAGTGTGTCAACCGTTTCGATTGTAATGTCTGAAAACGAACAAATGAGCGTTATGATATTAATGGGAACAGTTGGTTTGAGTTTTTGGTGGAGTTTTGTGGCGATAGGACGGTAAATGTCAGGGTCGATATACATACGGTTTTCTTTCTACACAATGGTTGTTTTGGTTTGCCAGTTGTTGATGTTGCGGATCATGTCTTTGAGCAAAGGATAGAGTTGATTGAAGTCAGTCATAGTGCGTGTGTCATAAATGGCTTGACTGACGTCATCATCGAAACCGTAAGTTTTAAGTGTTGTTACGTCATCAAGAGTGATAATAAAGCCGTCTTTATATGTGTGCGTTGTTTTTCCGGCTTTGACAATGATGTGATTATCGGTTTGTTTATCGAAAGAAACAACAACATTTTCATCAGTAAGCTCAATAGGATTTAACAAGTGTTTAGCGTTATAGACTTGTTCGTAGTCTAGTTTTCCTTCTAGTTGGTTAGCAATGGCGATAGCCATTGTGAGTTCTTCTTTGAGGTCAACTAGGGTGCGTTTTGGGAAATCGTATTGGTAAAAGTAACTGTATGTAAACACTTCTTCGTTATTTTTCATATATGTTACTTCGATGATGGGCATATCGTCAACGTCAGTGTTGGTTGTGAGTGACAGACTGTCGATGGTTTTGGCGAAAATTGATAGTTCCTTGAAGAAATTGATGAACTGTTGGTGTTGTTCTTTTGATTTTAAGGCGATTTCTTTTTCAAGATAATATTTCTTGTTGATATTGTTCAATTTGTTTGTTAATGGTTTTGAGTTTTTCTTTAGGCGTACGGTCGTCGAGGAATTTACCAAGTTTTACGAATTGGTTTTTCATTTTTGCAATTTCTGCGTTAATGTCGTCTGAGATATTGTATTCGTCTGTCATGCGTCATTGTTCCTTTCTATTGACTAATCATTCCAAGGTATTGTAAGCGGTATTCGAGTTGGTTGTAGCTGACTTGTAGGATTTCAGCAACTTCAGTTAGGATGTAATGGTAGCTTGGCGCATATTCTCGAACTTCGGCTTCTTCGACGCCTGTTTTGGGGTTGATGCGGTGCGTAATGCTGTATTGCGGTGTTAGTTTTTCAGTGATGAGACGTTTTAGCAGTTTCTCAGGCATGAGTAGTTCATCGATGAGATGGTAGGTGGCTCTGTCATACATGTCGATACGCACTTGCCAGTTGTCGCCGCGGATGTTTTTGTAGTGTGTGGGTGTTTTTAGCAAGATATAGGCGATGGAACGCATGTCTTTTCGACGATTAGTTATAAAGTTATCCTGAGTATGTGGTACGATTTGGCGAGCGTCAGTGTCAAATTCAGCCCAAGGGTATAGGTCTTCGTTATAGGTGATACCTAAGATGTCAGCAAATTGCTGAGGTTTGATCATCGGGCTTTTGAGTTCTGTGTTGTTGAAGTCCTCGTTATCAATAAGGTCGAGAATGTCTTGTGGATAAATATCTTTGAAAGTAGTCATAACGGTAGTATTTCCTTTCGTTTAGATTAAAAAAGAAAACATAAGGTTTTAAGCCTTATGTTTCCGTAAGTTAGATACCAAAACCTTCACTGACGTCGTATTTGTCTAGGAGTGTGATGAAGAAGTTACATTCGATTTTTGACTGACCACGTAAACGTTGTGTGATTTCAAGAATGGTGATGTCTTTTTGGTCTTGTTTTTCAGGGTGAGTTGTGAGTGTTGTAAAGACGTCAATGCTATCATCGGCGTTATTGTAATCGCGGATGTTATATTCAAGGAGGTCGAAGAATTGATCCTTTTGCGCTTTTGTGACGTGTGTGTTGTGGGCTTCTTCGAGAAAGTCTTGGAAGCTGATGTAGCTTTCTTCGAGAGCGTCTAGTAAGTCATTGTCGAGCTTCTTGGTTTTGATTGGGCTATTTGTTGCAATGATTGATTTTGCGTCTTGAGGGATGTAGATGGCGTCTGTTGTTGTAATTGTTCTTGTAACTTGATAGACTGGCATAAGTTGTTCCTTTCGGTGTTAGGCGTTTTCATTCACAATTGTAATTTGGAGAACTTCGCCATTTGGTGTTTTTCCTTTTGTGATTGATTGGTTTTTGTTGATGCTTTCATCGTTATCAGTTGTTTGCCATGTGACGTAAATTGGTTGGTCGTTATCATGTTGGAACGAGCTGATTTGGTAGTTGCCGTCAAGGAGATTGTCTAACGCTGTTTTGTTGCTTGTAGGCGCAGCGCTATTGATCATGGTTTTGAGTTGTTTGAGTTGGTCAACGTAGAGGTTCATTGAAACAGCTTTTGCGATACTGTTTGGAACCCAATGACCATGTTTAAAACGGAGGGTGCTTGTGATACCGAGAGCTCGGAAATCGGCAATAGCTGATTCAGGGATAGTGAGAACGTCGTTGTTTTTAAATGTAAGTGTAAGCATAGTGTTTTCTTTTTCTGTTTGTTTTTCTTCTTCAAAAGTGACTTGACCTATGAAATCATCAGCGGTTAGGATAATTTCTTGGTCGCGGTATCGGTTTTCGACATTTTGAATAGCTTCTTCGAGTGTTTCAGCTTGGGTTTCAACGGTTGTTTTGAGCACTTCTGTGATTGAGATGTTATAAGTTTTCATAAATCAGTCCTTTTCTTCAATGATGTTAAGTTTTGAGGTATCAATCCCATGGTTTTTGAGCGTTTCTAGAACGTTGTCTAGAAGAGGTAATTCGTCTTGGACGTCCAAGTCATGACCGTGGAAATGGTCACGGTTAAGACCATAAACGACTTTTGGCGTATAGTCAAGCCATTGACGTCCTTCTTGAATAGCCACGCGGTGGATTGGCGTTTGGTTATCAACGAAGATGTCTTTTTCAAGGGTGATACTCATAAGAGAACCACCGCCGTTGTTGCTATCAAAGAGACCAAAGGTTGTTGACTTACGGATGATAGCACTTTCTTTGCGACAAAGGGTTACGATGGCGTTCCAATTGTTACTGTCAGGAATAGCAACGAGTTGATAGTCACTCAAGTCGGACATGTCGTAGAGTTCGTCGTAAAGACTTGTAAGGAATGCGGACGTTTGACGTTTGTCTTCATTGTGAAGGTCTTCTTCGGTATAGCCTTGTGTTTCAAGAAGCCATTCGACAGGGGTTGAGACGGTTTTATTGTCTTGATTGTAGTGTTCTTCGATATTGCCGTAGTCGTCATCCCAATAGCCACCGAAAAAGATGGTTAAGTCTTCAGGTGTTGAGTTTTTGAGTAAGTCTTTAGTACCGTAGTCGAGGTCAACATATTCGGTAAAGAGTTCACGGTAATAGTCACAAAGGTCTGTTGGTCCGCAATCAAAGAAATCTTCTTCTTTTTGATTGGTTGCTTCGATAAAGGCCCGGATGACGTCAAATTCAGGACACCAGTCGCTGTTTTCAAGAATGTAGTCATTGACGAGGGTTTCGATTGGCATTTTGTATTCAATGGCTTGACTGACGAATTTAGCCATGTCTTCAGCTGAAAGGCTTTCGGTGTAGTCAATGTAGAGGGTTTCTTTAAGTTTACCGTTGTAGTGTTTGTCAAGGAAGGCAACGAAGCGACTTTCGCGTCGATTGTCTTCGATAGTGAAATCAATAGGCTGATAACCCTTGTTAATTAGTAGAGCGTTGAGTTTTTCGGGTTCGCCAATAAGCGTTTGAGGTTGATTGTGTTCGTTAAGGATGTCGGCTAAAGATTTATCTTTAGTAATCATACGGTATAAAAGTGACATTGTGTCTCCTTTCTAAAAGGGTTTTGGTAGCTCAGGGAGGTTTGCCCAATAAATGGTGTCAACGTCATAGTTGGTATCAAATGCAGAACAGCCGTTGCCGTCATTGACCCATTGGTCAATTTCAACAGTGTCCCAGCCTTCAGCATATACGAGAACAAATTGTTCGTCATACGGCGTTGGGCCGTCCCAATGAAAGTCAATAACACCGTTACCATATTGTTCGTCGTATTCTTCTTTTTCTTCGTTCGTCAGTGGACGTGTGGTGAGTTTGTTCCATGTGATTGTGGTTGGAATGGCTAATGTATTTGGCATGGGTTTTCCTTTCTATTAAATGGTGTTGCCAATTGTTTAGATATTGGGTTCGTCTTTCTAGTCAATATCGTTGATGTGCTCGATAATAGAGGCATACGTTTTTGTGGATGGCCAACCAATGTAGGTTGTTGTGTATTCGACGTAGAACCACAAATGATCGTTATCGGTTTTTTTCAAGAAAGAGTTTGAAGGCACCATTTTTAAGTTCAATGTGCTGTTTTGGTGTTTTGAACAAATGGTTGATGCGTCGCTCGTCTCCGTTAGCGTTGTTGATAGCTGCTCGGATGGCTTTTAATTCTTTGGTGTGTTTGCCTGGGAGGTCTTTTCGGTTTTCGTCATCAAGGATACGTTCGAGTTCGTAAGCAATCATGCCAAGTCCGTCTGTTGATTTAGTGAGGTAAATAGGTTCACCTGTTTCTTTCATAGAGTTAATATACATGTGTTGGTTTTCCTTTCTAAAGTAAGCCTTTAGTTTTGAGTTGATTGGCGAATTTTTGACAATTGATAAGGTCTTGATTGGTCGGCTCGGTGACACCGAAGTCAACAGTTAGTTTAAGTGGTTGGTTTTGTGTTGGTCGGTCGATGCCTAAATAGTTACTGAAACGGTCATAAACGTCTTCTAAGTTGCTTGTAGACGCTATGTCTACAAGTTCTTGATAAAAGGGTAAGCTTTCAAATCCTTTATAGGTGCTCAGTGGATAATCTTGGTCAGTGCTATCCTGGAAGTAGAAGCTTGCGTCATAATAATCTGTGAGTTCGTTTTGAACGGGTGTTGTAAAGTTATGAGGGATGCCTAGTAGCTGATAAGTAGGCCAGTAATATAACTTTAGGCTGTGGTGTTTGATAGCTTCTAGGACGCGAATAAAGGGTGGATTTGAGGGGTCTGTTTGACGAATACGGTCAATGAGGTGATCGTTTGTTAAAGATAGTTGGTAGTTGTGATTAACTTCGGTTAAGTGATTGACAATTGTTGTAAGGTCTTCGATGGTTTTGACGGTTGTTTTAAAGTCGAGATAAAGACGATAAGACATGGGTTAATCCTTTTCTGCGTGCTTGCTGAACCAACGGTCAGCGTAGTTGATGAGTTTTTGATAGGTATCAAATCTTTTGGTTTCTTCATTGTAACAATCGAAGGTTGTTAGGTTGTAGCTGTTATCAATGTTAAATTCGATGGCGATGGCGTAATCAGGGTCTTTGTCTGGGCAGAGGCCAATGCGGTCGTCAATGCTGTCGTCGATTGTGAGGTCCCATTTATCGACAAGTTTTAGGAGACTATTGAGCTCACGTTTGGTTGGAGCTGAGTAGTAATACGACGTTCCGTAAGTATCTGCATATATTTCAAAGTGGTGGAAGGAATGGTCTTTGTGTGCAAGAACAACGAGGTCTTCTTCATTGCCTTCTAAGATGCTGTATTCTTTAGTGAGTAACATGGCTGTGTAAATGATTGGGTCTGTGATGACGTAATCGTTTCCAGGAATGAAGAGGTCGTCGATGTTGTCACTGTTGGTCCATCCATAGTCTTTATTGTAGGTGTCAGAGCTTGTGGTATAGAGAACAACAATTTTATTGGTATGGTTGTCATAAATAATAGGATTGAGTTCAAAATAGCCTTTGATAGACGTATTACCTGTTTCTTTAATGAAGTGGGTAATAGCTGATTCAATAGGATTTTGATTGTCGTTAATAGTTGTTGTCATAAGGGAGCTGTGCCCGTCATTTGTTTCTTTTGAGAGAACATAACTATAAAATTGGCACATATTTACAGGGATGATTGTGAGTGTAGTTGACATAAGTTTGGGTTTCCTTTCGGTTTTTTTATATAAAAAAGACGCTTAGCTGGATTCCAACCAGAGATTCAGCGCGTGTGCTGACTAAGCGTTAAGGGTTTTATTGGCTACCTTTTGACCATTGGTAATAACCATAGGCGTTGTTGATGAGGAAGGCAACGTAGAGTGCCGTTATATTCATGTTATGTAGGGTGATCCATTGGTAGAGGCTGACGACGTTGAGAATGAGCCAGAACGTTCATTGTTCACGGTAGCAGGCTAACATGATGATTTGAGCAGCGAAGGCTGTGATGAGCGTGAAAGCGTCAATGTAAGGTTGGGTTCCTGCAAGGTTTTTTGCTTGCTAACCCCACGCGGGATTGATGCTTTTAACAAGTGAACCTAGGAAATTGACGATTTCAGTCATGTGTTGTGAGATAAAGGCGAAACCAACGGTTCCGAGTGCAATGACAAGGATGCTGTAAAGCTAGCGTTGTCATTTAAAACGACGGTTTTCGACTTGTTCGGTGTTTTTTTTGGTATCGTCTGCAATCATATGTTTGTGCCAGGCAGTAAATTTACTAAGGTATCTGTAGTATATGTATTACCATTGTGGTGAAATGTAACAATAACTTGTTCAACGCTTTTAGCAATTTCTTGTTCGGCTTGTTGGAGTGTTTTGAGTTGATCTTTGAGGCTATTTAGTGTTTCTACTTTGATCGTATGTTCATCTTTATTGGTATCGAGGATATTGTATTGGTAAGAAAGCGTAAATAAGATGACAGTTGTGCGATCATTGTATTCATAGACGATTTCATGATCTTCATCTGTGGTGAGATTAAAGGTGTTATTTCCATGTTAGGGTAGCGGCACTGTAGAAATCTTTAACTTCTTTGGCTGCTTTGATGAATTGTGTCCAGATCGTATCAAAGTGATTGATGGCGTACTTTAGGGCTTCTGTTTGTAGTGACATAGGTTGTTTCCTTTCTTGTTACCACCAAGCCATAAGAGCTGTTTCACCTTCGATCCAGTTGTCTAAGAAGCTACGTGATAGTCCACCTTCATTGACAAGTTCGACGAGATTGTCATAGTTGGTTGAATAGGTACAGTTTTCAGGAAGGAGTGACCAACCGTATTCGTTAAGACCTTTACGTTGATAGTCAATTTCTTCTGTTTGGTAGACATAAATTTGAACAGGGATTATTTTTGTGATGTCGAATTGTTGGTTTTGGCTAGTGATGGTTACTGATGGGTGAAGTTTATCGATAGTATGATTGTAATCTGTAATTGCTACCGTGATTTCGTCTGCTGATTTGACCCCTCCAACGCATAGGTTTGTGTCGTTTGCTGTGACGTTTGCGTATATGTCTGGGTATTTTTCTTTGAAATATGGAAGAAGTTTTTCAGGATTAATGACTTCTTCATTAATGGTGACGATTTGACAATATTTGTCGATGATTTCTTGAGGGAGACAGTTTTCGATGTCATTATCGTCAATAGCGATATAAGATAAATCTTTATCGTATAATTCGGCAGGTGTGTAGGTTTTGCTTGTGTCAATGGCTGGTTTGGTGAATTTTTCGAGATAAATGTCAAGTCCCATATTTAGTTTCCTTTCTTAAGTTCACGTTTGAGTGTGTCAATTTCGAAGTCTGCGAGTGCTTCGTCATTTGAAACAAGATTAGCTAGAATGTTGTAATAAGCAAGGGTGCTTGTTGTTAGTGTTGTTGTTTCTAGCGGTTTGGCTTTACAGACGTTGTCGATAGCTTTAATGATGTCGTAAGTATTACGAACAAGAGGAAGTTCCGTTTCATTGATAGTGAAGTGATCGTAATGTTCACCGTTTAAAGCAGCAACAAATAGACCGTCGTTATCAAAGCCGCTCTCTTCGTCAGTTGATGTGAGATAACAGCTGTAGACAAAAGGTGTGTATTTATTAGGGTCTTTAGAGTATGGTGAATTTATAGAGACATTCGCTAGACGTTCGGAAAGCCATTCTTGAAGGTCTGAAATTCCTGGTGGATAGTATTGACCTTTGATAGAATAATCACCGTCCATGACCTCTTCGCCTGATAGTTCGCAAAAGAATTGATAGGTTTTAGGGTATTTGTCTTTAAGGCCTAAGTTTTTGACAATCGACCCCATGTTATCAAAATACTCATAGTTATGAAAAGCGTTTATGATAGCTTTCATGTCGTTAGGATGATCTTTAAGTTCTTCAGCGACAGGAATGAGGTTGGTTCGTGTAGCGACTTCGTCAAAGATGGCACGAGGGGTGTTGAGACGTTTGAATAGAACGTCAATGGTATCGTTAAGATTAGTCATTAGATGTGCCTTTCTGTTCGGTGAGATAAGTATTCATGTCATTTTCAATGAAATCGGCAATGTCGTTAATGTCGCTAATTTCTTTAATGATGTCGTCAGATGGGATATATTGAATACGGTAGCCGTCTGATGATGTGATTTCTGTTGAATGGTGCATCCAATCTGTGTCTAGAAGGAAATCATCAGGATGATCTTGATATTCATTAAACTCTTCTAAATCAAGGTAAGCTGTTGATTGAACGGTTTCATGTGTGATTTCTATAATGTTGAAATGTTTATTGAACGTTTCGAATTGTTCTTTAGTGATTGTCATGTTAATTTTCTTTCTGTTTATGTTCAGTGAGATACGTATTCATGTCATTTTCGATGAAATCGGCAACGTTGTTGATGTCGTTGATTTGTTTGATAAAATCATTAGTTGGTACGTGGCGAATATAATAACCTTCTGATTTGGTAATTTCGCCAGGTAGGTCTTGATTCCAAATAGTGTCAACAAAGAATGTTTCGGGGTCATTTTGATACTCTTTGAAATCATCAAAATCGATTTCAGCATTTGCTTCGATGCGTGCGCGTGCGACGTCTGTGATTGTAAAGTGCTGTTTGAAGGTTTGGAATTGTTCTTTAGTGATTGTCATTGAGGTTTCTTTTTTATTCGTTTAACTTTTCTTCTAATTGTTTTTCTTCCATTTCAAAAATATGGTTTGAGTTGATTGTAGTAGTTTTGAAGTTTGTCTCTGATGTCGAAAAGAAAAACGGGATCTGTTTCATTAATGACAAAAACAGGGAAGACAAGTTTATCTTTGTAGAGGGATTTGTAATAATGGTTTGTTGGATATTTCCATAGTTTATCAAAATCCTTATCAGGTTGTAATCGGAATGGTCTGAAGGCTGTATCGTAATCATTTGGGATGGCACAACCTGCAAAGTCAATTTTTTCGTAGAAATAAAGACCTAAGACGTCTTTAAATTCGTGATGTGGTTTGTCATTAGCGTCTGTTTTTGTAACGAAGGAAAGAGGAACGTGAATGAGTCGTTTGCCTGATAGCATAGCTGCTTTTCGTTCTTCTTTGGTTGATGGATAGATACTAAAGCGTTCGGGTTTTTGTAGTTGACTGTTTTTTAGGCTTGTGAGCTTGTTGTTGTAATCGTTGATTTGTTCTTCTTTGGCTCTTTGATTTGCTTTTTCTTGCGCTTGTTTTTGTCGTTTTTCTTTTTCTTTTTGACGTTTGATGTAAGCATCTGTTTTAAATGGAACATGTATACGAAAGTCTTCATCATAAACAGTGTTTGTAAGGCTATCAGGCGTGTAGATGACGTTATCCATATTGTGAGTCAAAGAATGAAATTCGAATTCTGCTGTGTGACCGTAATCACTATCATCGTCATTAACATCGATGGATTCAATGATAAAATCATTACCTTTGAATTGTAATTTTATAAGGTTTGTGCCATCAGGTTCTAGGTTTTCTAAGAGTTCTAACGTTTTGGCAATGTTTAGTTGTAAGACTTGATTGGTGTTTATTGGAAAATAGTAAATAGTTTCAATGTCATCTTCTGTTTTATGATAACACTGTAAGACTTTGTTTAGACTTTTTCTTAAATTCATAGATCAGTCCTTTTTGATGTTTTGATATTTAATGGTGAACTCAAAATTGTAATTTTTTTCAATTTGTGAATAGCCTGTCATATTTAAATGACCATTTTCATCAATAGATACAGTGATAAACCAAGGGCGGTCATCTTTCTCGTTTCCATGTTCGATGCATGAATTTTTTTCTGCTTTTAAAAGGAAGTTTTCAATGTCATCAAGTTGAATGCTTTCAAGACCATATTCAATACATTGTTGTTCGATAATATTGGTTTGATTAAGTGCTTCTTCAAAAGCATCTTTAGCTGTTGGGAAAATGTTAGCGTAAGGCCATTGACCTTCTTCGTGAAATGCTAATACGTGCATGTGAATAAGTCCTTTCAATATGTCAGTTTAGTGATAGTTTTTCTTGTTTAGCAAAGGCAAAGACATTATAACCCACAACTTCAATACGAATGTTGTTGAGTGGTTCGTTTTTAGGGTTTGTATTGATACTGATAATGGTGTTGTCATTATCGGTGTTATCATAATAAAATTCGTTATCTTCTTTGAGATGTTTTTCAATGATTTCTTGAATGCGATTGAGAGCCGTTTCGTGGTCTTTAGTTGAAATAGCATAAAGACTGCAGATTTGGGTAATATCTTGCTCTTCTAAGTGTGATAAAGCTTCTTTAAGGGCTTCTTTAAAAAGTGAGGTTGATTTTTGATGTCAATTGGCATAGAGCCACCGTCAGTGATAGCGATTGTGTATGTTTGTGTCATAGTTGGTGTCTTTTTCTTGTTGGTTTGTTTCAAGGTGTTTGAGATAGGCTTCACCTTGTTTTTAATTTGAATTCGTCGTCTTCTTTAATGAGGTACTCAATAGGTGTTTGTTTGAGATCGTTGTAAAAATAATGTTTTGTAGGCGTTATTTTTTTGAAGAGTTGATTAAGTTTTTTTGATGGTCGTTAATTGTTCTTGATAGTTGTCTTCCCATGTAGCTAAAATGTGGTTTGTTAGCGTGTTAACGACGTCGTCAGTGTAATCTACGAACACATATTCAGCGTTAATGTTACTTTCAATGGGAGAGTAATTATTAGCACTATTTTTAAGTTCTTCCATATAATGTAGGAAGGTCAGGGTCGTTTGTTGGTCTTCAGGTGATAGGTCATTGAAGTGTCTGATAAGGTAATCATCATCGCATAAAGCTAATGAGTAATTGTCGATAGAAAATGGTATATTGTTATTAAGAAATGTCATAGAATTTTCCTTTTTAATTGTTGATATGTTGCAGTATTGTTTAATTTTTTAATTGTACGTAGGTGAACCAGTCATTAATGACGTCTAGGTCATAGTCTTTTAAAAGTTTAGAGAAAGGACTATAGAGGTATTTGTTTAGTAATGCGTGAGCGTGTCCTAGTGCAAATCCGTATTTGCCGTCTTCGTTCAAATGTTTAAAATCTTCAGTTTCTTGTGTCTCTTTGATATCTGCCCAATCACCATCAAGAGTTACTTCTTTTTCTTGTTCGACAAACATTTTTGTGAATTGTGAAAGGCTATCATAAATTTTAAGGAATGTTTCTAGGGTTTCTGTTTGATCTATATTTTCTAGTCTTAAATGTGGTACGATTGTTGTTGATTTGCCACGACGTTCAATATTGACGTAGGTGATATCGCAATCATTGAAATATTGCACGGTTTCATGAAAGGTTCCATAACCCTGTTCTTGAAGATAGGCAATAGCTTCACTAGTGGTTATAATAATTTGATTGTCGTTTCGTTCATTAGAGAGGGTTTGTGCTTCTTGGATGAGTTCTTTTTCTGTGAAAAAAGGTTGTCCGTTGTCTGGGTGATTGTTGGTGTAATAAAGTGTGATTCCAAATTGTTCCATTGCTGTTATCCTTTCTTAAAATTCCATGATATAGTCGACAAGTTGTTCAATGGTTTGGTGATCTGTTGTAGGCCCGTCAGTATTGTTGAATTTATAATGACAAGTAAAGGTCTTATCTTTATTTTTATTAAGGGTGTAATATTCAATAATGTGATTGGCTTTGTGATTTACGAGAGTCGCTTGGTCTTTTGTTACAATAAGTTCATTGTCTGTCCAATCAAAGTTTTGGTTGTTGAGTTCGTTAATGAGTTCTTGAATGTGTTTTTGCATGAATTGTTTTCCTTTGTGAGTATGTTAGGCAAAGCCAGTGTTTTTATGGTTAACGATGACCATATTATTGGTCAATTGATAGATTTCGTTTTCCATGGGATCATAAGCATATCCTGTATCTGTTTTTTTGGCTTTTTTATAATAAACCATAGATTGACCTGTGTTGTTATAGTTGTAATCGGTGATTTCAATAACGGCTTGCATAATGTGTTCTTTCTATATAGGGTATATTTGGACGATATGATAATCGGTACCATCAATATAAAAGTGTTGTTCATAAAGAGGGAATGGGATTTCTTTAGATGGGTTGATTTTGAATTGGGCGAATTGTCGATGGTCGTCAAGTAGGATGATGTCATCCACAATTGTTGCTTTTGTTGAGGGACTGCATAGTAGTTCTTTTTTTAGTTGGTGAATAAGTTTGTCCATAGGTTATTGATGTAAAATGATTTGATCGGCTGAGGGGTTAAAATCGTCAGTGGTGTAGGCACCTTGATTAGAAAGGATGGCGATAAGTCGTTTTGGTTTTTGAGCTTTTTTTCGATAGAGCTCAATGATGTTATCATGATGATAAATGGTGTAGGCGATATTTTTATGTTTGATTCGCCAGACTTTTTCTTTTGGTGTTTGGTGACGCTTATAAAAATCAGTGAGTTGTTCGTCAATTGTTTTTTTAGATGGCCATTTGAGTTCTTTAAAACGTGATTCTTCTGTCGGTCTTGGAATGAACAAGGTGTCAATATCGTCAGCATAGGTTTCAAAGATACGTAAGAGTTCTTCCTGGCTTTTTTGTGAGAGTGACTTAAAGGGTTTGAGAATTTGTTGGTTGTAATTTTGTAGTTTGAATTGATTGTCTTTCCAGATGGCACAATAGGTGTGATGTGTTCCTGTAATGATTAAGGCTGGTTTATTTTCGACTGTTTTTGGTGAGATGAGAATGGTTTCATCATTTGAGCGTTTGATGCGACATTCACGGTCAATGTATGCCAATGGGTATTTTGCAAGATTTTCGTAAAAAGGTTCAATGTTTTTTGGATTGGTAACATTGATAGTGACGTTTGTTTGTGATTTCTTTTTTGGTTTTGGTTCGTTTATGGTATCAAAAAGTGATAGTTGTGTGATCATATTTGATTCTCCTTTTAAGCTGATACAAGTTTAAGTTTCTTGATTTGATTGAGTGAATAATTGAACTTAATGACATTATTATTTTTGTCAAGTTTGAGGTTGTGCCCAGTTCCATATTTGTATTCGTAGACTGTTCCTACAAATGATAGTTTTTTTCATCTTTTGGATGTTTTTGTTTTTTAGCAAGTGTTTCTAAAATAAGTAGGTCTTCTTTTGGAAGAGATGCGGCTGAAATTGAAACATATAAATGATTTATTTTGCCTGTAAATTCTGTTGATGTGATGTTTCGTAGAGCAAGTTTATAAATAGTGTTTTTAGCTTTTTTAATAGGGGTGATTTTGATAATTTCTGTTGTGATGCGAATACGTTGATTTTTTCGTTGAGCTAATTGTGTGCGCATAAGTTACTTCCTTTCTATGTGTATTGATTGATGAATTGGGAAAGTTCTGTTAGTGTTTTTCCTTTAAAGGTTGTTTGATGTCTTTTTTCTAGTTTTTCGATAAATGCTTTTTGTCGTGGTGTTGCAAAAATGATAGAGTTTGTATCGAAATCTGAGTAAGTTAGTGTTTTTGTTTGTGTGCCGTTAGTGACTAGGTATTGTGTCGGTGATTGTGATCTATCAATTTCGATGATGGTGACTTGTTCTTGTTCTTTAGTCATACCTAACATGTTTCTTTTAATTTAACACGTTGTTGATACATGGTGATTTCCTTTCTTTAATTTTTTAATAGTACGTTTGAAACGCAAAACGCAAGCTACCATTTTTCCAGATAACTTGCGTAGAAGAATTACGAGTTTGCAAATGCTTTAAAGAGTGCATAGATGAAAATGAGACAAAGAATGAGTGCGAGCATGAAGTAAACTGCAAAATCAATGATTGTCCATTTTACGATATAAAGTCCATAGCGGACATATTTGTTTGGGATAGTGTGAATAACGTTGTTTGAAAGTTCTGAAACGCTATTTGGGATTGAGACGATGTAGTGGAAACCTCCACAAATGAAAAATAAAATAATTCCGATAATGAATACGTATGACATAATGATGTCCTTTCTGTTTGTTGATTTTTTAAGTTGTCGCATGAAGCGCAATTAAGGGGTCACAAAATGCGAAGCATTTTGTGATTGTAATAATATGTTGTAGTAAGTTTTATATTTATTCTCTTCTCCACAAAACAAACCACGGGCACGGGGCTTGCCCCGCAAAACGGTTGAGACGCGTTAGCGTCGAGAACATCTTCCGTTATGAGAATGACTTTTGTGTCGTGTGTTATAGCTTATCAGTGCGCTAAGGGACGAAGTCCCTTTTTCCATAACACAAGACACGGGCACGGGGCTTGCCCCGCAAAAACGACAGGTTAGCGTTAGCTAACCTGTCTCATGTTAGCTTTTGATATCATTATATCACCTTGTTTTTTTGTTTTGACGATAGTTTTTTTAAATTATTTTTTAGCGAGATTTTTTTATTCGTTTTTGGCGACTTTTTTTACACCACGCTAACTATCGATAATCTTCGTCTTTTTTTAAGGATTTGCATTCTTTTTCTCTTATGCTCTTTCTTTACAGTCATCGCCCATATACATTTCCCCAAATTCTTTCATATCGACACTCTGTGCGTGGAGTGAGCGTTAGCGAACGCCTGCGTCTAAGTGGCGTCCATATACCTTTTTCATGGTGCCCATCATATCATTTTTTTATATCATTCCTCTATCATTTCACTTTATGGCCCTTATATCTTTTTTTGTGATCGTCCTTATATCGTGAGTGAAAGGCGCTGTTAAGCGCCGCCTATATCATATGGCCATAATATCTCTCTACTACATCCCACATATCTTTTTTTCATATATCTTTACCATCAATATCATATCGCATATAGCACCCACAAGTACGCTCACATCATTTTCTAACATCATTAACATGCCGACATAAGCACCACGTATAGTTGACCATATGTAGACGTCCATGTATATCATCCATACGTAGTCTACCATGAATAAACACCATTTGTAGCATGCCGCACATAAGTGCCATTAATGGTGTCATACTTTTGTCATAGGTTTTCCACACCTTATCCATATTTTTCACATATCTCTTCCTTTTTACTGGCATATTGTGTCAACTTTTGGTATAATAGAGTCACAAAAACCAAAATAAGAAGAAAAAAGGAGTGTTCACATGGATCTTGTGATCGTATCCCCACACAATGCGCAGACGTTTGAAGCGTTTCGTAAACGCAATTACCCTTTTAACAGAACCTTTATCTTGGCGCTAGATAGTTTTGTGCGTTTAGCTAATCGAACGCAGTTAGGCCCTTTGGAGTTGATTGGCTATATTCGTAACGAATTGATTCCGATGGGTAGTACCGCCTATTCGTATGACGACCATAAAACAAATTATCGTCTGCGTATGGCAGATGAGGATGTACCTGATAGTGTGCTTACCTTCTTTGATTCGGATCAATTACGCCAGCAGTTGAATATGTCGAGGAAAGCCTTTTTGACCTTGTTTGTTCAAATGCTTTTGGATGCTGGTCCATACATTAACTATTCGCTTATGACCTTTATGTATCGTCTGTCTCAAATGGACGGCACATCGCAGGTGCAAGTGCCGATGATGCAACAGCCGATTGCAGTACAGCCTTTAGTAGGTCCAGGAACGCCATTTAAGAAACGTAAGAAGGCTGAGTCAAAGGTTCAAGAATCTGCAACCACCGAACCTAAAGAAGAGTCAAAACCATTTACGGGCTTTAAGCGTCGCAGGACAGTTGAAACACCTACGCCAACGGAAACGCCAATGCCACGCTTAAAACGTGAGCCTGAAGAAACGCCAATGCCACGTTTAAACCGTGAGCCTGAAGTGGCGACAAGTGAAGTAGCCGTACCGCAGCCTGTCGTTTCAGAAACGCCAAAGGAAGAACCAAAGGTCGCCTCTTCTGACGCCTTACGTGAGCAACAAGAGAAGGCACGCGCCTTAGGTTTGCTTGATGATGACTCTGAGGAAAAACCAAAAGACAAGCCTGTCATTAAGACCTCAAATCTCTTAGGGAATTTCATGTAGGTTGGCGTGTCAACGCCAACACACGCGCACGGTAGCGTTAGCCCGTGCGTTTTTTGCGTGAGCAAAAAAAGAGCGGTGAGCGTTAGCGAGCGCGTCGCCCGCAAGACGCCAACGGGTCGTTGAGTGGGACCGTTACGTGACGATGATTGGTTGACTATCATAGCGCGTGGTTATTGATTAGAGGTAGTTTCACTTAACGGTAGCGAGTCGTCTTGCGGGCCTCAAAAGAGCCGATTTTTCGTTAGAAAAATCGGGACTGCTTGTGAAAGCAGCAGGAGGGAGATGAAATGGATTTTTTAACAGGAGAAATATGGTTTCGACAACGTTGTCGAATGCCTGTTACCGGGATCGAACCGATGACCTCATCCTTACCATGGATGCGCTCTACCGACTGAGCTAAACAGGCAGGTGTAGCAGGCAAGAGGTGATACCTGCTACATGGTTTTTTAAGGAGGAATTAAAATGGGTCGTTTATTTTGATAGTGGGCGTCAGCACTATCAAATGCCTGTTACCGGGATCGAACCGATGACCTCATCCTTACCATGGATGCGCTCTACCGACTGAGCTAAACAGGCAATTTGTAACGACGGGAGGTAGGGCATCGTTACAAAGAATCAAAGGGAGTGTGGGTGAGAGACAAAGGAGAAACAAAAAAGTCTCTCTTAGAACGGTAACACAAAATTATGAATATTTTCAGATTTCAATCAACGCACATGATGTGCGAGAGAGCAAAGCTCTCTTAATTTGATAGCGTGAAGCTATTATTTCAGGAGAATATAAATGAACAAAAAACTTTTTGAAAGGTGTATAAAAAATAAAGAGGAGGAACCTTTGTGTTACCGTTTTAAGAAAGGGTTATCTGATTGATAACCGATGCTTTCCTTATTTCATTTCAATCAACGTACAATAATGTACGATAGAGAGAATTGATCTCTCTTAGGATGACCATCAAGCGATGATCATCCTAAGAAAGAGCCATCAAAACGATGACATTTCTTTTTAAAGGAGGAATTGAAAATGAAGTAAAAGTACGTTGTAGAGAGCGTTCATCTCTCTTAGGGCGACCATCAAAAAAGATGAGCGTCCTAAGAAAGAGCCAACAGTTGGCTGCAATCTAGAAGGAGGTGGATAGACAGAATTAGAGAGAAGGAGTCAATTCTCTCTTAGGAGGATTGTTGATTGAGAAACAATCCTCTTAAGAAAGAGCCATCAAGGCGATGGCCCTTCTCTTTATGGGAAGGAGGATTTATAATGGCAAGAGGTGTGACCTATTAGAATGGAAGATCGTCTTCAGTGACATCCAATGGGTGTGATGTCATAACAGGAGCTTGTTCGGCAAGATCTTGGAAGTTTGCAGCATCTTCAACTGGAGCTTCAACTGGAGCTTTTTGAACAGGCGCAGGTACTTCAGCAGGAGCAGGAGCTTCGACTGGAGCTTCTTGAACAGGAGCTTGATCTTTCTTAGCTTCACGGAGTGCTACAGCATCTTTTGATTCTAAAAGTTGCAAGTTGTTGACAATGATGTTGCTGTCGTTGTAGAAGTCTTTACCGTCTTTAGTCTTAGATACAGGACGGTTTGACAATTCACCAGTGATACCGATGTACATACCTTTCTTAAGCAATTCAGCCATTGTTTGAGCGTATGATTTACCATCACGGATACTTGAGAAAAGAACGAAGTCAAAGAAGTCGACACCGAATTCGCCAGTTTCTTTGTTTTTGTAAGATTTTTGAACGGCAATTGTACCATTTAAGATAGCGCGACCGTTTTTAACTGTAAGACGAATATCTTGAGAAACGCGGCCAGCTAGTGAGATGTGATTTTGAAATGACATAGTTGTGTCTCCTTTATTAAATGTGATAATGTAAACTCTGTGGAATGTTAATTCCTCAGCCCGCAAAGAAGCCTCGCTGGTCTATTTGACCAGTGAGGTAGAAATCTTCTTTAATCAGGACATCTCATTTGAGATATTCTGATTAAAAAAGGGCACGTGTAAACGTGCCTATGGATGATTATTTAGCTGATTCAGCTTTCTTTGATTCACGTAATTCAACGGCATCTTTTGATTCTAAAAGTTGCAAGTTGTTGACAATGACGTTGCTGTCGTTGTAGAAGTCTTGACCGTCTTTTGTCTTAGACACTGGACGGTTTGCAAGTTCACCAGTAATACCGATGTACATACCTTTCTTAAGCAATTCAGCCATTGTTTGAGCGTATGATTTACCGTTTCGAACGTTAGAGAAGATGACGAAATCGAAGAAGTCAACACCGAATTCTCCAGTTTCTTTATCTTTGTAAGATTTTTGAACGGCAATTGTGCCGTTCAAGATAGCGCGTTCGCCTGTAATATTGAGACGAATATCTTGAGAAACGCGACCAGCTAGTGAGATGTGATTTTGAAATGACATAATGTGAGTCTCCTTTATTGAGTGTGATACTATGGAATCTTTTTTTCCATAAAATGAAACATGGGTTCGGGGAGAAGCGTTAGTCTTCTCAGCCCGCAAAGAAGCCTCGCTGGTCTATTTGACCAGTGAGGTAGAAATCTTCTTTAATCAGGACATCTCATTTGAGATATTCTGATTAAAAAAGGGCACGTGTAAACGTGCCTATGGATGATTATTTAGCTGATTCAGCTTTCTTTGATTCACGTAATTCAACGGCATCTTTTGATTCCAAAAGTTGCAAGTTGTTGACAATGACGTTGCTGTCGTTGTAGAAGTCTTGACCGTCTTTTGTCTTAGACACTGGACGGTTTGACAATTCACCAGTAATACCGATGTACATACCTTTTTTAAGCAATTCAGCCATTGTTTGAGCGTATGATTTACCGTCTCGAACGTTAGAGAAGATGACGAAATCGAAGAAGTCAACACCGAATTCTCCAGTTTCTTTATCTTTGTAAGATTTTTGAACGGCAATTGTACCGTTCAAGATAGCGCGTTCGCCTGTAACATTAAGACGGATATCTTGAGAAACGCGACCAGCTAGTGAGATTTGATTTTGAAATGACATAATGTGAGTCTCCTTTATTAAGTGTGATATTATGGAATCTTTTTTTCCATAAAATGAAACATGGGTTCGGGGAGAAGCGTTAGTCTTCTCAGCCCGCAAAGAAGCCTCGCTGGTCTATTTGACCAGTGAGGTAGAAATCTTCTTTAATCAGGACATCTCATTTGAGATATTCTGATTAAAAAAGGGCACGTGTAAACGTGCCTATGGATGATTATTTAGCTGATTCAGCTTTCTTTGATTCACGTAATTCAACGGCATCTTTTGATTCCAAAAGTTGCAAGTTGTTGACAATGACGTTGCTGTCGTTGTAGAAGTCTTGACCGTCTTTTGTCTTAGACACTGGACGGTTTGACAATTCACCAGTAATACCAATGTACATACCTTTCTTAAGCAATTCAGCCATTGTTTGAGCGTATGATTTACCGTCTCGAACGTTAGAGAAGATGACGAAATCGAAGAAGTCAACACCGAATTCTCCAGTTTCTTTATCTTTGTAAGATTTTTGAATGGCAATTGTACCGTTCAAGATAGCGCGTTCGCCTGTAACATTGAGACGAATATCTTGAGAAACGCGACCAGCTAGTGAGATTTGATTTTGAAATGACATAATGTGAGTCTCCTTTATTGAGTGTGATACTATGGAATCTCCATAAAAATGAAACATGGGTTCGGGGAGAAGCGTTAGTCTTCTCAGCCCGCAAAGAAGCCTCGCTGGTCTATTTGACCAGTGAGGTAGAAATCTTCTTTAATCAGGACATCTCATTTGAGATATTCTGATTAAAAAAGGGCACGTGTAAACGTGCCTATGGATGATTATTTAGCTGATTCAGCTTTCTTTGATTCACGTAATTCAACGGCATCTTTTGATTCCAAAAGTTGCAAGTTGTTGACAATGACGTTGCTGTCGTTGTAGAAGTCTTGACCGTCTTTTGTCTTAGACACTGGACGGTTTGACAATCACCAGTAATACCAATGTACATACCTTTTTTAAGCAATTCAGCCATTGTTTGAGCGTATGATTTACCGTTTCGAACGTTAGAGAAGATGACGAAATCGAAGAAGTCAACACCGAATTCTCCAGTTTCTTTATCTTTGTAAGATTTTTGAACGGCAATTGTGCCGTTCAAGATAGCGCGTTCGCCTGTAATATTGAGACGAATATCTTGAGAAACGCGACCAGCTAGTGAGATGTGATTTTGAAATGACATAATGTGAGTCTCCTTTATTGAGTGTGATACTATGGAATCTTTTTTTCCATAAAATGAAACATGGGTTCGGGGAGAAGCGTTAGTCTTCTCAGCCCGCAAAGAAGCCTCGCTGGTCTATTTGACCAGTGAGGTAGAAATCTTCTTTAATCAGGACATCTCATTTGAGATATTCTGATTAAAAAAGGGCACGTGTAAACGTGCCTATGGATGATTATTTAGCTGATTCAGCTTTCTTTGATTCACGTAATTCAACGGCATCTTTTGATTCCAAAAGTTGCAAGTTGTTGACAATGACGTTGCTGTCGTTGTAGAAGTCTTGACCGTCTTTTGTCTTAGACACTGGACGGTTTGACAATTCACCAGTAATACCGATGTACATACCTTTTTTAAGCAATTCAGCCATTGTTTGAGCGTATGATTTACCGTCTCGAACGTTAGAGAAGATGACGAAATCGAAGAAGTCAACACCGAATTCTCCAGTTTCTTTATCTTTGTAAGATTTTTGAACGGCAATTGTACCGTTCAAGATAGCGCGTTCGCCTGTAACATTGAGACGAATATCTTGAGAAACGCGACCAGCTAGTGAGATTTGATTTTGAAATGACATAATGTGAGTCTCCTTTATTGAGTGTGATACTATGGAATCTTTTTTTTCCATAAAATGAAACATGGGTTCGGGGAGAAGCGTTAGTCTTCTCAGCCCGCAAAGAAGCCTCGCTGGTCTATTTGACCAGTGAGGTAGAAATCTTCTTTAATCAGGACATCTCATTTGAGATATTCTGATTAAAAAAGGGCACGTGTAAACGTGCCAAGTTAACTTTTAGACCACATTTCATGATAGTTGAAGTCGTCCATTTGGTGATACTCAGGAATTGTTTCGATAGATTCGGCGCCGTCATAAGTGGTGATGATCCATGGTTTAGTTGTATCAATGTCGACAATCGTGAGATGTGTGATAATAGGTTGTCCGTTTATGTCTGATGGGAAATAATATAGATTTTCATAATTGGTTATTAAACCTTTTTCCCAATTTTTGTCAATGGTTTCTTTTGCGAATTGTTCTTTTGGAACAGTTAGTTGTTTTTTTGGGATAGTTACAGAGTGTTCTTTTAAATAGTTAGCTAAATCGATTCGCCATTGTGTGCCGACAGCTTTTGAGTCAAAGCCTTTTGGTATGTGGAATTTTCCAAAGCTTTCGCTGATAGCAATACTGATAGTCATAATAGGTTCTCCTTTATTGATTAAAAACTAGGTTTTTCCATAAGACAGAACATGGGTTCGGGCACGCGCGTGAGCGTCGTGATCCCGCAAAAACTCCTTACTGACATGGATTCGGGCACGCGCGTGAGCGTCGTGATCCCGCAAAAACTCCTTACTGGTTTGTTTGACCAATGAACTACACGCCCACTGAAGTGGGCGGTTTCTGGGAACATCATAGAAGAATCATCGAGCATCTGACGAACCGCTAGAGTTCGATGAGTATTCTCCTGTAAGCTTGTCATACGGTGATTAATAAGAGTATTAATCGTGATGATGGAGGCTCGATTATTTACCAAGGCCAGTTCCTGACCTATTATGATATTTATCAAGCTATTTCTAAAGCTTGGTTAAAATAATTAATGGTTTGTTTAAGCCATTGAGAAGCTACTTGGAAAAAGACAGTTGAGAAATAACCGTTTTTGACTTGTTCGTTTAAGAGTATCAATTGTGACTGAAGATAGGTTTCAAGACCGCGATAAAGGATATTAATAGCCGCATTGATGTCACGATCATGTGTTTCATGACAGTGTGGGCATGCCCATTCACGAATATCAAGAGGTTTTTTACCACTATCCCAACCACATTGATGGCAGATACGTGAGGTATAATGTGGTGGCACAAGAATAAATAATTTTCCGTACCAATTACATTTATAACGTAAAAAACGAACAAATGTGGCCCAAGAGGCATTAGAAATGGCTTTTGCTAATTTGTGATTTTTTAGCATGTTTTTAACTTTTAAATCTTCCAAAACAATAATGTCATAAGCTTTAACAAGTGTTGTTGTTAGCTTGTGTAAATAATCATGACGTTTATTGGCGACTTTTCGTTGAGTTTTAGCACTTTTTTTCATGCGTTTTTCGTGATTCTTAAAATCAAACAAATCAGATGCTTCATATTTATCTTCATCAAAAATACCTTTTTCAATAAGATAAATAAGTTCGCTTGTTGTTAGAATTTTTGAATTACGGTTCATGCTTTTAGAAGCTTTACTTTGAGCTTTTAAACTAAGTGCAAGTGTTTGCCCAGGACTAAATTTTGGAAATTTAAGACCATTAGATAAGGTTAAAAGATGTGTCAAACCGAGGTCTCCACCCATTAATTGTTTGGTTTTCACAAGTAATTTACGGTTAGGCTCTTCGATTTGAAAACTAATATAATAATCTCCAGAGGACTCTCGAATAATTGTATATTCTTTAATTTGACCATTGATTCGGGTAGTTTTAGATGTTTTGACAAATCTTAATTTTGGTACATAAACATAACGAGGGCCTGCGATATAGACACTTGTTTTTCCTGATTTTTGCTTTTGTGATTTACCTGTAAATGCTTGACTACGATGTTTACGTGATTTAAACTTTGGTTTTTCAAATTGATCAGGTTTTGTGAAAAAGTTTTTATAAGCTTTATCAAGAGTTGATAATGTTTTTTGTAAAACAGTTGCGTCTGATGAATAAAGCCAAGGATAATCTTTCTTCAAAGGCGTTAATATTTTTTGCATGCCATACGCATCAATATAAACAGGATTAATAATTTTTTCTCCGTTTTTCTTTGCTTGTTCTTTTATAATGATTGTAATCATCAATCATAGCATTATAACGGTTTTTCTTGCATGTTTTTTTAAATTGATTCCAAACAAAACGACTGTTTCCAAACGTTTGTTCAATAATCTGTTTTTGTTCTTTTATTTGGATAGAGTTTGAGTTTGATACCCTGATAAAATAGTCATTTGAGAGTCCTCCTTTCTATTGAGATTATCTTTATTATATGTTTTTACAAGTATTAATCAAGAAAAAAGCGTACAAATGTGATAAACGTACATTTATTAATTCGTTAAGGCCGCGGTTTTCGCGAATTCATCCCCCGATTGAAATCGGGGGCTTTCTTCGCTTCGCGGCTATGTAAGCTGACACCTTCCTTTAATCAGAACAACTATTTCGTATCTTCATGTGATGGCATAAAGATGGTGTCACTGAGCGATTTGCTAAAGATTTGATGGGTTTCGGTGTCTTCGATGGCAAGTGTCCAGACGGTTCTGAGTACCGCACCGTCGCTATGGTCACGAATATCACCTTCAGTCAAGTAGCTATAGTCTGATGAAATATAGCCATTCCAACCGTGGATGAATTGTTCGTTTTGGTTGACCGATTCCACTTGGAAAGGTTGGTCGTAACTCTCAGTGGTTGTGATGTCATAACCGCCGTTAGGCGCGTGTGACAAGTCAAGGTTGATGCTATCCTGGCGTAAGCCGTTATAACGGGAATACTTAGACGATACGGTAACGTCAGAATAAAGATTGGTCACACGGATTTTGAAGCGCGTATCAGCGTCAGCTTGGAGCTTGAGGGTTTCGTCAATGACAGATGGTGTCGTAAAGACGTAGTTATTAAGGTTGCGTTTGTCAACTTGATAACTGCTTGTGAGTGTTAGCGTTTGTCCTTGCACGGTTACGGTGTGGTTTCTATCAATCCCTTTTTTAGGGGATTCTTTAACGGTTTTTTCTGTTGAATTGATGTTGGTAGCATGTGTGGTTTTAGACGCTTCTTCCTCGCAGCCTGTTAAGACAAAGAGAGCGAGAATGAGAGTGAGGATGGGAAAAAGTTTCTTCATTAATTAGTCTCCTTAAATTGTGTTAGAATTAGTTCCAATAACTGTTGTATTGGTTTTCGAAGCGACGTTGGCTGGCTTTTTCGTTGGCTTTGGCTAAGAAAAGACCAAGGAAGGTTGACACGTCAGCCAGTGTTTGCCCATTGAAAGAAACAGGAAGCTGTTGTTCAATATGGCTAATAGCTTGTTCTTGTTTGTCAGACATAGCACTTGCTGGCTTGATACCACGTGGTTTGTAGGTGTAAGCGGTTAAGTCTTCTTGATTGACGTGTGTGATAGCTTTGTTATTGAGATCCATAATTGTCCAAACGGTTCCGATAACAGTTTCTTGACAAGCAATAAGGATGACAAAGCGTCCCTTATAAAAAGCAAAATTTCCTAAGTTCATGATTTCTCCTTTATGTTAATGAGTGTGATATATGGGTTTTCTGGGGATGCGTAAAGCACGTAAGGTGCGGTAACGCAATCAAAGGAATAGTTTTCTTTATTGGCATTAATAGCGTCAAGAAGTTCTT